>Ga0210383_10004345_pt1 | contig 12576 bp, 6 predicted proteins | sample IncBWC14OmetaG_FD_160072 | JGI IMG/M metagenome (GOLD analysis project Ga0210383, IMG submission 160072) | Forest soil microbial communities from Barre Woods Harvard Forest LTER site, Petersham, Massachusetts, United States - Inc-BW-C-14-O ...
TCACCTTCGACGACACCAGGATCACAAGCATCGACTGGCAGACATACCCGATCCTCCGCTTCGATGCGGTTCCGGAAAAGATCGACGTCCACATCATCAACCGGCCCGGCCTTCCCTTCCTCGGCAGTGGTGAAACCGGGCAGGGGCCGGCGGCCGCATCGATTGCGAACGCGCTCGCCAACGCCACGGGAAAACGGCTGCGCGATCTGCCGCTGACCCGAAAGAAGGTCAAGGACGCGATCGACGCGTGAATCGCGCGCTTGAGCCGCATGCAGGCAATCCTACTCGATCACTTCGTCGGCGCGAGCGATCAGACTATTGGGGAGAGAGAGGCCCAGAGCCTTTGCGGTCTTTAGATTTACGAACAGTTTGTACTGGACCGGCGCCTGGACCGGGAGGTCGGCTGGTTTGGCGCCTTTGAGTATTCGATCAACATACTCGGCCACGCGCGCGTAGATAGCTATCAAGTCGGGCCCGTAAGCGGCGAGGCCTCCATCGACCACATAATATCGGAACGGATAAACGGTCGGCAGTCGATGCCGAAGTGCCAGCGCAAGCAGCTTCTCGCGTTGCGCGGTCGATGACGAGTTTGCCGTCACGATCACCCCTCCGCCGGGCTCATCGCCAAATTCGGAAAGCGCCCTGGCGACTTCCGCCGGGTCTCGCGCGTCGATTGCCGTCAGCTCGATTTCGGAGGACGACGAAGCCAGGGCCTGGATCGCTGCGAATTGCCCGATACCCGCGGCCTGCGACGGATCTCGAATGACCGCTACCCGCTTCACTCCGGGAGCAAGCTCTCTTAGAAGCTCCAGCCATTTGCCGCCAATGCTGTATTCGAACACGGTAAAGCCGGTCGTATTTCGGCCCGGCCGAGCAAGGCTCTTCACAAACCCGGCTCCGACTGGATCAATCACGCCGGCAAAAACCACCGGCACGCTGTGCGTGATCCGTTGCAACGCTGCCACGCTCGGACTGGCGCCCGCAACGATGACATCTGGCGCCGTTTCTACCAGTTCTTTTGCGAACCTTTGATAACGGTCCGCGTCGTCGCTCGCGTAGCGGATCTCGGTATGCAGATTTTCCCCCTCGATCCATCCGAGCTTCTGCATCGCTCCAGTAAATGCCCTGGTGCGTACCTGACCTTCGGATTCTGTGGGCAAAAAATTTACGAGCAGCCCGACCTTGCGTATCGGTCGGGATTGCTGCGCCCGCGCCGCGCGCGACCACATGGCCGCCCCAGCCAGACTTGAAATGAATTCCCGCCGCCGCATGCGTCCCCCTCAAGGACCACGCCATCGCGATGGCGACAATAGCACCTTGCGACGATGCGGATAAACAGGTTTTGCCGTAACCGGACCGCAGTTGTCTGCTTTGAGTCCGCGCCACGCTCTATCGGAGCGACAGGCCTGTTGCAGCTTCAAGTTCGCCAAGGGCTTGCTCCGCGTTCATGACCTTGATCGTGGTCATGCCCATCTCGCGCGCTGGCTTTAAGTTGATACCGAGATCGTCCAGATACACACACCTTGCCGGATCGACGCCCAAAGCGTCCACCATCATCCGGTAGATGCGCGGGTCGGGTTTCCTCATGCCGATCTTTGCCGACTCGATGACGTGGTCGAATAGCGCCATTATGTCGGCAATGTAGAGCGTGCGGCCAGTTGCGCTGCCGATGGCGTTGGCCGGGAGATTGTTGGTGATGCAGCCGGTCTTGAGCGTCGTTTTCAGGCGTCTGAGCGCCTCCACCATCTCCGGCCGCAAATCGCCGGAGAGCAGGGGCAACACGTCCCTGCCTCGCACCTCGGCGCCAAGCGCACGCGATTCTGCGGCGAACAGGGCATCGAACGCATCAACGTCTACTTCCGCACGCTCGAATTTCGCCCAGGCGTTTTCCAGGTGATTGGCGGCGTTGGTGCGCCGGATAATGTTGGCGGGTAACCCGCGCTCGGCTTCGAAGCGCGCAAACGCCTCGAACGGCGACGATGTGAGTACTCCGCCGAAATCCCAGATTACCGCTTCGATCATTGGTCCCTGCCGCGCACGCACAAGCAAATGCCTGCGGCTAGCACGAACGGCGGATTTTAGCCAGTCAGGGCGCTGGAGCGGGATATTTTTGGTTAAATCGCTGCGCCGGGTTCAGCTCCCCCGCTTACGGGGAGAGTCGCCATTCGAACCTCGTTTCATCGCGCTGTAGTGCCCTCTCAGGCCCGCGCCGGCATCGAGGCATGCGCAGCGCTCCCAGCAGGCTGGCTGGGGCGATTGCCGACCTGTCGCGTTGCGCCGCCGTGTTCAAGCGGAACCGACAGCCGGCAAACCAAACCTTCCGTGCGCCAGTCAAACTGCGCCTGCCCTCCGAGCTGCGATTCGATGCTGGCGATGACGCTTCTGGTTCCGAAGCCGCGCGATGCCGGCCGCTCCACAAGCGGCCCGTCCCGCTCCTCCCAAAGTATCCGAAGAATGTTGGCATCGACCTCCCATTTGATCGTCAGCCGGCCTTCCAGGGTGGAGAGGGCGCCGTACTTGGCGGAGTTCGTGACCAGTTCATGCAGAGCCATCGCGAGCGTCTGCGCGGTGGCGGGCTGCAGTTGGATATTGGCGCCGCCGAAGGCGATCTGATCGCCCGTGGTGTAAGGGGCGAGCTCTTCATCGACCAGTTTGCCGATTTCGGCGCCCTGCCAACTGGACAAAGAGAGGATGGTATGGACCCGCGCCAGCGCGCTGATCCGCCCTTCCACCGCCTGCATATAGGCCTTGACGTCGTCGCCTCGCGTCAGCCGGACAATCGACTGGGCCAGCGCCAGCGCATTCTTGGCGCGATGATCGACTTCACGCGTCAGAAGATTTTGCCGTTCTTCGGCGCGCTTGCGGTCCGTTATATCGACCGTGACGCCGCTCACCCGTATGACACGGCCGGACCTGTCGACGGTTGCCGCTGCTGTCCCGAAGCACCAGCGAATCTCGCCGTCAGGGCGAACGATGCGAAATTCGGTTTCATGGGAGCGGACGCCCTTGTCGAACAGGCTCATCGCCTCGCGCAACCGATCGAAATCGTCGGGATGCAGCAACGCCTGAACATTGGCCGGATTGACAACGAAGCTTTTCGGATCGACCCCGAAGATCCCGAATTGCCCTTCGTCCCACATCCAGTCGCCGTTGACCCAGTCCCAGTCCCAGGAACCCATGCGGCCGGCGGCGAGTGCAAGGCTGCGGCGTTGTTCGCTCTGCAGGAGTCGCGCGTTGGACTCTTCCAGTTCGCCCGTGCGCGCGCGAACCCGGTCCTCGAGCTCGGCGTTGAACCGCTCCAGTTGCCGCGTCTTGCGATAGAGCTCGGCGAAAACCCTGATCTTGGCGCGCAGGACTTCCGGAACCACCGGCACCGGCACATAATCCACCGCGCCCATCTCGTAGCCGCGCAGGCGGTCGAGATCGCTCACCTGGATGGCGGAGATGAAGATCATCGCCGTCTTCTGGAAGCGGGGATGTTCGCGGATCATGGCGGCAAGCTCGAATCCGTCCAGCTCCGGCATGCAGACATCGACCAGAATGACCGCAACCTCGTTCTTGAGCAGGTATTCGAGCGCTTCCCGTCCGGAAGCCGCGGCGACGAGATTCTCGCCAAGCTCCTTCAGAATCACCTCATAGGCCATGAGCTTGGCCGGCTGATCGTCGACCAGAAGGATATTTACCTTTTCATGGTCCATCATCTCGCGCACCAATCAGCGATGCAGCCACATTCGTATTGCAAGCAGTAACTGTTCAGTGTTGACGGGTTTGGCGAGATAATCGGAAGCGCCCGCTTCCAGGCACTTCTCGCGGTCTCCCTTCATGGCCTTGGCGGTAAGGGCGATGATGGGCAGCCGGCGGAAAGCGGGATCGGCCCTGATGACGCCGATGGTTTGATAACCGTCCATCTGTGGCATCATGATGTCCATCAGCACCACGGCGATCTCCGGATTCGACTCCACGAGTGCGACCGCCTCGCTCCCGGTCGTCGCAGTAAGAACCTTCATACCGCGGCGCTCGAGGACGCTGGAAAGCGCGAAGATGTTCCGCGCGTCGTCGTCGACCAGGAGCGCGGTACGCCCAACGAGATCCTCGTCGGAACTGTTGAGCTTTTCCAGCATCCGCTGCTTATCGATCGGCAGTTCCGTAATCACGCGATGCAGGAACAGGGACGTTTCATCCAACAGCCGCTCCGGCGATTCCACGCCTTTGACCACGATGCTGCGCGCCATGGTGTGGAGCTCCGCGTCCTCCTCGACCGAAAGCTCGCGCCCGGTGAACACCACGACCGGCACCTCGGACAAGGCATTGTCGTTGCGAATGGAGTCCAGAACCTGGAATCCGGTCATGTCGGGCAGGCGCAAATCGAGCACGACACAGTCGCAGGGATTTTTGCGCAAGGCGGCGAGCGCGCCGGCACCCGTATCGGTCGTGACGATCTCGATATCGTCGTGATCGAGCAGCTCCCTGATGCTCATCTGTTCCGCCGCATTGTCCTCCACGATCAGGAGACGTTTGCGGCGGGGCCTGGCATACTCCTTGATCTGCGACAGCGCGGCGCTCACCCCTTCGGTCGTGGTCGGCTTGTTGACGAAGGAAAATGCCCCGCGCGCCAGGGCATGCTGACGATCTTCGTCCAGCGTGATGATCTGAACAGGGATGTGCCGCGTCAACGGGTTGTGCTTGAGCTGGCTCAGCACCGTCCAGCCGAGCATGTCGGGCAGGAAGACATCGAGCGACACGGCGGTCGGCTGGTATTGCTTGGCAAGATCCAGCGCTTCCGAGCCGCGAGCGGCGACCAGAACCTTGAAGCCCTTGTCGCGCGCGAGATCGACCAACACCCGCGCATAATGCGGATCGTCTTCGACGATGAGAAGAATGGTGTCGCCGGGTTCGAGATTGAGCCGGTCGTCGAGAAGCTGGTCGAGCACGCGCTGCTCGGTGGCGGCCGGCAGCGCCGGCGCGACGCTGCTGCTGTACTGCGACGACGCGCTGAAGCGCGCTGCCACCGTCGGCCCGGAATATTTCAGCGGCAAATAGAGCGTGAAGACGCTGCCCCTTCCCGGTGTACTTTGCAGATGGATTTCGCCGCCGAGCAGGTTGGCAAGCTCGCGGCTGATCGCAAGGCCGAGGCCCGTGCCGCCGTATTTCCGGCTCGTGCCGGCGTCGGCCTGCTGGAAGGCTTCGAAGATCAGCTTCTGCTTCTCCTGGGGAATGCCGATACCGGTGTCGGACACCTCGAAGGCGATCACCGCAGGCGAATGGTTGAGAACGGGATGTTCCGCGCTCCAGCCGCCGAGCGCCGCCGATACGCTGAGCCGCACGCCGCCTTCTGCAGTGAATTTGAATGCGTTCGACAGCAAGTTTTTCAGAACCTGCTGCAGCCGCTTGGAGTCGGTATTGATACTGCGTCCAAGGTTAGGATCGACGACGATATCGAACGACAATTGCCGGTTTTCCGCCTCGTGCCGGAACGGTCGCCCGACCGTCTCGAGCAGGTTGGAGGTGAGGATGTCTTCGGCATCCACCGTCACGGTGCCCGACTCGATCTTCGAGAGGTCCAGAATATCGCTGATCAGGTTCAGAAGATCGGTACCCGCGCCATGAATCGTCCGGGCGAATTCGACCTGTTTGCCCGTGAGGTTGCCGTCGGGGTTCTCGGTCAGCTGCTGACCCAGAATCAGGATGCTGTTGAGCGGGGTGCGCAGCTCGTGGGACATGTTGGCCAAAAATTCCGACTTGTATTTGGAGGTCAGCGAAAGCTCGGTGGCCTTTTCCTCGAGCGCACGCCGCGCCTGCTCGATTTCCTGGTTCTTGCGTTCCACTTCGACGTTACGCTCGGCGAGTTGCTGGGCCTTCTGCTCGAGCTGCTCGTTGGTCTGCTGCAATTCCTTCTGTTGCGTCTGCAGCTCTCCGGCAAGCTGCTGGGACTGCTTCAACAGACCTTCGGTCTGCATCGTCGCCTCGATGGAATTGAGCACGATGCCGATGGAATCGGTCAGTTGCTCGAGGAAGGTCATCTGCGAGGTCGTAAACGAGCTGACGGAAGCAAGCTCAATGACGGCCTTGACCTGATTCTCGAACAGCACCGGCAGCACCACGAGATTCTTCGGCCTGAGCCGCATCAGCGCCGAGTTGATCGGAACCGTATCGTCGGGAATATCCCACACCAGCCGCTGCCGTTTATCCAGCGCGCATTGCCCGACCAGCCCCTCGCCGAACTGCACGACTTGCGGATGCGGTGAGATGCCGTCGCTGGCGTAGGCCGCCAGCAGCCGCATTTGCGGGCTGTCCTCGTTTTCGACCTGGTAGATCACACCCATATGGGCGTTCACCAGCGGCGTCAGCTCGGTCAGCAGCAACCGGCCCACCGTTGTCAGGTCACGCTGTCCCTGCAGCATGTTGGTAAAGCGTGCCAGGTTGGTCTTCAGCCAGTCCTGCTCGGTATTGAGGTCTGTGGTGAGCCGGAGGTTGGTGATCATCGTATTGATGTTGTCCTTCAGCTCCGCGACTTCGCCCCTGGCGTCGACTTGAATCGAACGCGTCAGGTCACCCTTGGTGACGGCGGTCGCGACCTCGGCGATGGCGCGGACCTGAGAGGTGAGGTTGGCCGCCAGCAGGTTGACGTTGCCCGTGAGGTCCTTCCATGTGCCGGCTGCGCCGGGCACGTTGGCCTGACCGCCGAGGCGTCCTTCCACGCCCACCTCGCGCGCCACGCTCGTGACCTGGTCGGCAAAGGTCGCCAGCGTTTCGGTCATGTTGTTGATCGTGTCGCCAAGGGCTGCGACTTCGCCCTTCGATTTCACGGTCAGGTTCTGCTTCAGGTCGCCGTTGGCAACCGCGGTCACGACCTTGACGATGCCGCGAACCTGCTCGGTGAGATTGGCGGCCATGAAGTTCACGGTATCGGTGAGGTCTTTCCATGTGCCGGCGACGCCCGGCACCTGCGCCTGTCCGCCGAGCTTGCCTTCGGTGCCGACCTCGCGCGCCACGCGCGTCACTTCGCCGGCGAATGCGTTGAGCTGGTCGACCATGGTGTTGATGGTATTCTTCAGCTCGAGGATCTCGCCCTTGACGTCCACGGTGATCTTGCGTGACAGGTCGCCGCGCGCCACCGCCGTGGTCACTTCGGCGATGTTGCGGACTTGCGTGGTGAGGTTGGCCGCAAGCAGGTTGACGTTATCGGTGAGGTCTTTCCAGGTACCGCCGACGCCGGGCACAACGGCCTGGCCGCCCAGCCGGCCTTCGGTACCGACTTCGCGCGCCACGCGCGTCACTTCGGCGGCGAACGAGCGCAACTGCTCGACCATCGTATTCAGGGTGTCCTTCAGCAGCAGGATTTCGCCGCGCACGTCCACGGTGATCTTCTTCGACAGGTCGCCGCCGGCGATCGCGGTCGCCACTTCCGCGATGTTGCGGACCTGCGCGGTCAGGTTCGAGGCCATGAAGTTGACGTTGTCGGTGAGGTCCTTCCAGGTGCCGGCGACCTCGGGCACCTCGGCCTGGCCGCCAAGCTTGCCTTCGGTGCCGACCTCGCGCGCCACGCGCGTCACTTCGGATGCGAACGCGTTGAGCTGGTCGACCATCGTATTGATGGTATTCTTCAGTTCGAGGATTTCGCCCTTCACGTCCACGGTGATCTTGCGCGACAGGTCGCCGCGCGCCACCGCCGTGGTCACTTCGGCGATGTTGCGAACCTGCGCGGTCAGGTTGCCCGCCATCGAGTTGACGCTGTCGGTGAGGTCCTTCCAGGTGCCGGCGACGCCAGGCACGTTGGCCTGACCGCCGAGACGGCCTTCGGTGCCGACCTCGCGCGCGACGCGCGTCACTTCGCCTGCGAAGCGGTTGAGCTGGTCGACCATGGTGTTGAGCGTTTCCTTCAACTGCAGGATCTCGCCGCGCACGTCCACCGTGATCTTTCGGGAGAGGTCGCCACCGGCAATCGCGGTCGCCACTTCCGCGATGTTGCGGACCTGCGCGGTCAGGTTGCCTGCCATCGAGTTCACGCTGTCGGTGAGGTCCTTCCAGGTGCCGGCGAGGCCGGTCACCTGGGCCTGGCCGCCGAGCTTGCCGTCGGTGCCGACTTCGCGCGCCACGCGCGTCACTTCGCCGGCAAACGCGTTGAGCTGGTCGACCATGGTGTTCAGCGTTTCCTTCAGCTGAAGGATTTCGCCCGACACGTTCACCGTGATCTTTTTCGACAGGTCTCCCTTCGCCACCGCGGTCGCCACTTCGGCGATGTTGCGGACCTGGCCTGTCAGGTTGCTGGCCATCGAGTTGACGCTGTCGGTGAGGTCCTTCCACGTTCCGGCCACGCCGCGAACCAGCGCCTGGCCGCCGAGCTTGCCTTCGGTGCCGACCTCGCGCGCCACGCGCGTCACCTCGCCGGCAAACGCGTTGAGCTGGTCGACCATCGTGTTGATGGTGTCCTTCAGCTCCAGGATTTCGCCGCGCACGTCCACCGTGATCTTCTTCGAGAGGTCGCCATTGGCCACGGCGGTGGTCACCTCGGCGATGTTGCGGACCTGCGCGGTGAGGTTGCTCGCCATCGAGTTGACGCTCTCGGTCAGGTCCTTCCAGGTGCCGGCGACGCCAAGCACGTTGGCCTGGCCGCCGAGCCGGCCTTCGGTGCCGACTTCGCGCGCCACGCGCGTCACTTCGCCGGCAAACGCGTTGAGCTGGTCGACCATGGTGTTGAGCGTTTCCTTCAGCTGAAGGATCTCGCCGGATACGTTCACCGTGATTTTCTTGGAAAGATCGCCGCCCGCGATCGCGGTCGCCACATCGGCGATGTTGCGGACTTGCGCGGTAAGATTGCTGGCCATGAAATTGACGTTGTCGGTGAGGTCCTTCCACGTACCGGCAACGCCGGGCACCTGCGCCTGGCCGCCGAGCTTGCCTTCGGTGCCGACCTCGCGCGCGACCCGCGTCACTTCGGAAGCGAACGAGTTGAGCTGGTCGACCATCGTGTTGATGGTGTCCTTCAGCTCCAGGATTTCGCCGCGAACGTCGACCGTGATCTTGCGCGACAGGTCGCCGCGCGCGACCGCGGTGGTGACGTTGGCGATGTTGCGCACCTGTGCGGTCAGATTGCCGCACATCGCGTTCACGGAGTCGGTCAGGTCCTTCCAGGTTCCGGCAACGCCGGGCACTATCGCCTGACCGCCGAGCTTGCCGTCGGTGCCGACTTCGCGCGCGACGCGGGTGACTTCCGAAGCGAACGAGCGAAGCTGGTCCACCATGGTGTTGATGGCTTCCTTCAGCTGCAGGATTTCGCCGCGAACGTCGACGGTGATCTTCTTGGAAAGGTCGCCGTTGGCGACCGCGATGGTGACTTCGGCGATGTTGCGGACCTGGCCGGTGAGGTTGTTGGCCATCGAGTTGACGCTTTCGGTGAGGTCCTTCCAGACGCCGGTCACTTCCGGAACTTGCGCCTGACCACCGAGCTTGCCTTCGGTGCCGACCTCGCGCGCCACGCGCGTCACCTCGGAGGTGAACACGCTAAGCTGTTTGATCATCGTGTTGACGAGCGTCGCCGACTGCAGGAATTCGCCGCCCAGCGGCCGGCCGTCCACATCGAGTTTCACGGTCTGCAGCAGGTCGCCTTGTGCGACGGCGGCGACCGCGCGCGTCACTTCGCGCGTTGGCCACAGCAGGTCGTCGATCAGGGTGTTGACCGAGCCTTCCATGTCGGCCCATGAGCCCGAGGCAAGGCCGAACTTGACGCGCTGGCGCGTCTTGCCTTCGCGGCCGACTGCCTGGCCCACGCGCTCGAGCTGCTGGGCCATCCGCTGATTGGCGGCGACGATTTCATTGAACGTATCCGCGATCTTGCCGTCGATGCCGAGGTGATCGCCCGTCATGCGTACCGAGAAGTCGCCGCTTCGCATCGCCTGCAATGCCTGAAGCAATTCCTGCGAAGGATCCGGCTTGCCGTTGCCATATGGTTTGACTTTGGCGCGGCGGCGCGCAGATGGCGTGGCGGAGCCGAGATCACTCATGAGAGATTCCCCTCGATAGGCGGAAACGACGCGCAGAAATCCACGCGCAGCCATAACGCGGTTTTTTTGCACGATAAGATCGTGCAAACTGCCGTGAAGCAAGCAAAATACCCGAGATATTACAGATTGTTAGCCGGCCGGATTCGGCTGAAGGAAACTAAAGCGGCAACGGAACAATTGTTCCCGCCGCAAATTAAAAATTTTGAAGATGGTCGATAATCCGTTTGAAGCCGATCATCGCGACGCTTTTGGGGCCGGCTCCCTCAAGCAAATGGATATATGTTGCCGGTCAGGTTCCGTCCCCGGGAACGGCGATGCAGCGCAACCGATATTTTCCAGTCAGGCTCAGCGAACAGCGGGAACCTCGGTACGCCTCGGGTTCGGCTTTCTCGGCGGCGGTGGATTGGTGGCCTCCACCGCCTGCTGGACGTCGAGTTTATGGCTCATCTGGATCGCCGACTGGCTGATATCGATAAGCGTGCGACGGCCTTCCTCCATCACGATAGCGGACTTCTTGTTGAAGGTTGCCGCGAACTCGCGGATCTCATGCATCTTCTCGTACAATTCGTCGACCTTTCCCTCCGCAAGCCCCGGCACCATGCTGTCGATCCTGGCCATGGCGCTACTGAAGCTCGCGAACGCGCCGTCCGCCCTGGCGACCACCTTTTCGATGGCGTCGCCCCTGCTGGCAAGCGACGACGTATAGGTTTGAAAGCCCAACAACGCATCCTTGATGGTGGCCTGGTTGCCGACCAGGATACGGTCTACGTTGTGCAACGTATCGCGGATCGATTGGCTCTCGCTCAGGTCCGCGGTCAGGACCGGGATGCCATCGGAGTCGAGCGGCAGGGCTGGCGCGGTTGGCGAACCACCCGTCAGCGCGATCGCAGCGACGCCGGTGAGCCCCTGGAATTCCAGACCCACGGCCGTATCCTTGCGGATCGGAGCGCTGTTGTCGACCCGGACAAGGGCGACGACCTTGCGCGGATTATCCAGCTTCAGCGATATGATGTCTCCGACCTGCACGCCGTCGAAATTCACGCCGCCGCCCTTGCGCAGGCCGCTCGCGGACCCCTCAAAGACGATGCGCAGCTGTGATCGTTGCGCGATGCTGTGGTATTTCCGCAAGCCAAGCAGCCCGATGAACGCAATCGCGATGACCACGAGTGCCGTGGTCCCGATCGTCACATTGCTGGCCCGTACTTTCATCGCAAAATCCGGCTGCCAACCGCCTGGCGCATGACGAAGAAGCCCCGGTCCCGATTGTACGGGGAAAGCCAGCCGGACGAAAGACCGGAGTGCGGAGACGGTCCCGAGCCCGGTTCCGAAACCTCAACTCAGCGTCCATTCCTCGGCGCTGGCGCCCGCAAGCGCGCGGACACGCGCTTCGTCGGCGGCAAGTTCTCGCGCAGAACCCGAATAAACCACCACCCCATCATCCAGCACATAGGCGTCGTCTGCGATCTCCAGACTCATCCGTGCATTCTGTTCGACCAGCAGCACCGAAATGCCCTCGGCCTTCATCTGCTGGATAATGCGGAATACCTCCCGGACGATCAGCGGTGCCAGGCCTTGCGACGGTTCATCGAGCATGAGCAGCTTGGGGTTCAACAGCAACGCTCGCGCAATGGACAACATCTCCTGCTCGCCGCCGGAAAGCTGGCGTCCGCGATTGTGCTTGCGTTCCTCCAGACGGGGAAACAGCTGGTAAATCCGCTCGACCGTCCAGGGCCCGCTACGTTCGAGCGGAACCTTGAGATTTTCCTCGACGCTGAGATTGGCGAAGATGCGGCGGCCCTCCGGCACGTAGCCGACCCCGGTGGCGGCGATCTGAAAGGTCGGCCAGTGCGTGGTGTCCTGGCCGAACACGGTGACCTTGCCCTGCCGCGCGGGTGTCAGGCCCATCAGGCTGCGCAGCGTCGTCGTCTTGCCAGCCCCGTTGCGCCCGAGCAACGCGGTGATCCTGCCCTCGGCAACCGAAAGGCTGACGCCATGCAGGATATGGCTTTTGCCGTAATAGGTGTGAATGCCCTCGGCGGTGAGCGCTGCGCTCATGCGGCGTTCCCCAGATAGGCGGCCTGGACGGTCTCGTTGGCTGCAATCTCCTGCGGGGTGCCCTGCGCCAGCATCCGGCCCTGATCGAGCACGCAGATGCGGTCGGCGAGGTGAAATACCACGCGCATGTCATGCTCGATCAGCACGATGGTGTAGTTGCTGTTACGGTGCAGTCGGCGGATCAGCTGGGTGATCTGGAACGTTTCCTGGTCGCCCATTCCCGCCGTCGGCTCGTCGAGCAGCAGCAGGTGCGGCTTCAAGGCCAGCGCCATCGCAATTTCGGCGGCACGCTGGTCGCCATGGGCGAGTTCGCCGACCAGCCTGTGCGCCTTGCCGTCCAGCGTTACCAATTTGAGCGTCTGTTCGACATTTGCATGGAGAAGCGAACTTTCCGAGCCGCTGATCCAGGGGCGCAGGCGATATCCGCCGGCGACCTCTGCGGCGATGCGGACGTTTTCGAACACGGTCAGTTCGGGAAAAATTTCAGTGATCTGGAAAGTCCTGGCCATGCCCCGCGTCA
>Ga0210383_10004347_pt1 | contig 12575 bp, 10 predicted proteins | sample IncBWC14OmetaG_FD_160072 | JGI IMG/M metagenome (GOLD analysis project Ga0210383, IMG submission 160072) | Forest soil microbial communities from Barre Woods Harvard Forest LTER site, Petersham, Massachusetts, United States - Inc-BW-C-14-O ...
TTCCGCAACTCATCCGAATTGGCCGCCGCTGCCGGCGTTTGTTCGGTCGCGACCTGAGTCCCGGGCACGCCCACCGGGGTGTCCTGTGCAAACATCCTCGGCCCGGCGCCAAGCGTGAGGGTGAGCACCCCTGCTGCCACGCAGCAATCGACAACTGTGCTCCTGCCTAATCCAATCGGATACCATTTCATGCTTCCAGTTCATCATGTCTGGGCCTGTTCCACACCTGTCGCGAGTGACAGTGCGTTCTGCCAAAGCGCTCAGTGGCTGAAGTTCGGGCACCCAGGTCGGCAAGTTGATCGCGCCGAGACCCTGCCGTTCGAGCTGGAGCGCTCGAACCAACCAAGTGAGCACGGCAGGCGTCATTTTTCGTGCCAAAGCTGACACACAATGGGGCGGCGAGATTATGAACCGCGTTGCCCGCTCACCCCATGCCTCGATCAAAATCTACGGCCCTTGATAGGCGCCGATGTTCACGTGGCCGAGCGCGATGGGGTTTCCCCAGAAGTCTTGCTTGGCTGGATGGCAGGGAATGACTTTGGCGCAGATGTTCGCGCCGACGCGGGTGGCGGGCGAGTCGGGTTGTAACCGGAAGGCCGTGGCGGGTCTGCCGACGGCGTGATAGGCGGGTTCGGCGAGCTTCGGGTCGGCGACGAAGCTGTGAATGTCCTGGTTGGCGCCGATCTGGTAGGCGTTGTACGTCGGATAAGTAGTCTTCTCGACTTGCCAGGTTGGGGCCTCGTGCGAAATGGTCCAGTAGACGTTGTGGTCGAGCGGGAAAGAACTGCCTAGCTCGATCATGGACGGGACGGTTGAGTAGATGATGTTGTTTTTAAAAAAGAGCGGGCCCGTGCCGGAAAAGGTGGCATCCGAGAAGAGTGCAGCAGCATTCCTGGCGGGGTTCCAGTAGATGGTGTTGTTGTAGATTTCGACGCCGTCGAGTGAGCCGCCTTCCCAGGTGTGCAAGAAGATTTCACCCTGATGGGCGAGCTCGACTTTACGTCCATTGTTGGAGCAGATGTTGTAGCGAAAAATGTTGTGGTGACTGGCGCGTCCGCCTGCACCGAAGAAGGCGACGCAGTATCCGGCCGAGTCGTGACCGTAATTGTATTGAACGACGTTGTCGTCATTGTAGTAATCGATGTCGAAGTCGCCGCCGTCGCCGTCCCAACTGTCATTCGCATAGGACTCATTGAACTGGACGGTGCAGGTATGGCAATACCACTCCCACAGGCCGACGGGCGTGCTCCCGGTGCATTTGGGGCAAATGCCGCTGCGGTAGACGACATTTTTCTGAAGCAGGCCGTCGGTGAGTTCCGAGATGAGGATGCCGTCGCCGGCAACGTCGTGCGCGACTGAGTTTTGCACGGTGACGTCGCTGCCCAGGGGCTGCGCGACGCCGTCTTTTTCGATCCAGGCACCGCCTGCGCTGACGAAAATTCCTTCGGAGGTGTGCGTATCGTGGGCTACGACACCGTCGATGAGGATGTCGTGAAGCACCTGCGCTGGGGCATTGGTCGAGATGAAGACTTCGCCGGAGTCGGCGCGCTTGGTGGAGTTGAATGTCGCGCCATGGACGTCGAGATTGCGGAGGTAGATGTGAGTGACGCTGGAGTTGGGTGTGTCACCTGAAACGTGAACGCCGTAGTGATTGCCTCCCGTGATTTCGAGATTGTTGATCTCCCAGTATTGCTGGTTGAAGAGCTTAACGGCTTCGTCGGCTTGGCCGCCGTGAATGATGGGCGCTTTGCCGGAGGCGTAGGCGTCGATAACGATCGGAGCGTTGGGCGCGCCGGAGCCTTGTGGAGTCAGCGGGCCATCGCAGGCAGTGCCGCGCTTGAGGAGGAGATGGTCGCCGGGGTTGAGGCCGTGGCTATTGGCCGGGGCAAGGGATTTCCATGGGGCGGCTTCCGTGCCGCTGCCGCTTGCCTTGGCTGAGCAATCAACGTAGTAGGTCGAGGGGGACAGCGATTGCGTTTGGGCAGCGGGCGCTATCAATAACGCAATCCACAATAGGAGAGCGACGGAGAAAATCAGGGCGCGAAAGAACGTTAGCTTGGCATGGTGCAACATCGAGTCGTTTTCCTTCGACGGTTGGAAAGTTGTGACTGCTTGTATAGATTAACTTTTTTTGCGTAGCACGGTGGGGTGCGAGGGAGTTTGAGAGTTACCGCGTGACGGGGCGCGACGAGCAGAGGGTACTGTGCCCGCCTATCCCTCATGCTGGTTGCGATGGAAGTGCCGGCGTTTGTCCGGAAGAGGCGAGGGTTTCGCCGCAATAGGGACAGAATTTGTCACCGGCGCTGACGCTTCGCTGGCACCGCGGGCAGACGGGTGTCAGGTGATAGCGGCAGCGTGGGCAAAAACTAAATCCGGGATCGAGCGTTGCATTGCATTGCGGACAGCAAGTGGAGCTAGGCTTGCGCAGGACGAAATACAGCACCACGCCCAAGCCATTCGGGACAAAGATCGCGATGAGAGTCCAGAGCCAGCGGCTCATGCCGCGCCGGCTAGCGTCTTTGTTGACGTAGCCGATAAGGAGGATGTAACAGCCGAGCAAAACGCCGCCGAGCAAGCCTAGGAGCACGCGAATTGGCAGCGAGGGCGCGTTATGGTCCTTTGCAACCATCACCAGGAAAAGAAATTGGAAGGCAAGGAAGCCGAGGGCGGCGAAAGCATAGGCCCATGGCGAGATAGTCCGGATCTCATCACGAAAGCGGGTGGAAGGTTGATGGGTAATTGACATTGAGTTTCCCTCATTCTTTGCTGCTTACAAACTGTTCGGCCCTAACCCTTCATTGTGCGACGATCAGCCCTGATACGAACCGACGTGATCGGCCAAGTGCGTGTCCCGCACGAGCAGCAGAACGCCTGCGACCAAAGCCGGTGTCGCGCAGAAAACCAGAAAAGCGACTTGCCAGACGGACGGAGCCAGATTGGCCTGAGCGCCCAACCAGGCGAAGCCTCGCCACAACGCGATCGTACTCAGCACCCCGAATACAGTGACAACCGTGCAACTGATGCAAACCATCCAGAGACGTTCGCGGTGACGCTGCAGCTCGAGGGCACGGCGGCGGACTAGAAGTTGCGTACTGGATACGAGTTCTCCATCCGCAGCGAACGGAATCGCACGCAAAGCGTGGATGGCGCTCGCGACGTTCCCGCCAAAATCGCGGCAAGCCGCGCAACTATTCATATGTTCCTGCAGCCACGCTTGATCGCTGTTGGCGAGCGATTCGGGGCCAGCCCACGCGACCAGGCGTCGCGCGTGTTCATGCGAATCGATCTTCACAGCGACATTCCTTTCAAATGAGGTTCGAGCGCGCTCAGAGCGCGGTAGATTCTCGATTTCACGGTGCCCAGCGGAACGCTGGCCACGGTTGCGATCTCTTCGAGCGACATGCCTTCCTGAAAACGCAGCACGAGCGCTTCCCTATATTCCGCGGGCAGAAATTGCAGGCCAGCGCGGATGCGTTCGCTTTGCTCGTGCAGATGTGTCAAGTCGAATGCGGACGGTTGGCCAATGGCTGGAAATTCAACCGGCTTGTCTTCGTCGTCCATCAGGCCGTCGAGGCTTGCGGGCTGCGTGCGGCGCATGTAGTCGATGACCAGATTGCGTGCGACGGTGAATAGCCAGGTGCTGAAGGCGTAGCGGTCGTTGAACTGATGGCCGCGCTCGAGGACCCGAATCCAAGTCTCCTGGAAAAGGTCTTCGGCAAGTTCGCGCCGACCGGTCAGGTAAACAAGGTAGCGGAGCAGGCGATGCTGATATTGGGCGATCAGGCGATCGAGCAGGTCGGGATCGCGGCGTCGAAGTCCACGAGCGATCTCGGTGCTCTCTCGCGCCATCGCGTTCTCGAAATTGCAGGCAGTCGCGTTCATGCTAGAGGGTTATACGGGCGCGTGGGAGAAAAAGACGCAGGGTGAAGTGCGGATTCTGATATCGTCGCTAAGTGAATGAAATAACAGAGGAAAATGAATTGCAGAGGGGTCCGAGCCTCACCCGATCGTGACGGCGCCTCCATTCATTGCGGCTCGACAGGCCTTTGGCCGAGCAGCGCGTCGACGACGGCCTCGACTTTTTCGAAGGGCTGATCGGGACCGGGCGCCGGCTGCAGACGCCCCCGACGATCGATGAGGAACAGGGCGGGATAGCGCGCGATGTCGCGATAGAGGCCGGGAACGTTTCCTTGCGTCGTGAGCAGCGGGTAGGTGACAGGAACATTTTGCACGAATTTTCGCTGAACCGAAGCGTCTTCGTCGGAGAGACCGAAGACGATCAGCCCTTGCGCCTGGCGGTCGTGGTAAAGGCGCTCGAGGCGAGGCATTTCTTCACGACATGGACCGCACCACGTCGCCCAGATGTTCACGAGGACGACTTCGCCTTTGTGATCGGCGAGAGCCTGCTTTTTGCCATCGAGATCGGGCGTGCTGAAGAGAGGAGCGGGAACATCGCGCATGGCGAGATTGTGGGATTGCTTCCAGCGGGTGAGACCGTCGTGGGCGGGGCTATAGATCAATGCCAGCGACAGGAAGCTTAGCGCGAGTCCCACTTGCACGGAGCGAGTGAGCCGGCCGCGGTGAAGATCGTTGAGAAAAAGGGCGCAGGTGACGATAAAGGGCAACGTCATCGCAAGGGCGGAAATGGAGAGACGGAAGAGCCAGTCTTTGTCACGATCGGCGCTGGCCGCTGTGAGCGCCGTGTAGACCAGCGTGTAAAGAATTACGGCCGCTAACGGGGCGAGGACCCCAGCGATCAGGACGCGATAGTTTGAGACTCTGCTCACGTCGGGGAGGAAGACGCGGCAGCCAGTGTAGCTGGCTCTGCGAGCAGCACGCAACACCCAGAGCGGGCAAAGTTGCTGCTAGGCTACTGCCGAGGAGATGGATCGAAATGCCTACCTTGATTGCTCAACCGACGCGGATTCAGTCCGCCGGAAATAAACCCAAGTTGATTGATGAATTTGTAGGGCGGGTGAATACGAAGACCGATGGAGTGAGTGTGGCGCACATGCGGAGTCCGGAGGGTTGGACGGAACCGGGGCAGACGCCGGAGTTTGACGAATTCACAGTAGTGCTCAAAGGGATGGTACAGCTGACACACCATGGCGGCACGATGGAAGTGCGTCCGGGTCAGGCGGTGATTGCGCACAAGGGCGAGTGGGTGCAGTACGCGACGCCGGAAGCGGGTGGCGCGGAGTACATCGCAGTGTGCTTGCCGGCGTTCTCGATGAACACGGTGCACCGGGACTAGTGGCTGGCTAAGCTGGCAGATCTGCTCTTGGGTTGGGTCGGGCGTAGAACTTTGATGGAGAGACCGAGCGGCGGAGAATCTGTCGCGCGGCGACTCCCCGGACGGGCCGTCTGGAGCTTTACGACTATTTCATTCCCATTCGATCGTGCCTGGGGGCTTCGAAGTGATGTCGTAGACCACCCGGTTCACGCCTTTGACTTCGTTCACGATACGGCTCGAAATCGTCTTCAGGACTTCGTAAGGGAGTGGGACCCAGTCGGCGGTCATGCCGTCTTCGGAATTCACGGCGCGGATGGCGCAGGTGTAGGCGTAAGTGCGCTGATCGCCCATGACGCCAACGGACATCACAGGCAGCAAAACTGCGAATGATTGCCAGATCTTGGTGTAGAGCCCGGCTTTCTTGATCTCGTCGACGACGACTTCATCGCAATCGCGCACGATGAAAAGCCGCTCTTCTGTGACCTCGCCGAGGACCCGGACGGCAAGGCCGGGTCCGGGAAACGGCTGGCGCTGTAGGATTTCTTCTGGCATACCGAGGTCGCGTCCGATCTTGCGGACTTCGTCTTTGAATAAATCTTTGAGCGGCTCGATGAGCTTGAGCTTCATCTTCTCGGGCAGGCCGCCGACATTGTGGTGCGATTTGATGATCTGCGAAGGGCCGCGCACGCTGCGCGACTCGATGACGTCGGGATAGAGCGTTCCCTGCACCAGCCACTCGACTTCGCCTTCTTCTTTCTCGATGCGGTGAGCTTCTTCGTCGAAAACGGCGATGAATTCGTTGCCGATGATCTTGCGCTTCTTCTCGGGATCGGTGACGCCGGCGAGCTTGTCGAGGAAGCGTTTGGTGGCGTCGACCGCGAGGAGGTGCAAGCCGAGTTTGTCGCGCAAGGTCTGCTGCACTTTCTCGAATTCGTTCTTGCGCAGGACACCGTTGTTGACGAAAACGCAGGTGAGACGCGTTTTGCCGGAGTCTCGCATGGCGCGATCGACCAGCACAGCAGCGACGGAGGAATCGACGCCTCCGGAAAGTGCGCAGATGGCGCGACCCTGGCCGACCTGGGCCTTGACCTGGGCGATGGTTGCGTCGATGAAATGCTGTGCGGTCCAGGTTGGTTTTGCGCCGCAAATGTTGACCGCAAAGTTGCGCAGGATGTCAGCACCGAGCGGGGTGTGGTGGACTTCGGGATGGAACTGCACTGCCCACATTTTCTGCTCGGGATTTTCGATAGCGGCGACGGCGTTGGGAGACTTGGCGGTCAGGCGGAAGCCGGGCGGAAGTTGTTCGGCTTCGTCCCCGTGCGACATCCAGACCGCGAGAACTTTGGGCAGGCCGCGAAAGAGCGCGGAGTCGCTGTGCTGAATTTCAACCTTGGCGTGGCCGTACTCCCGCTTATCGGCGGAGCGGACTTTGCCGCCGAGCGCATAGACCATGAACTGCAGTCCGTAACAGATGCCGAGAACGGGGACGCCGAGCGAGAAAACACTTTTGTCGGCGAGGGGAGCGTCTTTGTCATACACCGACGACGGTCCGCCAGACAGGATGATGCCGACCGGCGAGTAGCTGCGGATCTCGTCGAGCGTCGCATTGAAGGGCAGCACGACCGAAAAGATGTTTTGTTCGCGGATGCGGCGGGCGATGAGTTGGGAATATTGCGCGCCGAAGTCGAGGACGACGATTGATTGGGTTTCCACTGTTGAGTGTCTCAGAAGGAAAGGGAGAGTGTAAAGCAGGGCGCTGCTGGCGGCTAGACGCTTGGTGCTAGCCGAGCTTTCAGCTCTCAGCCATCAGGGATCAGCTTGATCAACGGCGTTCGTCGAGTCTTGTGATGGTTGCCGGCTCGCTTCATCGGCCGCATCGCTGAGGATGACTTCTGACTGATCGACTGCGGCCGAAACAACGTTGTCGGTTTCGGAGTTCGGTCCTGAAGATGACGAGTTGGGTCCGGCAAAGGCGGGCGGGACGAACATCGTCTGCGAACTGCAGGTTGCTTGCGGAGCGAGGGTTGGGTGTGCCGCGAGGGTCGGCGACGGGAGCGACGGGCCTTCGAGGATGGCGGCATATCCGGCAAGCCGGCCGATGTACAGGGAGTCAGCAATGGCAAGATACAGAAGCGTGACAAGGAGCACTCCGAGCAGCGCGAAGCCGGGCGGAAGGATGCCGAGCAGCGAGAGGGGAAAGCCGACGACCGAAGAGGCTATGACAAAGAAACTGATGTGAGCAAGGCCGAACCAGGTACCGACGGCGAAGACGGCACCAAGGCGATCCCGACAGAGATCCATTGCGGCGGAAATCGCCCCGAAGGAATCATTGCCATCGCGGACTACGAAGAGCGTGGCCAGAGAAAGCAGCCAGTTCAGAGATGCTGCCGCAAGAAAGATCGCGAACGCGAAAAACAAGAATGCGAGAAAGGCCGCGCCGGGATGCGGCTCGTGGGCTGGGGAAAGCAAGCGCGTTGCAAATATGGCGCCCGCAGTCGCGAAGCCTACTAGAACGAAAACCAGAAAACGCAGAAAGTGAAGGCCCGCCAGGGAACTCACAGCGCGATTCGCAAGGTTGGCTGATTGGACGCCGTCTGAGTTCGACGCCCCGGTGTGAGCCAGCAAGAGCGCACGGCCACGAATGGATTCGAGCAGAGCCGCGAGAGTGACAGCACGCCCGAGCGAAGCGACGATGATCCAGAGAATCGCCACGCCGGCTCCCACGACGAGGGTTGCGAGCAGAAAGCGCGAGGCGCTGCCGCGGAGGATATCCGAGAGAGCATGCCCGACCAAAGCGGGTGCGCCGGTGCGTAACAGAAAGATGTCGCGATTCGAAACAGGGAGGGTGTCGAGATATTCGAAGAGCCCAAGCGCACCGAGCAATGTAGCGGCCGCGCCGAAGCTCCAGCGCCAGGCAATTTCGGCAAGCGAGATCGCGGGCCGGCGGAAGATGGCGCGAAAACCTTCGGCGGTTGGGGACCAGATGCTCATCGGATTGTGGAGCTAAGAATAAGGGCGCCCAAGACTAAGGATAAATGAGTATGCAAGCGAGGTGGAATCTCGCGCTCTGCTAAGGAATAGGAAGTAGGCTCATTGTAAATATTTGTCCAAGTGCGATGGCGCGCGATCGCTTTCACAAGATATTCATCAACCTCGCGGGAAAGGGTGCATCTAAGTGTGTACGGAGAGAATACATTGACAGCCACCCGCAGTTGCCGGTGGATGTGTGCTCAATCACTCATAAAAGAAGGTAACGATAAAAGGAGTCACGCATGAAACTTGGAAGATTGATCGCTATCGTGGCGGTTTTGGCCTCTGGCCTCACGCTGAGCGCGTTTGCAAAAGACAAGAATGAAACCAAGGTTACATTCACGGATCCGATTCAGGTGGGTTCGACGCAGCTGAAGCCGGGCGACTACAAGTTGCAGTGGGACGGGAATGGTCCGGATGTGCAGGTGAAGGTGGTAAAGGGCAAAGATGTGGTTGCCACGGTGCCTGCAAAGCTAATCGAAAACAAATCATCGTTGGGCACCAACTCGGTCACGACCGGCTCGAACAGCAACTCGAAGACGCTGAACCAGGTGGACTTCGATGGCGGCAAACAGTCGCTGAAGTTTACACAGGATAATGAGATGCAAGCAAGCGGACAGCAGTAAGTTCGCGCCATCAGATAAATCAACAAAGGGTGGGGAGGAAACTTCCCGCCCTTTGTGTTTTTACGGCTGAGTCGGCGGCAGTTAACCGCAAATAACAATATTTACAAGTTTGCCCGGGACGTAGATTACCTTGACGATCTGTTTGCCGTCGAGGGCTGCGCGAATTTTTTCGTCGGCCTGCGCGTTTTGCGTAACGAAATCCTCTGAAGAGTCAGCAGGCACAATGATGCGGCTGCGTAGTTTGCCATTCACCTGCACGGGGATCTCGATCTCTTCTTCCTTGGCAAGCGCAGCGTCGTACTTAGGCCATCGGGCCTTGAGGAGGCTTCCCTTCTCGCCAAGCACTTCCCACAATTCATGCGCGAGGTATGGCGCAAACGGCGCAAGCAACAGAAGGAGCGTGCGCTGTACCTCCGCGAGCAAGGAGGCGGGTATCTCGGAGCCTTTCGCGGTGCGTTCCTCTGCGCCATACAACTCATTCAACAATTCCATAATGGCCGCGATGCAGGTGTTGAAGTGCCATCGACCCTGGAAATCGTCGGTGACGCGCTTGATGGTCTGGTGAAGCTTGCGCTGGATCTGGCGGCCTTCGGAAGAAAGCGCAGACGCGTCCACGTGAGAGCCGCCACTCGCGCTGTGCGCTGCGCTTGCGTTGCGCATCACGTAGCGATAAACGCGTGCAAAGAAGCGCTGAATACCCTCGATGCCCGAGTCCTGCCAATCGAGATCTCGATCGGGCGGAGCGGCGAACAAGGTGTAGAGGCGCGCAGAATCGGCGCCGTAGCGGGCGACCATATCGTCGGGCGAAACAACGTTGCCAAGATTCTTCGACATCTTGGCGCCATCTTTGATCACCATGCCTTGCGTAAAGAGGCGTTCGGCGGGCTCGTCGGTGCGAATCATGCCGAGATCGCGCATGAACTTTGTCCAGAAGCGCGAGTAGATCAAATGCAGGATGGCGTGCTCAACGCCGCCGATATACTGATTGATAGGGAACCAGTAGTTGGCAGTGTCGGAGGCAAATGGCGCTTCCGAGTTGCACGCATCGGTATAGCGATAGAAATACCAGGACGAATCGACGAAGGTGTCCATGGTATCTGTCTCGCGGCGAGCGGGACCTCCACATTTGGGGCACGTGGCGTTCACGAACTCAGGAACCAGCGCGAGCGGAGATGCGCCGGTGAGCGTGATGTCAACGTTCTCGGGAAGGAGAACGGGAAGATCTTTCTCCGGAACCGGAACGATGCCGTCTTTCTCACAGTAAAGCATTGGGATGGGCGTACCCCAGTAACGCTGGCGCGAGACTCCCCAATCTTTGAGGCGGTAGGTAACAGTCGGTTTTCCGAAACCGTGCTCCTTGGCGTAAGCAGCCATCTTCTTGATGGCTTCATCGCAGCTCAGGCCGCTGAATGGACCCGAGTTGACCAACATGCCGTCGTGGGTGGTGAACGGAAGTTGCGGCTCGACGGCAGTCTCCTCGGGATCGCCGTCGGCGGGAAGAATGACGAGGCGAATGTCGATTTTATATTTCTTCGCGAACTCGTAATCGCGGTCGTCATGGGCCGGGACGCTCATGATGGCACCGGTGCCATAATCCATGAGGATGTAGTTGGCGACCCAGATCGGAATAGCCTGGGCGTTGAACGGATTCTTCGCGTAGCGGCCGGTGAAGATACCGTGCTTCTCGATCTCGCCGATATCCCCGATTTCTCTTGCTTTGCGCTGTTCGGCGATGAGTTGATCGACCTGCGCGCGGAATTGCGGATTCTTGGCGGCAAGATCGTTGATGATCGGGTGCTCCGGCGCAAGTTGGATCGAAGTGGCGCCGTAAATAGTGTCAATGCGAGTGGTGAAGACGGTGATGGTCGAGCCCGCGGGCCCGACGGAGCCGCCGAGATCGAAGTCGACGAGTGCACCTTCACTCCGGCCGATCCAGTTGCGCTGCATGGTGCGTACTTTCTCAGGCCAGCCGTCGAGTTTGTCGAGGCCGCTGAGAAGTTCGTCAGCATATTTTGTAGTGCGCAAGAACCATTGCTCGAGTTCGCGCTGCTCGACCAAAGTATCTTCGTGACGCCAGCAGAAGCCGCCCACCACCTGCTCATTTGCGAGTACAGTCGCGCACTGCGGGCACCAGTTGACTTTGCTCTTCTTGCGATAGGCCAAGCCCTTTTCGTAGAGCTTGAGAAAGAACCACTGGTTCCAGCGGTAGTAGTCGGGCAGACAGGTGGTGACTTCGCGCGACCAGTCGTAGGCGAAGCCGAGGCGCTTCATCTGCGCCTTCATGTTGGCGATGTTCGAGAGCGTCCACTGTCGGGGCGGCGTGTTGTTCTTGATGGCGGCGTTTTCGGCGGGCAAGCCGAACGAGTCCCAACCCATCGGGTGAAGAACGTTATAGCCGTTCATCCACATGTAACGGGCGAGCGCATCGCCGATCGAATAATTCCGCACGTGTCCCATATGCAATGCGCCTGAGGGATAGGGCAACATTTCGAGGACGTAGTACTTAGGAAGCGAGGAGTTCGCTTCGGCGGCGTAAAGCGACGGATCGCGCTGCCAACGCTCGAACCACTTGCTTTCGACGCGTTGGGCATCGTAACGAATATCGGAACGGTCATCAGGGCGCGAGGCGCCGGATTTGTCGTCTTGCGGCATAGAAGAGGTCGCGAGTTACGGGGTAATCTTCTATTTTACAACGACGGCCAATAACAGAGGCTAGTCAGGGATTACGAGGCGCTTCAGAGCCTCTACATTGCGGCGATCGTCGCCGGGACGGTCGATGGGAGTTTCGGCAATAAACGCCGCGTGGGCGAGGCGAGGATCGTTCAACAAGCGGCGAAAGCTCTTCAGGCCGAGATGGCCTTTGCCGATGTGCTCGTGGCGATCGAGTTTTGAACCACGAGGCGCTTTGGCGTCATTGCAGTGCCAGACGCGGACGTTCGCGAGGCCGACCGTTGCGTTGAGGTAGGCGATGGTCTGCCGGTAACCTTCGTCGCTCACAATATCGTATCCGGCAACGTGGGTGTGACAAGTGTCGATGCAGGCGCCCACTGGAATGATCCCTCTGAGACGAGCGAGGAGTTCGGCGACCTGGTCGAAGCTCCCGCCAAGAGAAAATTCAGCGCCGGCAGTATTTTCGAGGAGCACCGTGAGATTGCCGGCAGCGAGGTCGAGGCCCTGCGTGGAAGCGGCAATCGCAGCTGCGACCCGAACCAGTCCGGTTTCGCGATCCGCTCCGCGAAACGAACCGGGATGCAGCACCAGAAATTCAGCCTGCAAAGCCAGCGCGCGCTCGACTTCTCCGCGAAATGCCACCAGCGATTTCTCAAGGAAAAGTTTCGTGGTGCTGGCTAGGTTGACGAGGTAGTTGACGTGGATGGCCATCGGGCGCAGGTCGTAAGTCTCGCGCAGGCGGATCAGCTCGGCGCAGTCGGGGCCGCAAAATTCGTAAGGAGCCCACTGGCGAGGGCTCGAAGAAAATATCTGGAAGGCGCTACAGCCCAGGCGGTACGCGCGTTCGGCGGCATTCTGCACACCTCCGGCAATCGAGGTGTGAATGCCGATGCGGCGAGCGGTCCGGCGGGGCGGGCGTTTCGGCGGGGGATGCTTGAGGATATCCTGTTCTTTAGAGATCGAACGAGTCACGTAAAAAGTATAAAGCGGAAGTCCGATTAAGCGCCGCGGGAGGC
>Ga0210383_10004349_pt1 | contig 12573 bp, 11 predicted proteins | sample IncBWC14OmetaG_FD_160072 | JGI IMG/M metagenome (GOLD analysis project Ga0210383, IMG submission 160072) | Forest soil microbial communities from Barre Woods Harvard Forest LTER site, Petersham, Massachusetts, United States - Inc-BW-C-14-O ...
GTTCCGGGAGGCGCGCTCGTTCAATGAGCGCTGAGTTTGGTGGGATCGGCTCCCACGCGGCCGGCGGTGGCATCCGCCGATCCCGCGCGGGCCAGTGTGAAATCGAAGCGCACGCTCGATAGTCCTTTGGCCGGCGCTGCCGGGTCGTTGGTTATTTCCTGAACCGCCAACTCGGGTGAGGCCCCGAATACCACATCCGTCTCGAGGTACCGATCGGCAAAGTACAGCGCCGTGACCAATTCACGAAATCCCGGCGCGCTGATCAGAAAATGAATATGCGCAGGCCGATAGCCTTCGCGGCTCTGGGCACGGACCAGATCGCCGACCGGACCATCCATCGGAATGGAATAGCCCAGCGGCCGCACGGTGCGCAGATGGAATCCACCCGCCGCGTCCGTGCGGAACATGCCGCGGTAATCGATGGCGCTACCGTCACCCTCCTGCAGGTCATACGCCCCGGAGCTTGAAGTCTGCCAGACCATCAGTTTGGCATTGGGGATGGCCTCTCCCGCGGCATTGCGCACCGTACCCCACAAGAGAATTTCCTCGGATTTGTCGGCCTTCGAAATCTGCTCGCCGATTGACAGCGGCGGGGCATCCTCGCGAAAGAAGGGTCCCAGCAAGCTGGTCGACGTCGCCTTCTCCAGGGCTGTGGCGTCATGCAACGTATTCACCAGCGTGCTTAGGCCAATAACGTCCGAGAGCAAGATGAATTCCTGCCTCGTCGCGGTGCAGGTTTTGCCGACTCGAGTCAAGAACTCGATCGCCTTCAGCCACTCGGCCGGCGTCAAATTGACCTCTCTGGCAAAGGCGTGCAGATGTCGAATCGCGCTTTGCATGATGTTTTTCAGCCGCTCATCCGCAGTGCTTTCCATCTGCGCGAGCACGGCTTCGGTCACGGATTGTGGCGTGTAGCTCAGCATGGCGGGTCCTCGTTATCGCTCACGTGCGCCGACGCGCCACCACGAAGGCCTCGTCGTTGAACCACAAGCCACCGTACTTCTGCAGCACGTTTTGCGTGGCCGCAAGGTAGGAGCCGTTCGGAACAACTTCATCGAGACGTTCGTCTTCGATCTGATTCACATAGATGGCGGCATTCCAAGCCGCAAACAAAGTCGAGGTGCCGATCCGATCGCCGATTTCCGAGGGCAAGGTGTGCATTTCGTAGCGAAACACCGCCTTGTCATCCGGCGGTGCCGTCAAACTGAAGTCGCGGACATCGCGTCCCAACTCGCGCCGCAACGCCGAGAGCAGCTCGTGACGGTCGACCTGAAAGGGGCGCTCTTCCGGCCACAGTTCCTGGATGATCTCGAGGCCCGGATCGCGGCCGTAGGATTGAATCGCAAGCAGCCGGCCGCCCGGCGCCAAGCTGCGCGCCAACGGTGCAAGCACCCTTTGCACTTTGAATTCGGCGCCCATCCGTGCCCGCCAGGGCTGAGAAGCAATCACCAGGTCGTAGTGCTCAAAAATACTGCCCGGCTTGGGGATCACCGTGTCGAGCAGAAATTTGTGATCCTCACGATAAATTACCAAGACCGATGGACGCACTATTTGCGGGTTGCCGGTCTTGGGGCTGGGCGTGGTCTGCCAGCCGTTGGCGAGCGCGGGCGCGAGATCTTCGATCTGCTCGGCATATTCATGTGCGGTCGATCCGGTCAAACGCATTTCCTGCCAGTTGAGGGCCGCCGCCAGATGCGCGTCGCGCGGCATCAGTCGCGGCGCCTCGGCATAGTTGAGGTTTGTCACAACGAAAACTGTGGCGGGATGCTCGAAGAGCCGGTCGGGCAGCTTCTCCAGCCCCAAGCGCACATCCTCGAGACTGATCTCTTTGGCCACGACGAACAAAGGAACCGTCGGGAACAGCTGATGGGTGTTGCGCATGACGCGCGAAATCACGGTGCCGTCGCCCATGCCGGCGTCAAACAGGCGCAATGCCGGCGGCGTTGGCCGCAAAAGCGTCATCTCGTGACTGGCGCGGCGCGCGATTGCGGACTTTTCGTTGCAAGTGGTGACAAAGGCCAGATACTTCTGTCGATTGTCATAGAAACGGAAGGGCGTGGCGGCTGCGGCTTTGCCATCGCGCGGTTCCCCGGAGGCATTCGCGTGCATGCCTTGCTTCAGCGCCACAACCGGCGGGAGGCAATGGCCGCCCCCTGAGCCAATGATTGCAGCTTCAGATACGCGATATCCGGCTCGACCGGACCAAATCCGGCGAAGGTCCCGAAGCCGCAGTCAGTGCCCGCCATGACGCGCTCGCGACCGACGATCTGCGCGAAGCGCTCGATTCGCTCGGCGACCAGCAACGGATGCTCGATGTAGTTCGTGGTGGTGGCCAGCAGACCCGGGATCAAAACCTTGTCGTCCGGGATCGGGACGTCCCGGAACACGGTCCATTCGTGCGCGTGCCGCGGGTTTGCAGCCTCGAACAACAGCCCCTGCGGCTTCGCCTTGAGCACAACAGGCAGCAGGCGCTCCATGGGCACGTCGTGGTGATGCGGTCCCTCATAATTGCCCCAGCAGACGTGCATGCGCACCCGATCCGCCGGCACGTTTCTCAAGGCGTGATTCAAGACTTCGATGTGCCGCGCGGCGAGCCCCTCGAATTCCTCGAGCGAACGCTCCCGGTACATGGTGTGACGTCCCATGGCGAGATCCGGCGCGTCGATCTGCAGAATGATTCCCGCCTGCACGATCGACTCGTACTCGACGCGCAATGCCTCGGCGAGCGCGGACAGATACTCGTCCTGCGAAGAATAGAAGTCATTGGGCTGAAACAGCGCCACGACGCCCGGCGAGGCCGCGTTCATGAAAGCTTCGGTCGGCGCGGCTGCCGCGATCGCCGACTGGATGTTCTTAAGGTCCTCGTGCAAGGGCGCGAGATTCTTGACGCGAATCTCGCCGATGCAGCGCGGCCGCCGGTACTTGGCGGTCGAGCCGCGATCCGCTAGTTTTTTCAGAAGTCCCGGAAACTCAACCAGATCCTGCCCCGGCTCTCGCGGCGTATCGCCGCCGAATCCTGCCAGGCGCTCGGCGACATAGGTGGCGTAGCTGATCTTGCTCGTCTCGCCGTCGCTGACCACATCGATGCCGACCGCTACCTGCCGCCGCACCACCTCCGCCACGGCATTGGCGATCACGGCGGCGGCGGCCGCCGCGTCGTTCACCTCGTTGCGTTCGCGCGCGAACAGCACATCGGTCACGGCCTGACTGCGCGGCAGGCTGCCGACGTGGGTGGTCAAGATGCGGTCGGCGCTGCGCTTCATGAATCGAGCGCTACCGATAGGTGTTGTTGGAGGTGTGATCGCCCGCCATCCAGCGCTTCAAATCGGCGTGCGCTAGCCTGAGTCGTTCACGGTTGATCTCGCGCGCCTTGGGACTGTCGAGCGTGAACTCCAGAATCAGCCCGTTCGGGTCGGTGACGTACACCGAACGGCAATAGCCATGCTCCAGAACGAAGGACTGCGGCTCTTTGTAGCCCGCCGCGGCAAGGCGCTTCTCGATCGCCTGCTGCGTTTCCTGGTCGACATTGAGAGCGATGTGATGGAACGGCGTGGCCGGCATCTTGGGCCCAAAAAGCTCCTCATCTTCAGGCTTGGCAAATTTGAAGAAGGCGAGGGCGCCCCCGTCCCCCAGCGCAAAGAACAGGTGGCAGTAAACCCGCTCGGCGCCGAACAGCTCGTCCACTTCGCACCACGTGGCCACCAGCGGCAGTCCGATCAGATCTTCGTAGAACTTGCGAGTCGCCTCCAGATCGCGAGTGACGTAGGCCGTGTGATGCAGCCTGGACGGCAGCTTGGTTGTACTAGCCATGGATTTACCTCCGAATCAAAACTTGTAGTCAAGATCGACACCGTAGCGCCGCGGCGGGGCACGCCAGAGGAAGCCCGCACCGCCGACGTTGCCCGGCGAGAACTCGGCGTTGTAGATCCGATTGGTCAGGTTCTTTGACCACGCCGTGACGGCCCAGTTCTTCCTGGCCTGCAGGCCCAGGCGCAGATCCACCAACGAGACGGGGTCGCGCGAGGTGATGTTGTAGGGCTCCCACCAGGTACGTCCGATCTCGTTGAAGTCCAGGCGTATCGTACCCAGCAGGCCATCACCCAGGGGCTGCTTGAATTGAGCGCCGGCATTGACCGTGTTGCGCGACACGAGCGGCGCCTCCTTACCAATGACCGACCGGTCGGCCATGTCGGTGATGCGGCTATTGGTGAAGCCCACTCCGGCATACACGTCGAACTGATCGGTGGGGTGCGCGGTGAGGGAAAGCTCGCCGCCTTTGTAGGTCGCGCTCAGGTTGCCCAGGTTCTGGGTCGAGTCCGCGGCGATATACACAAAGAAATAGCCGTTCTTGGATTGCGTATGGAAAAGATCGCCATCCAGCGTCAGCCGCCGATCCATGAATTGGCTCTTGAATCCCACCTCGTAGGTATCGGCGGTTTCAGCCTGGAACAGATCATTGACGCCGAGCACGCCGTTCGCACGCGCTACATCCCCGACACCGGTCTGGTTGAAGCCGCCGCTGCGAAATCCGCGGCTCCAGCTGCCGTAGAAAGTCCAGTCATCGTCTGGCTTGAAGCGCACGGTGCCCTTGGGCTGCGTCGCACTGAAGGTTGCCTTGCGCACCTCGCCCGTGGAGGCCGTTGTGGTTGGCAGGAACGCGGTCGGCGTGTCGGTGGTGTTTTGCCGTTGGTCCTGGTCATAGCGCAGCGCCACATCGAGTTCCCATTGTTTGTTGAGCTCGTAGATCGCATCGCCGAACACCGCCCAGGCGTTGTTGTCCTGGTTGTCCGAGAGAAAGGTCTGGTTGGTGTTGGTGGCGTAGGGATTGGCCGGATCAACGACGGGCGAATAGAAAACGGCCGGGACGCCGTCGCCTCGATCCGCCAGATTTCCCGTGGAGATGAATCGCTTGGTATGCACGAAATAGGCTCCGGCGATCCACGAGAAGCCTCCGACTACCGGAGAGGTAAAGCGCAATTCCTGGCTGACGGTTTTTACGTCGATGAACTGGCTCTGGCTCTCGTCGAACGGCCCGCCCTGGGCCGGTGTCGGTATCGGGCCCACGAACGAGGTGAGCGCGTATTCCACCGAGGTCGTCACGGGCCGGAAATCGTAGGCATCTCCGGTGTCGATCTCCTTGGTGTGGTTGAAATCCGTGATCGAGGTAATGGTTCCGTATCCTAAGTTGTAGTCGAGCTTGAGCGCGACATCAAAGATGTCGCGATTATCCGTACCGAGGTTATTGTTCTGGATCGGCGAGGTCGTGTCGTTGGCGTTACCGGGCGTGGAGAAGTCGCTGAACGGGTTGGCCTCATTGCTGCGGGGAATGATGAAGTAGTACGCCGTGGTTTCCGCCTTGTCGTACATGAACCTCAAGTCCGCGCTGAAATTGTCAGCGGGCGTCCACAGCAGGCGCAACCGCCCCGAGTAGTCGCGATATGGGTCAGCCTTGCGGTCGAGATAGACATTCTGCAGATAGCCGTCGGTGTTGTAGTAGTTGAACGACGCGCGGTATTTCAATGTCCCTGCGGAATCGAGAGGTCCGCTCAAGTTAAGTTGGGCCTTCTCTGCCAGCCCGTTGCCCACACCGACGCGGGTGCTCGCCTCGAAATGATCTGACGGATCCGCGGTATGAATGATGATGGCGCCGCCGATCGCATCGCGGCCGTACAAGGCGCCTTGCGGCCCTTTGAGAACCTCGATTTGCCGGATGTCATAGAGCGACTGTGTGAACTCGTAGGGATTGGTCTCCAGCACCCCATCGACCAGCACGGCGACGGATGGCTCGCTGTTTCGTGCCTGCGAGATGCCGCGAATCGTGATGAAGGAGTTGCCGATGTTTTGCGTCTCGACCAGGGTCATGTTCGGCACCATGGCAATAAAATCGCGCGGGCTCTCGATTCCCGCTGCCGCAATTTCCTGTGCCGTGAACACGTCCACCGTGATGGGTACATCTTGAAAATTCTCGTTGCGCTTGCGCGCCGTTACCACGATTTCCTCGAGCGCCGGCGGCGGCGCGCTTTGCGCCCAGATGGGCTCGGCAATGGCGACGATTCCCAACGCGGCCGCCAGAATCGACAGAATTCGGCGCAGTGCAGTGACCATGTGAACTCCCCCTCTTCGTTATGTAAGGCCCAAGCCCCGGCCTTCTTCATTTGCCAGATCTGCGCGCACCATCTGCGCGCCAGATACCATTGCTTGCAGCTTTCCGAACGCCGCCTCGCGCGGCAGATACTTCATGCCGCAATCCGGCGCGATAATGAGATTCTTTGCAGCCACGAAGGGCAGGGCACGACGAATTCGGTTTGCCACGACTTCCGGCGACTCCACCGTGGGGTCCGAAAGGTCGATGACGCCCAAGATGATTTTTTTATCGGACAACTGCTCGAGCACGGAGCAGTCCAGGCTTGACTGAGCGGTCTCGATCGACACCTGCGCGCAGCGGCATTCGGCCAATTCCGGCAAGAAGGAATAGCCGGATGGCCGGACATGGATAATCGCGGCGTACCCAAAACAGATGTGCACGGCGGTAGTACCGACGACGTTTTCCAGGGCCCGATTGAGTGCCGCCAAACCGAACGCACGCGCTTCCTCGGGCCGCGCTTGCATGTAGGGCTCGTCAATCTGAACGACGTCCGCGCCCGCGTTGAAAAGATCGAGAATTTCCTCGTTGAGGGCGGCGGCGTAGTCCATGGCGGCGAGTTGGCGACTGCCGCCGTAATGGTCGATCTGCGCCTGCTGCGCCATCGTGAATGGCCCAGGCACCGTCACTTTGACGCGCCGATGCGTGTGACGACGCAAGAACTCGAGATCCCGCACGCCGACCGCATGGCGTCTGCGAATTGCGCCAACCACCCGCGGCACGGGATTGGGATGTCCGCTGCGATCGAGTGCCGTGCCCGGATTGTCGAGATCGATGCCCTCGAGTGCGGTTGCAAATCGGTTCGAATAACTCTCGCGGCGAATCTCGCCGTCGGTGATGATGTCGAGGCCGGCGTCTTCCTGCGCCTTGATGGCCATGATCGTCGCATCGTCCTGCGCTTCCGCGAGAAACGGCTCGGGCACGCGCCACAGCTCGAGGGCACGAACCCGCGGTGGAAAGCGGCCGGCCAGACGTTTGCGGTCGATCAACCACTCCGGCTGTGGATAGCTGCCGACAAGAGTTGTTGGAAGCAGCATCAAACTTTCTCCGCTTTGGGGCGGGTGGATTCGGGCCAGGCGATCCCGGCAGCCAGCGCCGCGCGAATGGATTCGCCGTGTTGATTCAAGAGCGGCGCCGCATTGACCGATTGAGCGCGCGTGCCGTCGAATTGCGCCGCCGGACGGACGGCGCGCGTTGCAGTATGCGGCGAGTCGATGGGTACGACGATTCCCATATGGGCAACCTGCGGATCGCGCACCACATCGTCGATGAGATTGACGGGCGCGTGAGGAACGTCCTCGGCCTGCAGGCGCTGCACCCAGTACTCGAGGGGCTTGCGCGCGAAGCGCTTGTCGAGTTCGACCCGCAAGGTTTCGTATTCGGCGATACGGCGTTCGCGCGGATTGAAGCGCGGGTCTTCTTTGAGTTCAGGCGCGTCCAGCGCCGAAACCAATCCCTGCCAAAATTTCTCCAGCGAGGAGAGGTGAATTGCGATCAGCCGCTGATCCGCCGTGCGCAGGATGTAGGCCTGGGCCAGGCGCGGACGATCTGCCGATGTCGGCGTTTCGCCCAGAGCAAAAAATGCCGCAAAGGGTTCCACTGCGAAATGCGCCATTGCTTCGAGCATGGAGATTTCGACGTGTGCGCCGCGGCCGCTGTGGCCGCGCTGCACGAGCGCGGCGAGTATGCCTTGCGAGGCGTACATGCCCGTGATCGCATCGGCGAGCGCAGGCCCCAGGAATTGCGGCCGCCGATTATCGACGACCACGCTCAAGAACCCGCTCAGAGCTTGCGCAACCGAGTCATAGCTCGGCCGTTCGGAATAGGGGCCGCTTGATCCGAAGCCGCTGATCGAGCAGTACACCAAGCGTGGATTCAGACCCTGTAACCTCGCCACGGCCGCGCCGAGTCGGTCCGCCGTGCCGGGGCGAAAATTTTGGATATACACATCCGCCTCGCCTGCGAGCCGGTCAAAGAGCGAACAGTCGCCTTTGAGCTTCATGTCCAGCGCGAGACTACGTTTGTTGCGGTTGTACGCCTGGAAATGGGGCGAATACTGCCCGCCTTGGTAGGCCCGGTACGGGTCGCCATCCGGGCTCTCAATCTTGATCACGTCAGCCCCAAGATCGGCGAGCATCATCCCGGCACAGGGTCCGGTAATGAACGTGCCCTGTTCCAAAACGCGGATTCCCGCCAGTACCGGTTGCCTGCTCATGCTTGACTCAGGTGTCCTTGCTCGATTCGAACCCTGCCGGCACCTCGCCGTCGTAGTCGATCGCGCGAGCTGCGGCATGCGACATGACGAAACCGATGGCTTGTTGCTGTTCTTCGAGAAGATGTGCAATCAGTCCGGCGGTACGCGCCAGAAGGGGAACGCCTTTGAGCGCAGCGACCGGGTATCCCGCATCGAGGAGTACCGCGGGAATCGCGCCCGAGACGTTTAGCGCCAGATGCTTACTCAACAGCTCGGGCAGTCGGGCCTCTACTTCGCGCGCGATTTGAATGTGTCGGCCCGACGTGCCGACTTCAGCGGCGATGTCGAACAACCGTTGAACGCGCGGATCGACCTGCTTATGCAGCGGATGTCCGTATCCCGGGATCGCGCGCTTCGCGCTGCGGTATTCGTCGAGGGTGGCTTGTGCCGCTTGCGCGATGCTTGCGCCTAAATCGAGCCGTTTGGCAATAGCTGCAAACAAATTGCCTGCCGCTTCGGAGGAACCGAGAATCACAGAACCGCAACCGAGAATGCCCGCGGCGACAGCACCCTGTAGGGCCTCAGGCGCGGCCGCGTAGGTCATGCGAGCTGCCACGACGCTCGGCACCAGACCGTGTTCTGCGATGGCGACGAGCGTGGCGTCGAGCAACCGGGCTTGCGCGGAAGAGGGCATCACTCCGGTCAGAAGCAGCCAGAAGTGCTCGGTGAAGCTGAGCGAACCAATCAGGTCACGAGCAAGATCGTGCCCGCGGACCACAATGGTTGCCTCGTTCGATGTCGATATCGCCGAGCTGTGCAGGTCCTGACGCCCGATCTTCACTCAACCCCCCCTCAATCGGCTAGGTTCTGGTTTTCGTATATCGAAAAATACGTCGATATACGAAACCATACTGAACTCCGTCTCGCGCAATCGTCAAGGAACTTGACTAACCTCTTTCAGGATTTCGGATATCGAAATAGACTGAATGCCGTGCCATCTCGCAAAACAACGCCGCCGCGCCGCGAAGCCATGGGAGGACTCGCGAAGGGCTTGTCCGTGATCCGCGCCTTCTCACGCGATCACGCGGCTTTAAGCCTCAGCGATGTGGCGCGCAGCGCGCGAATTCCCGCCGCGACCGCGCGGCGCTGCCTTCTCACCCTCGAGGAACTGGGCTACATCACGCGCAGCGGCAGAGACTTTTTGCTGCGGCCGAAGGTGCTCGAGCTCGGCGCCGCGTATCTTGAATCGATGAACATCGAACAGCTCACCAAGAATCATCTGGAAGAACTGGCACGGAACACCTCGGATTCCGCGGCTCTGTGTGTGCTGGATGGCGTTGAGATCGTCTATGTGGCGCGCACCTCGGTACGCACCCTGCTGCGTCTGGAAGCGCACGTGGGCAGTCGATTCCCGGCGCATGCGACCTCGACGGGGCGCGTGTTGCTCGCGGGTGTCAGCGGGGAGCGGCTGCAGCGCTACTTTGAGAACGCGAAACTCGAGGCACTCACCGAACACACCGTGACGGACCCGGCGAAACTGCGCTCGGTGATCGAGGATTGCCGGCGCAGCGGATATTCCGCCGTTGAGGACGAACTGGCCTACGGCGTCATCGCGCTCGCGGTTCCCGTGCTCGATCAGCGAGGGCGCGTGGTCGCGGCCCTGAATTCCTCGAGCCATTCGCGCCGTACCACCAAGACCAAGCTGATTCGCGAACGTCTCGGCATGCTGCAGCAGGTCAGCCGCCAAATTTCGAGTGATCTGGCGATCGTTCCGTGGCTTTCCCTCAGCGCGCAAATTTAAGAATCCAAAGCGCGGCTTGACGCTGCCGCGGTCAAGTCGTAGCCTGAAAGCGAAAAGTATTTCGCTATGCGAATTCCAGGAGCGTGTCCCGAGCGGCCGCACCTGTGCCGTCCGATAACAATTTCAACGACTAGGAGCCGCCCATGCCCTCGGTTCTCATTCTCTACTACAGCAGCTACGGACACATCGAAGCCATGTCCTATGCGCAGGCAGACGGCGTTGCCCGTGTGGCGAACACGCAAGTCACGGTAAAGCGCGTGCCGGAATCCTGTCCGCCCGATGTCGCCCAGGCGTCTGGATTCAAGCTCGATCAGGCCGCGCCGCTCGCGGCACCTGAGGAGCTCGATCAATATGACGCGATCATCTTCGGAACGCCGACGCGCTTTGGGAACATGGCGGGGCAAATGCGAAATTTTCTCGATCAGACCGGTCCTCTGTGGGGCCGCGGCGCCTTGGTCGGCAAGATCGGTAGTGTTTTCTGCAGCACCGCGAGCCAGCACGGCGGCCAGGAGACCACGATCACCTCGTTTCACAGCACCTTGCTACATCACGGGATGATTATCGTGGGTTTGCCGTACACGTTTAAAGATCTTGCGACCATGCGTGAGATCACCGGCGGCACTCCTTACGGAGCGAGTTGTGTTACCGGGGCGGGCAGCGAGTTGCGCATGCCCACGAAACTCGAGCTTGAAATGTGCCGCTATCAGGGCGAACACGTGGCCCGGATCACCTCTCAGATGGCAGCGGGTGCCGGCCGTCGATCTGCTTGAGGCTGAGCTCGGCGCATCAGCATGACGCTTCCGGTTTCCCTTTGAGGAAGCGCCCGTGAATTCGCCGCTGCACCCTGCACTGATGCCGATGGACTCGGCGCCCCTAACGGAGCGCATCGTCACCTTCATGCGGGCTGCGTCGATCGAGATCACGACCTCAGAGCGCCGGCATTTGCCGGCATTACGCGAACTTCTCCCCCGAGGTACTTCCGTTTACGTCTCGCATGTTCCGAGCGCAACTTTGGCGCAGGTCGTGGCGACCGCGCTGGCGGTGCAGGACGCAGGGTTTCAAGCGACGCCGCACATCGTCGCACGGCGCATCAACTATCCCGAAACCTTGCGCATGGCGCTGGCCGACCTGACCGCTCACGGTGTCGAGCAAGTGTTGCTCGTGGCCGGAGACACCGAGCACGCGGCGGGTGAGTTTGATAGCACGCTGGACGTCTTTGCTTCCGGACTTCTTGAGAAATCCGGCGTCAAAAGAATCGGCGTCGCCGGATATCCAGAAGGGCAGAGGGGCCTCGGGCCCACCTTGCTGTGGAATGCGCTGAAGGCCAAGCAAGCCTTTGCGGATCGCACCGGCTTGCCGATGTTCATCGTCACGCAATTTGGTTTCAATGGCAACGCACTTCGGAACTGGGAGCCGGAGCTTGCGCGAAACGAGATCCGATTACCGATCCTTGCGGGCCTTGCGGGGCCGGCGCCACTCTCAAAGCTCATCAAATTTGCAATGCGATGCGGCATCGGAGCGTCACTGCGCACGGTGATGCGCAATTTGAGCGCTGTCAGCGGAATTGCCGAACTCGCCACCACCCCCGAGCAGCACGTGATGCGCCTGATGCAGCTATCCGGCTCGATTCGCGTTGTCGCACCTCATTTCTTCTGTTTTGGGGGCGCGATCGAGACCGCACGCTGGATCAGCCGCGTGGTCTCGGGAGCCTTTGTCATCGAGCCCGATGAATTCAGTTTTCGGATCGAGAGATAGCGACTCCTGTTGCGAAGATCCTGGCCCGAGGCCCCGCGGATGCGTACGGGGGGGCGGTGCAGTTGCCACGATGGAAAGCATCGCGCAGACTTCGCCGAAGTGAAGAAGAAATCTGCAAGCGCCGGGCCCACACGGCGCATTCGACGCGCGGCTTCCGACATGCGTGCTCAAGCACTGGCCGCGGCCCGACGGCTGATCGTGCAGGGCAGCGACGAGGTCCTCACCATGCGCGCGGTGGCCGACGCGGCGGGCGTGACGTATCCCAACTTAAGCCACCACTTTGGATCGGCCGCGGGGTTGCACGCGGCAATTGCCGAGGATCTGGTACGGGAACTCTTGGCCGGATTGCAGACCGTCGGCATCGAGATGGACAACCTTGAACACGATTACCGCAGCGTGGTGGATCGCGTCTTCGATCTCTTCAGTCAGAACGGACTGGGTCGGGTTTTGGGATGGCTGGTCCGTTCGGGAGAGACCTCGCGGCTCGAGCCTGTGAATCGGATGATGGCCGACTTCATCGCCAGCCGCGCACGCCCGCGTTCCAAGCACGATGCCAAGCGAATATCGCGCATCGCCCTGATCGTGGCATTCGCGGCCTATGCCGAATCCTCCGTGGGACCGCTGCTTGGGGATGTTTTGGGCGCCAGTGCCTCCAAGCGACGCGACTACTTCGCCCAGGCG
>Ga0210383_10004351_pt1 | contig 12570 bp, 14 predicted proteins | sample IncBWC14OmetaG_FD_160072 | JGI IMG/M metagenome (GOLD analysis project Ga0210383, IMG submission 160072) | Forest soil microbial communities from Barre Woods Harvard Forest LTER site, Petersham, Massachusetts, United States - Inc-BW-C-14-O ...
ACGCAGGGCCTGGCCGTACATGGTGTGCAGCATCGCGTGGCCGGTGCGGTCGGCCGCGGCGCAGGTGCGCTGCGCGGTGCCCTTGCCGTAATGCGTGGTCATGCCGCCGAACGGGCGCTGGTAGATCTTGCCGTCCTCGCGGCGTGAGAACGGCAGGCCCCAATGCTCGAGCTCGTACACCGCCTGCGGCGCGTTGCGGCACAGGTATTCGATCGCGTCCTGGTCGCCGAGCCAGTCGGAGCCCTTGACGGTGTCGTACATGTGCCAGCGCCAGTCGTCCTCGCCCATATTGCCGAGCGCCGCGGCGATGCCGCCCTGCGCCGCTACCGTGTGCGAGCGGGTCGGGAAGACTTTGGTGATGCAGGCGGTCCGCAAGCCTGCCTCGCTGCAGCCGACCACGGCGCGCAGTCCGGCGCCGCCGGCGCCGATGATGACGACGTCGTAGGCGTGATCCTCGATCGGATAGGCGCGGCCGTTGAAGGCCGGAGCCGCGCTGCCGCCGTTTGCGCCGTTGGTTGCCATGATCACAACCCGAAGGACAATTTGAGGATGCCGTAGGCGGAGGTCAGCGCCACAGCAATGCAGAAGAACGCATTGGCCATGATCAGCACGAGCTTGGAAATTTCATCGTGCACGTAATCCTCGATGATCACCTGCATGCCGATGCGCATGTGCATGGTGATCGAGCCGATGAACAACAGCATGATGATCGCGACCACCGGCGAGCCCAAAATCTGCGCCACCGCGGCTTGGTTGCGGCCAAGCAGCATGATCATGATCACCACCGCGGCGATGGTCAGCGGAATGTTGGCGACGGCAGTCAGCCGCTGGCGCCAGAAATGGGCGGTGCCGGAGCGGGCGGCGCCGAGCCCGCGCACGCGCGAGAGCGGCGTGCGGATATGCTTCGGGGTGTCGCTCACACCGGACCTCCCATCGCCAGCAAGCCGAAAATCCATAGCAGCACGGTGATCGCGATCGAGCCGATCAGGTTGGCGGCGGCAAGCCACTCGCGCTCGGCCGGCCCCATGGCGCGCCCGGTGTCCCAGATCAGATGCCGGATGCCGCCGAGCATGTGGTGGATGAGCGCCCACGTGTAGCCGAACAGGATCAGCCGGCCGATGATCGAGCTCGCGAACCATTCGAACCGCGCATACGAACTCGGCGAGACGGCGGCGATCAGCCACCAGGCCAGTAGCAGCGTGCCGAAATAGAGGCCAAAACCGGTGACGCGATGGACGATGGACATCATCATCGTCAGCGTCGGTTTGTAGATTTGCAGGTGCGGCGACAGCGGCCGCGCGGCGGGGGCCTTGGTTTCGGCCATTGTGCTCATCCGAATTCGCTCGACGCTGGTGACTCAACTCCGAAGTGCGAAGCGCGCCAAGCTCAAGCTCAATTTCCTAGCCGTTCCGCCAGCTTGCCGCAATCTCGACAAAAGAACGCGGCCAAGCCGCGGCCCGATCTAGCTTCGCCTTAGGCGAAAGATTATCATTGGATAGCTCTTGTACAATGGGCATTATTCATAGCCTGACTTCGCCAAAAACGAAGGATATCCAATCGTGCGGTTTGACCTCGCCGATCTCAGCTTGTTCCGCAACGTGGTGGAAGCCGGCAGCATCACCCATGGCGCCCAACGCGCGAACTTGGCCCTTGCCGCCGCCTCGACCCGCATCCGCAATATGGAGGCGGCGCTCGGGGTCACCTTGCTCACCCGCGGACGCCAGGGCGTAACCGCGACCCAGGCCGGCCGCACCTTGCTGCAGCATGCACGCCTCATGCTCCGTCAAGCCGAGCGCTTGCACGAAGATCTCGACGCCTATGGCGGCGGCCTCGGCGGCCAGATTCGGGTGTTGTCCAACACCAACGCACTGACCGAGTTTCTTCCCGAGGCGCTGAGCTCCTTCCTCGCCGCCCACCCGAATGTCAGTGTCGATCTGGAAGAGCGCCTGAGCGACGAGATCGTCGGCCTGATAGCGGAGGGCGTTGCCGACCTCGGCATCGTTGCCGGGACGGTCGATGTGCGCGCGCTCGAAACCTATCCGTTCCGCCGCGATCGCTTCGTGCTGGTGGTCGCGCGCGACCATCCGCTGGCGAAGCGGACCAAGATCGCGTTCGAAGACGTGCTCGGGCACGATTTTGTCGGGCTGGATCGCGCTTCCGCGTTACAGCGCTTCCTTGCCAGCAAGGCGATGCGCATCGGCCGGCCGCTGCGCCTGCGCGTTCAGCTGCGCAGCTTCGACGCGGTGTGCCGGCTGGTCGAACGCAACGTCGGCATCGGTATCGTGCCGGAGACCACGGCGCATCGCGTCGCCAAGGCCATGGCCATCGCGATCGTGCCGCTCACCGATGCCTGGGCGGTGCGCGAGCTGACAATCTGTATCCGCAGCATGAACGACCTGCCGCTGTACGCGCGGCAACTGGTCGAGCATCTGCGTGCGCAGGGGTAGAAGCGACGGCTGCAGGCTTTTGCGCGACCAACCTATGGTCGATATGATCGCGGTCAAACGCTGCGGACACCATCATGGTATTTTCACCGCCGCTCGGTGACGCGGTGCGCGGCGATGAGTAACAAAGCTGAGAGGCACGACGTGCGCTTTTTGGCGTTAATGACGTTGATGACGTATGCGCTGGCGCTCCTTGTGGCGCCGGCGTTCGGCGCAAGTCAGAAGGCGCATGACGATTGCGACGCCGACAATCCGGATCGCAACATCGCCGGTTGCACACTCATCATCGAAGACGCGAGCGAAGGCGACACCATGCGTGCCGTCGCCCATGTCGCGCGCGGCCTGGCCTGGCAGGCCAAGGGCGATCTGGACCGCGCGTTGGCCGACTATATCGAGGCCATCCGCCTCAACCCGCGCGATGCGCTGGCCTATAACAATCGCGGTCTGCTCTGGCGTGAAAAGGGCGATGTCGATCGGGCCATCGCCGACTTCGATCAAGCCGTCAAGCTCGATCCGAACGATGCCGACGCCCTAAACCGGCGCGGCGCTGCGCACCGCGCCGCCGGGCACCTGGATCAGGCTATGGCCGACTTCAGCGACGCAATTCGCGTCGATCCAAATTATTTCGGCGCCTACTACAATCGCGGTCTGGTGCGTGAGGTCAAAGCCGACCTCGACGGCGCCATCGCCGATTACACCGAGGCGATCCGGCTCGACCCAAAATTCGCCGACGCCTATGAGGGCCGCGGCCGTATCTTTCTGGCCAAGCAAGACCCGAACCCGGCGATCGCCGATTTCGACCGGGCGCTTCGGCTTGATCCGAACCGCGCCGAGGACTACTTCCTGCGCGGCGTCGTCCGCTACGACCGCTACATGGGCTTCATGGGCGACGGCTGGGTCGAGAAGGATGATCTTCTCCAGGCCATCGCCGATTTCAGTGAGGCGATCCGCCTGGATGCAACAAGCGCCCGCCTGCGCTACGCGCGCGCGTTGGCTTCGAACACCAACGGCGATCGCGACCGCGCGGTCGCCGACTTGACCGAGGCGCTGCGGCTCGATCCCGACAACGCCACGTTCGCCGCTGCACTCAAGCAGCTCAAGCCGTAAGGCGCGCGCGTCCGCCGTAACCAATGATTCGTCGGCGGGCGCGTCGGCCGAGGCTCACCGCGGCATCAGCACCCAGTAGTCGAGGTCGAGCAGGACGGACGGATCGTAATCGTCGCCGGCTTTGTAGGGAAAATCGTCGCACGGCCGGTCACTGGTGGCGACGGTGCGCAGCCGTAGCGCGCCGACGTCATGGCGGCCCGGCAGCTCCGACTTCGCCAGCACTTCCGACCATGCGAACACGGTGCCGCCGGCGAACAGCGGCGCGACGTGCCGTCCGCCATTGATGGCGGTGATATGGAACGCGTTGGCGAGCCCGTTGAACGACAGCGCGCGCGCCAGCGAGATCACGTGGCCGCCATAGATCAGCCGCCGGCCGAAGCGGCCCTGTTTGGCGCCGAACAGGTCGAAGTGAATGCGCGCCGTGTTCTGGTACAGCCGGGTCGCGATCATGTGCTCGGCCTCTTCGACGGTGATGCCGTCGACATGATCGATCCGCTCGCCGATCTGGTAGTCGCCGAAGCGATAGGGGCTGCCGGCGACGGCGAAATCGTACGCCGACAGATTGATCGGCGGGCAAGCCTCGCTCAGAACCTTCGGATCCAGCACCGTCGGCAATCGCGGCACGTGATCGCCCGGCGCCGGCGCGGCTTCGTCGCGTTTTCGCACCATCACCCAGCGGACATATTCGAGCGCGGCGGTGCCGTCCTGCTTGTAGCCGGTGGTGCGCACATAGACGATGCCGGTCTTGCGGCTGGAATTTTCCTTAAGGCCGATGACTTCGGAGAGCGCCGACAAGGTGTCGCCCGGAAAGACCGGGCTGCGAAAATAGCAGCCGGCATAACCGAGATTGGCGACGGCATTGAGCGAGACGTCCGGAACGGTCTTGCCAAAGACAATGTGGAATACCAGGAGATCGTCGATCGGCGAGCGCGGGTAGCCGATCGCCTTGGCGAACTCGTCCGACGATTGCACCGCGAACCGTGGCCCAAACAGGCCGTTGTAGAGCGCGACATCGCCGGTCGTCACCGTGCGCGGCGTAGCGTGGCGGATCACTTGGCCGATACGGAAATCTTCAAAACAATTGCCGGGGCTGGTCTTCGACATTGCATCAACCTTTTTCGTCACAAACCTTTAACAATCCCGGCCTTGCTGCGCGCTTCATAGCCGAATGGACTTGGCGCGAAAAGCGTTCACGCAGCCGTGAGGAAGGCCGCGGGCAAGGCGCGAAACCCGCTTGTAGCGCCGCCGTATCTCCATCTGCAGACGCAAATACCCCGCGTCGCACCGGCGGTTCGCCGGCAACCTCGACAGCACCTAATCAACGGCAAATATGGAGCTCCTCATGTCCAAGCGTTTCACTTTGATCGCCGCTGCGGCGGCACTTGCGCTGGCCGCCGGTGCGGCAGCGCCGCTCGCCACCAAATCAATGGCGGAGACGACCGTCACCGTGGGCGGCGCGCCGATGTACCCGTCAAAGAACATCATTCAGAACGCGGTCAATTCGAAGGACCACACTACGCTGGTTGCCGCAGTGAAGGCCGCCGGCCTGGTCGATACCCTCTCAGGCCCGGGCCCATTCACCGTGTTCGCGCCGACCAACGAAGCGTTCGCCAAGCTGCCGGCCGGCACGGTCGATACGCTCTTGAAGCCGGAAAACAAGGCGACGCTGGTCAAGATCCTCACCTACCATGTCGTGCCCGGCCGCATGACCGCCGTTAATCTGATGAAAGCGATCAAGGACGGCGAAGGCGAAGCCAAGCTCAAGACCGTCTCCGGCGACTGGATCAGCGTCAAGCAGGCAGGCCCTGGCAAGCTCAGCATCACCGACGCCAAGGGTGACGTCGCCACGGTCACGATCCCCGACGTTCTGCAGTCGAACGGCGTGATCCACGTGATCGACACCGTGCTGCTGCCGATGTGACCGGCCGTTTTCCCGGCTACTTTGCTTCCCTCTCCCCATATTGCGGGGAGAGGGTTGCTGACAGGAATGTGACGCGCGCGTCCTTAATCGTTTTGCTAGACCTCTGCGCCAGACGGAACCACGACGATGACGATCGAAGCCACAGTGAATTCGCCGCTCGCGCCCAATGCCGCCGCGCGGCCCCTTATTCACCCCGTCTGGGTGCGGGTGACGCACTGGATCAATGCGCTGGCGATGCTGGTGATGATCGGCTCGGGCTGGCAGATCTATGACGCCGCGCCGCTGTTCGGCTTCACGTTTCCGCGGCAGATTACGCTCGGCAACTGGCTGGCCGGCGCGCTGTTATGGCATTTCGCCGCCATGTGGATCTTGATGATCAACGGTCTGGTCTATCTCATTCTCGGCATTCTCAGCGGCCGCTTCCGCCGCAAGCTCTTCCCGATTTATCCCGGCGAGGTCTTTCGCGACCTGTTTGCGGCGTTGCGCGGCAAGCTCGCGCATGACGATCTGTCCGTCTACAACGCCGTGCAGAAGGTGCTTTACCTCGGAATTATCGTCGCCGGCATCACTATCGTGCTTTCCGGCTTGTCGATCTGGAAGCCGGTGCAATTTCAGCCGCTGACCAGCTTCTTCGGCGGCTACAACACCGCGCGGTATGTGCACTTCGCCGCGATGACAGCGATCGTCGCCTTCCTGTTCGTGCATGTAAGTCTTGCGATCCTCGTGCCCAAAAGCCTACGGGCGATGATCATCGGCCGGTGAAGGCAGAAGAGAAACCGATGGCCCGTCAGCGCAAAACTCCACCCGGCGTCGATCCGAAGCTCCTGATCAAGGACGCCGCGAAACTTCTGCCCGAGCCGTCGCGGCGCTTCTTCCTGCGCGGCGCCGTCAGCCTCGGCGCGCTCGCCGTACTCAGCGGCTGCGATATCATCGACGGCGATACCTCGGAGAACGCGCTGCGCGCCATTTCGACATTCAACGACCGCGTCCAGGCGCTGCTGTTCAATCCCAATATTCTGGCGCCGGAATATCCGGAAAGCATGATCACCCGGCCGTTTCCGTTCAACGCCTATTACAGCGAAGACGAAGCGCCCGACGTCGATGGCGAGCAATACCAGCTCGAGATTGGCGGTCTGGTGACCAGCAAGAAACCGTGGACGCTGCCCGAGCTCTACAAGCTGCCGGAGGTATCGCAGATCACGCGCCATGTTTGCGTCGAAGGCTGGAGCGCCATCGGCTCCTGGCAGGGCGTCAAGCTGTCGGATTTTCTCAAGCTGGTCGGCGCCGATCTGCGCGCCAAATATGTCTGGTTCCAGTGTGCCGAGGGCTATTCCAATACCATCGATATGCCGACCGCTCTGCATCCGCAGACGCAGCTGACGCTCAAATTCGATCACCAGACTCTGCCGCGGGCGTACGGCTTCCCGATCAAGATCCGCATCCCCACCAAGCTCGGCTTCAAGAACCCGAAATACGTCACCGCGATGTGGGTGCAGAACAACGATGCCGGCGGTTATTGGGAGAACCAGGGTTATAACTGGTTCAGCGGTCTCTGATCGGCTTGCGGCTCACTTGCCGTAGCCGTGATCCTTTAGGATTTTGCTGAAGGCTTCGCTGGTCTGCCGTTGCACGTCTTGGAGGCGCGGTACTAACTGCGCGGTCATCTCGCCCATCACCTGCGGGATTTCGTGCAACGCCTTGGCGCCGGTCGGCGTGCGGTAGAACGCCGCCAATTGGTGCAGCTCGTCCACCGTGAAGTGCCGCGCATAGATCGGCGGCGCTTCCTTCATGGCATCGGTGACAAAGGCGACCTGAATGCGCTCGAACTCGGCGCGTAACGCGCTGATCGTGGCTTCGTCGATTTTTTCGGCGCGCGCCTTTTGTTCGACCACCGGCCAGAAGCTTGCGGTGATGCTTCCGGTCAATTGCTTCATCATGTCCGGGGAGAGGATCGCGAGCAGCTCTTTGGCGGCGGTGAGCGCCTCTGGGCTCGGCTCGTCGGCGCGGGCGTAACTGCCCACTCCGGCAAGCAGCAGCACGAGTGCGACGATACGCAAGCTTCGCATGGTGGCGCCTTTCCTGGCTAAAGCCTGTTTTGTATGCCTGTCTTGTAAGACTGTGTTGGGCGAGAGACTTCGGGCAAGCCGTTCTTGCAATGACTCCCATTCTAGCACTTTGGCCATGAACGCGCTCGGCTTGCCAAGCCGCAAGCCGCGCTTTAGCAATCCTCGCGCAGTTTCCGTGAGGCATCATTCATGGCTACCCACAAACTCCTTCTTCTCGCCGGCGACGGCATCGGTCCCGAAGTCATGGCCGAGGTGAAGCGCCTGCTCGGCTTTCTCGCCAAGGCCGACATTGTCAGTTTCGACATCGAAGAGGGGCTGGTCGGCGGCTGTTGCTACGACCTGCACAAGGTCAGCATTACCGAAGAGACGATGGCCAAGGCGCATGCCGCCGACGCCGTCATTTTCGGCGCCTGCGGCGGGCCGAAATGGGACGATGTGCCTTATGACGTGCGGCCGGAAGCCGGTCTGCTGCGGCTACGCAAGGAACTCGGCCTGTTCGCCAATATCCGCCCGGCGATCTGCTACCCGGCGCTGGCGGAGTCATCGAGCCTCAAGCGCGACGTGGTCGAAGGGCTCGACATCATCATCCTGCGGGAACTCACCGGCGGCGTCTATTTCGGCGAGCCCAAGACCATCGCCGATCTCGGCAACGGCCAGAAGCGCGCGGTCGATACCCAGGTCTACGACACCTACGAGATCGACCGCATCTCGCGCGTCGGCTTCGAGCTGGCGCGCAAGCGGCGCAACAAGGTCACCTCGATGGAGAAGCGCAACGTCATGAAGACCGGCGTGCTGTGGCGCGAGGTCGTCACCGACGTGCACGCGCGCGATTATAAGGACGTCCAGCTCGAGCACATGCTGGCGGACGCCGGCGGCATGCAGCTGGTGCGCTGGCCGAAACAATTCGATGTCATCGTCACCGACAACCTGTTCGGCGACATGCTCTCGGATATCGCGGCGATGCTGACCGGCTCGCTCGGCATGCTGCCGTCCGCCTCGCTCGGCGAAATCGACGCCAAGACCAAACGGCGCAAAGCGCTCTACGAGCCGGTACACGGCTCGGCGCCGGATATCGCCGGCAAGGGCATCGCCAACCCGATCGCGATGATCGCCTCTTTCGGCATGGCGTTGCGCTACTCGTTCAATATGAGCAAAGAGGCCGACCTGATCGACGCGGCGATCGCGGCGACACTGGCCAAGGGGCTGCGCACCGCCGACATCAAGTCGGAAGGCACCAAGGTCGTCAGCACCTCGGAAATGGGCGAGGCGATCGTCGGCGAACTAGAGCAGCTCACCACGTAATCGATCCACCGCTATCTTCCGCGGGGACCCGGCCGCTTGCACTTACCCCCGGATTCGCTTGCGCGGGAATGAGCGGAAAATTTCAGCGATTTATCGGATCGCGCCGTTACAAAGCTGACGCAGCGTCAGAACGGATTGCTCTGGTTGATGCCCGGGAGCAGGAACGGCTGCGCCAGCGGCAGCCCGCCGACGCCGCCCAGGTCCGGTCCATAGAACCAATAGGGACGGCCCGGATCGCCACCCGGCGGAAACGCGTAGTCCATATGGCTGCCATAGCCGACGGGGACTTCCGTGCCCGGATCGAGATAGGAGCGCCGCTGCACGATGATGGTCGTGGTGCCGTCGGGATGGTGGATGATCGTGCGCGTCGGCTGGATGATGGTACCGGCTGCGGAACGATAGACCGGCGGATTTTTCTTGGTTTCCGCCCCCGCGGGGCCGGCCACAACCATGACGACGACCGCAAGACAACACGCAATGACCCGCATGGCCCCTCGCTTTCACGTGGCGGTAGTTTATCCGGCTTTGCCGCCACATCCTAGCGATTTGGCCGCCCGCGTTCGTGACAGAACGGTTCCGGCGGAAAGACCGCGCGTCGCGCCCCATATAAGCGCCTGCCGGGAAAGGCCGCCGACATTGTGTTTACGGCGTTTCTCCCTTAGAAGCCGTTGCGCTCCGGCTGCCGCCATAGCGGTGCCGGGCCAAATTTCGATGGAGAGTTGCTGATGGGTTACACCGTCGCCATGGTCGGTGCGACCGGCAATGTGGGCCGCGAAATGCTCAACATTCTCGCTGAGCGGGAGTTTCCCGCCGACGAGGTGGTCGCGCTCGCCTCGCGCAAAAGCCTGGGCGTCGAAGTCTCGTATGGCGATCGGACCCTCAAGGTCAAAGCGCTCGAGCATTTCGATTTCTCGTCCATCGATATCTGCCTGATGTCGGCGGGCTCCGCCGTATCCAAGGAATGGTCGCCGAAGATCGCTGCCGCCGGCGCGGTGGTGATCGATAATTCGTCGTGCTGGCGCTACGATTCCGACGTGCCGCTGATCGTGCCGGAGGTCAATGCCGACGCGGTCACCGGCTTTCGCAAGCGCGGCATCATCGCCAATCCCAATTGCTCGACGGCGCAGCTCGTGGTGGCGCTCAAGCCGCTGCACGATCATGCCAGGATCAAGCGCGTCGTGGTCGCCACCTATCAATCGGTGTCGGGCGCCGGCAAGGACGCCATGGACGAGTTGTTCGCGCAGACCAAGTCGGTGTTTCAGCTCAACGAGGTCGAGCCGAAGAAATTTCCCAAGCGCATCGCCTTCAATCTGATCCCCCATATCGACGTGTTCATGGAGGATGGTTACACCAAAGAAGAATGGAAGATGGTGGTCGAGACCAAGAAAATCCTCGACCCGAAGATCAAGCTCACCGCCACCTGCGTGCGCGTGCCGGTCTTCATCAGCCATTCGGAAGTGGTCAATATCGAGTTTGAGAACCCGATCACGGTCGAGGAGGCGCGCGATATCTTGCGCAACGCGCCCGGCTGCATCGTCATCGACAAGCACGAGCCGGGCGGCTACGTCACGCCGTATGAGGCGGCCGGCGAGGACGCCACCTATATCAGCCGCATCCGCGAGGACGCGACGGTCGAGAACGGCCTGTCGATGTGGATCGTATCCGACAATCTGCGCAAGGGCGCGGCGCTCAACGCCATCCAGATCGCCGAGTGCCTGATCAACCGCAAGCTGATCACGGCGAAGCGCAAGGCGGCATAGCCTGCATGTCCCGGGCGCAGAACCGGGATCGTTTGATATTCTGATCTGTGACGATCCCGGATCAGCGGTGCAGCGCTTAGCGCCGCACCGCGTCCGGGAAACGTCCCGTGACCGGCACAAACGCCCCGGTCTTCTCATCGCGCATCAAGAGCTCGCCGGTGGCGACGCCGAAATAAGCGCCGTGGATCGCAACCTGCCCGGTTTCGATCAATTGGCGAAGCCGCGGGAAAGTCTTGAGATTGTCGAGGCTGTTACCGACGTTCGCCTGCTCGAGCCGGGTGAGGTAATCCGGCCACGACAGTTCGCGCTGCGGGCCCGCCTTTTCCGCCGCTGGCGTCATCAGCCGCATCCAGTTGCCAATGAAATCGCCGGGTGACAGCGGCTCGGCGTTTTCGGCAAACGCTTTGACGCCGCCGCAACGGGCATGACCGAGCACGACGATGTGCTTGACCTTGAGCGCGGCGACGCCGAATTCCAACGCCGCGGACACGCCGTGGGCATGGCCGTCCGGCTCGTACGGCGGCACGATGTTGGCCACGTTGCGGACCACGAACAATTCGCCCGGCCGAGCATCGAAAATGACCTCGGGCGAAACGCGCGAGTCGCAGCAGCCGATGACCATCACCTCGGGTGACTGTCCGGCTTCGGCAAGCTCGCGATAGCGATCCTGCTCGTGGCGCAGGCGGCCGTCCAGAAAGCCGCGATAGCCTTCAATCAGACGCGGTGGAAACGGCATGCGGCTCGTGCCTTAACTGACCATGATATGTTTGCAAAGGGTGAGTAGTGCTTTGAGAATTTCGATCGTTGGCACGCGGCCTGCAGGACCGGTACCATAACGGTTACGCTTCGCCATTGCATCGTCCGATCGCTCTAACTTTTTGGTGGAGCATGATCCCGCGGGTCACGCCCGAAGGCATGCTTTTCGGAAAACCGGCTTCCACTTTTCCGGATCATGCTCTAATGAAGTGCCAATGAAAATCCGCCCGCGGCGCAGTGTGCTTTACATGCCGGGATCGAATGCGCGGGCCATGGAGAAGGCGCGCGAGCTGCCGGTCGACGCCGTCATTCTCGATCTCGAAGACGCGGTCGCTCCCGACGCCAAGGCGAAGGCGCGCGAGCTGATCGTCGAAGCGCTGCACAAGGGCGGCTTCGGCCGCCGCGAAGTGCTGGTGCGGATCAATGGTCTCGACACCGCTTGGTGGCTTGACGATCTCGCGGTTGCCACGGCCGGTCCTGACGCGGTTTTGGTGCCGAAGGTGTCGACACCGGCACAGGTTCGCCAGGTGGCCAAGCACCTCACCGGCGTCCGCGCCACGGAGAACGTGCGCATCTGGGCGATGATGGAGACGCCGCTTGCCATGCTCAACGCCCGCGATATAGCGGCGGCAGCGCTCGATTCCGATGCCCGGCTCGCGGGCTTTGTCATGGGCACCAACGATCTCGCCAAGGACACGCGGGCCCGCATCCTGCCGGGGCGCGCGCCGATGCTGCCATGGCTGATGAACTGCGTCGCCGCGGCGCGCGCCTTCGGCCTCGACATCCTCGATGGCGTCTACAACGACCTCGGCAATGCCGAGGGTTTTGCCGCCGAGTGCGCGCAGGCGCGCGACCTCGGCTTCGACGGCAAGACGCTCATTCATCCGCAGCAGATCGCGCCCTGCAACTCGGCGTTCTCGCCGAACGACGACGAAGTGGCTTGGGCGCGGAAAATCATCGCCGCTTTCGATCAATCCGACAACGCCGCTAGGGGCGTGATCCAGATCGACGGCCGCATGGTCGAGCGGCTGCATGCCGACATGGCGCGGCGTACGGTGGCGATCGCGGACGCAATTGCGCAGAGCCAAGCGGCTTGATTTGCGTCATTGCGAGCGGAGCGAAGCAATCCGGCCTTGTGCCACCGAGCCTGGATTGCTTCGTCGCCATAGCCCGTCGAAGACGGGCGTAAACGCCCTAATGGCTCCTCGCAATGA
>Ga0210383_10004352_pt1 | contig 12569 bp, 14 predicted proteins | sample IncBWC14OmetaG_FD_160072 | JGI IMG/M metagenome (GOLD analysis project Ga0210383, IMG submission 160072) | Forest soil microbial communities from Barre Woods Harvard Forest LTER site, Petersham, Massachusetts, United States - Inc-BW-C-14-O ...
CGGCTGATCCGCGCGGCGAACAGGTCGCGCAGGCTGACCACGCCGCGTACGGTCCGTCCTTCCATGATGGGCAGATGCCGGAAGCCGTTCAGCAGCATCATCTGGGCCGCGTCCTCGACCGTGGTCTCCGGCCCGGCTGACTGCGGATCCTTGGTCATCCAGGCCGAAACCTGGACCGTGGTGAGGTCGGTCCCGGACGCCGCGGCGCGCAGGACATCGCGCTCGGTGAGGATGCCGGCCAGGAAGGGGCCCTGCATGACGAGGGCCGAGCCCACCCGCTCGCGCACCATCTCGGCGGCGGCCTCGGACATGGGACTGTCGGGAGTGGTGAGGATGACGCGGGTGTGCATCATCTCGCCGACCGTGAGGGCCCGGCGGCCGTCCTCAGCCACTTTCGCCGATCTCGAACAGCTCGGAGTCGTGCGGGGCGGACGGTCCGGCGAGCTCCTCGGAGAGCAGCCGCCAGAGCGACCCGGCCCAGGCCGACAGCTGCGGCCAGCGCATCCAGAACAGCTGGAGCGTGGTCTCGTCGAATTCGGAATGTGCCTGGTCAGGGCTGATCGAGTGGGTGAAGTCCTCGAGCTGATGGATCAGTTCGAGGAACCGGTCGGCGCTATCATCCATTCGCATCACCTCCGGAGGGGGAGTGCGGCGTCGGCCGCGGAAACAGGGGCGTCAGGATCACGTGACGCCAAGTGGGGTGATCCATACCCCGAAACCACGGAGTACAAGTCGGCCACGGCCCGAATTTTCGCGGTGAGCCGATAATAACTGCGGCCCCGACCGGACAAAAGCGACAGATAACGGCAGGTGGGCCGAGAAGGCCGGCCGTGCTCTCGCGCCCGGCCCCGCCGGGCAGCGAGCATTTCCTCTAGCTGCGACGTAATGTAGCCGAACTCTTCCTCTGAGTAGCGTCGATGCCAAGGTTCGTGGTTGACATCGCCGCGATCCGGGGTATGTTGCTGCTCAGTCCAGCACCGGGCTCGCTAGCCGGACCGACAGGCTCGTCTGGTTCGGAGCAATGTCATTGGCCCGGGGGCGTCCGCATCCAGCCGCTCCCGAGGCCGACGTGGCATAGGAGAAGGGGCTGAGAGGGCCTGCGGCGCAGCTCCGGCTGGACGGGGGTTGGGCGTGGAAAGGGCCCGGGCACCCAGTAGACAACGGAGATCGAGCCCGTTGCCAGCGGGACTGACTCCGGTCCGAAGGCGCCGCCCGGGTCCTTTTCCTTTCCCGGCTCACCCCGGTCGGCACCATTAGGCCGACCGGTTCGTTTGTCTTTGGGGGGTATCAGGTTCGCCGGGGGACCAGGTTCACCGGCAGGGGAGCGGTTCTCCTTTGCCCGGGGCAACGCGAGTACGGGGATATCATGGCGTGCACCGTCCGTGACACCTCCTGTTAACCAACGCAGGGATAGGCAGAGGTAGTGACTGAGCCACACTCGCCCGCCGAGCCGTCGGCCGGCCAGACCGTCGTCATCATGCCCACGTATAACGAGCGGCAGAACCTGGAGTCCATCACGGGCCGGGTCAGGGCGGCGCTTCCCGAAGCTGATCTGCTGATCGTGGACGACAATAGTCCGGACGGCACCGGCGACATCGCGGACAAGCTGGCCGAGGCCGACTCGCACGTGCAGGTCATGCACCGGACGGAGAAGGCAGGCCTGGGCAAGGCGTACATGTCCGGGTTCAGCTGGGCGCTCGAGCGCGGCTACGGCGTGGTCGTGGAGATGGACGCGGACGGCTCGCACCTGCCCGAGCATCTGCCGGTCCTGGTCGGCGCGCTGGCCCACGCGGACCTGGCCATCGGATCCCGGTGGATGCCCGGCGGCCGGGTGGTGAACTGGCCTAGGTCCCGCGAGGCGCTGTCCCGCGGGGCCAACGTCTACACCCGCCTCATGCTGGGCCTGAAGGTCCGCGACGCGACCGCTGGCTTCCGCGCCTACCGGGCCTCGACGCTGCGCACGATCAGCCTGGACCAGGTCCAGTCGACCGGGTACTGCTTCCAGATCGACCTGACCATGCGGGTCGCGCAGGCCGGGCTGAAGATCGTCGAGGTGCCGATTACGTTCGTGGAACGCGAGCACGGCGCCAGCAAGATGAGCAACAACATCATCCTGGAGGCGTTCTGGCGCGTCGCGCAGTGGGGCGCGGCGCAGCGACTGCGCCAGCTCAGGTCCCGCCGGACCAGCTAAGGCCCGGCCAGCTAAGGCCGGGCCAGCTAGGACGGGCTCCGAAGCTAGGCGCTCCGGCGCTGAGTCCGGCTGCTGCCGAGGTCATCGCGGCGCTCGGTGACGCGCCGTTCCCGGATGACCTCGAGCCGCTCGGCGAGCACCGCCTCGAGATCCTCCACCGTGCGCCGCTCCATGAGCATGTCCCAGTGGCTGCGCGGCGGCTTGGCCTTCTTGGGGGACGGCGACTCCCCGGTGGCGGCGATGGCGATCGAACCGCAGACGCGACACTCCCACGTAGCAGGAAGTTCCGCCTCCGCCGCGAATGGCACGCTAAAGTGGTGTCCGTTCGGGCAGTCGAAAGCGACGTCCTGACGCGGTGCCAGGTCGGTGTTCCTGTCGTTTTCGTAGCTCGTCGCACCGAGCCGGGTGCCGCGGAGTGCGCGTTCAGCCATGCTTGCTGCCTCCCAGGCGGTCAACGGTCTTAGTGGGCAACACTTAATACCCGGACAAGATTCCCGTTCCGGGCGTTACCCAACCGTGTTTCTGATGAAAGTTCGCAGCTATCGGCCTTGAGGCAGGCTAGGTGGTAGCCGAACTCACCCGGGGATGCCACTGACCACGCTCGATCAGCACGTCACGCAGCGTCTCGATCTCGTCGGTCATGATGCCGTCGGCGCCCAGGTCCAGGTAGCGGATCATCTCGGTCCGGTCGTTGATGGTCCAGACGTGGACGTCGAGGCCGAGTGCGTGCGCCCGGCGCACGAACGTCCCGGTCGCCACCCTCCCCGGCACCTGGGCGCAGCGCACGCAGGCCCGGGCCAGGAAGCCGGCCAGCAGCCGGATCTGCGGCCAGCGCTCCGAGGTGCCGACGTTGCAGCGGATGCCGGCGATCGCGGTCGGCGAGGTGGCCATGCACACGGGATGGTCGAGCAGCCCGCGGGCGGTTCGGAGCCGGTTGCCGGAGAACGAGGTCACGCAGACCCGGTCCCACGCCCCGGTGCGGCGCAGCACCTCGGGTAGCAACCTGATCCCGGGCGCGTCCTTCAGGTCGATGTTGAAGCGCACATCGGGCCAGGCGGCGATCAGGTCCTCGAGGAGCGGTACCGGTTCGGTGCCCAAGACCCGCAGCGCGGCGACCTCACGGGAGGACAGCCCGCTGAGCGGGCCGGTCGCGTCGGTGACCCGGTCCAGCGTGCGGTCGTGGAAGGCGACCAGCTTCCCGTCCGAGGTCGCGCGGGCATCGGTCTCGAGGTATGCGTACCCCAGCTTGATGGCGTGCTCGAACGCGGCCCAGGAGTTCTCCGGGGCGTGGGCCGCGCCGCCGCGGTGGGCGAAGGCGATGGGCCGCGGGTGATCGAGGAAGGGTACGCGCACGATGGCAAGTATGCATGCTGACCTGGTATGCGGGGTGAACGGCGCGTGTCGCGTCATCGTCAGGCGAACGGCGGGTGCTGCACCCGGGTCCAGGCCCGGCGACGTGCCTCGGCCATGGCCACGGCGGCCGCCACGGCCACGTTGAGCGACCCGACCCGGCCCGGCTGCGGGATGTACGCCACCGCGTCGGCCGCCGCGAGCAGGGCCGCCGAACATCCGTGGTCCTCGTTGCCGACCGCCAGGCACACGTCGCCATCCAGCGGCGCCTCGTGCAGCGGAACCGCGCCCGAGGCCAGCTCGATGGCCACCACCCGCAGGCCCGCGGCCGAGGCGGCCTTGGCCGCGGCGACCGCGCTCGCCTCGGTGCTCGCCTGGACCAGCCGCTGGGTGCCGAGCGCCGTCTTGCCCACCCCCGGGTGGGACAGCGGCGCGGTGCTGCCGCACAGCCACAGGTGCTCGGCGCCGAAGGCGGCCGCCGAGCGGACGATGGAGCCGACGTTGAACGGCTGCCCGACCGAGTCCAGCAGCAGCGCCAGCCGCGCCTCGCTGATCCGGCGCCACTCGCGGTTCAGCCGCTTGACCTCGACCGGGCGGAGCTGGTGAGGCGCCTTGGCGTCACCGCCGGGCGGCACGGGCGTGGTCACGGGGGACTCACCACGGCTCGTTCGGGCAAAAATTCGACCTGGAGCAGACGGTAACCGCTCCGAGCGGCCCGCCTCCTCACAAGCCAGCCTTGTTCGGTCAGCCAGCGGTGCAGTGAATCGGCGCCGAGGTTGCGCCCGGCCACGAGGTAGGCCTGCCCACCACCAGAACCGCCACCAGAACCGCCACCAGAACCGCCACGAGACAGGCGGCCGAGCCACGCCGACAGCAGGTCGTGCAGCGCCGGCTTGCCGATCCGGACCGGCGGGTTGGACCAGATCCCGGCCAGCTGCGGCGGGACCGAGGGGTTCCCAGCAAGAACGCAGCGCACGTTGGACAGCCCGGCGGCGGCGGCGTTCCGCGCGCACAGCTCGAGCGCCCGTTCGTTCACGTCGACCGCCCAGACCGTTGCGCCGGGCGACCGCTTGGCCAGCACGCAGGCGATCGGGCCGTAGCCGCAGCCGAGGTCGAGCAGGTCGCCCGCGGGCGGCGGGGGCGGAGCCTCGTCGAGCAGCAGGCGCGTACCGGGGTCGAGCCGACCGGGGGAGAAGACCCCGGCGTCGGTGGCCAGCTCCAGGTAGACGTCGGGCAGGACCACCCGGACCAGCCCGGGTCGGTGCGGGGCCTGTGGCCGCGCCGAGAAGTAGTGATCACCCGCTGGCTCAGCGTGCTCGCTCAAGGTCTCGAGGTCTCAACGTCTCACGGGCTGCGCCGGCTGAAGCTGCGCAGCCAGTGCGGGATTGATGAACCGGCGGGTGACCCAGCGCTCGACGATGAACGTCATGATCGGGATGGTGCCGGCCAGCAGCATGATCACGGTCGGCTTGGTGGCCAGCTCCAGCTTCCTGGACAAGATCCAGGCGAACACCAGGTAGATGATGTACAAGATGCCGTGCACCACGCCGACGTTGTTGGCTACGGTCGGGTAACCCGCCACCTGGAGCGGGATGCCCACGAAACACAACACAATCAGCACAACACCGGTCACGTAAGCCATCACCCGGTACCGGAGTACCGCTGCTTCCACAGCTCTATCTCCCTAGCTTCGCAGTCCGTGCCACTTGCCGTGGCGCTTGACCTCGGCGTTGAGCCGGGCCAGGTAGGCGTTGTAGGCGCTGAGCTCCTCGTCCTCGTCGTCCTCGGCGGTGCCGACGCTGACCTGCACGGGGTGGACGCTGACCGGCAGATCGTCCGAGTCCGAAGGCCCGGCGGGTCTGTCCTGCGACCCGTCCCGCTTGATCCGGAACTCGTCCTTGATCGTCTTGGCCCAGAACACCACGGCGAAACCGGCGAACAGCGGCCACTCGAACGTGTAGGCCCAGCTCAGCCCGTTGCCGCCGAGCGCGCGGTGGAGTTGCCAGTCGCCGAGCCAGAGCATGCCCCAAAAGGACACGACCATGAGCAGGTGCCAGCCCAGCCAGCGGGGCTGGATGAGGAATCGCCACACCGGCCCGGGGCGCTCGGGCGCGGCGGTGTCCGCCGAGCCGACCGGGGCAGTGTCGTCCATGACACGAGCGTATCGCTGCCCGGAAAGTGGTGCCGGCAGCCGTCAAGCCAGAAGATAATTCTTCCATGAGCGTGTTCGGCGCGTGGTCGCCCGAGGCCGCACGGCTGCCCGACCGGCTCGATGACCTGCACGGGCCCTGGCAGGGGGTGGTCGTGCTGCCGGTACACCTGACCTGGCACGGCCTGCGCGAGTTCGACGTCTCCTCGGAGAAGCCCAGGCTGCTGCTCTACAACATCGTGCTCAGCCAGGGCAGGCGGAACGACCTGGCCCGGTTCGTCAACCCGCGGCGGCTGCGCGACGACTGGCCGCAGCTGCGCCCGCTGCTCAGCCGTTCGGTGCGGCGGGCCTGCGAGCGCAAGCTCGGCCTGCGCCCTGCCCATCACCGAGCCTTACCGCGCATGACATGAGGCCATATGCCAGGCTGTTGACATGCGCAAATACGTGATCATGGGCGTGCAGGGCAGTGGCAAGGGCACACAGAGCCAGCTGCTGGCCGCTGACCTGGGCATCGTGCACATCAGCGTCGGGGACATCTTCCGCTGGAACGTGCAGAACCACACCAAGGTAGGCGCGGTGGTCCGGCGCACCATGGCGGCCGGGGAACTGGTCGGAGACGACCTGGTGGAGTCGGTGGTCAGGGACCGGCTCACCCAGCACGACTGGAACTTCGGCTTCATCATCGACGGGTTCCCGCGGAACCGCAGGCAGGCCGAGTTCTTCCTGGAGACCTACGACATCGACGGGGTCGTCGAGCTGGACATGCCCGACAGCGAGGTTCGCCGCCGGATCCTCAACCGCAGGCTGTGCGCCGAGTGCGGCATGGACTACAACCTGATCGCCAACAGCCCGAAGGTCGCGGGCCAGTGCGACTCGTGCGGCGGACAGCTGGTCACCAGGGAAGACGACACCGAGGAGGCGCTGGTAGTCAGGCTGCGGGACTACCACACCCAGACCAGCCCGGCGCTTGACCTGTTCCGCGGCAAGGAGTACGTCTTCACGGTGGACGCGAGGCCCGCCCGCGAGGCCGTCCAGGAGCAGATCCGCAAGTGCCTCGGCCTGCCGCCGTTCGAGCAGGAAAACAAGGGTTCCCGTTGTGCGTGAGATCGCGGTGTTCGGCGGCAGCGCTCACCCGGCGCTGACCGCCGAGATCTGCGCGTTCCTGGCCGTACCGCAGCAGCCGGTCCAGCTGGAACGGTTCGCGAACGACTGCCTGGAGGTCCAGCTTCAGGCCAACTGCCGGGAACGGGATGTGTTCATCATCCAGCCGCTGGTCAACCCGGTGCAGGAGCACCTGGTCGAGCTGCTGTTGATGGCGGACGCGGCCCGCGGCGCGTCAGCCGCCCGGGTGACCGCGGTGATACCGCATTACGCGTACGGCCGGTCGGACAAGAAGGACAAGCCCCGGATCTCGATCGGCGCCCGGCTCGTCGCCGACCTGCTGGTCACCGCGGGCGTTAACCGGGTGCTCACGCTGACCCTGCACTCGCCGCAGGTGCACGGGTTCTTCTCCGTCCCGGTGGATCACCTGCACGCGCTGCGCGAGCTGTCCACGCACTTCCGTGACCGCGACCTGTCCAACGCCGTGGTGGTCGCGCCGGACCTCGGCTACGCCAAGAGCGCCGCGGACTTCGCGCGGCGGCTGGGCGTGCCGGTCGCGGCGGGCGCGAAGGAACGGATCAGCGACACCAAGGTGCGGATCACCGCGATCATCGGCGAGGTGACCGGCCGGGACGTGATCATCATCGACGACGAGATCTCCCGTGGCACCACCGTGTTCGAGCTGCTCGACCGGCTACGCGAGCAGGGTGCGCGTTCGGTGGCCGTGGCCTGCACGCACGGCCTGTTCGCCGACAACGCGCTGGACAAGCTGACCGCCATGGACGTGACCGAGGTGGTGTGCACCAACTCCGCGCCGGTCCCGGCCGACTATCCGAAGCTGCGCGTACTGTCGGTGGCCCCCGCCCTGGCTGAGGCGATCAGCCGCATCCACAACGGCGAGTCGGTCAGCTCCCTGTTCGACCGCTAGGGTTAGCGGTCTGGATGATCCAGGCCAGGACCAGGGCCTCTTCCCGCCAGGCGTCGTAACGGCCGCTGCGGCCGCCGTGGCCCGCCTCCATCTCGATCTTGAGCAGGAACGGGCCGCCCTTGGCCACCGCGCGCAGCCGGGCGATCCATTTGGCGGGCTCGTGGTAGGTCACCCGGGTGTCGTTCAGGCCGCCCAGGGCGAAGATCGGAGGGTAGACCTGCCCGGTCACGTTCTCGTACGGCGTGTAGGACTTCATGTACGCGTAGACCTGCGGGTCGTGCAGCGGGTCGCCCCACTCCTCCCATTCGGTCACGGTCAGCGGCAGCGACGGGTCCAGGATCGTGTTCAGCGCGTCGACGAACGGCACCTGGGCCACGATGCCGGCGAAGTCCTGCGGCGCCAGGTTGGCCACCGCGCCCATCAGCAGGCCGCCCGCCGAACCGCCCCGGGCCACCAGCCGGGACGCCGAGGTCCAGTTTTGGGGCCCCGACCGCTCCAGGTGCTCCGCGCACGCGATGAAGTCGGTGAAGGTGTTCTTCTTGTGCAGCAGCTTGCCGTCGGTGTACCAGGCCCGGCCCAGCTCGCCGCCGCCCCTGACGTGCGCGATCGCGTAGACGAACCCCCGGTCGAGCAGCGACAGGACCGGGATGGAAAAGGCTGGGTCCCGGGATATCTCGTAGCTGCCGTAGCCGTACAGCAGGCACGGAGCAGTACCGTCACGAGGCGTGCCCTTGCGGTGCACGAGCGAGATCGGGATCCGCGTGCCGTCGGTCGCGACCGCCCACTCGCGGTGCTGCTCGTAGTCCTGCGGCCGGTATGGCTGGCCCGAGGGGGACGGCAGCACCGGCTGGCGCTTGAGCAGGGTCAGCTCGCCGGTGGCCATGTCGCAGTCGTAGACCGAGCCCGGCGTGATCAGCGAGGTGTACGACAGGCGGAACCGGGTGGAGTCGTACTCGGGATTCGGGCCCGGCCCGACCCGGTAGATCGGCTCGTCGAACTGCAGGTCGCGACCGGCCTCCCCATCGGAGCCGGCGGAGCCGGCCCGCAGGATCCGCAGCCCGGTGAGCCCGTCGCGCCGGAAGTAGACCATGATGAAGTCCGCGAACGCGGCCATACCCAGCAGCCGGGTGTCGGCCCGGTGCGGCACCAGCGGGGTCCAGTCCTGCGGAGCCGACAACGGCGCGGTGGCGATCTCGAAGTTCTCCGCGTGGTCGTTGTGCAGGATGAGCAGCCGGTCCCCGGCGTCGTCGACGCTGTAGTCCAGACCCTGCCGGCGCGGGGTCACCACGGTGAACTCACCCTCCGGGGCGGCCGCGTCCAGCAGCCACACCTCGCTGGTCAGCACGCTGGCGCTGTGGATCACGATGAAGCGCTCGCTGCGGGTGTGGCCCACGTCGACGTGGAAGCGCTGATCGGCCTCCTCGTACAGCATGACGTCCTGGTCGGCCGGGGTGCCGATCCGGTGCCGCCACACCCGGTAGGGCCGCCACGCGTCATCGACCGTCACGTAGAACAGGACCGAACCATCCAGCGACCACGAGCACCCGTAGTAGGCACCCGGGATCTCGTCGGGCAGCAAAGTCCCGGTGGCCAGGTCCTTGATCCGGATCGTGAACCGCTCGTCGCCACTGAAGTCGGTGGAGTACGCCAGCCAGCGCCAGTCCGGGCTCGGCTGGTACGCGCCCAGGGCGAAGAAGCCCGCCCCGGCGGCCAGTTCGTTGTCGTCGAGCAGCACCTCTTCCCCGTCCAGCGGCTGACCGTCCTCGGCCAGGGGCGGGATGACCTCGCCCGGCCGGACCGCGCGGCGGCAGTGCACCGCGTACTGCTGGCCCTCGACCGTCCGGGCGTACTGCCACCAGTCGCCCTTGCGCACCGGGACCGACAGGTCGCTCTCCTGCGTCCGGGCCTTGATCTCGGCGAAGATCTGCTCCTGGAGCGGGGCGAGCCCGGCGGTGACCGCCTCGGTGTAAGCGTTCTCGGCCTTCAGGTAGGCGATCGTGTCCGGGTCGTCCTTGGCGGCCAGCCACGCGTACTCGTCGGTCACGGTGTCGCCGTGGTAGGTGCGCTCGTGGGGGACCTGCTTGGCCGGCGGCGGTTCGGTGCTCATGTGGGGACAGTCTAACGACGCGCCGCAACCGGGAACTGGCACCATTGAGCCGTGCCTGGACACCTGCTGCTCAAGAACTGCGTCGAGGACGAGCCGACCCGCCCGGCCATCGAACGCGCCCTCAAAGACGACTCACTGCTCTGGCTGGATCTGGCCGACACCAGTGCGGACACGCTCGCCTTGCTGCGCGACGTGTTCAACATCCACCCGCTGGCCGTCGAGGACGCCCATGAGTTCAACCAGCGCCCGAAGGTCGAGGACTACGACGACTTCGTCTACATCGTGGCCTACGGCTCGCTCGGCCTGGACGAGCCGATGGTCGAGGTGCACTGCTTCTACGCCGAGCACTTCTTCGTCACCGTGCACCGGGATAAGGTCCCGGCCATCGCCGACGCCTGCGCCGCGCTGAACCGGATGTACACCGACCGGCGGCTGGTCGCGCTGTACCGCCTACTGGACGCGCTGGTGGACAGCATGTTTCCGTTCCTGACCGCGTTCGACGACCGCATCGACGAGCTGCAGGACCAGATCTTCGCCAAGCCCACGAACGACCAGCTGGCCACGATGTTCGCCCTCAAGCGTCAGCTCGTCGACATGCGCAAGGTGGTCACCCCGCAGCGGGACATGGTGAACTCCATGCTCTCCTCGGTCATCCCGATCCCCGGCATGACTACGGAGAGTGAGCGCTACGTGCGCGACCTCTACGATCACCTGATCCGGATCAGCGACATGGTGGACAGCTACCGTGACCTGCTCTCCGGGTCGCTCGACGCGTACATGTCGGTGGTATCCAACCGGCTCAACGACGTGATGAAGCAGCTGACCATCATCGCCACCGTGTTCCTGCCGCTGTCGTTCCTGACCGGGTTCTTCGGCCAGAACTTCGCGTGGCTGGTGAACAGGCTGGGGTCCCTGGGCGCCTTCCTCGGCCTGGGCCTCGGTACCGAGGTCCTGGCCGTCGCCGGCCTGCTCCTGATGTTCCGCCGGCGCGGCTGGATGTAAGACCTTTTTCTGCCGAACGGAACGTGGTGCGTCCGGCCTGGCCCGTTCAAGCCCCCCGTCGCGTCATCCCGGAGGGGTCCGGCTAACCTGTGTCTCGTGGCAGAACCGTCACCTGTTCCTCCTGAGCCGCAGCCGGTGCTGGGCCCGCTCACCGCGAATGCGATCTTCCTGGTCCTGACCATCAACCCCGGCGGCGAGGCGGCCTGCCGGGATCTGCTGGAGGGCTGGTCCGGCCTGGGGCGGGCGGTCGGCTTCCGGGCCCCGGAAGGCCCGGTGGCCGCCATCGCCGGGATCGGCTCCGACGCGTGGGACCGCCTGTTCGCTGGCCCGCGTCCCGCCGAGCTGCACCCGTTCCGCCCGCTCGCCGGTGCCGTCCACCGGGCTCCCGCCACGCCGGGGGACCTGCTTTTCCATATCCGGCACGAACGGATGGACGTGTGCTTCGAGTTCGCGGCCCAGGCCATGACCCAGCTGGACGGCGCGGCCACGGTGGTGGACGAGGTGCACGGCTTCCGGTACTTCGACGAGCGGGACCTGATGGGCTTCGTCGACGGCACCGAGAACCCGACCGGCCGCGCGGAGGAGGAGGCGGCGCTGGTCGCCGACGCCGATCCCGCCTTCGCCGGCGGCAGCTACGTCATTGTGCAGAAGTACGTGCACCCGCTGGACGTCTGGAACGCCCTGAGCACCGAGGAGCAGGAGAAGGTGATCGGCCGCTACAAGCTCTCCGACATCGAGATGCCGGACGAGATCAAGCCGGTCAACTCGCACGTCGCCGTGAACACCATCGTGGAGCCCGACGGGACCCAGCGACAGATCGTCCGGGCCAACATGCCGTTCGGCGAGGTAGGGCGCGGGGAGTTCGGCACCTACTACATCGCCTACGCGGCCACGCCGAGCGTGACCGAGCGGATGCTGACCCGCATGTTCATCGGCGAACCGCCGGGCAATACCGACCGCATCCTCGATTTCTCCACGGCCGTCACCGGCAGCCTGTTCTTCGCGCCGTCGGCCGACTTCCTTGATGATCTTCCCGATCCGCCGGGTACCCCGGGTGATCCGCCGGCCGCGCATCCGGCTGAGACCCCGGCTGACGCCGGTCCTGCCGACCATGGTTCCCTCGGCATTGGCAGCTTGAAGAGGAGCACCTCATGAACAACCTGCACCGCGAGCTCGCTCCGGTTTCTGACGCCGCCTGGGCGAGCATCGAGGACGAGGCCCGCCGGACGTTCGCGCAGAACGTGGCAGGCCGCCGCGTGGTGGATGTCACCGGACCCGACGGGCCCACGCTGGCCAGCGTGGGCACCGGCCACCTGGCCGAGATCGAACCGCCGGGCGGCGACACCGCCGGGATCTTGGCCTGGCAGCGTACCGCGCAGCAGCTCGTCCAGCTCCGGGTGCCGTTCACGGTGACCAGGCTGGACGTGGACAACGTGGAGCGCGGCGCGCAGGACTCGGACTGGCAGCCGGTCAAGGATGCGGTCAAGCAGATCGCCTTCGCCGAGGACAAGGCGATCTTCGACGGCTACCGGGCGGCGGGGATCACCGGGGTCAGGCACAGTACGTCCAACCCGGTCCTCACCCTGCCGGCCGAGGCCCGCGAGTACCCGACCGTGGTCAGCCAGGCGGTCAGCGCGCTCCGGCTGGCCGGGGTGAGCGGTCCCTACTCCCTGCTGCTATCCGCCGCCGCCTACACGATGGTGAGCGAGACCTCCGACCACGGCTACCCGATCCGGGAGCA
>Ga0210383_10004353_pt1 | contig 12569 bp, 8 predicted proteins | sample IncBWC14OmetaG_FD_160072 | JGI IMG/M metagenome (GOLD analysis project Ga0210383, IMG submission 160072) | Forest soil microbial communities from Barre Woods Harvard Forest LTER site, Petersham, Massachusetts, United States - Inc-BW-C-14-O ...
CCACCGCGCCCGTATTCAGCTGACGATAGAGCGTCTCGCCCTCCAGCAACTCCATCGCAATAAACGACTGGTCGCCCGCTCGCTCGACCGCATAAATCGTGCAAATGTTGGGATGGTTCAGCGCCGAAGCCGTGCGCGCCTCCAGCAGAAATCGTTCCAGCGCATTCTGATCGCCCGAGAGTTTCGGCGGCAAAAACTTCAGCGCCACCCGCCGCCCTAAATCGAGGTCTTGCGCCTCATAGACAATCCCCATACCGCCGCTGCCTAACTGCCCCGTGATGCGGTAATGCGAGATGGTCTGACCAATCATAAGAAAGGGTCCAGGCGGGAATCCATTCTAGCGCGAATCACTTCGCGGATGGAGGGTTGTGAGTGCCATTTCTCGCGTCTTTGGCGAGAAGTGGGGCTTTTGACTTCCCTGTGGCTAAACTCCGCCCCAATGCCCCGTGCCGATCGAATCCCCTTCATCCCTCACGCTTCAACGGACTCGGATGTTTCGGCTCGTAAATACCAATCTTTCCGCCGCCCGAAAGCGTGAAGCGGGCAAGTTTTCCCCACCGCTGTTCGCTCACTGCCGAAACCTTCACGTTCTTTGCCTGGAGATCCTTCAGCGTCGCCGCGATGTCATCGCACATCAGAAAAAGCTCGTGTTTGTCTTCGCTGTCCGCTACCCCGCTCTCGGATCCATCTTTCTCCGAATCCTGTTTTTCCGCGTCATGAAACGCAACTTCGAGTGGCGGCATGGCAAAAATCAGCCAGCCATGCCCGGCATCCACGAAAGGGAACTGAAGCACATCGCGAAAAAACGCCCGATCTGACTCCGCATCCTTCGTGTAGATAACCACATGGGCCCCGCTGATCATCGAAACCTCCGGTTCCCGAACAGTAGTCGCCATCCTCTCACCGCGTTGCCTGGTTCGCAACGCCTGGGGAGACTCTGATAACCTTCCCCTCGTCGCGGATCATCTGAAGCGACTGCGTGACTCTACCGCCGCCATTCGACAACCGATATCGAGGGCCGCGCCCTCTACCGCGAAATCACCAACGCGGAGCAGTCATCGCTTCCGCTGGCGCGCTCGATTCTTCTGCGAGGCACGCGTTGACCCCTGCAGGATAGGTGGCTGGGATGTAGGTAAGCTCATTCGAATGGGGTCTCGGCTGTTTTCGGAAGAGTGCGACCTACCTCGCTATTTATTTCTCTTCACTTTCGAACGAGGCGTGCGCAGGGAATGGGACGACGGGGAATGGCACTGGGGGGTTGCGCCGTGCAGGCGTAACAGGAGGCGCCCTGAGTAGTCGCCATCGTGGATAACTACAGCAGTCTTACGTCTCCAACGGCGAAATCAGGCGTCAGCATCTCCCCTTCCGCCAATTTACAATCCCCTGATGCTCGTGCTCGCCATAACCGGCGCCGTCACCGCGGCCGCTGCGACGGCCAGTTACCAAACCATGGCTCCCACTGGCCAATGGTATGGAAAAACTTTCACCGGTCTCGCGCGCGGCACAAAGCAAATCGCTCTCACCTACGACGACGGCCCTAACGATCCCGACACCCTGAAGCTGCTGGAGGTTCTCGCCAAGCACAGCGTAAAGGCAACTTTTTTCATGATCGGACGCTACACCCAGCAACGCCCAGACCTCGCCCGTGAAGTCGCCCGCGCCGGACACGCCATCGGCAATCACACCTTCACTCATCCCTTGCTGATCTTCAAAAGCGACGCCGAAATTCGTCGCGAACTCTCCGGGTGCCGCGCAGCTCTCAGCGACGCCGTGGGCCAGCACACCAATCTTTTTCGTCCTCCCTTCGGTGGACGCCGCCCCGCCGTGCTGCGCATTGCCCGCGAATTAGGCATGCAACCCGTCATGTGGAACGTAACCGGCTACGACTGGACCGCACCGTCCGCCACAGTCATCGAACACCAGGTTGCAAAAAAAATTCGCGGCGGCGATGTGATCCTGTTACACGATGGCGGCCACAAAGAAATGGGCGCCAACCGTTCCCAAACCGTAGCCGCCACCGACCAGCTACTCACCATCTATAAAGCCGAAGGCTATGAGTTCGTCACCATCCCGCGCATGATGAGCAATCGTGTTAAGTAGTCCAGGTTGGATCGCAGCACATTCAAGAGCAACTGATGAACCGCGGTTTCATCTCAGGGAATTATGGCTTCGCGAAAGCTTGCTTCGCCGCTGCAATCGTCTGCTGCACATCCTGCTCCGTGTGTGTCGCGCCCAGGAATGCCGCCTCGTACTGAGATGGCGGCAAATACACGCCGTTATCGAGCATCCCGCGAAAGAATTTCCCGAACGCCTCAGTGTTCGATTTCGACGCGCTATCCCAATCCTTCACCGGCCCCGGCGTAAAGAACCATGTAAACATCGATCCCACGCGGTTGTGGCACAACGTGACTCCAGCCTCTTTGGCCGCGGTCGCCACGCCCTCCACCAGCTCGCCGCTCAACTTCTCCAGCCGCGGATAAATCTCCTGCCTGTGATCGCGCAAATGTTTCAGCGTCGCGCATCCCGCCGCCATGGCCAGCGGATTCCCCGAGAGCGTCCCCGCCTGGTACATCGGACCCAGCGGCGCTACCAGATCCATAATCTCGCTGGGCCCGCCGTAGGCGCCCACCGGAAGCCCGCCTCCAATGATTTTTCCCATCGTCGTAAGATCCGGCCGAACATTGTAAATTTCCTGCGCCCCGCCAAATGCCAGCCGGAACCCGGTCATCACTTCATCGAAGATCAGGACCGAATGTTCGCGTTCGGTAATCAAACGCAGCGCCACCAGAAAATCGTCAGCAGCCGGCACGCACCCCATATTCCCCACCACCGGCTCCACAATCACGCATGCAATCTGGTGTTTGAATTTGTGGAACGCGTGTTCCACCATCTGGATGTTGTTGAAGGGCAACGCCACGGTGAATTGAATAAACTCTTCCGGCACGCCCGCCGATCCCGGAATCCCCAGCGTCGCTACACCCGACCCCGCCTTCACCAGCAGCGCATCGGCGTGCCCGTGATAGCAGCCTTCAAACTTCACAATGTATTTTCGTTTCGTGTAGGCCCGCGCCAGCCGAATGGCTGACATGGTCGCTTCCGTCCCCGAACTTACGAAGCGCACCTTCTGCATGTGCGGAAACGCGGATATCACCAACTCTGCCAGATCCGCTTCCGATGGCGTCGACGCCCCGAAACTCGTGCCGTTGCAAGCCGCGCCCAGAATCGCGTCCAGCACATCCTGATCTGCGTGTCCCAGAATCAGCGGCCCCCACGAACCGATGTAGTCGATGTACTCGTTCTCGTCCGCATCCCAGATGTGCGATCCCTTGCCCCGCACAATGAACACCGGATCGCATCCCACCGCGCGAAATGCCCGCACCGGCGAATTCACCCCGCCCGGAATCATGCTCTCCGCGCGCTTCTGAAGCCGCTGCGACTGCTCGACCTTGCGCGATGTTGTGGACGGCATCAAATCCTCCGGAAGCGGAACGAGTGACAGAAATCAGGGACAGAGACGTCAACCGATCGAACTTGGGGCTGCGGTGTCGTTCGACACTTGCATGTCATCCTGAGCGCAGCCGTTATTCAGGCGGACCGAGGGATCTGCCGCGCATCGCCACCGCCCCGAAACAACCGACTACTATAGCAGCGCCCCGCTCCGCAAATTAATCAGATATTCACCGTCCGTCCATCATTCTGCAACATTTTGGCGCTACTCTGAAGTCCATCAAGATGCCCTTCTAACCGGGAGGGTTTGAAGGACGGCTTCGGGGGCTCCGAGCCGTCTTTTTTCATTTCCCCGCGGTGCCCGCTCGATCGTCGATCTGCCCCACGAATGTGCGCACCCGCAACTCAGCTTTTCCTTCTCCGCAATGTGTGAGCCATGCCGTTTGCTTTGTGAACTCTTGCGAACGTTTTTCTGAAACTATACCGTAGAGGGGTATGGTACAAGGGAGGGATGACGCACGGCAGCGAATTCACAAGGATCGGCATTGGAACGATCCTGTCTTCGACGCGCCTTTAACATTCCTTTAATGAATCCTGCGTAGGCTCAATGGACCAGAAAGGAACGGAAGGTAAATCGCGACGCGGATCTGCACTATAAACCCGCTGATTCGATGGGTCGAAGGCCGTCTGAACTCGATGGCAGCAACGGATCGCCGGAGACAAATCGAACGGCGCGACCTGATAGTTAACCATAGTTAACTGCATGTGCTATATTTACGTTAACCCATCAACCGGGACCGAGAGGAAGCGGCGGATTGTTGGGACCTCCAAGATTCGATGTCTGCTGTAGTTAAGGATCCATGAGAAGTCGCACTCAACCAGCGCATCCCGGCCGGCGGTTTGTTTTCTGCGCCGCAGTCGCGATGGCTCTAGCCGTCCCTGCCTTCGCCCAGCAACCGGATGCGCCGTCTTCCGCGCCGGAAGCGTCTGCGACCGTAAGCACCCCAGCCTCCGAAGCGAAGCCGGCCAACACCCCCACCGACCCACCCGCCGGTCCTGCCGACAACGGCAGTCCCGAAACCATGCTCCCTCATTTCAAGAACACTCGCTTCTGGCTCTCCGGCCAGGCCAATTTTATTTTTCAAGCGCATCCTGACTTCACTTCCCCCTACAGCGGCACCAATAGCCTCAGCGGGAACTACCAGAAAGCCACGTCCCGCGTGCTGACGCTCTACACCGGCGTCCGCCTGGACCACTCCACCGAACTCCTCGTCGATGTCGAAGAAGCTGGCGGCTCCGCCCTCAGCTTGGGTCTCGGCTTGGCCGGGAATACGGATCTCGACATCGTCCGCAATCCGCTACTCAGCAAAGCGCCCTATCTCGGCCGCGGTATGATCCACAAAGTCTTCGCCCTGAGCAAAGACAAAATCGAAAACACGCGCAGCTATCTTTCTCTCTTCGACGAACTTCCCCGCCGCCGTCTCGAAATCCGCTTCGGCAAATTCAGCATGCCCGATTTCTTCGATGTCAACTCCGTGGGTTCCGACACTCACTTGCAGTTCATCAACTGGGCCACCGACAACAACGGCGCATGGGACTACGCCGCCGACACTCGCGGCTACACCGTCGGCGCCCTGGCCGACTTCGAAGACCGCAACTGGGGCTTCCGTTTCGCCGAGGCCCTCATGCCCAAGGTCGCCAACGGAATCGATCTCGTCTGGCGCCCCTGGCAGGCCCGCGGCGAAAACTTCGAATATGAGTTGCGCCACGGATTCATCCCCAGGAAAGCCGGAGTCGTTCGCCTTCTGGCCTACGTCAACCACGCCAACATGGGAATCTATCGTGACGCGGTTGTTCGGTTTGAAGATGGCCAGCTGAGCGAGAGCGTTCCGGAAATCACGAACCATCCCTGGCACATCACTGTGAAGTACGGCTTCGGCGTGAATCTGGAACAGAACCTTACGCCCACACTCACCGCCTTTGCGCGCTGGGGATGGGACAACGGAAAAACCGAATCATTCGCCTACACCGAGATTGATTCCACCCTAGTCGAAGGCATAGGAGCGAATGGCGCCAAGTGGCATCGCAAGCAGGACCGCGCCGGCATCGCCTTCCTTACCGACGGAATCAAGAAAGACCATCAGAACTATCTGGCCGCTGGCGGCCTCGGCTTTCTCCTCGGCGATGGCAAGCTCAACTACGGCCGCGAAAACATTCTCGAAACCTACTACACACTGCACGTCTGGCGCGGCCTCTACGTCGCTCCTGGCGCGCAATACATCGTCGATCCCGGCTACAACCGAGACCGCGGCCCCGTCTTCGTCGGCTCCTTCCGCGCCCACATGGAGTTTTGAAACCCAGAGAACCGAAAGAAGCCCAAGGGACAAATCGGTACCTGCGCCTTTTCAAACTCTGTCATCAAGCGAAGCGACGGACCCCGTGCCCGTCGCAGATCGTCACGAGCGCTGACAGGAGTTTCCAACACAGCCGGCGTTACTTCTCCACGCTCACGCCCTTCCAGAAGGCCACGTACCCTTTAATCTGCTTCGCCGCCGCCTTCGGCTCCGGGTAATACCACGCCGCCCCGGCGTTTCGTTTTCCGTTCACCTCAACGTCGTAGTAACTTGCCGTTCCCTTCCAGGGACACACCGTGTGCTGTTCGCTGGACCGGAAATATTCTTTGCGAATCGCATCCGGCGGAAAATATTGGTTGCCTTCCACTTCGACTGTTTGGCTGCTTTCGGCGAGCACCGCGCCTTCCCACATTGCTTTTGCCATGATGCGCATTTAGATTCCTAACAGGCCCATCGGTCGCACACGATTATCGATTGAAAATCAAACGCATGTGGCTTGGGTTTTAATCAACAATCAAGAATCAGCAATCAACAATTCTGAACGACCGAGCAATCCCTGGAGGCACGATGGAAGTAACGCCGGCCGACCCGATCACCACAGCGCAGTTCAACGGACACTCCATGGTCGGCTCGCTCCAGCGCGTGCTCGTCTGCTCGCCCCGTACCGCAGGATGGAATCGTCCCGAATACTCCGCGCGCTGGCGCGACCTCGGTTTCCATCACGGGCCGGACTTCGCAGTCGCGCAAGCTCAGCATGACGCGCTATGCCGTGAACTTGCCTCCGCCGGCGCGGAGGTTATGGAACTCGCGCCCGCGCCCGAACTTTCTCTCGATGCCGTCTACGCCCACGATGCCTCTCTAGCCACAGATTTCGGGCTGATCGTGATGCGCCCCGGTAAACCCAATCGCGTCTTCGAAGGCCAGCATCAGCGCGCGTTCTGTTTACGCTTCGCCGTCCCCACGCTGGCCAAGATCGTCGCTCCCGGCGCCACCGAAGCCGGAGACATCCTCTGGCTCGACGCCAATACGCTGCTCGTCGGTCACGGCTACCGCACCAACGCCCTGGGCATTCAGCAGCTACGCGACCTGCTGGCGCCCAAAGGCGTCGAAGTTCTTTCCGCGCCGCTGCCCCACGGCCCCGGACCCGCCGCCTGCCTGCACTTGATGTCGCTGATCAGCCTGCTCGACGAACACACCGCTCTGATCGACTTGCCATGGCTCGCGGTCGAAACCGTCGAACTGCTCAAGTCGCGCGGCTACCACTTCATCGAGATCGACTACTCCGAGCGCGACATGCTGGCCTGCAACGTTCTTGCTCTCGGCGGCAGGCGTCTGCTCGCCCTCGAAGAAAACAGCAAAACCAATGCACGTCTCCGCGCCGCCGGCTTCGACGTCCGCACCTTCCCCGGTAGCGAACTCTGCATCAACGGCAGCGGCGGCCCCACCTGCCTGACGCGTCCATTGCTGCGGGGATAAGTAAAGATTGTATGGGAACGGGCGCCTCGCCCGTTCCGCCAGGCGTAGCGAGACGGCCATTTCTTCCACAGAACTCTCCGTCATCACGACCACGCCCCTCGCCGCCCACAAAATCCCTCCACAAAACTCCTGTTAAAATAGTCCTGCATGCTGCTTACCTTCGTCCGCGAACTCTTCGCGGACGTGGAAAAACTTTCCGCCTTCGCGCGTGTAGCCTCCCACCTGCGGGAGGGCACGGGGCGGACACGTGTTTCCGGCCTCACTCCTACCGCCAAAGCCCTCCTGCTCGTGCTCTGGCGGCGCCGCGCCGAGCGTCCGCTCATCGTCGTCGTAAACGACAATCGCGCCGTCGAAGATTCCGTCCCCATCCTCCGCGGGTTCTGCGAACTCACCGCTGCCTGCGATCCCGAGGCCGTGGTCTCGCTGCCCGCCCGCGACGTGTTGCCCTTTCAGAACCTCTCTCCGCATCCCGAGTTACAGGAAGAGCGCGCCACCGCCTTGTGGAAGATTGCCACGGGCGCCGCGTCGATCGTAGTGACGCCGGTCGCGGCCACGGCCATCCTTCTGCGCGCGGCCGAGTTTTATACCGACCTCGCCCGCACCATCCACCGCGGCGAATCGCTCGACACCGACGCACTACTCGCGCACCTGAACACAGTCGGCTACAACCCGGCAGATGTCGTCGAAATGCCCGGCCAGTACGCCCTGCGCGGCGGCATCCTCGACGTCTACTCTCCCGAAGCCGAGCGCCCCGTGCGCATTGAATTCTTTGGCGACGAAGTCGACTCGATCCGCCGCTTCGACCCCGCCTCGCAGCGTTCCTCCAATCCCGTGGACGAAGCGCTGCTTCTGCCTCTCACCGAAACTCCGGTCAGCGATCACCTGCTGGCTGCGATCCACACGCGCCTTTCCGGTAAACGCATCGCTGGCTCCGGCGAACCGGGCTCGCAGGAAATTGTCGAAGCCGCCGTTCGCGCCGGGGGAGTCACAGTTTTTCCCGGCTGGGAATTCTACGCGCCCGTTGCCGGAGCCGACCGCACCATCTTCGATCTTCTCCCCCGCGCCGCCGTTCTCCTCGACGAACCCGACCAGCTGCGCCAGGAGTTCGACCGCTTCTGGACTCGAGTCGAAGAAATGCACGAGCGCAGCGGAGTAGGAAATCTGGTGCGTCCCGGAGATTTATATTTGCCACCCGACGATTGGTGGAAAAAGCTGGCAACTCTTCCAGGCGCAGATATAGAACACCTCGGCATCGCCCGCCCCGACGACGAAAGTCAGTCCACCACATTTCTTTCCCAGCCCGCATCCCGCTTCCACGGCGCGGTTCCGGCCATGCTGCAGCAGGTGCAGAAACTTCGTCAGGAGAATATGCAGGTTCTGCTGGCCGTTCCTAACAACGGAGAAGTCGAACGCCTCGCCGACATTTTCACCGAATACAATGTTTCCTTCCGCCTGGGCACGCGCACCCGTGGCGGCGAAAGTTACGCCGACGAAACCAGCTACTTCGCAGGTGACGTTCTCACCACGACGCTGGCCAAGGCTTACATCCCTGACGGCGTCGTGCTCCCCGAGGCCAATCTCGCCATCTTCGGCGCGCGCGATTTGTTCGACGAGTCGGACGCCGTCGCATCCCGCCCGCAGCGCCAGAAATCGAAAGTGTCGGCATTCCTTTCCGATTTTCGCGACCTGCAAGTCGGCGACTACGTGGTTCACGTGGAGCACGGGATCGGTCAGTATCAAGGACTAAAAGAAATCAATCAGGGCGACGGCAACGCCGAATTTATGCTGCTCGAATACGCCGACGCCGCGCGCCTTTACGTTCCACTGACCCGCCTCGATCTCATTCAGAAGTATCGCTCGTCCGAAGGCGCGAAGCCCGCGCTCAGCAGCCTGGGCACCGCGGCCTGGTCGAAAACGAAAGCCCGCGTGCGCAAGGCCATGAAAGACATGGCCGACGAACTGCTCAAACTCTATGCCGAACGCAAAACAGCGGTAGGACACGCTTTCCCGCCCGGCAACGAGTGGGTGCGCGAATTCGAAGATGCATTCGAGTTCAACGAAACCGAAGACCAGGCGCAGGCCATTGCCGACGTAACTCGCGACATGGAATCAACCCAGCCCATGGACCGCCTGCTCTGCGGCGACGTCGGTTACGGCAAGACGGAAGTCGCGATGCGCGCGGCTTTCAAGGCCGTCGGCGACAATCGTCAGGTCGCCCTGCTGGCTCCCACCACTGTGCTTGCCTTCCAGCACTTCGAAACCTTCAAGCAGCGATTCGCTGCCTTCCCCGTCACCATCGAAATGATCAGCCGCTTCCGTAACGCCAAACAGCAAAAAGAAATTCTGCAGAAAACGGAAGCCGGCAAAATCGATATCCTCATCGGCACGCATCGCATTCTTTCGAAAGACCTCAAATTCTCCGACCTCGGCCTGCTCATCGTCGACGAAGAGCAGCGCTTCGGCGTGCGCCACAAAGAACGAATCAAGCAAATGCGCAAACAAGTGGACGTGCTCACCATGTCGGCCACGCCCATTCCGCGCACCCTGCACATGTCGCTGGTCGGTCTGCGCGACATGAGCGTGATCGAGACTCCGCCCAAAGATCGCATGGCGATTCAAACCATCGTCGCGAACTGGGACGAGAAGCTGATTCAATCGGCCATCGAGCAGGAACTCGAACGCGGCGGCCAGGTCTATTTCGTGCACAACCGCGTAGAGAGCATTTGGGAAATCGCTGCCAAGCTGCAGGCCATGGTGCCGCAGGCGCGCGTCGCCGTCGGCCACGGCCAAATGTCAGAAGGCGAACTCGAAAAAGTGATGCTCAAATTTATGCATCACGAAGCCGACATTCTGGTGGCGACCACGATCATCGAAAACGGCCTCGACATTCCGCTCTGCAACACGATTCTGATTAACCGCGCCGACCGCCTCGGATTGTCGGAGCTTTACCAGCTTCGCGGCCGCGTCGGCCGCTCCAACCGCCGCGCCTATGCGTATTTGCTTTTGCCTTCGGAAATCGAGCTGACCCCGATTGCGCGCCGCCGTCTCGCAGCCTTGAAAGAATTCTCCGACCTCGGCGCCGGATTCAAAATCGCCGCGCTCGATCTGGAACTGCGCGGAGCAGGAAATCTTCTGGGCGGCGAGCAGAGCGGACACATTGAGGCCATCGGCTTCGAGCTCTACACGCAAATGTTGGAACGCGCCGTCCGCGAAATGAAGGGCGAAGCCGCGCCCGACGAAGCCGAAACCCAGCTCAATCTTGGCCTGAACATCCGCATCCCCGGCGACTACATCCCCGAAGAGAATCAGCGCCTGCAAATGTACAAGCGCGTCGCCAGAGTGGAAACCGAATCGCAACTCGGCGACGTCGGCGCAGAGCTAGAGGACCGCTACGGCCCGCCGCCGCCCCCGGTGCGCAACCTGCTCGACTACGCTTCTCTGAAATTGTTGTGTATGCGTGTGGGCGTGAATGCGATCGACCGCAAGCGTGAAACGGTCACCTTCAAATTCCGTCAGAACGCCGCCGTCGATCCAGAAAGGTTGGCGCGCTTTGTTTCCGCCCAGCGCGGCGCGCAGTTTACTCCCGACGGAATGTTGAAGTTCTCGTTGAAAGCTACGGCCGCGGAAGACGTCCTCCGCGCGTTGCGTACGGTACTGGAACAATTGGCGAGCCCGGAGGCGGCCGCGCCTGTCGTGGCGGTTGAACCGCTGAAGGCTAAACAAGACTAGCCGGCAAACTCACAAACGCCCACAGTTTACAATGATTCTGTCATGAAGCCCACGCCAGAACGACGCACGAATCGCGACCGTCGCAAGAGGCGGATCGTCCGCAAAGCCGTTTTTCCCGCCGCCGGGCTAGGCACGCGCTTTCTCCCCGCCACCAAAGCTCAGCCCAAGGAAATGCTCCCGCTGGTCGACAAGCCCATCATTCAATACGGTGTGGAAGAGGCCATGGCCTCCGGCTGCGATCAGATCATCATCATCACCGGGCGCGGCAAGCAGGCCATCGAAGATCATTTCGACGTCAGCTACGAACTCGAACGCATGCTCGAGGATCGCGGAAAAACCGAGCTGCTCAAGATCGTGCGCTCCATCTCCGACATGATGCACGTCGCCTACATTCGTCAGAAAGAGGCGCTGGGCCTGGGCCACGCCATCCTCACCGCGCGCGAACTGGTCGGCGATGAGGCCTTCGCCGTTCTGCTGGCCGACGACGTGATCGACGCGAAAGTCCCTTGCCTCAAGCAGCTGATCGACGTTTACAACGAGAAGCAGTGTTCCGTGATTGCCACGCAGGTGATCGAAGGCGCTGCCATTTCTTCCTACGGCGTTATCAAAACGAAACCAGTCGAGGGGTCACACGGCAAGCTGCACGAAGTTCTGGACTTAGTCGAAAAACCGAAACTTGCAGACGCCCCGTCGAACCTCGCGGTGATCGGCCGCTACGTTCTCACTCCTACAGTGTTCGAGACACTGGCGAGCATCGCTCCCGGCGCTGGCGGAGAATTGCAACTCACCGACGGCCTGCGCCAACTCCTGAAGAAAGAAAAGATGTACGCCTGTGTCTACGAAGGCCGCCGCCACGACGCCGGCGACAAACTAGGATTCCTGAACGCGACAGTCGAGTTTGCCTTGAAGCGCGAAGGCCTGGGCAAAGAATTTCGCGAGTACTTGAAGGGATTGCCGCTCTGATGGGCAAGCGCAGCCAGCCCCGCAAGCCAGTTAAGGTCCCGGTACGCATCTTCGGCACCGACAGCCACGGCCAGGTCTTTTCCGAAAAAGTCCTCACCGTCAACATCAGCCGCAGCGGGGCAGAGATAATCGACGTTCATCCTGAACTCAGGGTCGGCGAGATCATCGGACTGACTTACGACAACAATCGCGTCCACTTCCGCGTAAAGTGGATCGGCGAACCAGGCACGCCCAAAGCCGGGCACGTCGGCCTGCGCAGCACCGCTCCGGACAAACCGCTTTGGGATCATCTGCTTGCTCCCGACGCCCCCGACAACTTCCAGCCGGGCAACGTCGAACGCCGCAAGACCCCCCGCTTCCGTTGCCAGAACTCGATTGAGATTCATGTTCACGAAGGTGCATCTTTTTGGGGCACAGTCGCCGACCTCGGCCGGGGAGGATGCTACGTCGAGATGCCCATCCCTCTGGAGCCTGGGACGAAGGTAAAAGTTGGCATCTGGTTTGGACAAACCAAGGCCTGGGCCGAGGCCGAAGTTGCTCATAGAAGTCCGGGCTTCGGCATCGGCTTGAAGTTCACCGCAATTTCCGATAAGGATCTCA
>Ga0210383_10004354_pt1 | contig 12568 bp, 7 predicted proteins | sample IncBWC14OmetaG_FD_160072 | JGI IMG/M metagenome (GOLD analysis project Ga0210383, IMG submission 160072) | Forest soil microbial communities from Barre Woods Harvard Forest LTER site, Petersham, Massachusetts, United States - Inc-BW-C-14-O ...
AGCGATCGCATGGCAGTACAGACTGACATCCAGCAAAAGCAAGTAAGAATTTCGGAACTTGAAGCCGAGGCTACCAAGGCTCAGCAGGTCAAGCAAGCCGAGGGAGAAGCCCAGGTGCGCGTGCTGCAGGCAAAGAGCGAAGCCGACGCCATGCAGTACACTCTGCCGCTCAAACAGAAGCAGATCGAACAATCGAAGCTGGAAGCCGAAGCGCGCAAAGAGACCACGGTGAAGAACGCCGAGGCGCAGGCAGAGGCGAAGGTAATCGATAGCAAGGCCGAGATGGAGCGACGCAAACTTTTGGCGGAGGCCGAGGCGGATCGCATTCGCGTGACCGCTGCTGCCGACGCGGTGAGAATGCAAAGTGAGGGCGCAATCCTGAAGCAAAATCCTCTGTTGATTAACAAGATCGTGGCAGAGCGCCTTTCGGATAAGTTGCAAATCATGATGGTTCCGGCGGACGGCAAATTCTTCTTCGCCAATGACGTCCTGCGCAGCATGAGCGTGGCAAATCACGCCAGCCAGGCGGAACAACCGGATGAGCAGCAACCGAGGTAAGCGCGCATCGGCAAGGATCCGCAGCGCTTTGATGTAAGAATCGGTGTCTACAAACAGTACAGGGCTATATGCCGAGTGGCGGAGACAATGCGGTTTATAATGCGCGCATCCTGTACATGCGTGCATCTTTATCACGGTTGCCACGTGCCGCCTGCCTACTTCTGCTGATAGTGACCCATGCGCCGATGGCATTGGCGGGTGATTGGCGTGCTCCCGAAGAACAGATGGCGCGAAAGATTGCCGCAGCTACCGGGCCGGGAGCGGTTGCTCTGGAAGTCGTGAATCGATCTTCCCTTGGACGCGCGGATGTTGGAGAAATTCAGCGAGAGCTGATCAAGGAGCTTGCGTCACTTGGCCTTCGCATGGTCAGTGCTGACCAAGCCGCTGCCACGGTACGAATCACGCTCTCTGAAAACCTGCAGAACTTTGTCTGGGTCGCCGAGGTACATCAGGGAAACAACGAAGTCTCAGTCCTCATGGTGTCTGTGCCGAGGTCGAGTCCGGCTACAGTTGAGTCTTCGGCGTCGACGCTGACTATTCGCAAGACGCTGCTTTGGGTAGACGAGAATCGCATGCTCGATGTTGTCGTGGTAAGCGGCAATCCGCAGCACATGATTATTCTCGAACCAGAGAATGCGGTCCTGTTCAAATTCCAAGACGGCCGCTGGCAACCGGAACAAACCTTGCCCATATCGCATGTGCATCCCTGGCCACGCGACCTGCGAGGTCGATTGGCGTTGCGGAAGGATCATCTTTTCGACGCGTTCTTTCCGGGCGTTTTCTGCCGGAGCTCGATGGCTGCGCCTCTGGCTCTGAATTGCTACGCGAGCGATGATCCGTGGCCGTTGGGTGCCGACCAGTCCGGACTGAGCGCCTTCTTCGCGCCCACAAGAAATTTCTTCACCGGCGCTCTCGCTCCGGGCATTGATAAGCAAACCAACGTGAAGGCTTTCTTTTCGGCTGCCATGCTGCCCCGAGAGAAGTACAGGCTTTGGATTTTTGTAGCAGTCGACGGTCGGGTTCATTTACTGGACGGACTCGCGGACCAGACCGTCCCACGGCTGGGCTGGGGCAGCGACATCACGAGTGTGCGTAGCGGGTGCGGGCTGGGCTGGCAAGTTTTGGCAACTGCCGGCGCGGATAGTACGGGAGAAAGCATGAAGGCTTTCGAGATTGCGGATCGCGAGCCGGTGGCCGTGAGCCAGCCGCTGGAGTTTGCCGGCAACATCACCGCGCTCTGGCCCGATTCGGATGGAGCCAGCGCCATTGCAGTTGTGCAAAATATTGAGAGTGGAAAATATGAGGCTTATCGGCTTTCCATTGCTTGTGGCCAGTAGCCTGCTTTGGGTCGCGGCCGCAACCGCCGACACGCGGCCGCACTATGGCGGAACGCTCCTGGTTGAGATGCAGGCCGCCCCCACGTCTATCGACCCGGCCGACTCTAATCGGACGGATTGGTTTGGATCGCGCAATCTTTTTGATCTGCTGTTTGACACCCTAGTTTCATTGAACGATCAGGGGAAACCTGAACCGGCATTGGCGAGTTCGTGGCAGGCAGAAGCGGGCAACCAGCGTTGGCATTTCTTGGTGCGGCGCGGAGTTACGTTTCAGGATGGAACCGTGGTTACGCCCGACGCAGTCGCCACTTCATTGCGCAGAACGAATCCAACCTGGAAGGTATTCGCTGAAGGAGAGGAGGTCGTGATCGAACGCGATTCCCCAGCGCCTAACCTTCCCGAAGAACTTAGTTTGCCGCGCAATAGCATTGTTAAGCGCGACAGCGGCAAGGTTGCAGGCACTGGTCCCTTTGCAGTCTCTCGTTGGGAGCCGGGTAAGCGGATTTCGTTGGCCACGCGCGACGACTATTGGGGCGGGCGAGGCTTTCTCGATGCGATTGAGATCGAGATGGGGAAAAACTTTCGCGACCAGGCGATCTCATTCGACCTGGGAAAAGCACAGGTGATAGAAATCGCCCCGGAGCAGGCGCATCGCGCAGCCTCCGAGGGACATCATGTGGAGACTTCTGCCCCGGTTGAACTTATCGCATTGCTCTTCAGCCGCGATCCACAGTCTCCTGAGGACGCACGGCAACGTCAGGCGCTGGCTCTGAGCATTGATCGCGAGTTGCTAAATACGGTCGTGCTCCAAGGCGGAGGAGAGCCAACTGGCGGACTACTGCCGAATTGGATGACCGGATACGGTTTTCTTTTTCCGAGATCCATGGACCTGGCTCAGGCGCGGCAGGTTCGCAGCGAGATTCCTCATACTACCTCCTGGACTCTCGGTTATGACCAGGCTGATCCTATAGCGCGTGTTATCGCAGAACGGATCGTGCTCAACGCGCGCGATGCGGGGCTGGGGATTCAGATCACCAGCGCGAACGCCGCGGACCTGCGGATTATTTGGGCGCCCGTGATCTCGCTCGACCCTCAGCTTTCTCTCGACGCGCTGGCTGAACAGCTTGGACTTCCGCGCACTAAACTGGCTTCGAATTCGCTCGATGATCTTTACGTAGCGGAGAACAAGCTACTGCAATCGCAACGCGTGATCCCTTTGTTGCACCTGCGAATTGCATACGAGATCTCGAATACGGTGAAGAATTGGAAAACAGGGCGTGACGGAAGCTGGCGTTTGCCCAACGCCTGGCTGGGTACAGAGAAGCCATGATATTCCGGCGCAAACTTCTAGCCGGGTTTGCGCTCACCGTACTGGTGTCGGTGGTGACCGTTGCCTGGAGCATTTCGTCGCTTACCCGCAGAGCTTTCGAAAAGGCAAACGAAGAGCGCAGCGCCGCCTTGGTCGCGCAGTTTCGCCGTGAGTTCAATCGGCGAGGCGAGGAGGTCGCGCATCGCGTCCTAACGATTGCGGCCAGCGATAGCGCGACTCGCATGGCTTTGGCGCTGAGCCACGGTTCGCCGGATTACGGCGCATATCTGAACGAAGCCAAGGCGATGGCGGACAATCAGCAACTGGATTTTCTGGAGTTCATCGACAGTCAGGGCACGATCATTTCTTCCGCGCAATGGCCCGCTAAGTTTGGCTACAAAGACACGCTCACACTCATTTCCCCCGTCCCCCGCGATGCTTTCTTGAAGCAGGAGGAACTCCCGGACGGAGCAGTGTTGGGCCTGTTTGCGGTGAGAGAAGTAAGGGTGGGAGAAAACTCCCTCTTTGTGATCGGAGGCCGGCGGATCGACAAAGACTTCCTCGCCAGCCTTGAACTGCCATCTGGGATGCGAGCCATGTTTTATCAGAATCTGGCGAATGGCTTTTCTCCGCAATTCTTGATTGATACGTCCGGTCCGGTCCGACAAGCAGGTCAGATTGAGGGGATCATCCGGCAACTTCAACAACAGCGGCGCGAGACGACTACGCTTGTGCGTTGGTCCTCCGAAGCAGCCGACGACGAAACCATCGATGCCATCCCGCTCGCCGGACGCGACAATCAACTGCTCGGGGTTCTGTTGATCGGCAATTCCCGGCGTCCTTATGTTGAGCTTCGCGAGCGAATCCGCTCGGCGGCATTGTTGTGCGGAGCTGGTGGCATCCTGCTGGCTATTCTGCTCAGCGGCTGGGCAGCGACGCGGGTCACGCGGCCGGTTGAACAACTTGCTCGCGCGGCACGCGAGGTCGCTTTGGGCAATTGGAATACGCAAGTCGCTGTTGCCTCTTCCGACGAGATCGGCGAACTCGCGGAATCGTTCAACCAGATGACTCGCGATCTTCTGGCTCAAAAAGAGCATCTTGTGCAATCGGAGCGGGTAGCGGCGTGGCGGGAGTTGGCTCGCCGACTGGCGCATGAGCTGAAGAATCCTCTTTTTCCGCTGCAATTGACGGTGGAGAATTTGTTGCGGGCGCGGGAGCAGAGCCCGCAGCAGTTCGATGAAATTTTCCGGGAAAGCGCATCAACGTTGCTGGCTGAGATCGCAAATTTGAAGGCGATCATCTCGCGCTTCAGTGAGTTTTCCAGAATGCCGCAGCCGCAGTTCCAGCAAATACAACTTAACGACGTAGTGCAAAGCGTGAGGCGGCTTTTCCAGGCACAACTCCAGTCGGAAGAGGCTGCGCCGATTGACTGTAAACTGGAATTGGCCGAATCCATGCAGCCAATCGCAGCCGACCCTGACCTATTGCATCGCGCGCTCTCAAATCTCGTCTTGAATGCGATGGACGCCATGCCTCAAGGAGGCAGGTTGACGCTGCGCACTCGCGCAGAAGGCGAGTTAAGCTACGTCGAAGTTTCGGATACTGGAAGCGGACTTACGCCCGAGGAGTGCGAGCGCCTGTTCACCCCTTATTACACCAGCAAGCCGCATGGCACGGGGCTCGGGCTGGCGATTGTTCAATCCGTCATCAGTGATCATGGGGGCAGAATCAGCGTTCGAAGCGAGTCGGGACGGGGAACAACATTTACGATTGAGCTGCCACGTAATATTGAGAAGCTGTCCGCCGCAGATCAGCGGCGCGCTGCAGATGGGAGAAGCTTCTAGTGCCGCAGAAAGCCAACCTCTTGATTGTGGATGACGAGCCCAACACTCTGGCCTCGCTTGCGAGAGCCTTCCGCCTGGCTGGGCACGACGCAACGGTTTGCGATAGCGCTATAAAGGCGCTCGAGTTGGCTAAAACGCAGAACTTTGACCTCATCTTCTCCGACGTGGTCATGCCCGGAAAGGATGGGCTCTCATTTCTCGAAGACCTAAAATCACAAGCGATTACAGTGCCCGTCGTGATGATGTCGGGGCAAGCGCATATTGAAATGGCGGTTCGCGCGACGCGGCTTGGTGCGCTCGACTTTCTGGAAAAACCCGTGTCGACAGAAAAGCTTCTGCTCACCGTCGATCACGTTCTAAAGCTACGCCGCTTGGAATCGGAAAACCGGCAACTGCGCCAGCGGCTGGGAAAGCACGAAATTGTCTGGACAGCGGATGTGATGCGGAAAGTCGTCGCCCAGGTCGAGCGTGTGGCGGCGAGCGAGTCGCGAGTTTGCATTCTCGGAGAAACCGGCACCGGAAAAGAATTGGTCGCCCGCACGCTGCATGAACGCAGTCCGCGATCCTCGGGGCCTTTCGTAACCCTGAACTGCGCCGCAGTTCCGGCCGAGTTGATCGAATCCGAACTTTTCGGGCATGAGAAGGGCTCGTTTACCGGCGCCGCCACGCGACACGTTGGTAAATTCGAACAGGCGGAGCACGGAACCATCTTCCTGGACGAAATTGGCGATATGCCGCTGTCGATGCAGGCCAAGCTGTTGCGCGTTCTTGAAGAAGGGGAGGTAGAACGTATCGGCGGAGATAAACCTATTTCTGTCGACGTGCGCGTTCTGGTCGCAACTCATCGGAACCTGGAGGCTCTCGTGCGCGAGGGCAAGTTTCGCCAGGACTTATTTCATCGCGTATATGTTTTCCCATTAATGTTGCCTCCTCTGCGCGAACGCCGTGAGGATATTCCCACACTAGTGGAACACTTTGCCCGCCAAGTTTGTGCTCAGAATAGTTGGAAACCAATTCCCTTTACCCGCGACGCGATTGCTGCGCTAGCGTCTTATCCGTGGCCGGGGAATGTCCGTGAGTTGCGTAACGTGGTCGAGCGCCTGATGTTGTTGGCGACCGAGAGTGAAGTAACGACGGAGACGGTTGGCTTGGCGTTGCCTTCAACCTCAATGACTCCGCTTTCCTCAGGAACCAGTTCGGGCTCACTGGCCGAGCGGGTGCAGAACTGCGAGCGGGAGGCGATTCTCTCTGAGCTCAAGCGAAACAATTATCACATCACGAACGCCGCCAAGTCCCTCGGGTTGGAACGCAGCCATCTCTACAAGAAAGCCGAGCAGCTCGGAATCGATATACAGAAGCAGCGCCGCGAAGAAGAAACACCCGATTCCTGAGGCAACAACGCCGGACTATTCTCTCATCGCCTCATTTTGATTTATGCTGTCCCACTCAGGCATTTTGAGTGGAGGGCTTAGTGATTCGCTTTTTCCGCCTCATCCCGATCGTCCTCGCAAGCATGTCAATCTTTTCCGCTGTGGACAAAAGTCAGGCCCAGCAATATCCAGAAAACATGTATCAGGAAATGCGCTGGCGCATGATCGGGCCTTTTCGCGGCGGCCGAACCCGCGCAGTGGCCGGCGTACCGAACCAGCCAAATGTTTTTTACATAGGCGCCGTAAATGGCGGAGTGTGGAAATCGGACGACTACGGCCGCACATGGATGCCTATCTTCGATCAGGAGCCGACTCAATCCGTTGGCGCGATCGCGGTGGCTCCATCGAATCCCAATATCATTTACGTTGCAAGCGGTGAGGGGCTGCATCGTCCTGATCTTTCGGTCGGTAACGGAATCTACAAATCCACCGACGGCGGCAAGACGTGGACGCATCTCGGTCTGCGTGACGGCCAACAAATTCCTGCATTAGTCGTCGATCCGCGTGATCCGAATACGCTGTTTGCTGCCGTGCTGGGCCACCCCTACGGCCCGAACGACGAGCGCGGCATTTATCGTTCAATCGACGGCGGAAAGACCTGGACAAAAGTTCTTTCTGTCGATGAGAACACCGGCGGTTCCGACATCGAGATGGACCCTTCGAATCCTGACGTGCTATACGCCGCGCTATGGGAGGCGCGCGAGGGACCTTGGGAAGACAACAACGAGTTTCAAGGAAATAATGGAGGACTGTTCAAAACCACGGACGGAGGAAATACCTGGCGTCCACTAACCAAGGGATTGCCAAATCATCTTAGCCAGATCAATGTGGCCATCGCCACCAGTCAACCCAGCCGTCTCTACGCGACGGTGGGAACGACCGAGCATGGAGAGTACGGTTCTGCCGCCGGGCTGGGCTTGTACCGCTCCGACGACGCTGGTGAAAACTGGCACGCAGCCACATCTGACCCTCGACCCGCCATGCGAATTGGCGGGGGCGACCTTCCAATTCCGAGAGTCGATCCCAAGAATCCAGACGTGGTATATAGCGTGAGCATCGTTACCGTGCGCTCTACGGATGGCGGCAAGACCTGGACCAGCATTCGCGGCGCGCCCGGCGGAGACGACTATCAGAACCTTTGGATCAATCCCAACAATCCAAATATTATTCTCGTGGTCAGCGATCAAGGCGCGATCGTCACCGTCAATGGCGGCCAAACGTGGAGTTCGTGGTACAACCAGCCAACGGCGCAGCTGTACCACGTCGCCGTCACCAATACTTTTCCCTACAAAGTCTGCGCCGGACAACAGGAGAGCGGCTCGGTTTGCATTGCAAATCGCGGCAACGATGGAGAAGTCACTATTCGTGACTGGCATCCCGTAGCCGCCATCGAGTATGGCTATGTCGCGCCCGATCCGCTTGATCCCGACATTGTCTACGGCGGTGGACGCACCGAGGTTTCAAAATATCACTGGTCCACTGGCCAGGTGCAAAACGTGACACCGATTCCTGTGCGCAGCGCGAAATACCGTAGCGACCGCACGCAACCGACCCTGTTCTCCCCCATCGATCCGCACATTCTTTACTTTTCGGCGAACGTGCTGTTTAAGACGACGGACGGCGGGGAATCATGGCAAACCATAAGCCCGGACCTCACGCGGGACAATCCCGGAGTTCCGGCGAGCGTGGGCGAGTTTATTAAGACGAATCCCGACGCAGGGAAACAGCGGGGAGTGATCTACGCGCTCGCTCCGTCGTTCAAAGATATCAATACACTGTGGGCCGGGACCGATGATGGCCTGATCTGGGCTACACGCGATGGCGGCAAGAACTGGAACAACATCACTCCGCCGGAATTGACCGCGTGGAGCAAAGTAACCCAGATCGAGGCGTCACATTTTGACGACCAGTCCGCCTACGCGTCTGTGAGCCGATTCCGCATCGATGACCTGCGTCCCTACATTTATCGCACGCACGACGGCGGCAAAACGTGGAAGCTCGTGATCAACGGCCTTCCTCCGGACGCACCAGTGGACACCGTGCGCGAAGACGCCGTTCGCAAAGGCCTTTTGTTTGCGGGCACTGAAACCAGCGTTTGGGTTTCGTTTGACGACGGCGATCACTGGCAATCATTGCAGTTGAACCTGCCGCACACTTCGATGCGCGACCTCGCGATTCACGAGAACGATCTCATCGTCGCCACCCACGGCCGATCATTCTGGATACTCGATGACATCACTCCTCTGCGCCAACTCGCAGAGTCGACGGCGAATTCTGGAACCTACCTGTTTAAGCCTGAGCCAGCCTATCGAGTTCGCCGCAGCACTTACTCTGATACTCCGATGCCGCCCGATGAGCCCGCCGGCAAGAATCCTCCCGATGGCGCAATCCTCGACTACTTCCTCACTCAAGATGTGTCTGGCCCTGTGGCGATTGAAATCGTCGATGGGCAAGGCAAGGTGGTGCGCCGTTTTTCCAATACCGACAAGCCGGAACTAACGCAAGCCGAACTCGAGAAGCAACTGATTCCGCTCTATTGGATTCGCATGCCGAAGACTCTTTCAGCATCCGCGGGGATGCACCGCTGGGTGTGGGACCTGCACTATCCATCGCCGGATTCGTTGCAACACGAATATCCAATTTCGGCGGTGCCCTACGATACACCAAGATCACCGCAGGGCCCACTTGCAAGGCCCGGACAATACACCGTTCGACTCACTGCGAATGGACAAACCTCCGAGGCTCCGCTGACGGTAAGAATGGATCCGCGCGTCAACTCGTCACCTGCCGGCCTCGAACAACAATTCGATCTTGAAATGCGCCTTTCGTCTGAGTTGACCGCAAGCAGCGAGGCGGTTACTCAGGCGCGTTCAGTTCTCGATCAACTGCATAAGGTCGCGACTCAGCCCGCTGGGCCGTTGGCGGAATCAATCAAAGCCTTCGATCAGAAGGTAGCGGCTGTCCTCCGAGGGTCCGCCGGGGGAGCGACGGAACCAACTCTCGCTCGCGCGAACGCCGCAGTCGGAACACTGTATGGCAGTGTGGGACAAGCCGATGCCGCTCCAACTGCAGCGCAGTTGAGCGCAGCGGCAGACACGGAACGTGATATTGCTTCATTAATAAAACGGTGGGACGACGTCAAGAGCACCGACCTGCCAGCGCTCAATCGACAACTCAAGAGCGCGAACCTGCCCGAGATTGGCCTTGATGCGGAGCCACAAACGACCCAGACCCAAGGCGATGTAGAGTAGGGCTTGCTCAATACTTCACGCAGCGATCAAGAGGTTTTCGGCAAACGGCCATTCCTCGTCAATCCACTGTGCGTCGCATCGGAAGCCGGCTTCCCCGGCGATGCGAGAAACTTCGGCCAGCGAATATTTGTGACTGCTCTCGGTCCAGATGGTTTCGCCTTCGCGGAAAGTAACTGAGAGTTCCGCTGCGGGTATGTTGACGACTTGCTTCTTGAGCGAGCGCAAATGCATTTCCACGCTGCTCACATCCTGATTGAAGTGAGCCACGTGCTCGAATTGCTCGAGGACGAAGTCGGCATAGAGCTCCCGATTCATCCGCGCCAGCAGGTTCAGATTGAACGCCGCCGTAACCCCGAGCGGATCGTCGTATGCGCTAATCAGTTGATGAATCGGTTTCGCCAGGTCTGTGCCCAACAGCAACGCATCGCCTGCACGCAGGATTTGCCGCATTTGGCTTAGAAACTTTACGTCCGCCGGATGCTCAAAGTTGCCAATGGTGCTCCCCAGGAACAGCACCAGCAACTGCTCCGGCGCTTCGCGTCGAGCCGCAACCTCCAGCAGTCCGTCCAGATATTCACGCTCGAATCCCACGATGCTGACGGAATCGATGTCGCCCAGTTCGCGCTCGCACATGTTAAGCGCTGCCCGCGAAATTTCGATGGGGCAATATGAAATATGCTGATGACGGCTCAACGCCTCCAGCATCCACCGCGTCTTTTTGCCGCTCCCGCTGCCCAACTCGGCCACCACGGTTGGAGGCGTGAGTCGCGCCACAATATCGTCCGAATGCCGCCGCAGAAGGCGCTCGTCGGCGCGAGTCAATCCATATTCCGGCAATACGCTGATGACTTCGAAGAGCGCGGAGCCGACACTGTCATACAAATATTTCGAAGGCAGTTCTTTCTGCCCGAGTTTGGTCAGACCGAGACGTACATCCGTAATGAGTTCGGAATGGGTATCCGTCGTAAGCGCCTGTGTCAGCATGCTGTCCTCCGAAAACAATCAGTTGCTCACGCAGCGAAACCCTGCATAAACATACTGGTAATGAGGCTGGAACCAGTTGCGAAAGGAGCGGCGCAGCATGCACGCGGCAGTGCGCGCCGAGGCGCCCTTCATCACGTAATGTTTGCCGTCGAAGAAATCGGCGGAGTAACCGGGATAAAAAGAAAATTTCTGAAATCCGGGAAACGGTTCAAAAATGCTTGAAGTCCACTCCCACCCGTTGCCAAGCAGACCAGAAACACCGAAAGCGCTTTCGCCTTCTGAAGACGCACCAACCGAAATCGGATCCCAGCTATGAAAATCGAAATTACCATTATTCGGACTAGGAGCGGCGTTGCCCCACGGGTAGGGCCGCTCGTGATCATGTTCTGTTCCATATGCAGTCCGATGCCACTGCGCTTCCGTAGGCAGTGACTTCCCCGCCCAGCGTGCAAAGGCACTCGCCTCCGCGTGGCTCACGTAGACCGGCCAATCGAGAGGCAAGGGGACTTTGTCGAACATCGTCTGGAAATACCAGCGATCACGGCTGCGGCTCCAAAATGCGGGATGCTGAAGATCGCGCGAGACCCGCCAGTTCCAATCCTCTTCCGTCCAGCATGCTGGATTCTCGTAACCACCGGCAGCCACGAAATCCAGGTACTGCCCGTTGGTGACTTTGTACTTATCGATCTCGAATGCCGGGACCGCGACCGAAAAGGCTTCGTACTCGTTGTCCCAACCGAAGCTGTTCTCATTAGCGCGAGACAGTCCAAGGGTCGCTCGCCCTGCAGGAATCCCGAGCACTGCGGGAGCAACTGGAGCGACGATCAGTTCCGGCTTGCGCATTCTGGCAATCTTGCGATCCAGCGGCAGTTGATGAAGCATGTACGCCAGGGTCTCCGCATGCATGAGCCGATGTTCGACTGCAACATGAAGCAATGTCTCCGCAGAAAAATCCGCCCCGACCGGACCGGAGTTCCAATCAGCAGGCGTTAGTGCGGCGAGACCCTCATCAATGCTCGCCCGAATGCGCTCGACGTAGTAGCGCGTATCCGCGATCGACGGCCAATCGATAGGTTGATCGGACGGAAGGCCCCCATTTACCGGATCAATTCCGAAGGCAAATAACTTGTCGTAGTCCGGATGGAAAGTCTTTAGTCCTAGAACCCGCTCTCGCAAAAGATTCCAGTCGAACGCCTCCAAATGTCCAAGGTAAAAAATGATTCGGTGTCTTTCAGGAATAGGCCGCTCGTAGAGCGAGTCGGGCCTCACAATGCCAAAAATCTCGTCCGTTCGCATCCGCGAGTCGCGCAGACGCTCAAGCAGTTTGTGCTGAACTTCGGTCTTCTTTTGCGCGACGAGCATTTTGGCCTCCACAGCCGTCTACACAAATTCCGTCATTCCAGCGGCACGCATGATTCCAATTCCAAGTCTGGCCGCAGACTCCTGCAGCTATCTGTTTCTGTAAGGTTTATAAAAAACTCTCACGACCAATCGCGTCGAGCCTCTGAGCGGAGGTCGCCTTTTTGTCCTGCCATCCGGTAAATTCGCCTCACCCTTAGATGCCCGGTGGAGCAACTTGGTACATTGATTTTGCGACTCTGGCGCTTTTTTTTAAAGGCGCTGGCAAATCAGCCAGATACGCGGCAATAGGCAGACTCCAATGCGCGGTTTCTGCCGCTGCGGCGCAGAGTGCAGTAAAATTGGTCGTCGCATTTTCATCGGTTTGCTACGCGAGGCGCATATGAAAGTCGAAAGCATCGTCCCCGACCTCTGGCCCGAGTTGCCGCTCGACGCTTGGAAAGACACTTACGCCACCCTTCATATGTGGACGCAGATCGTGGGCAAGGTCCGCCTC
>Ga0210383_10004355_pt1 | contig 12567 bp, 8 predicted proteins | sample IncBWC14OmetaG_FD_160072 | JGI IMG/M metagenome (GOLD analysis project Ga0210383, IMG submission 160072) | Forest soil microbial communities from Barre Woods Harvard Forest LTER site, Petersham, Massachusetts, United States - Inc-BW-C-14-O ...
ATGAGCGACGGTGTGGGAAACATATTGTCAAGGGGTGCGCCAAATCCGAAGGGCGGTGGCGCCTGTGCGAGTAGGAAACTAACCACAAAAAGAGGGCCGAGTAACAAGGAGACGAACATGAAAAGACTGCTTGTGCTCGGCGTAGTGTCTTTGTTTGTCGGGATGATGTTTATCGGGATGAGCGCAGCGACGGTGTCCGGCAGCCAGGTCCATGATGTCAATGCGAGCATCCGGGACCGGTTTGTCGGAGCATGGCGGCTGGCCTCGCTCGAACAGCAAGGCGCAGACGGGAAGGTTCACAAGGCCGACTCTATTGGGCTGCTAGTCTTCACCCGCGATGGCCACATGTCAGTCCAGGTCATGGAACGCAACCCGCCAGCACAAGCCCCGGCTGGACCTGAGCAGTATTCGCGAGGCGGCTACGAGGCTTCCTTTGGCACGTATGCCATCGACGATGGCGCTCACACCTTCACCTATCACGTGGAGGGCGCACTGGTGCGGACGCTTATCGGCAAAGACCTGACACGCGCATTCGAGCTCTCGGACAAACAGCTCATCGTGAAGCCGTCCAGCCCCGATGAACACTGGAGAGTTGCCTGGGAGCATTACTAGGCCGACGATCTCCGCGACAGGAGAGCGCCCGCCGCAGGGATCACATTGCAAGGGGCTCGGTATCCCGAACACATCACGCAGATGAGCAGTCGGTGAGCGCTGAGCTCATATAGAATTCGTGGCATCAACAAACAGGGCGGACATGTCAGACGCACTAGACCGAACTCTACTTGAGGCTCTGCTGGACTCCTGGGACCGCAACAACACCATCCTTGTCAATCTTGTCCGCGCTCTCCCGCAGGGCGGGCTGGAGGCCAGAGCGATGGAGGGCAGTCCATCCATCGCGGAGATGTTCATGCACATCCACTATGTACGGCTCGTGTTCGTCTCCGAGGACGCCCCCGAGTTCGCAAGAAAGCTGCCCGAAACGGAGTGGACGGCCGAGCGCGACCGTGGGCGCATCGCCGCAATGCTGAACGACAGCGCCGAGGCGGTGCGGGAAGCGGTCAAAGGCAGAGTGCAAGCGGGCTGCGAGATGGACCTTCACTACGACCACCCGATTCTCCTGCTCCAGCACATGGTCTGGCACGAGGGCTACCATCACGGTCAGATCAAGCTGGCTCTTAAGTTGACGGGCCGCCCGATGACGGATGACGAAGCTGGGCCGATCACGTGGGACGTCTGGATGGACAAGACATCGAAGTGAGTTACTCAGCGATCAACTAGGGAAGTCAGAAGAATGGACATCAAAAGAGTTGGCACGCAACCTTCCGCTAAGGGGCCGGCGGAGTGGTTCACTGGCACCGTACGAATTGATCCGCTCTTTCAGGCGCCTGATCCGGCACTGGTTCAAGGTGCCAGCGTAACCTTCGAGCCGGGCGCGCGAACTGCCTGGCACACGCATCCGCTCGGTCAGACTCTCATTGTCACGGCTGGCTGCGGCAAGGCACAGCGATGGGGCGGACCGATTGAGGAAATTCATCCCGGCGACGTGGTCTGGTTCTCGCCCGGCGAAAAGCATTGGCATGGAGCCGCGCCGACCACGGCCATGACGCACATCGCCATTCAGGAAAAGAAGGACGGCAAGGTGGTCGACTGGATGGAACACGTCACCGACGAGCAGTACCACGTTGCGAAATAAAGGAGATTGCGATGAGCAACAAGCCAACGCGAAACGACGCCTTGAACGACCGCCTCTCCCGATCTAGCGAAATTACGATCAGCGTAACTGGCAGAAAGTCGGGACGCACGATTTCAAATCCAATCTGGTTCGTATTTGAGGACGACAAGCTTTACCTGCTGCCGGTGAAGGGATCGGATACACAGTGGTACAAGAACGTGCTCAAGAATCCGATGATTAAGATCAACGCAGGAGGCACAGAGACTGAATTCAAGGCCATTCCAATCACAGACGCGAAACAGGTATCGTCCGTAGTTGAGAAATTGCGCGCCAAATACGGGGCGGGCGACGTCAAGAAGTACTATTCAAAGTTCGACGTTGCCGTTCTGGCACAAGCGAAGCGAGCGCTATGAGGAAACGTTCCCTCACTTGTTGCGCAACCAACTCACGTCCGCACCGATTTCACATCCGTTCGCGGGAAGTCTTGGCCTTTGAACAAGAGCGGCTCGCCTTTGGCTTTCGCCAGTGCGTAAGAGAAGCAATCTCCAAAACTCAATTTGGCGGGATGGCCGCTCTCCAGGGGGCGAGCTTCGCTCGCCCGTACCGCCGGGGGCGGCTCTCCCAATCGAGCTAGGCTATTTTGCAGCGACCGTCGGGGCGGGGTACTCCGGGAGTTTGTCCTTGTTGGCGTTGGCCCGTTTTACTTCCAGTTCGTCGAAGAGGATGGATGGATTCACGATGCTGTGCGGGATGTTCAGCGGATGGTTCTCGACGTTAACGTCGTTTCCGGCGGCGATCAGGTCGTTGCGCAGAGTGCGGGTGTCGAGGTCGCCAAACATGGCTCCGCGGACTAGCTCTTCGTGGCCGTCTTTTGCCCAAACCTTATATATCAGCCGGGGGACGCGTTGCGGCCCTAGGGTCTCGACGTAATATCCATAGGGAAGCTCGCGCTGCTGGCAGAGTTCGATTAGTTTCTTCTTCAACTCTGCGGGAGTCGATGATTCGGAGGCGCGCACGATCATGTTCCCGAGACTGGGTGCGGGATAGTTCTGCGGCAGTCTTGCGCGGCCGTGACCGTTGGACGCGGGAAAATCTCGAATCGGTTCTCTTCCCATCAAGTAATTCATCAGCTTGCCGTTTTCGATGACGGAGACGGGCATGGCCTTGACTCCCTCATCGTCGATGTCGTAGTTGCCCATCAAGCTCTGCCCATTCATCGAGGCTAGCGTAGGATCGTCCACTACCGAAAGAAAATCGGGGAGCACGCGGGATTTGTAGCTGGTGGCGAAGGAACCTTTGGTGCGGGCGGGCTGGCCCAGGTCGGGCTTGACGCCGAGAATATTCTCTCCCACCAAATCGGAGAAAACCGTCGACGCTGCGTCCGCGGAGAACAGGACGGGGCCGCGATATTCCTCGTCTGCGATGGGCGCGTCCCGCAGTTGCTTCAACGTGGCCAGCAGTTTTGTGGTATCCGCCAGCAGGGTTTCTTCTGAAGGCAGTTGCTTGATGTCAGTGGCGGAATATTCATGCGAGCGGTCGAGTCGCATGCCATCGGCGGCCTGGGTGGTCCCTGCGATGCGCAGATCGTAGGCAGTTTGGCCGCTGCGCACCACCGTGCCTTCCGACGTGACGAAGTAGCGGGTGACGGCTGCGAAATTCAATCCCGAGTCGAAAGCCTCGATCTGGGAATCAGCTTTGTACAGGGCGGACGCGTCCTGCAGCATTTTGTTCCAGGGCTGGGGATCGAAGCCTAGTTTTGCCGGCGGGCTGATCGAGACCACAGGCTCGGCGCGGGCAAAATCATCCACCGGTTGATCGACGGTGTACTGCTTGAGTTGCGCTTGCTTCGCGGTTAGAGCCTCGGTCGCGGCCTTGTAGGCGTTGTCGGTGGCGAGCCAGATCTGATGGCGGAGGGCTACGATGTCGTTGTCGAGCGGCATGAAGTCCATTGAGCCCTGGCCCTGTCCGAAAAAGCTGTCCTGCTTGTAGTCGCCCACGCGGACTACCACGCGAAGGAATCGGAAGCGTGCATGCATTTCGGTGCGCAGCGCTCCGAAGGCCGCTTCGGTGGCGAATGCATCCATGTCGATGACCCGATAGTCGATGTAATAGGGTGCGGCCATGCCCTCGAGCTTGAGGGCGGACTTGGAGCGATCCAGTTCGGTTTGCATGGCTTGCAGGACGGGATCGTCGGCGGATGTTGGCGCGTCTTTGGCTTGCGCGGTTGAAGCGACAAGCAGAGTGATCAGCGCCATGGCGATCGCTAACTTTTGCTTCATGGAAGACGGACGAGGACGCCCGTCGCTCCATTGATTTGCGCTTGACGGCTTGCGGATCATTGCCGGCCTCCGGCTTTGGTCGTGGAGTCCGTCGAATCAAACCCCGGCGGCGAAAGGATCGGCGGGCGGTTCAGCGAGTGCGCTCGCTTCTGTACTTCAATTTCGGAGAACAGCATCGCTGGCGCCACGGCCGACACGGGCACGCTCCCCGACTCGGCTCCGCAGATGCCATTGAAAACCTCGTTCTTGTCTCCAGTAAGCAGAATGCGATTCATGGCCGCCAGCGGCGTGCCTACAATGTCGACGCCGCGCACGAGTTCGTCCGGGCGGCCGTCGGGATAAACGCGCCACACGAGCACCGGGAGCACCTGGAAGGCTTGCGGCATGGCTCGTTGTGTCAGCGTGAATCCTCCCTGGATGTCTTCAAAGTACAATCCATACGGTTTTCCCTGCTTCTTGATTTCATCAATCAACTTCTGCCGCAGTTCTGAATCCTTGGTAGTCCGCGACGAAGTGACGATCAGGTTGCCTTGGCGTCCGGTGACCATCGACCCCGCTTGCGAGCGCCCGTGGCCGTTGGAATTGGCGAAATTCTTGATCGGCATACGCGACAGCAGAAAGTTTTTCAGGATGCCGTCTTTGATGACTTCCACGCGGTCGGCGGGCATGCCTTCGTCGTCATACTCGTACCAGCCGCCCAAGTCCTTGCCGTTCAGCGTGCGCAAGGTGGGATCGTCGGTGATGCTGAGGAACTCGGGCAGAACCTGCTGATTGATCTTCTTGGTGAAGGTCTGTCCTTCTTGCTCGCCGCGTTGGCGATGACCCTCCAGTCGGTGGCCCAGAACTTCGTGGAAAAATACCGCCGACGCTCGCCCGGAGAGCAACGCCGGCCCGTCGAATGGCTCAGCGACCGGCGCTGCCCGCAGAGCTTTCAGATCGGACGCCATCTTTTCCATGCGCGCAGAGACTTCCGCCTCGGCGGGTAAGTGGTCGGCACTCTCCGCCTGGAATGTTTCGACGCGCATCAACTCCATGCCGTCGTCAGCGCGAGTGTCCGCTTCAATGGAGAGCCTGACCAGGGCGCTGGTTGTGACTACGTGGCTGCCTTCAGTCGAAACGAAGTGAAACTGCGTCCTCTGTGCCGTGAGCACCACATTCGACGAATAAATGTATGGATACTTGCGCAGCTGGGCTGAGTAACGCCGCGCCAGATCCTCCAAAATCTTATGATCCGGTGCTGGGGAAGTGTCTTTGTAGTCCGCATGGCTTTGCGGAGTCTCCTGCGAGAAGTCTGGCGAAGTATCCTCTTCCTGGGCGTGGACCTGGGTCGCGGTCTTGACGTTCAAGTAGGCCTGCGAAGCCTTGCGATATTCGCCGTAGGTGAGCTGCCATAGAACACGCGCGATGGCGTCGCCGTCATCATTAAGCGGGAGCGATCCGGAGCTAAGCGCCGAGCTGCGATTTTCCTCGTGAGTATTGTCCAGCGCGGGGGTCCCGACGCGCACGATCACATCCGCCGAACGCCTGCGGGCATGGACGGAACTAATCAGGCTGCCCTGGCTTCCGAGGGCCATGGCTGAGGTTTGGTCGTAGACGGAATAGCTGATGAAGTAAGGCGCAGGATCGAGTTTCCCCAAATCACTCTGGGCGCGTTGCAGTTCGCGCTGCATGGCGGAAGTCAGGGCGTCGCTCTTCGCCGTCTCCGCGGAGGCCCAACTGTTTAGGGAAGGTTTCAGAAGGATTACGAGTACGCATACTGCGGCGGCGCTGTTGCGAAAGAGTTTCTTCATCTTGAGGTGAGATTCTCCGGCTTGGATCGAATCCGACGCGAGCCCTGTGATCATTGTGTCATAGGCCGCTGGCAAACTCATCTTTTTGTCATCAGTCAAACGCGAGCCGGGGGCTGATTGGGATCCTCGCGGAATTGCGACGCTTTGCGTCGCCGGGCGGACGTGGGCGTCCGCCCTTACGTTTTCCCGGCACGACCGCACGGGCGAAGACGCCCGCGCCTATACTTGCTTCTACTCCACCTCGAAGTCGGCGATGCGAGGCTTAGCTTCGTTTCCTGCCGAATCCAACGCCCGCAATGCGACCCGGTAAGAGCCTGGTTCAAGCGAAGCGATCGGCAGCTTGATTCCCACGGGAACAACCGAGCTTCCGGCTTGAACCTCAGCCTTGGAGCCGTTGTCCACCTTGGTTTGTCCGGTCTTGCGATCCATGACAATGAGCTCCACCGCCAACTCGGGAGGATTCGGCCCGAGTAGCAGGGGCGCATAGATTTCCGCATAGACCGCGGGACTATCGGTTTTTTTGAAGCGGTTGCAGGCAGAAGGAATAACTTGCACGCCTTGTACCATCAGCGGTGTCCGGTCCGCGAGCAATTCGGAATCGAGCGCGGTGGACATGTCGGCCAGGCGACGAACGTCGTTGCTCAGCGCCACACCACTCATGCTGAACTGCTTGCCGTCATAAGGATCGATTACCAACGAGAGGTTCTGCTTGCCGAAACTTTCGTTTCCCGAGCTGAATACCACCTTGAGGTTGTACTTCCCGGAGGCAACATTGAACTGGTTCTCGTAGTGGAAGGGTTTTTTCTGGAAGTCGTCGAGTTCCTTTTTCTCGTCGAAGTCAAAGTTTACGGTGTCGCTGAAGCGGGCCGCAATAGTGCCGTCCGGCTTGTAGGCAATGCCGAGTACGTTGACCGACGAATGCAGTTTGCCTTTCACTTTTTCAAACTTCATGGCGCTGGACGGAATGTCAATCGCCAGGTCGACGCGAGCCGTGTTGGGTGAAGTGTAGAAGAACGGGGCTTCCATCGAAGCCGTGACGTTGCCGGGCATTTCTCCGCTCGCGCGCGTCTCCAGATCTTTTTCGATTGAGTTTCCCGCCAGCAGGTCGACGGGTTTGGCGTTGCAGTAACCGCTGCGAGTGCGGACTTGGGTTCCACTGCGGTCCACCTTCACCCGCAAAGTGTGACAGCTTTGTTCGGGCGTCGGCGGAGGCTCATAGCTGACAACGTAGTATTGCGATTGATCCTTGGCAATCTTTTCCAGGCCGCCAACCAGATCGTTGGAATTCAAGATCACGAACCCGCCGGTTCCCTCGGCCAGTTGGCGAAGGATTTGCTGGTCGTCGGACATATTAGGAATATCGGGAACGATCTGCCGAGGCTGCTGGTATCGATCCGACCCGTAACCCTGAGGATATAGGCTGGGTGCAGCCAAGGATCCGCCCGTCCCGCCGATGCCAGGGCTGTGGCCACCTGGCGTCCCGCCGACCCCGCCACCACCGTGACTACCACCACCGCCCGTCCCGCCACCACCACTGCCTCCTCCGTGACCCCCGCCTCCGCCGCCACTACCTCCGCCGCGCTGATCCGGCTCAAACGCAGCAAGCTTCAGTGGATAAAGCGTCGTCCCTGTGCCCGTGTAGGTGAGAGTCGCAGACTTCAACTCGCCGGAACTGGGATGCAGTGGAGCCTGCAAGAGTAAGCCCGAAGGCGCTCCTCCGCTGAACCCAACAGCCAAGCCGCGAACGTCCAGAGGATAGACGGCGACATTATTGCGATTGCACGCATCAATAACCGCAGTTAGCTCTGACCGGGTTTCCGGAGTGCTGGGCAGGCCGGCGGTCAACAGTACAAGTGTCTTACGGCCAGGTACGGTGCCGAGACCCTTGGCCAAATTTCTCACGGCCAGCATCAAGGTGTGCGCTCCGAATTCCGCCGCCGCGTTCACTAGGTTTGGCATGCTGCCGCCAAAAGGCGATGAACTCGAAGACATGCTTGGAGAGGTCATACTCTCCGCTGAGCCGAGGCTCGCAACCTGCACCGGAGCCGGACTGACCGCCGACATTTTCAGTTCGGCCACGGCTTTCTTCAAGCGGCCCGCGTCGGCGGTAAAGTTCTGGGCAATGTGGACAGTGCCGCCGAAATCAACCACAGCGATTAAACGGTTGGGTGCCGCATTCGCGTCGATGAATCGGGAAGCCGCATCGCGAGCCTTCATCTGGTTGCCGGCATCGAGCGTCGAGTTGTCGAAAAAAAGGACGAGATAGCGTGTCTGTGCTTTGTCGGGCGACCCATCGTTGTCTTCGAAGGAAAGAGTCTTGATGGGCTGTTCTTTGTTGTCCTCGAAAACCTTGAAGTCCTCGGCCTTGAGATCGCGGATGTAGTTTCCCTTTTTGTCGGTCACCACCGTGTCCACAAGAACCCGCCGCGTTTCCGCGTGGATTGTGGGCGCACTTCCAGCTGAGACTTCCGTAGCCGGTTGCTGAGCCAGCGCGTAAGCTGAGAAGAAAGCCAGCGCACAGACACTGGCCAGAATGGTTTCAACCAACAGAGTCAGCCGTCGAGATTGCATACTCCATCTCCTTCGATCACGGAAATTTCGATAGCGCTTGCGTCGGCCTGAATCTGGGAGAGTTGGTTCGCGGCCGGCTCGATCTCGGAATCGTCGTAATGCAAGTCCGGAAAACTACGCGGGAGAAGCGATGCATTGGTCTCACAACCTGGCGCCAGCAGCGCGGTCTGCTGATCGAGCACATAGATGGTAGTCCGTTCCCACGAAAAGTGCCAGAGTAAGTTTCGCGGAAGCCAAATTAGGAATTGACAACGTCTAATGCCACGAGTTTCTTGTTTAGGCAGGGAAATTCAGAGTGCTATACTGCCCTCCCGAACCGAAACGCGGTGCCGACAAAAGGAGCCACCAAAGCGGAATGATCTATAGGGGAATGATCCATACAAAAGTTGATTGTATTGTTAAGAGAATTGCAATTCTGCTTCTTCTTGCCCTCGCGGTTACAGCCTCAGCGTCGTCACAGGAAATTCCGCCCAACCTTCTGCAAGCAATGCAATGGCGACTGATCGGCCCCCATCGCGGAGGCCGGATCACGTCCGTCGTGGGGGTGCCGAGCCAGCCTAGCATCTATTACGTCGGAACGCCCGGCGGTGGTGTCTGGAAAACTGAGAACGCTGGCCAAGTCTGGAAGCCGATATTCGATCAGGAGCACGTGGCCTCGATCGGCGCCGTTGCCGTTGCGCCGTCCGACCCCAGGATTGTCTACATCGGAACCGGCGAGCAGACCCAGGGAAACGGAGTATACAAGTCTACCGACGCCGGTTCGACTTGGACGAATGTCGGCCTGCGCGATACCCATATCATCAGTGGCGTTGTGGTTGATCCGCGCAACCCGGACACTGTTTTGGTTGCAGCCGGTGGAGATCACTGGTCCGGTAACGAGCGCGGAGTTTACAAGACGACCGATGGCGGCAAGAACTGGAAGCAGGTGTTGTTCAAGGACGCCACCACCCATGTCGCAGATTTGGCGGCGGACCCAGACAATCCCAGCATTCTTTACGCAGCACTCTGGCATCGCGCAGACGCTCCGCCGGGCGACGACGATAAACCGAAGACCGAGCAAGACGCTTTCATCTACAAGTCCACCGACGAGGGTTCCACGTGGAGTGCAGTCGAGGGCAAGGGCCTGCCGACGGAACCCATGGAGCGCGTCGGTGTGGCGGTTGCGCCGGGCACGAACGGCATGCGAGTGTACGCGATCGCGACTCAGGGATTGTTCCGCTCAGACGACGGTGGTGCCAACTGGCAACGCAGCACGAGCGATCCTCGCGTTGTGGGGAACACCTATTTCGGCCGCGTCTTTGTTGACCCCAAGAATGCCGATTTCGTTTACGTGGCGCAAACTTCCATGTACCGCTCAACCGACGGAGGCCGCACCTTCGAAGCCTGGTCGGGCGCGCCCAGCGGAGACGATGTTCACGTTCTCTGGATCAATCCTGCCAGCCCGCAGAATATGATTCTCGGTGTCGATCAAGGCGCAATCATCAGCGTGGATGGCGGCAAGACTTGGAGTTCCTGGTACAACCAACCGACCGGACAGTTTTATCACGTCAGCACCGACCAGCAGTTTCCTTACTACGTTTACTCGGCGCAGCAGGATAGCGGCAGCGCCGCCGTCCCCAGCCGCAGCGGTTACGGGCAGATCACTTATCGCGACTGGGCGCCGACCGGGGCATTCGAGTTCTCCTACATCGTCCCGGATCCTGCGAATTCGAACTACGTTTACGCCGGAGGGTGGTACGGCACTGTCCTCCGTTACGACAAGACGACGGGGCAGGTCGTGCATCTTCTGGTGCGAAACTCGAGATACCGCACGGGCAATATGGCGCCCATCGCGTTTTCTCCGCAGGATCCGCATGTGCTCTACGCTGCGACTCAGTACGTGTTGAAGAGCGACAACGGAGGCTTCAGTTGGCAGGAGGTCAGTCCCGATCTCACGCAAAAGACAAACGGCGAGAAGGGAAAAGCCAGTCCGCGGAGAGAAGTGATTGACACGCTGTCGCTGTCGCCGGTGAAAGCGGGCGTGATCTGGGCAGGCACTGCCAATGGCATCATTCAAGTCACGAAGGACGGCAAGACGTGGCAGAATGTGACCATTGCGGGCTTGCACGAGCGCAGCAGCGTCACTTTGGTTGAAGCTTCTCATTACGACGCGGCCGCGGCCTACGCCGTGATCAGCGGATTTCAGGAACATCTTCCGCTGATCTATCGCACCCGCGATTATGGACAGAGCTGGCAACTGATCACTGCGGGTTTGCCCGACTCCGGCAACGCCCGCGTGGCTCGCGAAGATCCGGTGCGCAAGGGATTGCTCTACGCTGGAACCTGGAACGGTATTTATTTTTCGCTGGACGATGGCGATCACTGGCAGACCCTGCAACTGAATCTGCCCACCGCGACGGTGACTGACCTGACCATTCACGGCGACGATCTGGTGGCTGCGACATATGGCCGCTCGCTGTGGATTCTCGATGACCTCACGCCGCTGCGGCAATTCGACGGCAAATGGGCGCAAGCAGATGCGCACCTGATTCGTCCGCGCAACGTCGCACGGACGCGCTGGGAGACTTATGAGGACACGCCGCTGCAGCCGGAAACTCCCGCCGGAGACAATCCGCCAGACGGTGCGACCATTTATTACGTTCTGAAATCGGCGCCTGCGGGAAACATCAAGCTTTCGATCTACGATGGGCAAAACCGTTTGGTGCGCGAGTTCTCGAATGTCTCTTCGCCAATTGACAAAACGCCGGCCAACGCTCCTGAATACTGGTTTGCTGCGCCGCCCGTGCTCTCGAAGAACGCCGGGCTCAACCGCTTCACCTGGGACCTTCGCTATCCTGCGATGAAGACGCTGCACTACAGCTATTACGGCAACCCGCTTGATTACATCGAATACACGCTCTCCGATCACGCCGTTCCCGGCGAATTTCCCCGCGAGCTGCAGCCGGGGCCGTTCGTTGTGCCGGGCGAGTATTCGGTGGCTCTAACGGTCGATGGAAAAACCTATCGCCAGCCGCTGACCGTGACCCTTGATCCGCGAGTGCTCGCTTCACAGTCCGATCTGGTGCGACAACTCGATGTCGAGACCAACATCTCCGATCAAATGGCAGCCAGCTACGACGGGAATATTCAAGTGCAGGCGTTGCGAACTGCGATTGCTGACCGGGAGAAATCTTTAGGCCGAGATTCCGCGAACCCGAATTCCGTGAACCCAGATGCGACGAAAAAAGCCACAGCAGATGCGCTGAAAGTTTTGGACGACCAGGTGGCGGAGATCGGCGACGGCAAGCCCGACGATCTCGGACTTGGTCCGATAAACCGCGAACTGGCCCGGCTCGCCTTCATGATCGAGAGTGGAGACGCGCGTCCTGCGTCCCTGCTCGAAGCCAGCGTCGAGCAATACTGCCAGAACCTGGCCAAGCGCCTCAAGCAATGGAGTGACCTCAATCAGCAGAAGATTCTGCCGGCAAACGCCGCTCTGCAGCAGGAAAACCTGGCACCGCTACCAGCGGCAGCCAATATTCCGACGGCGCCGAGGTGCGCAAAGTAGCGGTACCGGGTGCCCCAGGTCTTGCTTCGAAACCTTGGGTTTTCAAGTTTTACAATTTTCTGACAAGTAAGTGACACAAACGACGGATCGCCCGCATAACTTGGTGAAGTACAAGCCCGACTGCGTTTTATCTGAAGTCCATCCTCAAGGAGAAGAAATGCGGAGCCTAAGTAATGCATTTTTCTGTGTGATCATGCTGTTGTTGTCAGGCGTTGCCGTATTCGGGCAGGCCAACGACTTTCAGCCAAAGTCCTCCGCGGGAGCCAGCAAGATCCTCGTCCACAGCAAATTTGGCGGGCAGATTTTTGGATTTGATATCGACCAGAGCGGCACGGAAGGCTTGTTGAGTGAGGCCCTGTTCCTCAACAATGGCAATGTCCTGGCCGCAGTGGAAACCTTTGACCAGAAGACCGGGAAAATTCTTAAAGTAGTCACAAAAACAGAAACCCAGGATGACTTCATCACCATGGGGGTTGTTGGCACGAGCTCCGGACTTGTGGAGCACGAACACGAAGTCAGCTTCCTCCACGTCACGCGCACTTTCCACCTCTTGAACCCGCTTGACTCCAACCAGTTCACCGGCGTCTGGACCCCGCCCATCGGATCGAAACACCTGATCATGCCAACCGGGGTCAGCCGCAGCCAGGGAGTTTCGAACGTCGCAGTATTTGCCTACGACAATAGTGGAAACTTCATCCCGTACGTATT
>Ga0210383_10004356_pt1 | contig 12567 bp, 21 predicted proteins | sample IncBWC14OmetaG_FD_160072 | JGI IMG/M metagenome (GOLD analysis project Ga0210383, IMG submission 160072) | Forest soil microbial communities from Barre Woods Harvard Forest LTER site, Petersham, Massachusetts, United States - Inc-BW-C-14-O ...
CAGAAGCCTTTTCATCCTTGTATTCCCGTATCTTACCATGAGATTCCAGTACACCACGGGAAATAGATCCTGGTGTTAGAATGTCAGTAAAGTGAGATGCACGGAACAAACAGATGACTACCTTTTTGAGGTGATAGAACACTCTGAAAAGCATTGAGATGATAATTTTTGACTGTAAATCTCGGAGATGCCCACCTCCGACTCTTGGCTTGATCAAGGAAAGAAAATGATTCCTTGGGCTCGAGACCATATTTGAACTCGGCCAACATCAACTCACCGTACCCAGTTAGTAGCTGTTACGCAGGTATGAGAGACTCTGGTTGAAGTGAGCGACAAAAATAATGGCAGACCGGGCAGCTCGTATATCCGTCGTATGTAGCGGTACCGATGTTACCCGTGTCCATTACAGAGAATAAGTTTTCCGCGAGCACAGGGCCCTGCGCAGTGATGGCTGCTGCGGTCTTCGATGTCGGTAAGGACGAACAGTCTCCTAACGCGAAAATATTCCCAAACTCGGGGTTCACATGCCTGAGAGTAGCCTGGTCAACGTTGACCCAGCCAGCAGCATCAGAAATAGGGGAGCCTTTGAGGAATTCGAGTGGACCCATAGGTGGTGTGACATGCAGCACGGTGTAATCAACGTCTGTAATAGATCCATCGGCTTTCTTAAAGGTTGCCTTATGATTGGCCGAATCGATTGACGCTAAATTATGCTGGAAGTGCCCACCCACACCGCGTTCAACGCGGAGAGCTTCGAGTGCGTCCGAATATTTTTTGACACTGAACATAGTGGGCATGCCAGAGTAGAAGTCGACTTTGACATTCTGCCCTCGTCCCGTTTTCCTGTATCTATCCCAGGCCATCCACATAATTTTTTGGGGAGCTGGTATAACTCCATGTTACCAAGTATATCAGAATCAAACCCAGATATTCTATTACCTCCAGCACATTTGATGACACCTGCGGGTTGGGTGAATATTGCGTTGCCCGACCGGAGTGATTCCACGTCACCCCAGACCTTGTCACAAGTATCATACGAATAAATCGATGACACGCCAGAGGATGAGTCGACGAGGGCTTTTGAAAGACCTTGGACGCCGTCCCAATTGATTTGGAGACCAACGGCGACAACTAGAGCATCATAAGACAGGCTACGGCCAGAGCTTGTAGTGATTGACGAAGATGTCGGGGAGAATGTTTTTACATTCTCAGGGACGTGAGTAATGTGTTTCGGGATGAGGGACGGAAGTGGACGACGAAAGTTGCCTTTTGGACTGAGTCCAGCGCCAACTAAGGTCCTAGAGTTCAGATTAACTTAGCACAGCGGATGAAGTACAAAAATGATCCTTACCACCCGGGCTGATACATGGATCAGCACGACTCGGATCATGCATACAGGATGACCTACTTGGTAGTAGTGATACTCGGCCGCGTCGATGACTGCGATATCCCCGGCATTCAGTGGTTTTCCAGCTATATTGAAGCGTTTATATATCTGATTTGCGACCGACAAACCACCACTGCCTGAAATGATACATAGCATTCAGTCAGCGTGATGCACTTTGATGAAACGGAGGCTGAATGGACATATGGTTTGATGAACACACCTCCACCTATAACTATAACTTTGAACCTATTGTTGTGTGGAGAGGTGCTCGCTAATCTGATACCCGATGTCCACCGACAGGACGCCAGTCGTAACGTGGGTGCAGTACAAGCGGCAGCGAACATGATGATATGTAACTTGTAAGGGTGACAGCGCCTCCAATAGTTGTGAGCGGGATCAATTAAGCTATTCCCAATATGGTAAGATTGCACCATCACGCCAAGCTCACTGATTTCCGCATTTTTGTTCATCGTTGCTCCGAAACTGAACACAGATCATCGATCATGGGTGGACAGAAAGCCTTCTCGCACTTTGGTGAAACAAGCCTGAGGAGGAATTGGGCGGAAGCCAAAGACGTTACTAAGTGGCGTATTTGTGACACCATCAGCGTGACATGAACGCCACGTGATAACAATGATTGCGATAAGTCTCGCACTGGTTGCTGTTGATACGTTGACCAAGATTATCAAATACTAGTAGTAGTAGTAGTAGTAGCGGTAGTTCTTCCTCCTCCTTTCACGGTCCCTGTGCGCACACCCAGCTGGACTGGACCTCTAGCTTCTGTATAATCTCCTTTTCCCTCATTTCGATTCTGATTTCCACATGGTTCCAAACGCCGCAGGTCTCCCATCAAATCCTCGCTCTGCCCCCACAGGCTGGCTGGGACGAGAGGAGCCCGATCACTATAACCTCGACCACTACAGTGCAGCCTTACCTTCCCGCCAAGTTCGAACCCAGAAGTCAATTTCCTCCATCCCACGTGAACGATCTCGCTCCCGTCCCCCGCCCATTCCAGAACCCCGTCAACCACGTCTTACAAATAATTCACGATCTTACAACGAACGCCCAGAACCGAGCTCATATCGCAGATCTAATGAATCATCTTCATCATCTAACTCGTCGCTCCTCGATCGAGTGAAGGTCGGGGCGGCTGGTTACGCGTCGTCTCGCACGAGTTTTGAGGACGAGGAGCTAACGAGCAGGTCCAAATGGCGGCCAGACAATCAAAGTCGGTCTCTCAGAGACAGAAGGATGGCACGAGAGGAGCCTACCTCGCAAGGTACGTTCGGCGGCTGTCTCCTGACTCATCCGTTAATTCATTCTTTAGAAGACGAACTTGATAAGTCCACGAGTGGCACTGGTGATGGATACACCATCTGGAGCCGTGTAGCTACCGCAGCGAGTACTATGACCGTGAGTGTGGGCAAGGCATGGGCGACCAACGTAACGGCATTCGCCGGTGAAGGTAGGCTCTTTCAAATATTATGGTAGTACTACAAATTTACTGAACACAATCGGCAGAAACGCCTCCAGGCCAAGAGTCGCGCCTCACACATGCTATGAAAGCCTATCACCTTGCAAAGGCTCGCGACCCCACCGATCTCCCCACATGGCTATTCGATGAGCATGAACGTCGAGCACCACCCAGTCGCCCGCGCAATGGTAGTCGTGACGGTGATGGATACGAAGTGGTGGAGAAGTCGTTTATTGACCCCCCAAAGCCACGGGGGCTTCGGGATATCTATGAAGCAGCTGCGTCTATGAATTCTGCATCATCCGTTAGATCGGATCGACCCGTCGCTCGAAGTTACGCCGATGAAGGGGCGCCCTCCAAGGCCACGGACCGCTTAAAGGCGCTACGGGATGCCAAACGCAATGCTCTCAGTCGTGATGCTCTTCCAAACCACCAGGTTAATGAACGGAGTGGTGATCGTCGAAGAGAGACGGATCGTGACGGTCTTCCAGGAGGAACTGATCAACGTTCTGCACGGGTTGGCCTACCATCTGGACCAATAGGGAGATCTCGGCGACTATGACTGAATATGGTTGGAGGATTTCGTGCTGAGTAACTACGGTTTTGATAGCTTCGGACGGTTGATAGATGAGGGTGGGCACTAGGGCAGCGAGACCTGTAAACCCTGTATGTTACTTGTAAACATGCATTCCTTGATCGTCCAAGAATGCACAGGACGGACTGGCTTGTAAAGGATCTACGCAATTGAAGCCGACAAAGGGTTCCCAAAAAGAACATGGCAACTAGCAAAGACCGAGTTAGCCGCCGAGTTGCAACGGAATTGTGCACAAAACTCACAGCAAGAATTTGGTTAGATGAATGGATTGATAGTCATGCGGGCTGTGGAAGGGAGTGCAGTACAAGAAACTTGAGCTTGAAGCTTGCCTTGAATCAGCTTTTTTTTAGTTTTTCTACTTGATTTTTACCAGTCCGACCACGGTAACACGGCCAGTGGTCACGTGCGGTATCCAATCAGATTGAAACATAAATAATGACACCTGCCTGCTCCTTGGAAATCAAACTGATCCACGTTTCCATGGAGCTTTGGATCTCCGCGCAGAGACCGCCATTAAAACCTTTCTCACATCTTTTCCTCATCACCCTTTCGTCTTCTCCGCTCCTTTCCTATTCCCCTGCCTCCCTTTCGGTTTCTCTTATCTTAGTCGAGTTGATCCTCGACTTGCATAACCTTCGTTCATTCGAGGTAACTCTTTTATTTCTGTCTGTTTTGTCCCCCGAATAACATTTCGTCCCTAGATCACCCTCTTTGATAGAGCTCCATAGCAATCCTCCGGGGAGGTTCATTAGTTTTCAGTCCAACGACACTCACACCTCTACGGTTTTACTTTTTGTTATTCTACCATGGTTTACATCATTCCTGTCATCGGTGCTGGTGTCCTGCTTTCTGGGTTTGTCTCTGCTCTGCCTAAGCCTGACAGCGCAATTGGCAATGAAGTCGCTGTTTCGGCACCGAACGGTACCCCCATATCTGATACGACTGAGCTCGCCAGGTGAGTCCTCAATCGTAATTTATGGGTAAATTGTGTCTCAATTCGCTTAGCCAAACCGCTTCCATGTCCACATCTGCGGCCGAGGCGGTAATGACCTCGCAGTACTCTTCGAACAATTATCAAGCAGGCGATTCCAACATGCAATCTTCGGGCTGGTCTTCCAGTTCTATGGAATGGTCTTCCACTTCTACTGCACACAACTCGTATTCCTCCCCGTCATATGGGTCTGGAAAGTCCAACTGGGGAGGATCTGGTTACGATGACTGTGTAAACAGTGAGCAATCGACGTCATCTCCAACTTTTTCTTCCAACCTTTCCCTCATTTTTCAGAATGCATCGCCTCATACGGAGCTCCCGCGGGGTCGTATCAAGCCAGTAGTACTGGGGACAGCAGTGGAAGCCAGGGTTCGGGTGCTACCCATACTGTTATTGTCGCTCCCACACAGGGCGTACTCCGTTACGTCCCCTTCGCGGTCAACGCTTCCGTCGGTGATACCGTCAAGTTCATGTGGGGTGCCAACAACCACACCGTCACCAAGTCGTCAGAACTTACTCCCTGCAACAAGACTGAAGATAGTCTCTTCCTCTCTGGCACGCAGAACCAAGGCTTCGTCTGTTAGTAGCCTGGCCGATTGATCTAACTAAGACTAACTGTCAAACTTGCCTCTAGTCACTCAAGTTGTCAACGATACTAACCCGACCTTCTTCTACTGTGGTACGCCTGGCCATTGCCAGAAGGGTATGTTCGGTATCATGTGAGTAGCAAATGCTCCATTGTTGCTTTTAGAATTTGAACTAATTCCCTGGTTTAGTAACCCTCCCAATGCTTTGGGCGCCCCGTCTTCCGTTTCTGGCATGATGTCGTCGTGGGCTTCCAATGTACGTTTGTTGACTGTTATGGGTTCGTCACCTGCTTATCATTTTCCTTCAGGACTCCGGCATTGCTGCCATGGCTGCGTCCTCCACCAACCAGACTGCAGGCAATGACAAGGCCTCCACCTGGGGTGGCAGCATCGACGTTTCGTCCTTGCCTGACTGGTCGCACTCGTATGTCGCAGAGAACGTTATGTAAGTTTCACTATTGTCTTGATTGGTTGCCAGGCGCTGAAATTTGACATTTTTAAGGTATACTCGTAACTTCTTGGCTGCCAATCCCGAAGTCATCAACGACAATGGAGTTATTGACCTCAGCGCTGCCGGCGGAAATCCCTTGATGATTCCACAAGACATAACCGCAGCACTCAACAACGCCGCTAGCTCCTCGTCGTCAAGTGCTACGGCCACTGCCAGCGGAACTGCTGCTACGGCCGCTGCCGCCGCCGCCAGCACTACCGCTTCTAAACCGAATGGCGCGAGCTCGATGGCATCCCCAAGAATCCTCGTCGGTATCATGGCTGTCGTTGCTACCCTCTTCGTCCTGTAAAGGTGAAGTTAGGCTTTGTATCATGATATGACCAAGGTCCGCGCAGAAAATTGTCTTACATAATAATAGGCGGCGCCATTCACACCTGAAGCATGTGGATTTTCTCGTAGAACAACTATATACCGTTTTGGATTGTCATTCATCGTTCATGACTCCTTGGACTTTTATTACTATTTGATCCTTTTCTTCGCTCATACGTGGTCTCTTGCTTTAATAATTTCGCATGGGGAACTCTTCACTCCTACGTTTGTGGTCGTCACTGACTATAAATACAAATCATGATCAGGTTTGACACCGTCGCATTTCCACACCTTGTTTTTTACTTTTCATGATGGTCTAGTAGGTAACGTTCCCACTGGCATGTGCCACCACGATGGGGGTGTTCTGTGATGCAAATTTAAAGGGACTTGCCAAGCCAAGACATCACAGGATTCCTACATTCAATAATCAGCTGGTCAGTCAAGTATAATCACTCACAAGGTTCCTGTACTGCTATAAAGAATGCGGAAACCATAGGCAGCTACAGTATGAAGTCCGAAGCGTTCCTTCATCTATCTTGCTAGCAATGGATCAATTCGACGAGTCCTTAGCGAGTCTACGGAAACCCCAAGAAGTGGAAAGGAAGCCCCTTGCCACCCAATACTAGTAAACAACAGCCTGCTTGCGTTCCTGAGACCGGAAGCATAACCAGACAGCGAAAACAAGCGGGAACTCCATCATGTTATCCTGTAATGGGGTTTGGGAGTAAGATCAAGAGTCAGATATTGAAAATCAGCGGCCACCTGCATCTGTGTCATGACTCGAATATATCATCTATTTCGTCCATATCCTTTCTCTTCTGCTTAGCTTTCTTGCTCCGTTTGTTGTTGTCCCCTCTACCTCTCTTTGCTTCGGTCGTCGTGACCTCAACCACAGCCGAAGCGTTGGTGACCGCCTTGCGTTCAAGGATCACTCGTACTAGTGTTAATCTTCAGGTGAGAAACAGCAGTGGGAAGGGGAGTGCAAGATATCGGAACCCACCAACTGGCTCCAAATTCATCGCAACATTGAGGCGTTCATCCCTCATGATATCGTTAGCAAGGCGTATTTCAGCTGCTGAAGGATTGATTTCTCGTGTAAGGGTCGACATTTTCGATACCTGAAAATGTGTATTTTGTGGAGTTACGGAGCTTCGGAGGTCCTTATACAATGTTAAGTCGATCCTTCTTCGGTTGATAATTGGTTCAGTCACGACTAAAACTGAGGCCTGTTGGGAAGGGGCATAAGAAGACTGAGATTTCTGTGCCTCGGCTGCCTGTGAAATTGGACGGAGATGAATGAATACATCGAGCGCTTACATCCAATATTTGAAGTACTCGATGAGCAGCAGACCAAGTGAGTCGAAGAGCATCTTGAAGTTCTGATGTCAAAATGTCCATCCTCGATACGATAGCTACTAAAGTCAGGACAAGTTGGATGAAGGCACCCGATTGCATCGCTAGAGCAAAGCATCTGAGAACCAGTTTCAATATATCAAATCAAAAAAATAAATGTCCAGCTAACCGGGAAGCCTCTAATAATCGTTCATGCATCTGATTAATCCACATTGTGAATGAAGGAGAGAGAAAATATATCGCTATATTCACCTTTGCCGCGAGGGAGAAGCATGCGGATAGTCTTTCCAAGACAAATGACACATACTTGACATCAGGAAAGTGCGTCCACGTTCCTTTCAATATCTTAAAACTTTCAATTGTTCAACGCAGGATCAATTCAGGAGGATGCGACACTCTCACGTATGTTGGGACGCTTCACCAAAGAATGAAAACCGGAGGACATCAACAACATCGGATATGTGCATTCCGTCAAGACGGCCTCCGTATCTCCTAATTTCAGCTGCGCGGTGCCAAAACAGACCCGAGCGGTGTTGATTTTTGCCTTTGTAATATAACCTCTCCAAGATTTGAAGCTCGTCCCCATGTGCCGCAAGAACAATCTTCAAGCGTCGCGAGTAGTTTTTAAGATCCTTCAGAGCAGAGTCTACGAATGCGTAAGAAGTTTGATCAAGCAAAGCTCTTGGAGAACAAAACACTGATGGCGATACACGGTGGCGAGAAGTCATCGAAGATGAATCAAGTTAGCGAAATTCCTCCGAGTCCTGGCAAGTCGTCATTACGTGATCGGTTGGTCGCCAGCTTTCCCGGACCACTCATCTTGTTCTCACTTCAACTCAAGCTCGCCAGCATCTTATCCTACAATTCCTTCACTTTTCGTGGATCGACGAGAAGGATAGGTCCTAGCGTCTCAGAATGACGCAGCCAGGCCAAGACGCGAAGTTCTTCCAGAGGGGAAAGATCGAAGTATGCTACTCTCTCTGATCGGTGGTTCGTTTGATGAACGTGAAATTCTCCAGGAATTTCGTGTAGAATTACAGGCGGCCGAAACAAAGGACAAGAAATTTGTCAAGAGGAAGACGGTCTTGAAGAAAGTTGTAGCAAATATCACCATGGGCAATGATAGTTGGTTCTTGTTCTCTGGCTCTCGCGAACGGTTTTGTAAAGATTGATATTTCTTTATTTAGTGTCACCATTATTTACGGACGTAGTTCAATGTCTGGGCACTCCTTTGCTTGAGATCAAGAAGAGTGAGCGGCTGTGATTTCGTCTCTCAACCCAACTTACACCTCGGTTTCACAGTGGTCTACCTCTTTCTTGTCAGCTATGGTCGGTCAAAGCCTGATCAAATCCATCTCGTTATTCCGAATTTCCTCCAAGTGAGCAAACATTCTCGGTGGATTTCGAGACTCGCCCTCATAAGAGCACACAGGACTGCAATGACCGCAACCCCCTCATCCGAGCCTTGGCTATTCGTACCATGTCTTACATCCCAATCCCCGTCGTCACCGATGCGCTGACTGAAAACTTGCGACACTGCTTGAAAGACCGTGATCCTTACGTCCGCAAGACTGCTGCAATTTGTGTCGCGAAACTATACACCGCTGATCCACGAAGAGCAGAGAAAGGGGGGTTCGTTGAAATGCTCCGGGATCTAATGTTGGATAGCAATGCAACAGTTGTAGCGAACGCTGTCGCTGCCTTGTCAGAAATTGGCGATCGACATGATGGTGTTATTTTCAAACTGAATCTCGCCACAGCTAACAAACTTCTCGCGGCCCTTGGTGAAAGTTCGGAGTGAGTCTTTTCCTATCCTACTTTATTCAATTTAACACAGTGATTCAGATGGGGTCAAATATATATACTGGATTCTCTGCTACGTTATGTTCCTGAAAGACACGCCGATGCCGAAGTTATGGCTGAACGGATCATTGTCCAACTCCAACACGCCAATTCTGCCGTAGTCCTCACCACGATAAAGGCCCTGCTATATCTAATGAACTACATGGACAATCGGCGCCTGATAGATTATGTCTGCAAAAAAATGGGGCCCCCTTTAGGTAGGTGATCCTCTAAAATACCCATTTTAGGAACTTGAAATTGATTGTCATCCTTCCAGTTACGCTATTGTCTTCTGGTCCAGAAGTTCAATATGTCGCCTTGCGAAACATCTTGTTGATCATCCAACGCCGGCCAGCTGTTCTCAAGAACGATGTCAAGGTTTTCTTCTGCAAGTATAACGATCCCATATATGTAAAGCTTGCTAAGCTTGAAATTATGTATCGCTTGGCACGAGCGGAAAATGCAAAGGAGGTATTGGCCGAACTTCAAGAGCAAGTCGTACTCATATTCTTCTTATGCAGAACTAACTTTCTCCTGATGATCAGATATGCCTCGGAAGTAGATATCGACTTCGTGCGAAAGGCCGTTCGTTCAATCGGTCGTCTGGCTATCAAAGTGGAAGCGGCGTCAGACAATTGCATCCAGGCGCTGCTCAGTCTCATTGAGACTAAAGTTTCGTACGTTGTTCAGGAAGCAGTCATTGTCATCAAAGACATTTTCCGGCGGTATCCAGGCAAATATGAAGGCATTATTCCTACACTCTGTGAGAACCTTGATGCACTGGACGAACCAGAGGCCAAGGCTGCTATGATATGGATCTTGGGGCAGTTTGCGAACAGAATCGACAACGCAGACGACCTGCTTGACGATTTACTATATACTTTTTTAGATGAAACCGTCGAGGTACATCTACACTGTTCTTTATCTTGACTGCTCGAAATTAACGGCAGATCGCTAGGTTCAACTCGCTCTGTTGACAGCAGCAGTCAAACTCTTCATCTACAAGTCCAAGTCAGATACGACCAAAGAGTTGGTACACAAAGTTTTGAAGTGGGCGACAGAGGAGGTAGACAATCCGGACCTCCGAGACCGGGGCTTTATGTATTGGCGGATGCTTGCCATCAACCCCACGGTGGCCGGCGAGATTGTTCTGGCAGAGAAACCTGCAATCACAACAGACTCAGACAGGATGGATAGAGGGGCACTCGACCAGCTTTTGTTGCATACAGGGACATTGGGAAGTATCTATCATAAGAATCCAGAAGTTAGTGCAATCATCTGTCAGGGTCAGTTGCAGTCATTGATTCATTTGAGCAGACTTTCATTCGAAACTCGGCTGGCAAGGCGCTGACGGATAGTCCAGCACTCAACGCACATTCAAGGGCAGTCCTGGTTCCACTCGCACGCAATCAACTTCCACCTGCGACTATCACCGTTTCTGGGCCGGGACCATCGGAGCCGCAGAATTCTGCTCTTGTACTGATTCCCGATGCTGCCCCAGTGGCCAAACCGTCCCCACCAATACCCCCAACCTCAACAACACTAAGCACTGTGCTTGGCACAGATGCTGCACCATCAGACTCTGGCTATGATAATGGCGAGGAAGACACGGACGATGAACCAAGAGGCCCGGGTGATCCGTATTCGAACCTCGATGGCGCATTTAGTAATTATCTAGCAGACGAACCACAACCTATAACTGCGGGAAATCATCGGGGGCGACATGGCGACGAGGATGATCTATTGTTTTGATATACCGGTTGCACTTGGGAATGAATAGAAAATTTCCTGTATTCTCATTCTTGTTGGGATATCCACATACCAAGAGTCCAGGTGCTTTGTCACTAATGCTTACAAATGAGGCGATATGATCAGGATAAAATGGCCTGAATGGCATTGGAGATTTGCGCGAGCCCTCCCTTCGGGCGTAGGGAGTTGTAATGCTGGAAAAATGCTGGGTTAATGTCCGCGAACCTGATGACAATCAAACGAACCTCTCCAAGACCATACATCCTTCGGTGGTAACTTATCCGCACCACCCGTTTATCACGGACATCCCCATCACTGGGCGTACCTCTAGGGTTGTGAATAACCACGGGGGGTGTCCAACCTTGCACTACATGGATCGGAACATTATAGACCCGACTCAAGGCCAATATTTCGGGTTCGCCACCCCATACCGCAGTGTCCCGTATCGATACACAGTATCGCTCGAACTCCTGTGGGGTCATGAACCCCGCGTTTGGCACTTCAGAGTCGTTTTTCCCACCGGAGGATGGAAGGAATGGAATAAAGTCGTCTGGGTGGGAATAGATGTAGTTAGAAGCTGCGAGTCGAACCGTAGTATAGTTTGCTTTGGAAGAAGGGATTATGGAAAGGAGAGCGAGTTGGTCTGCAACGGCAGAAAATAAACAATGGCCATCAGGATTGACCTGCACAGGAAGGTCGTCACTTTGCTGTAATCAGGCTTTCGACGAGGATGTGCCATCACCTCATGAATCTGTACATCCAAATCATCACAAATTCTTTTGATAGCTTTCTCTTCATCCCTGGCTTCCTTCTCCAGTCTGGCTTCTGCCAATGGATTGTCTGGCGAATAATTCTGCGCGATAGCAGCAGCCTTTCTTGCCTGCCACCATCGCTCAGCGGTGACTCGTGGGGAGAACGATCGATGATGCTCACCTGTCGTGCTTTGAATCGACCTTTAGCATCCTGTTTACGGCCGGGTTCAATCTGATCAGCCTGTTTATTGAGTTGCATCTCATTGAGGACGGTGGCAGATTCTGATTGGACTCTTTCATCTCGAGAGTCCAGCTGAGCCAACAGATCATTCATGAGTTCGCCATCGTCTGAGGTCCCAGTCATAGTTAGAGGAGGTGATTCAACTTGTGGTGCAGAAAGTTTTTTCTTTTTTGAGCCAGCCATTTTGTCAGAGTAGAGGGTATTGGCAGGTGTATTATACTGTACCATTTCATTCGATTCGCCGGTCACGCGTCACAGAGAGGTCAAAAAATAAGGTTTAACCAGTGTTTTACCTCACCCGATTCCAGATCGGGTTTCAAAATTTCCGAACCCGCGGCGAATTGATCAAATGGTACAGTATATCAACATTTTATTATTACATTTTATACATTTAATAGTACCGTGACTGGTTCGGTTCAAATCACGTGACAATTTTCTCACATGTTTTACAGGACCCCTGAATATGCCAGTTAAGGTTGTATACCAAATTTCATGTTTTCAAAAAATTTGTCCAGACTATGGAATCACTAGGGTATTGGCAGGTGTATATATCAACATTTTATATATTCAAATATAGTTCATTTTACATTTTACATAAATGCTCCAGCGGCTCCATAAATGCTCCACAAATGTTCCACTGCAAGAAGCCTTCTAGTCTCGTTCCGGACGTTATAGGGCAGGCAGGAGCTCGCTAACGCTCGCAGGATCAAAGAGGACCGGTAATTCACCGGACCGAGCGGAGAATGAAGTCGGAGGCAAAAAAGTTGAACAAAACG
>Ga0210383_10004357_pt1 | contig 12566 bp, 11 predicted proteins | sample IncBWC14OmetaG_FD_160072 | JGI IMG/M metagenome (GOLD analysis project Ga0210383, IMG submission 160072) | Forest soil microbial communities from Barre Woods Harvard Forest LTER site, Petersham, Massachusetts, United States - Inc-BW-C-14-O ...
CCCAGGACGGGATGCGGGCCCAGACCCTCGGGGGCGGAACGACCCGCATCCCCTGCGGGGCCGGGCCGGGGGCTGGCGTGCCGAACTTGCCCAGCAGGATCCGCCAGGCGCGGTGGGCTTCGACGCCCACCACCTTCTGCTCCAGGACCGCGGGGACCAGCGCCTCGAACACCCGGCCGGTCCGGCCGATCCGCAGCCCCGGATGGCGCAGCGCTAGCTCGCCGACGATGGCATGGTGCGCGGTGAACCCGGACAGGTCGTCGTGCGCGCCGAGCTGGGCGGGGAGGGTGTCCAGCAGCCATGTGGCACCCGGACCCCAGGCTTGGCCGGTGACCAGGGGATTATCGGGCCCACGGGAGGTCACGCGAAGCGTGCCCGGGCCGTAGGGGGTCAGCGACGTGCGCCAGACGCCGCCCGCCGCGTCGACGCGGTAGGCGGGATCGCGGCCGCCGCGGCGGTGGGGGGAGAGGGTGAGCCGGACGTCGACGCCGAACGGGGCCTGCCACTCGCGCCGCAGTCCCGCGTCCTGGTCGGGCGCGGCCGGCTGGGTGGCGGTCACCGGGTCACCGCGGCCGGCTGGGTGGCGGTCACCGCGTCAGCGCGGTTGCTGGGTAGCGGGTCACCGGGTGGTCGCGGTCGCTGGGTGGCGGTCACTGGGTGGTCGCGGTTGCTGAGTCGCGGGTCACCGGGTGGTCGGGGTTGCTGGGTGGCGATCAGGTGTCTGAGGAGAAGCGGATTGAGGTCGGCTCTAGGCGGACGCCGGGCCAGACGCGGATGCCGCGGGCCAGTTCGTTGCCTGGACCGACGAAGGCTCCGTCGCCGATCACGGCGTCGTTGAGGACCGCGCCGGGGGCCACCACGGCGCCGCGGCCGACGATCGAGTCGCGTACCACGGCGCCCGCGCCGATCCTGGCCTCGTCGAACAGCACGCTGCCGGACACGATGGCCCCGGCTCCGACCGACGCGCCCGCACCGACCGTCGTCCCGCCGGACACCGACGCGTCCGGGGCCACCTCGGCGCCCGCCAGCAGCAGCATGGGCCCGGCGGGGCCGGGGACCGCGGGCGCGGGCAGCTCCCCGAGGACCAGGTCGCACGATCCGCGTACGAACGTCTGCGGGGTCCCGACGTCGATCCAGTAGGCCGACTCGGGATAGCCCATGACCAGCTGCCCGGCCTCGATCAGGCCGGGGAACGTCTCCCGCTCGACCGAGACCCGGCGCCCGGCCGGGATCTGGTCGATGACCTCGCGCCGGAACACGTAACATCCGGCGTTGATCCGGTTGGTCACCGGGTTCGGCGTCTTCTCCAGGAACGCGGTCACGCGGCCCGAGTCGTCGGTTGGCACCACGCCGAACCGGGACGGGTCATCGACCTCGACCAGGTGCAGGGTCACCGCAGCGTCGGTCTTGCCGTGCAGGTCCACCTGCGCGCCCAGGTCGTGCCCGGACAGCACGTCGGAGTTGAACACCACGACCGGGTCGCCGGGGCCCGTGCCGCGCAGCGAGGCGGCAGCGTTGCGGATCCCGCCGCCGGTGTCCAGCGGCACGTCCTCCTGGACGTAGTCGATCTCCAGCCCGAACGCCGAGCCGTCACCGAGGGAGGCGGCAAACATCTCGGCCTTGTAGCAGGTGGCAAGCACGACGTGGGTGACGCCGCCGGCCGCCGCCCGGGCCAGCAGGTGGGCCAGGAACGGCACGCCCGCGGTCGGCAGCAGGGGCTTGGGCGCGGACAGGGTCAGCGGCCGTAGCCGGGTCCCCTGGCCACCGACCAAGACGATGGCCTCTAGCGGTTCTCGCGGCATGAGATTAGAGGTTACACCGCGTGGACGTCTACATCGGGTTGTTCGACGGCGCGCCGGTAGCAGGCCAGATGGGCTTCGGCCGAGGCGGCCCAGGTGAACTCCTGGGACCGGGCGTACCCGGCGTTGGCCAGCGTGTCCCGCCGGGAGCCGTCGTCGAGCAGCGCGCGCAGGGAGACGCGGATGCTGTCCGCGTCGGGTTCGGTGTAAGCCACGGCTTCGCCGCCCACCTCCGGCAGTGAGGTGCAGTGCGTGGTCAGCACGGGCACGCCGCACGCCATGGCCTCAAGCACCGGCAGCCCGAACCCCTCGCCCCGGCTCGGGAACGCCACCACGAGCGCGCCGCCGAGGAAGCCGGGCAGGTCGGAGAAGCGCAGGTACCCGGGGCGGATCAGGCGCAGGTGCGGCGGCACCGCGGCCACCGCGGTGTCCACCTCATCGCTCCATCCGCCGCCCCCGCCCAGGACCAGCGCGGGCGGGTCGTCGAGGTCGGCCACCGCGCCCGCCCAGCCGGTGATCAGCGCGGCCACGTTCTTGCGCGGCTCGAGCATGCCGAGGAAGGCGAGGTACGGCTTGCCGTGCAGGCCCAGCCGGTTGGATACCTGCGAGACCTGCTGCGGGTCGGGCCGGTGGAACAGGCGGTGATCCACGCCGTGGTAGGCGACGTCGATCTTGGTCGGATCCGCGGCCAGGACCCGCTCCAGCTCGTCGCGGGTGGCCTTGGACGGCACGATGAGCCGGGCCGCCCGGCGCGCCGCGGTGCGGATCGCGGACTTGAAGAACATGGCGCTGACCGGGCTGTACAGCTCGGGCTCGGTGAAGAACGTGACGTCGTGCACGGTCACCACGGTGGGCCGCCCCGGGCGCAGCGGCATCGAGTAGTACGGCACGTGGATGACGTCGGCGTCGACCTGCTGGGCCACGACGGGCAACCCGCTCTGCTCCCAGGCCAGCCGGGCGGAGCGGTGCGAGAGCGCGGTGGGCCCGGTGATGACGCGCGCGCTGGGGGCGAGCCGCCCGTAGCGTTCCTCGTCGGCGCGCTGGCAGACCACGGCCAGGTCCGCGCCGGCGACGTCGAGGGCGCCGATCAGCCCGTCCACGTACCGGCCGAGCGCGCCCCGGTCGGCTGGCACGTCAGTCGCATCAATAAGTACGCGAGGTGCCACGACCGCACTTGCTCCCTTCCTGGATCATCCGGCCTGTGCCATTGGGGTGGCAGGCAGTGCGATGCATGCCTGTTATGCATGTCCCGTCGGCAATAAAGCCTACGCCCTGCGCAAAACAGGGACGAGCACTTACCCCATCACGCCGGCCCTGGCCGCGGCCGGGCGTCGAGCACGCACGAGCATGGTGTCTTGACGGGAGGGGCGTCAGCACGAGGGGACCGGCTGACCGGCCTTGATGTCCTTCAGGTAAGTGACGGCCTGGTTGAGCGTGCTGACCTTGACCACCCGCAGGCCGGCCGGGATGGCGCCCTTGACGTCCGAGCAGTTGGACGCGGGGGCCAGGAAGATCGTCGCGCCCGCGTCACGGGCGCCCACCATCTTCTGCTGGATGCCGCCGATCGGTTCCACCGTGCCGCTGGGTTCGATCTCGCCGGTCCCGGCGATGAACTTGCCGGCGGTCAGGTTCATGGCGGTCAGCTTGTCGATGATGCCGAGCGCGAACATCATGCCCGCGCTGGGCCCGCCGATGTCGCCCACGCTGAACTTCACCGTGAACGGGAAGTTGAACTGCATCATGACCTGGACGCCCATCACCGGGCGCCCTCCGGACTCCTTGGTCCCGACCTGGACCGTCTGACTCCGGCCGTTGCGCAGGATGGTCAGGGTCAAGGTGGTGCCCGCCGGATGCGCGCTAATCAGCGAGGTCAGGTTCGACTGGCCGGTCAGCGGGTTGGTGGTCACCGCCTTACCGTCCACGCCGGTGATCACGTCGCCGGGCTTGAGCACGCCCGCGGCGGGGAACCCGGCCTCGGGCTGGACCACGACAATCTGTGCCTGGTACGGGATGTGCAGCTCGGTCAGGGCCGCGGCGGTCGCGTCCTGCTGCGAGCCGGTCATCTGCTGGGTGTCCGCCTGCTGAGCCTGCTGCTGGGTCTGGCCGGGGGAGAACAGCTCCGATTCGGGAACGACCGCCTCGTGGGGGTTCAGCCAGGCGGCCAGCGCGCTGAAGATGTTGATGTTGACGCCGGGACCGCCCCGGTAGCCGACCGTCACCAGGTTCAGGTGGCCGGCGGTGGGGTACGTGGGGTGGCCCGAGATGGTGATCAGCGGTTGCCCGGAGGAGTCCTTGCCCAGCGTGTTCAGCGTCGGCCCGGGGCCGAGGATGACGTAGGGCACCGGGATCAGCACGGCGACGGCGAGCGCCGCGATCACGCCGACCGTGGCGATCAGCAACGTCAGGGAACGTCGCGACATAGCCGAAGACTACGCGTCAAACGTGGGTGTCACGGCGTGCCGACCCACTCACTGGTGCCGTCGGTGAAGAGCTGGTGCTTCCAGATCGGCACCGAAGCCTTGAGCACGTCGATCAGCTCCCGGCACGCGTCGAAGGCCTCGCCCCGGTGCGCGCAGGCCACCGCGGCCACCACGGCCAGGTCACCGATAGCCAGGTCGCCGACGCGGTGCACGGCCGCGATGCCCAGCACCTTGAACTTCTCTGCGATCAGCTCCGCGACCCGCCGCAGCTCGGCCTCGGCCGACGGATGCGCGGTGTAAGACAGGCCGGTGACGCCCTGGTCATGGTCGGTGTCGCGGACGGCCCCGGCGAACAGCGCGATGCCGCCCGCGCCGGGCCCCGCGACCGCGGCCCGGACCTCGTCGAGGGACAACTCGGTCTCCCGGATGGCGATCAGTCGCACAACGCTCACCAAGCAAGATTACCCGGAACTGGCACCACGGACCGTTCGGCCAAAAATTGAAAGGCGTGCGGCGGTCAGGGGTCCGTACGGTGCCGGCGCCGGGCGCGGCGGACGATGGCGGCGGTGCCGATCACCGCGACCGTGGCCCCGGCGGCGGTGATCGTGGCCTCCTTGCGCGCGATGCGCCGGCCGGCCACCGCGTAACGGCCCTGGCGCTGGTCGAGCAGGGCGCGCAGCGCCTCGGCGTTGCCGAACCGCGGGTGCCAGCCGGCCGCCCGCAGCGCGGCACCGTCCGTCACCCACGGGTACACGACGTAGCGCAGGTCCATGGCCGGGGCCGGGGTCACGCCCAGCCGGTGCAGGCGCTGCGCGGTCCCGAAGGTCAGCCGGGCCGGCAGCTCGATGCTCTTCAGCCCGCTGATCTGCTCGACCTCGTCCTGCTCGAGCCAGCCGTCGCAGCCCACGGTGAACTGCCCGTCGATGCCGCCGCTCACGGTGAACTCCAGCGCGGAGGTGAGGTCGTCGATGTGACAGAACTGCCAGCGGGGCGCGCAGCCCTTCACGGTGAGCAGCCGCGGCGCCTCGAAATGCCTGGTGACCAGGGTGTCGACCGAATCGCCGACCAGCGCGGCGGGCCGCACCACGGTCACCGCCATGCCGGGGTTGGTTCGCGGCGAGCGGCGGGCCAGCTGCTCGATCTCCAGCAGGTCCCCGGCCACGCTGCTGTCCGCCTCGGCCGCCAGCGGGGCGTCCTCGGGCAGCGGGACCGGGTTGTCCGGCCGGGCCCCGTAGACCATGGCGCTGGTCAGCAGGACCACCCGGCCGACGCGGCCCGCCGCGGCCGAGGTGAGCACGGTCTGCGCGCCGCGCACGTTGAACGCGCGCCGCTGCCGGGCGTCGGAGTCCGGGGCCAGGTCCAGGTCGGCGTGCACCACCACGTCCACCCCGGCCAGCCGGCCGGCCAGGGCCGGGTCGCGCACGTCGGCCACCCGCCAGGTCACCCCGGCGATGTCGCCGCGCCGGGCGTCGATCGCGATCACCTTCTTGACCGCCGGCGACGCCGCGAGCCGGACGGTCAGGGCGTACCCGATGCCGGCGGCCGCACCAGTCACGGCGACCACGGGCATAGGCTGAGACCGTGTATCACTGCGCTCGGAGCGAACCGGACGCCGGGCGTTTGTCACAGCGTGCTACTCCCGAGATAACGTGACGGACATGACCCTTCCATCCTGCCGCAGAGCCAACGATGGCTGATCGCCCGTTCGGCTTCGGCTTGCCCGATAAGCCCGAAGATCAGGGTGGCCAGGGATCTTCGGGTTCCGGCGGGCCATCGGACCCCGCGGCTCAGGGACCGTTCGGGGCGATGGGGAACCCGCAGCAGTTCGCCGACGCCCTGCGCCAGTTCGCCGACCTGCTGTCCTGGCAGGGCGGCCCGGTCAACTGGGACCTGGCCAAGAACGTGGCCCGGCACGCGATCGTCGCGGCGGGCGACCCCAGCGTCCTGGACGCGCAGCGCCGGGAGATCACCGAGGCGGTCCGGCTGGCCGATCTGTGGCTGGACGAGGCGACCACGTTCCCGTCCGGGATCCGCAAGATCGAGGCCTGGAGCCGGTCGGAGTGGCTCGAGGCCACCTTCCCGGTCTGGGCCAAGCTGTGCGACCCGATCGCGGCCAAGGGCGTCGAGGCGATGAGCGGCATGCTCGACATCGACCCGGCGCAGCTCGGGGAGGACGTCCCGGAAGAAATGCGGCAGGCCCTGGGGGCGTTCGGCGGGGGCGCGGGCGGGCTGGGCGGCCTGGGCGGGCTATCGGCCATGCTGCGCCAGATCGGCGGGGCCATGATCGGCAGCCAGACCGGCACCGCGGTCGGCGAACTCGCGCGCGAGGTGGTCGGCTCCACCGACATCGGGCTGCCGCTCGGCCCGGAGGGCGTGGCCGCGCTGCTGCCCGCGGGCGTGGCCCAGTTCGGCCAGGGGCTGTCGGTCGAGGGCGGCGAGGTCCGGCTCTTCCTGGCCCTGCGCGAGGCCGCTCACCAGCGGCTGTTCGCGCACGTCCCGTGGCTTCGCGCGCACCTGCTGGGCGCGGTCGAGCAGTACGCCAGCGGGATCACGGTCGACATGGCGCGGCTGCAGGAGGCCATCCCGGACGTCGACATCACCAACCCCGAGGCGCTGCAGGAGGCGCTGTCGGGCGAGGGCCTGTTCCGGCCGGAGGACACCCCCGCGCAGAAGGCGGCGCTGGTCCGGCTGGAGACCGCGCTGGCGCTGGTCGAGGGGTGGGTGGCGACCGTGGTCAGCGCCGCGGCCCGGGACCGGCTCACCCACGCAGAAGCGCTGGCCGAGGCGGTCAGGCGGCGCCGGGCCACCGGCGGGCCGGCCGAACGGACGTTCGCGACGCTCGTCGGGCTGGAGCTGCGGCCGCGCCGGCTGCGCGAGGCGGCGGCCATCTGGCAGGGCCTGACGTCGGCGCGCGGCATCGACGGCCGGGACGCCCTATGGTCTCATCCTGACCTATTGCCCGCCTCCGACGACCTCGAAGACCCCGATGCGTTCGTGCACGGCCAGCCGGAACTGGACATCTCGGACCTGGAAGACGGCGACGATCCTCCTAGTGCTTGATGTAAGTTTGGTGCCCACATAGGGCAGGAGCCACGGCATGGGCGAGCCAGAGCGTACAGATGTGGTCGTAATCGGCATGGGTCCCGGCGGCGAGTACGCGGCGGGCGCTCTGGCCGAAGCCGGGCTGCATGTCACCGGGGTCGAGGAACGCCTGGTGGGCGGCGAGTGCCCGTACTTCGGCTGCATACCAACCAAGATGATGATCCGGGCCGGCAACCTGATCGCCGAGACCAGGCGGGTGCCCGGCATGGCTGGCACCTCCACCGTCACCCCCGACTGGTCGCCGGTCGCCCTGCGGATCAGGGAGGAAGCCACCGACTACTGGAACGACAAGGTGGCGGCCGACCGGTTCGAGAGCAAGGGCGGACACCTGGTCCGCGGGCGCGGCACGATCACCGGGCCCGGCGAGGTGACGGTTGCTTCTTCCGTCCCGGGCGGTTCGCGGGTGTTCAGGGCTCGCCGGGGCATCGTGATCAACAGCGGCACGGCGCCCGCGATCCCGACCGTCCAGGGCCTGGCCGGCACCCCCTACTGGACGAACCGGGAGATCGTCCAGACCGAGCAGGTGCCGGAATCGATGATCGTGCTCGGTGGCGGGTCCGTCGGCGCCGAACTGGCCCAGGTCTTCTCGCGCTTCGGCACCGAGGTCACCGTGGTCGAGGAGCAGCCGCGGCTCGTGTCGTTCGAGGAGCCCGAGGCCAGCGAGCTGCTCGAGCGGATCTTCACCCGCGAGGGCATCAAGGTGTACACCGACGCCCCGGCCGAGCGGATCGGCTTCCGGGACGGGTACTTCAGCGTGCACCTGGGCATGAGCGTGCTGACCGCCGCGCAGCTGCTGGTGGCTACGGGGCGGCGTTCCGATCTGGCCGGGCTCGGGGTGGCGGCGATCGGGCTGGATCCGACGGCGCACGTTATTGCTACGGATGGCTGGATGCGTGCGGCAGAGGGCGTGTGGGCGATCGGCGACGTGACCGGCCAGGGCGCGTTCACCCACATGTCCATGTACCAGGCCGACATCGTGGTGCGCGACATCCTGGGCCAGGGCGGGCAGGCCGCGGACTACCGGGCCGTGCCGCGGGTCATGTTCACCGACCCGGAGATCGGCAGCGTGGGGCTGACGTCGGCGGCGGCTCGGGAGGCGGGGCTGCGGGTGCGCACCGGGATGGCCCAGGTGCCCTACTCGGCCCGGGGGTGGATCCACAAGGCCGGCAACGACGGGTTCATCAAGGTCGTCGAGGATGCCGACCGGCAGGTGCTGGTCGGCGCCACGTCGGCCGGGCCGTGGGGCGGCGAGGTGCTCAGCGCGCTGCAGGTGGCCATCCGCGCCGAGGTCCCGCTGGCCACGCTGCGCAACATGCCCTACGCCTATCCCACGTTCTACCGGGGCATCGAGGACGCGCTGCGTTCGCTTGAGGGCTCCTCATGAGCCGCCGGCCGGCCGTGGTGGCCTTCGACGTGATCGAGACGCTAATGTCGCTCGAGCCGCTGCGGGCCCGGCTCGCCGACACCGGCCAGCCGCCGGGCCTGCTCGAGGCCTGGTACACCCGCACGCTGCGGGACGGCATGGCGCTGTCCGCGACCGGGGACTACGTTTCGTTCAGTGAGGTGGCCGAGGCGGCGCTGCGCGGGCTGACCCACTACACGGTCAGCGACGAGCAGGTGGCCTCGGTCATGGCGGGCTTCAGTGAACTGCCCGCCTTTCCTGACGCGCTGCCCGCGGTGACCCGGCTGGCCGAGGCGGGCCTGCGGGTGGCCTGCCTGACCAACGGGTCGGCGTCCCTCACCTCGTCGTTCATCAACCGCGTCGGGCTCGGGTCCCTGGTGGACCGGGTGATCTCGGTCGAGGAGGTATACCGGTGGAAGCCGGCCGGCGTGGTGTACCTGTACGCCGCCTCGGTTATGGACGTGCCGACGGAGCGTCTCGCGATGGTGGCCGCGCACGACTGGGACTGCCACGGCGCCAAGCGGGCGGGGCTGACGACCGGCTGGGTGAGCCGTAAGTCCGGGGGGTTCGGCGCGCCGTTCGCCGCTCCGGACGTGACGGGTGAGGACCTGACCGAGGTGGCGGCCAAGCTGCTCGCCCTGGAACCCTGACCGCTTTACCGGGCTGCGGCTCTGGCAAGCTAAGACGTCATGCTGCGCAGCACCGATCGGATCCGCACCACCCACGTCGGCAGCCTGGCCCGCCCGCCCGCGCTGCTCGACCTGATGCAGGCGGCGGCGCAGGGCCGATCGGTGGATCCCGGCGAGCTCGCCGAGGCCGAACGCCGCGCCGTCATCGACGTCGTGGCCCGGCAGCGCGCCGCCGGGCTGGACGCGGTCAGCGACGGCGAGCAGACCAAGACCGGGTTCTACGCCTACATCGGGCAGCGGCTGGGCGGTTTCGAACCCCGGGCCGGCGGCGACCCGCTGGCCGGGTTCCGGCCCGAGATCGACGCCTTCCCCGAGTACTACGAGCAGTACTTGCGCAGTGCCATGACCGGCGGGATGGCCGTTCCGGTGGTCCCGCTGCGGTGCACCGGGCCGGTCTCCTACATCGGGCACGAGCGCCTGCGGCGCGACCTGGACCTGCTCCGTTCGGCAGCCCCCGATCTTGATGCCGACCAGGTATTCGTGTGCGCGGTGGCGCCCAGCGGGGTCGGCGGCAACGAGCACTACCCCTCGCAGGCCGACTACCTGAGCGCCGTGGCCGACGCGCTGCACGTGGAGTACGCGGCGATCGTCGAGGCGGGCTTCACGCTGCAGATCGACGACCCGTTCCTCACCGATGTGTTCAGCTACGGCACCGGCTCGGCGGCGTCGAAGCTGGCCGTCGCGGGCCGGTATGTGGACGCGATCAACCGGAGCCTGCAGGACATCCCGCGGGACCGGGTGCGGCTGCACACCTGCTACGGCATCAACGAGGGGCCGCGGGTGCACGACGCGCCGCTGGCCGACCTGATCGAGACCCTGTTCACCATCGAGGCCGGGGCATTCTCCTTCGAGGCGGCCAACCCGCGGCACGAGCACGCCTACCACGTGTTCGAGACCGTCACGCTGCCGCCGGATACGGTGCTGCTGCCCGGCGTCATCAGCCACGCCACCAACATCGTCGAGCACCCCGAGGTCATCGCCGACCGCATCGTCCGGTTCGCCGAACGCGTCGGGCGGGAGAACGTGGTGGCCAGCGCCGACTGCGGTTTCTCCTCGCAGGCCACGTACACCCCGGAGATCCACCCCACGATCGTGTGGGCCAAGTTCGAGGCGCTGGCCGAGGGCGCGCGCCGGGCCACCGCCCGGCTCTGGCCCTGATCACTGGCCCTGATCAAGGCACTGCAAACTCGTTGCAAGGCGGCTTGCGGACGATGGTCGCAGACCAAGACCCTCGGGAGGCCTGTCATGTCCGCATCAGCAATCGAGAAGTTCCTGAACGCCATCCAGACCGCCAGCATCCCGGCGTGCGACGCGTGGAGCACCGACGCGACGCTGGACGCGACGGTGCCCAACTGGCGGCTGCACGCGGCCGGGGCCGACGCGATCCGCGCCGAGTACGCCCGCTGGTTCGCGGACCCGGGCCAGTTCGGGGAGCTCCGCCGGTTCGGAGTGCAGGCGGACGGGGGCCCGAGCGAGATCGTGGAGTACACGCTCAGCTGGACCGAGAACGGCGTGCCGCACGCGGCCCATCACATGCACCTGCTCACCGTGCGCGATAATCACATCGTGGCCGACACGGTGATGTGCGGCGGACGGTGGCCGGCCTCGCTGCTCGCCGAGATGGAGGCGGCCGATGCTTGAGGCCCCCGCCGTGTGCGCCAGCGTGACCGAGCTCATCGCGGGCGCGACCTCGCGCGTGTCTTTGACCGAGGGGGCAGGAAAGTCCGGGGCTCGGATCGAGCGGCTGGTGATGGGCGGGCAGCCGTACGTGCTCAAGCACCTGGACCTGGCCCAGGACTGGACCATGCGGGCGTCTGGCTGCCTGCGGGGGGCGCCGCTGCTGGCCTGGGAGCGCGGCCTGCTGGCCCGGTTGCCCGACTGCTTCAACCAGCCGATCGTCGGGGTCTGTCGTGTCGGCGGCGGGGGCAGAGCGCCCTCGGGCGGGTGCGCTGTGCTCATGCGGGACGTGTCGCCGTGGCTGGTCCCGGTGACCGACGAGCCGATCAGCCTGGATCAGCACCTGCGGTTCCTGCGGCACATGGCCGCGCTGCACGCCGCGTTCTGGGCGTGCGGCAGCGAGTGCGAGGTCATCCCGGTCATGCACCGCTACCTGGAGCTGTCCCCCTGGCTGACGATCGCCGAGGCTTTTGTCGGCTCGGGGCACCTGGTGCCGCGGCTGGTCGGCGAGGGCTGGCCACTGCTGGCCGAGGTCGCCCCGGCCGCGGCCGCGATCGTCACCCCGCTGGCCCGGGACCCGGGCCCGCTGGTCGAGGCGCTGGAGGGCACCCCGCAGACGTTCGTGCACAGCAACTGGAAACTCGACAACCTGGGCACCGACGCCGACGGGCGGACGGTCGTGCTGGACTGGGAGCAGCCGGGGCGCGGCGCGCCGCTGTCCGACCTGGCCTGGTACCTGGCGATCAACTGCCGGCGCCTGCCGCAGGGCAAAGAAGACGCGATCGCCGCCTACCGCCGGGCGCTGGAGGAGCAGGGGATCAGCACCGAGGCCTGGTGGGACCGCCAGCTGGCGCTGTGCCTGCTGGGCGCGCTGGTCCAGTTCGGCTGGGAGAAGGCGCTCGGGGGTTACGACGAGGAGCTCGCGTGGTGGGAGACGCAGGCGGTCCGGGCCGCACCGCTCCTGGGCTGAGAGCCGCCTACGACACCGGGGCCCGGCTGTGGGCCGAGGGACCCGAGCCGGTGTACGCCAGTCTGGCCCGCGCGCTACTGGCCCAGGTGGGCGCCGGGGTGGCGGGCGGGCGGGTGCTGGACCTGGGGGCGGGGACCGGGGTGGCGGGGCGGGCCGCGCTGGCCGCCGGAGCCCGGTCGGTGGTCAGCGCCGACTCGGCCCTGGGCATGCTGCGCCGCTGTAAGGCTGGGCTGCACCCGGTGGCGGCCGACGCGACCACGCTGCCGTTCCGCGACGGCTGCTTCGACCTGGTGCTGGCCGCGTTCTGCCTGGGCCATCTGGACCGGCCGCTCGCGGGCCTGCGGGAGGCCCGCCGGGTGGGCGCGGCCCTGGCCGCCAGCGCGTTCGCGGCCGGGTGGAACCACCCGGCCAAGGCAGCGGTCGACGAGGTGCTCGGCGCGTTCGGCTACCGGCCTCCGCCGTGGTACCTCACGTTCAAGCGGGACACCGAGCCGTGGGCCAGCGACC
>Ga0210383_10004359_pt1 | contig 12562 bp, 9 predicted proteins | sample IncBWC14OmetaG_FD_160072 | JGI IMG/M metagenome (GOLD analysis project Ga0210383, IMG submission 160072) | Forest soil microbial communities from Barre Woods Harvard Forest LTER site, Petersham, Massachusetts, United States - Inc-BW-C-14-O ...
ACCGTTTAATCACGTCATGCAGAAGATGAGGAAGATGGCCCGTCCGTTCTTCAAAGCTCAGCGGGATACTCTTCAGGTCTGGCTCCTGCTCGACTCGAGCGAGCCAATCCGCAATCACAGATTGGAGTTCGCGATCAAGAATGTCCGCCACACTCTCAATAGTGGCAGCACCGCCATTCGCTTTGGCCGCCCCAGCGGACCCTGTAGATTGGGTCATTACACCCTCCTTCGCTGACCACTCTATATAGTCAATCTCGTGCTGCGTTGTCGCTGCTAAACGTAATGCCAGTGGTTGCCTTGACCAGCGTCTCACTAAAACGGCAGGCAAGCTGTTCTAGAGAAGGCAGTAGCCACTAAAGTCCGCCAGCTCGAGTCGGCATCGGGCAAAAGAGAAGAGAGACTTCGCGGAAGCCGACCGCTCCAACGAAGCGAGACGGCAAACAAAAGACGTCGGCCGGCTTCGTTTGAAGTGTCCGTGTGACAGCTAACGCTAGCTGCCAGGCAGACTGATGAAAGGCCCCCTGGTACGGCGTGGCCGCTAGGGCTTTTTCTTGACGGGGGGCTTCTTTTCTACGCCTTTGGGGCTGATCAGAGCCAAGAAATCCCTGGCGTTAAACGGGTAACGACGGACGGACTGTTGTCCGGTGGTGCTTAGAGTGACGTCGACGCGCCGATTGTTGGCGAGAACCAGGAGCGGCAGATTGCGCATCATTTTTTGACGTTCCTCGCGGCTCAATTCGGGATTGCTGTCCATCTGCTCTTTGATCTGTTCGGCACTCAGTTGGTCCTCTTCGCCAAACGCTTTCAGCTCAAAGTGATCAGCGGGCACGCCGTGTTCCACCAGGAAACTCTTGGTGCGTTCCACGCGGCGCTCGGTAAGTCTCTTGTTGTATTCGGGCGTGCCGCGGGGGTCGGCATGGCCGCTGAGGATCAGGTGGGCGTCCGGCATGTACTTCAGATAGTTTTTGTAGTCCTCGGCGAGAGCTTTCAGGATCTCCGCCTGACTGTCGAGCAGGCCACCCTCGGGATGCTCAGCGGTGGGCCGGGCGGTTTGGAAATAAATGCTATGCAGAGCGAGTTTGGCCTCCAACCGCTTGATCTCAGGAGCCGGAGTGGGAGGAGGCGGTGGTGGCGGCGGAGCCTGCGCGTCCACCATGACATTGGACGAGGCTGTGAGCGGCGGTACACGGTCATCATTGACGTTGCAGGTTACCGTGATGCGGCCCGGTTGTGCGCTTTGGGTATTTAAGGTGGCTGTGGGGCCGTTTCCGGCGATGTCACCGGAACTAGCCGAGTAGCTGTAAATGAGCCTGCGTCCATCCGGGCTGCTGGCGTCGGCGTGGATGGTCGAAGACCCGCCAATCTGCACGCTCGCGGGATCTGCGGAGCATGAAATTACAGGTGGGCGAGGCTGTTTCACGGTGAACCTGGCGCTGCAAGAAGCGGAACCATTTTTTCTACCGTCACTCAGGTTGGCAGTGACCACGTATTCGCCGGGTTGCGATTCTGTTGTGTCGACCTCAGCGGAGGCACCATTGCCAGTGACTTTCACTCCACTGCCCTTCCAGTCGTAGGTGACGGTGCGAGTGAAATTGGACCCAGTAGCGGTGGCGGTAAGGCGTTCGCCGGCAAAGACTTCGGACGGCTGTAGGGAGCACGCCGCGGTTGGGGGCGCGGGAGCATTTCCGCCGCCGGAGCGGAACACAATTCCCGACGAAAGGCGCACGTTATTGCGCGTACCGGTTGTTCCCGCAGTAGAAGAGGGATCCATGAACCGGGTCATGAAGTATTCGGCTTGGATAATGCGGAAGGCCAAATGGCGGTTTAGGTTCAGGTCTAATCCGCCTCCCAGGGCTAGGGCAAGGGACTCCTCGGAGGGGAGGGGGGTACAAACCGGAGAACCGGTACAATTATTGATTGTCACCTTGCGGGCGTTCGCGTCTCCGAACAGGGCTTGCGCAAAGAGAGTGAAGCGAGGACGCCGGTAGGAAAGACGCAGACCGCCCATGTAGGTGAAGGCCTTTCCGTCAGCGCTAACATCGCGAAACGAACCTCCTGCTCCATCAAACGTGAGCGTGTGGGCGTGGTAGCCAGCAAAGTCGCCAACAAGACCCAGGTAACGGTTCAGGTTGAAAGCGATGTTCGTGTCACCGCCCTGGAGATCAGCGACGCGGTTTGACAAGCTCATCGGCGTAGCCAATATATTCGAATAACCCAGAAAGAGTTCAAGCTTGGGCGTATCGCTGCCTCCTCCCCCGGATGGCGGCGCGGGCGTTGGCGCGGGATCGGCCGTTGTGGCTTCGCCTGCCGTGCCTGGTGGTGCCACGCGAGAATCGGCAGCCCCATCCTTATCGGTTGTGTTTACTGCCTTCTTTGTGGTTCCTGGCTTTGGGGTGTCGTCTGCCCGGAGCGGGCACGCCAGTAGAAAAGCAACCGCAATGGTTGCAAACATCCGCGCTGCAAATTTCATCGTCGGCTCCTGACTTGTGCTTCGTGATGGGCCTGCCTCAATCCAAGGCATAATCTGTCCACCTCGCTGTCTTTGTCCCGAATAACCTCAAGCCTTACGGCACGTTGATAATGGTGTTGACCATGGTCACAGGTCCGACCAACACAAGCGCCCTTCCATCCAGCACCGTGAACGGCGGCGCATTGTTGCCGGCAGTCGAGAACGTAATTCCTGCCATGGCAATGATAGTTCCCACCATGGTGCCGCCCCCGGCCCCGTTAATCGTCGCGGCGCTGCCAACCTGCCAGAAGACGTTTTGGGCCTGCGCACCGTTGATCAGAATCACGTTGCGCGGGGCTCCCGCCGCACCTACTGTGAGTGATGTAGCCATCTGGAAGACCCACACAGCATTCGCGTTGCCCTGGGCGTCCAGCGTGAGATCGCTTCCCGTCAACAAGAAAGAACCGCCCGGTGCTGTATAGACGCCCGGAGCGAGGATTAGCCCCCCGAGATTGACGCCTGGATTCGCTCCTGGCGGTAACGCAACCATGGCGTTATATGCAGCAAGCGCGTCGGCTGCAGCCTGCATCGCGATCGCGAAGGTCGCAGCAGTTCCTTCATTCGGACACATAACCGTGGGAGGCGGTGGCGCGGTGTAGATCTCACCGTTGACTACGCCGACATTCAGCGGAGTTTCCGTATAGCGGCAAGGGGCCGGGCTCCCTGGCAAGGTGGTATCGTTGAAACCCGTCACCGTGGTAGAAACCGCGGTGGTGCCAATGTTCCCGTTGTTAATCTCTGTATTAATTCCCTGATTGGTGATTCCGCCAGTTCCCCCAAACGACCCGAAGGTAGAGGTCGATGCGAGGTTGATGGGCTGTAACCCCATTGCTGCACCGGTTGTAAAGGTCCAGGGATTCGGCACCGCGCCGGCGGCCAGCGCGTTACCAAACATGTCTTTCGCGCCGGTCGTCACTGTGGCTGTGTATTTGGTGTTCGCCGCCAGTAGGCTGGTCGGAGTGAACGTCGCAATGTCGGTTGCCGAAGCATAGCTGACCGTTCCTGTGACGGGAGTCCCGGCGAGCGTCGCACTGAGCGTAAAGGTTGCCGAGGTCAGAGTTGTCGGATCCATGGCCTCGCTGAATGTTGCGTTGACGGTCGCGTTGAGTTGGACGGCAGTGGCACTATTCGCTGGATTGGTGAGAGTGATCGTCGGAGCCGTCGTGCTGGCCGCCGTCCCAGTCGCAAAAGTCCAGGGATTCGGTACCGCACCTGATCCCAGGGCATTACCTGCCAAGTCTTGCGCCCCATTCGTGACGGTGGCCGTAAAGGTAGTGCTGGGTGCCAGATTTGCTGTAGGGATGAATAGTGCGGCGTTGCTTCCCGCAGCGTAGGAAACCGCGCCTGATACGGGCGTCGCGCCGGGCCCGGTTACGGTAAAGGTTGTGCTGTTAATCGTTGCCGCATTCATTGCCGTACTGAATATCACTAATATTTTTTGGTTGATGGGCACAGCCGTCGCGCCATTCACCGGGTTTGTGGAAATGATCGTGGGCGCGCTCGTTTGCGTCGTTGTGCCCGTCGTAAAGGTCCACACAAAGTTCGCTGCTAGGGTGTTCCCTAGTGCACTCGTAGCTCCGCTGGTGATCGTCGCTGTATAGACGGTGCTAGCGGTCAGATTGGCTGCCGGCGCGAAGATTGCGGTGTTACTTCCAGCAACGTAGGTGACCACGCCCGCCACAGCCGTCCCGCCGGGCGCTGTTACCGTAAACGTTGCCGTCGTGATGGTCGTCGAATTCATCGGCTCGCTGAAAGTGGCGGAAATCTTTTGGTTCAGCGGTACACCGGTCGCGATGTTCACTGGAATCGTGGACGTCACTCGCGGGATGGTGCCGGTAGTGAACGTCCAGACAAAATTCGCAGCCAGTGGATTGCCTGCTGGATCTGTCGCGCCGGTTGTAATGGTGCCGGTATATGCGGTGCTGGGGAGCAGATTGGCTGCCGGAGTAAACGTGGCAGTTGTGCCGGAGTAGCTGACCGTGCCCATCAGCGCAGCCCCGCCAGGTCCTGCCAGCGCAAAGGTCACCGTATTGACCGTCGTGGGATTCATCGCGGTATTAAAAGTAGCGGTGACAATCTGGGTGACCGGCACGCCCGTGGCTAGATTCGCGGGGTTCGTGGAAATCACCAGGGGTGCTACAAATCCCGATCGTTCTCGGCCGCACCCAACCATTAGGAGAGCCGATAGGATCACCAGGATCCAAATCTGAATAAACCTTAATTTGCGCATGGGCTTCTCCCCTTCGACACCATACAAGGCGTTCTTTTACTGCCAACAGCTGCCGCAGAGACTTGCACAACTTGATGATTTACGGGCTTTCCGATAAGAACAAACCCCGCAGGCGAGATTAGATATAGCAACGCATGAAATTGCCGTCTGTGCTATTTTGCACAGTACATGCGGACCGGCGCCAGGCAGTTAACTGTGCTCTATCGCACAGTGGAGAGAAGAACCTAGTTACCCGGCAAGTCCCGCTGTCGCCGCGAGGCGCAATTGTCGCTACAGTTGCGGCGTTATTCCCTTTACGTATCCTCATCACGGGCGTTCCAATTGAGCGCGTTTCAATCCTGCTTGGACATGAAAGCGTGCGGACCACGGAGAGGAACTACGCGCCCCGGGTAGGCTCGCGGCAGGAACAACTCGAAGCGGACCTCGCGCGTGCCTGGGGCCTCGATCCTGTTATAGCTGCCCAAATTTCGTACACGAGAAAAAGCATCGCTCTAACTCACTCGGAGGGACCTGTGTCCGGAAAGCAGAAGCCGCGAGGACGAAGCCATCGAAATCGGGAACCGGGATGTCACCACTTCGACTGAGTAACCCTACGGCACAGGGTTGACCACCGATTCTGACGTCTTTTAAATTCTCGAAGTCTGGCGAGAAGCCGGTATCCAGGAGGACTTCGCAGGAGGGACGTGAAGCGCCGGAGGTGGATTCCGGAAATGCATAGCCCAAGAGTTGTAGGGCAGCTTTTTTACTTTTCTACGTTCGTAGATCGATCCGCCGCTTCGCTCTCGGTCCTAGAGCTGTCACTCAGTTTAAGGGGCGTTGGACCGCCCGGCGTCGGAACGTTGGCGAGACGTTTCAGCAACGACTCAAGTGTAGAGGCGCCATTGTCTACTGCCGCCACCTCTGCCTCGGTCAACGGAATTTCCTGCCACATGCGCAACAAGTTGTTTTTTTGTCTTCAGGCAGCGCCGAGCCGTTGCGCCTTTGGGCATGTCGAACGAGCACTTCGCACATGCCATACGGTGCGGGCATTGAGCAAAGAAGTCATACGTGCAGTAACCATGGTGGACATGCTTGTGCTTGCCACCAGCCCTCGAAAAATTTGGAGGCGCGGGTCGGATTCGAACCGACGAGTGATGGTTTTGCAGACCATTCCCTTAGGCCACTTGGGTACCGCGCCGTTCCTGAGAAGTCAACGACTTACAGCTATTACAGTATCCCCTACGTCCGACTTGCTGCCAAATTTGCTGCCACTTTCGGACCAAGTCTTCCCCCTATCAGAATCTCGGAAATGCCGCGACACCCCATCGGCCTCCTGCCGCTCTGCTCTCCGTGATAGGTGGACGTAGCGTTTCATGATTGTATGTGCATCTGCGTGCCTCGGTCGATCCTGCACCGCCACCAGCGGAAATCCCTCGTCATGCAGCACGGTCGCGTGCCAGTGACGAAGAAGATGCCCAGTGGCGTTGGAAATACCGACTCTCTTTGCCGCGGACTGGAGCGTTTCAAGCGCCTTGTCGGCGTGAATCGGACCCGTTCCGAAGCGGTTCAAGAACAGCCAGTCATCCTCACTCGCGCGTCCGGTCCGCCGCCGAAACTCGGTCAGCCGCTTCATATCCTCGTCTGCCAGGAGAATCGGACGACGACTACGGTGCGTTTTGGGCGAGTAGAACTTCTTTCGGTCTACGGCCTCTACCACCCAAAAGCAATTGCGGTCCCAGTCTGCCACACGCCAGCGATGGGCAAGCAGCTCGCCTATGCGAGCGCCGCTGATACAAACCAACCACACCATTGTACGGTAGGGTTCAGGGAGTTCGTCAAGCAGACGCGCCAGTTGTTCGTTGTTCGGAAGCACCGGTAGTAATTTCACTGGTTCGGGTGGAAATTCGACAGATCGAACGGGATGCCACTTGAGATACCCATACTTCACTGCCGCCGCGAGGATGGCGCTCGATGCCGTGCGAGGGAAGTTCCACCAAGCCGCCGAGATGCCGTCCCCACCGCTTGCGCACCATTCGGCCGTCCGACAGGAGAATACCCTCCCGGCAAAATCCCTCCTAGCTCGGGTTGTGCTTGCCGCGGACACGTATGTATTCAATTCGGAATCGCTTTCGGGCCATGAGCTTGTTTTCCCGATTCGTTGGCCCGAGCAGCTCTACCGATCTGCGGCAGAGTATCACTGAATTCGGTGCGAGAGTGACTTCAGGTAGCTTCTAACTTAGGGCAGCTTCGAAGCGAAGAAGTTTCCCGAGACGCACCTAGGGTAACGTATCGAGTGCGTGCGAACGTGTACGCCGGTAAACCCAATCACGAGACTCACCAATTCTCGGCACAACTCGTTAACACAAGAAGTGAAGGTGGTACATCGGATCGGAGATCGGGTCGTTGACCAATCCCATTGTGAAAACTAGGGAGAGTCATCCGCACTGTTGGGAGCAGATGTTAGTGCGCCGCGGAAGATCGGGCGAGACTGGTCACGGCCGCAAGTGCTCGGTGGAGCGATTGCGCGCCAGGATCGCGACGTTATTCTCAGCCCCGAACAGTTCCCGGGCATGCTCGGAAGCGCTCAGAGATCACTGGGTGAATGCGGAACCCTTGTTCATGGATGATCCTGCTTGGCCAGGAACACGGCCGTCTACGTTCGTAGCGCAATGGTCCCTTCCTTGCTCCCGCATGTCAGAGGGACGAGCGGGCATCCTGACGGAAACAGATCCGGCATCATCGGATGGCGGACGTCAGTCGTGGCGAAGGGCCTGCATGGGGTCGATTCGTGCAGCGCGGCGGGCGGGGATCCAGCATGCTAACGCGGCTACGACTAAGAGGATGGCCGGGGCTGTTGCGAAGGTGACGGGGTCGGTGGGAGTGACGCTGTAGAGGAGAGTGGAGAGAAGGCGCGTCAGGGCCAAAGCGCCGAGGATTCCGACGCCGATGCCGACGGTGGCGAGTGTCAAACCTTGGCGGAAAACCAGGGCAAGCACGTTGACTTGGCGCGCGCCGAGGGCCATGCGTACGCCGATTTCGTTGGTGCGCTGTGTTACAAAAAAGTGCAACAGGCCGTAGATACCGATTGCAGACAATAGAAGAGCGACGAGAGAGAAGAGGGCGAGTAGAGAGGTTTGAAAACGCCTCGCAGCGATTTGCTCACCGAGTTGTTGGTCCACGGTTGTTACGTTGAATCTGGCGACGCTTTTGTCCATGGACTGGACCGCGCTTTGCACGGATGCCGCGACGATCTGCGGGCCCGAAGAGGTGCGCACGATGACGTCGAGCATGTCGTCGGTCTCTTGCGCGTGCGGGCGAAAGACTTGCGGTGCTACCTGGTTTTCTAAGCCCTGGCGATGCATGTCGCCGGTGACGCCGACGACGGTGATCCACGGGCTGGGTTGCTGGCTGGGGAAGCGGAAGCGCTTTTCGAGGGCGTCCTCGTTGGGCCAGTAAAGCCGCGCCATTGTTTCGTTGATGATGGCGACGGGAGGAGAGTCGCGGCGATCCTGGTCGGAAAAGAAACGGCCTCTCTTGAGCGGGATGCCGGCGGTTTCAAAAAATGGGCCGGCGATTCCGTCATCGCAAGGGGCGTTTTGCTGCGGAGGGCGGCCTTCGATCTCAACGGAGTCTTCGGGGTCTGACCGGAGCAAGTCGGAGATAGCGGCGGCCGAGCGGACGCCAGGAACGGATTGGGCGCGCTGGATGGCCTCGCGGAAATAGGCAACTTGCTGGTCGGCAGTTTTTCCGATGTGCAGATCAATGCGCATGACTAAGAGTTTTTCAGGCCGGAAGCCTGGATTTACGCTTTGGAGGAGCACGAAACTGCGAAGCAAGAGGCCGGCTCCTGCTAGAAGGACGAGCGCTATGGAAAACTCCGCGACAACCAGAACGTTGCGGATGCCGCGATCCGCGACGGTGTTCCACTGTCTGCTTCGAGCGAGAGTTGTGCCGGTTCCTATGGCGGGCCAGAGGGCAGACACGGTTGCGGCAAAGAGTGAGAGCAGGAGTGTGAAGAGCAGCGCATGAGGATCGATATGGGCCTCGTCCAGCCGGGGGATGTCTCGCGGACCAAACGCGATCACCGCTTTCAATGCGGCTGCCGCGATCGCTAGCCCGAGCGAGCCTCCCGCGACCGACAGCACCAAGCTCTCTGTCAAGAGCTGGGCGGCGAGCGCCACGCGGCCTGCGCCGAGAGCTCTGCGGATGGAAAACTCGCGCTCGCGCGCGGAACCGCGAGCAAGAAGGAGATTGGCGACGTTGGTGCAAGCGATGAGGAGCATCAGAACTACGGAACCGAAAAGCACGGTTAGCGAAAGCTGAACACGGCCGGTCGTTTGCGTGTACAGGGGAACGAGGCGGATATCGGGAAGATTCTTGCTTTCGGGGTGCTCCGATTGGAGCTGCCTTCCGATCACGGTCAGCTCGGATTGCGCTTCTTGCCAAGCTACGCCGCTGCGGATGCGGCCCAACGCGTACCAGATCGAAGAGGATCGCGGACTGGTGCGATCGCGCGCCGCCCAGTAGGGGTGGGCGGTCATCGGCTCCCAGACCTGTGTATCGGCAAACGGGTACTCGAATGAGGCGGGCATAACGCCGATAATGCGCGACTTGCGGGTGTCCATGATGAGGTCGGATCCGAGGACTTGGGTGGCCCCGCCGAATCGGCGCTGCCATAAGCCGTAGCTCAGAACAACGACGGATTCACCGCGCTTTTCTTCGTCGGCGGAGAACAGACGGCCGAGAATCGGTTCGACGCCCAGTAACGGGAAGAAATTTGCCGACACGCGCGCGGATCGCGTGCGTTCTGGAGGACCGTCCTTGTTGCCCAAAAGAAAAGTTTGTCCGATGAAGGGCGTCATATCCTCGAACGTATGGCTGCGGGTTTTCCAATCGGCGAAATTGAGAAGGGAGACACGGCCTTCGTGGATGCCGTGGGCAGGATCGGCCGACCAGAGTATGGCTAGACGGGCTGGTTCTCTGTAGGGAAGAGGGCGGAGAAGTACGGCGTTGATCACGCTGAAGATGGCCGTGTTTGCGCCGATGCCGAGGGCCAATGTCAGAACGACTACGGCGCTGAATCCGGGGCGCCGCCAGAACAGGCGCAGGGCGTGCCGAAAATCACGCGTGAGCTGATCGCAAAGCAGCCATCGGCCACGTTGATAGGACGCTTCCTGGATTAAGGTGACGTTTCCAAACGCTCGCCGCGCGGCGGCTTCGGCATCGGTGCGTTTTTCATCGCTTTGCTCAAGGTCGTCTGCTTCATGCGCGAGATGCGAGTGGATTTCGTCGGCGAAATCGCTCGAGGGACGTTTTTTGCGCCAGAACATCGTCTATACCTCTGCTTCACCGGGCGCGAGAATTCGAGAAATGGCTTTGGCTACGCGGCGCCACTGGCTGGTTTTTTTCGCGAGTTGTTTGCGACCTTTGGCCGTAAGCGTATAAAAACGCGCTTTGCGATTGTTCAGAGAGACGCCCCACGCAGCTTTCACCCAGGCCTTGTCCTCGAGGCGTTGCAGGGCAAGATAAAGCGAGCCGTGGTCCACCAGAAAAACATCATCGGATTGTAGCTGGATTGCGCGGGCGATTCCTTGTCCGTGGCGTGAACCCCAGACGAGAGTACGCAGGATCAATAGATCCAGAGTGCCCTGGAGCAAGGCGGCTCTTTCTTTGTCAGCGCTTTGGGGAGGCATCCGACAGGAGCGTACAGCGCTCTTGGGTCGGATGTCAACAGGGGATGTTTCGTTTTCGTCGGGAAATTCGCTTCGGTTCGAAGGAAGACCCATCCGGCATTGCAAGTCCAAAGCTACGGACCACCGTGCTTGGCCTCTCCGCGCGTTTGCGTGACTGTTTCCCTTTGTCCCTGCTATCCTCTAGCTTCTCAGTTCATTCGTGAGGTGCATCTCATGCGTAGCGCGCTTTTAGCCGTTCTTTTTTTTCTCTGTGCCGCCGCTTCTCGAACCCAGCAAACTCCGCCCGCCTTACACTTCGATGGCAACTCGTGGTGGGCACACGTCAAATATCTCGCCGACGATTCCCTCGAAGGCCGCGACACGGGCAGCGAAGGTCTGCGCAAAGCTCAGGCTTACGCCGTCGAGCAGATCCAGAAAGCTGGCCTCGAACCTGCCGGAACGAATGGTTTCTATCAGCCCATCCGATTCAATCAATATGAAGTCGATGAAGCCAAATCCTTTCTGGTCCTGGTCGCAGGCAACCAACCACAGCCGCTTTCTTTCGCCGATGATGCCTTCATTAGCACTCGCGCCACGCGCGTATCCGCCAATCTCACTGCCCGCATGGTCTTCATCGGCTACGGCCTAAAAATTCCCGAGAAAAATCTCGATGAGCTCGCCGGCCTCGATCTAAACGGAAAAATCGTCGTCTATCTCGCCGGCTCGCCTTCGGATATTCCCACCGCTCTCGCCTCGCACTATCAAACGGCCGGCGAGCGCTGGAAATTCCTTCGTGCCGCCGGCGCCATCGGCATGATCAGCATTTTCAATCCCGCTTCCATGGACATCCCATGGTCCCGCATTTCCGTCAACCGCAACCATCCTTCTATGGATCTCGCAGATCCCGAGTTCAATGACACTCCCGGCCTTCAACTTGGCGTCTCCTTCAATCCCGCTTCCGCGGAAAAACTCTTCGCCGGCTCGGGCCACACCTTCGCCGAAATCGCTGCCCTCGGAAAAGACCGCAAGCCTCTTCCCCACTTTGTCATGGCCACCTCTCTAGAAGCCAACGCTGTCATCCAAACCAAGGCGCTCGAGTCCGCCAACATAGCCGCCAAACTCACCGGCTCTGATCCCGCCCTCAAAAACGAATTCGTCGTCCTCTCCGCGCACATTGATCACGTCGGCATCGGCGCGCCCATCAACGGCGATCGCATTTACAACGGCGCCATGGACGACGGCTCCGGCAGCGCGCTGGTGATGGATATCGCCGCGAGCCTCAAAGCACATCCGGAAAAACTGCAACGCTCGATTCTCTTTCTCCTCGTCACCGCCGAAGAAAAAGGCCTTCTCGGCTCGAAGTATTTCGCGGCGCATCCCACCGTCGCGCCGAAATCCATCGTCGCCGATGTAAACGTGGACATGTTTCTTCCTATCGTCCCGCTGAGAATTCTCAAGATCGAGGGCATCGAAGAATCGGACCTCGGCACGCGCGCCGCTACGATCGCCGAGTCCATGGGCATCAAACCAATCCCCGATCCCGAGCCGCTGCGCAACGCGTTTATCCGCAGCGATCAGTACAGCTTTATCAAGAAAGGAGTTCCCAGTGTCAAAGTCGACGTCGGCTTCGAACTCGGCACGCCCGAACAGAAGGTTTTCAAGGACTGGCTCACCAACCGCTACCACGCTCCGAGCGACGACGTGAACCAACCCGTCGATCTCCAATCGGCCGCGAGCTACGAGGAGTTCACTCGCCGTCTTCTCCTCGACACCGCCAACACCCCCGCGCGCCCACACTGGAAGCCCGACTCCTTCTTCCGCCGCTACGCCGCCGACTGAGTTCTTGGCGGAAACTTTTCCCGAAGCTGGTCGGCACATTGCTCCTGCTGGTAGTTTCCGCGCCAAACGAGTAGGTATAGCAAAAATTTTGCCGGTGCCCTTAAACAGGCGGCACGCCGCGCGCGGACTCCGGCTATTTTTTTGCGGGTGCCGCGGATGAAGGGATTTTTGCTTCGCGCAGGAAGCGGGCTGATTCTTCGGGCGGCGTCGGGTTGATGTAAAAGCCGGTGCCCCATTCGAAGCCAGCGACTTTGGTGAGCTTGGGGATGATCTCGATGTGCCAGTGGTAATGATCGTTGATCTCTTCGCCGATGGGCGAGGGGTGGATCATGA
>Ga0210383_10004361_pt1 | contig 12558 bp, 13 predicted proteins | sample IncBWC14OmetaG_FD_160072 | JGI IMG/M metagenome (GOLD analysis project Ga0210383, IMG submission 160072) | Forest soil microbial communities from Barre Woods Harvard Forest LTER site, Petersham, Massachusetts, United States - Inc-BW-C-14-O ...
GAGCCAGGTTGTGCATGGCTTCGAGAGTGCTGCGGTCATAGGCGCCTAAGCTCCGGCGTTTGATATCCAGCAATGATTTCAGGAGTTCCTCAGCCTGGCCGTACTTGCCCTGCTCCTTATAGTCGATGGCCAGACCGTTCATCGAAGCCATCGTATCTGGATGCGTGGGACCCAGCACTTGGCGCTGGCCATCCAGGGCTTGCTGGTAAAGCGCCCCCGATTGCACGTAGTTGCCCTCAAGATACGCAAGACGTGCGAGGTGGCTGATGATCTTGAGAGTCTGGGCATCGCCAGTACCCAGCGCGTGTCTACGCAATTCCAGCGCCCGCTCGAATTGTGTCCGCGCCTCGGGATACTGCCCCAGATCCAGGTAGGTCTGCCCGATGGTGTCACGAATCGCCGCCTCTACTTCCGGTTGGCGCTCGAATTTTCCGCCGATCGCGGCGGCAGCGCGGTCCAGTGCCGTGCGCACTTCCAAGTGGGGATTCGGTCTTGTGCTCGGTGATGCTTGGGTGCTGGCACTCGCCTGCGCCAGCAAATCGTTTCTTAGAAAATCGCTCACGGCCTGCGCTGTTTGCTCCGCGCGGCGGGCCTTCACGGCTTCCCGCGTGCTCACCACAATCCCGGCCACGAGCGCCGCAAAAGCCACTGCCGTCGAGGCCACCAACGTCTTATGCCGCCGCGCAAATTTCTGCAGTTGATAGGCAGTGCTCGCCGGCCGCGCGCTGATGGGCAGGTCCACCAGGTATTTCTGTATGTCTCCGAGGAGAGCCGCGGCCGAAGAATATCTTCGCGCTTTTTCTTTCTCCAGCGCCTTGCCGACGATGGTTTCGATATCTCCGCGAAACGTGCGGGTAATCGAACTCAGCCGCGTCGGGTCTTCTTCGCGGATGATCCGCGTCGCTTCGAAGATGTCTTTGCTGAGTTGATACGGCAGCCGGTGCGCCAGCAGTTCGTAGAGAATCACGCCCAGCGCATACACGTCGCTTCGCGTGTCCAGCACGGAGGGATCGCCGAGCACTTGTTCCGGGCTCATGTAGGAAAGAGTGCCCACGAGCTGTCCCAGATCGGTCTGTCGCGTCGCCAGCGCGTCGCTATCGGTAGTGCGCGCCACTCCGAAATCGAGGATCTTCGGCTGGCCGCTTTCCTCCACCAGGATGTTGCCTGGCTTCAAATCGCGGTGGATGATCCCCTGCTGGTGGGCGTGCTCCACGGCGTCACAGACCTTCGCAATCAGTTCCAGGCGTTCCCGGGTGTTCAGGTGATGTGCATCGGCGTATTGAGAGAGGGGCGTGCCCTGAATGAACTCCATCGCGAAATATGGCTGTGGTCCGTAACTCGTTTCGGCGCTACCCGCTTCGTACACTTGCGCGATACCTACATGATGCAGACGCGCTAATGCTTGCGACTCCCGGTCGAACCGGCGCAGCATCTGCGCACTCGCGAGCCCGGGCCGAATTACCTTCAGGGCCACGCGCCGGCGCGGACTATCCTGCTCTGCTTCATAAACCACGCCCATCCCGCCCTCGCCCAGAACGCGCACAATCTGGTAACGGCCGACGGCAGCGGGAACCAACGGCGCGGGGGCTTCGATACCCAACCCTTCCCAAACGGGCTTATCGAGGACGCCACTCCCCTCCGTTGCGCGAGCGATCATGGACTCGGCTTCGAGGCGTAGGTCCTCATCACCAAGACAGGCCTGGGCCAGGAAAGGAGCTCGGTGCGCGGGTTCGCGCTCAAGCGCCAAGTGACAGAGTTCCTTGAGTTTTTGCCAGCGTTCCGGGGTCATGGGCGTCCCTTTTCGGGGCAGTGTAGCACGCCGCGGTTGTGGCCTATTGCCTACGGTGCGGGAGCGATTTAGAAATTCGACCGGTACGGGGAGATTGGATGGCCCCGAGTGCCCCTCTTTTGCGCCATTACAGAATGAAGGCTATGAATCTGGCCGACGAGGAGGATGTTATGGAAGGCCGAGCTGCGAGCTTGTTTGCGCGAGTGCTTCCCCGAATCTGGGCGCGACTGGCTGTGGTGGTATCGCTCACGCTACTGGCGGGCAGCACGTGCCGTGCCCAGAACGTGCCTCCACCTCCCAAGCCCAAGGATAGTGGGCCGAGCCTGGAGGTCACCATGAAGTACATTCAGGAAAAGTTAAACGCTCAAGGCGTGGTGAGCTGGATGGTCAGGTACCGGAACACGGAGCCGCCAGGCGCGTCGCCCTGGGCCGGCAATATTAGCGATCCCACCTATGAATCCGAAGAAGTCGCGGATGCAACAACAGACCTCAAAGGGTGCTCCCTGAATGTGCGATTCAAAACCACCTCCATGTCCAAGCAAACAATCAACTCCGACCAGAAAGCTTCCATTTCCTTTAAGGACATCGCGAAACTCGAAGTGATGACGTTGCAGGAAGAATATCAGCACTACAAAGTGTTCCCCCCAGGAAACCCGAACATACGGGCGGAGGTCTCGCCGGACACTTCGGTGGTCGTCCTCAGTCTCGTCAACAAGCCTGGGTCGGCGGTGGATTTCAAGTTTCAGGATCCTCAGATGGCGGACCGCATGGCCAAGGCCATGTTGCATGCCACCGAGCTATGCGGCGGCGGCGAAAACGACCCGTTCAAATGATCATGGAATCTGGTTCGCGGCGAGGAGGCGAAATGGAAGTCTTGGCTGCCAACTTGCTTTGGCGACCGGTTACCCGAACGGTGATTTTTGATTCAGCGCAACAAGGCGCCACGCGGACGGAGTCGCGCTTGACTCAGACGCTTTTGTATCCCCAGCAACGCCATCCAGACCGGCACCCAAACCATAAGTTCATGCGCCGATGCGCTGGTCTATCTGGTCGCGTGATTGCGCTCGGATCGGAACCAGAGTCATGAAAAGAACATTTCCATGGATGGCGGTTGTTGCGATCCTTCTCCTCACATCGCCTTTGTTAGGCCAGCAGGTAATTCCGCCTCCGCCCAAGCCGGCGGACGACGGGCCCGGCATCGCTGAAGTGATGAAGAATATTCAGGATCTGATGGGCACTTCGCTGGCCCACAATTTCACGGTTCGGTTGGGGCCGCAAACTGCACCGTATGTAGTGGAAACCACCCAGCTCGCTTTGGATCCACAGACCTGCGGCATTCGATACCACCTCAAAGTCTCATTGGATGGCGGGGCGGTCATCGACAGTGATTTTGATGTGCTCCTAAAGAATGTACGAGAGATCTACGTAAGGTCCGAAGAGGGTGGGGTGGACGACATTTCAAGTTCATTCTTAAAGCGGCTGCCATCGAACGTCCATTATGGCGATTTTAACTTCAGCGTCAGTCCGGCGATTTTCGACGTTGCTATCGGTAGTACTCACCTTCTGATCAACGGCGCGGACCCGGCCAAACGTTTGGCCATTGAACTTACTCGTGCGGTTGGCCTCTGCGCAGCCGACGCAACGCACCTGCCCAAACCGTCGGACGGAAATCCGACCCTCGCCGACACTATGCAGTTTATTCAGGACAAGCTGAATGGTCAGGGGATCCTTTCGTCCCAAACAACCTACCTCCACCCTAAAAACGGGGATAGTGTTTCCAACGAGACAGACCAGCTCACCGATGTAGTGGCGGACCCGCGCTCCTGTCAAATCACTTACCATGAGAAATACTCATCCGATTTCCCCGACCCTGATCCTCTGTTGCATTTACATGAGCAATATGAAACGGACGTTATTCTAACTCTTAGAAGCATACAGACGATTACGGTAATCTCCGCGGATGACCACGTCGCCCAAGTGTTCGGAGACGAACGGCAAAGAACGGCGCCGCCGGTGTTCCTCATCATTCTAAAGGGAGGCTCCATCCTCACGATCGGCGACGAAGATCTCGCTAATCGTGTGGCGCGCGCACTCAACCACGCTGTGGGGGTGTGCACACCGGACAGAAAGCCGGAACCGTTCTGAAGGCCGGAAGGCGTTCGCACCCAGCGGAATTTGCAAACCTGTTGCGCGAACAGAGGATACGAGGATAGAGCGGAAGTTATCTCACGAATCCTTGATGGGGGGATCGATGAAAAGAAAATACGTTTTGCTATTAGTTTTAGCAACGCCGCTGTTCACGAGCCTGGCCCTGGCGCAGCAGAATGTGCCACCGCCGCCAAAGCCTGCGGACGATGGGTCCAGCATCGCCGGCCTCATGAAAAACATTAAAGATCTGCTCGATAGTTCGCTGGTTCAAAGGATCACGGTTCAATACGTGCCATCTGACAGCAGTCAGGCTCGAACTTCCGCTTATACGCTCGCATACACTCAAGTCGCCTTGGATCCCCAAACTTGTGACTTCCGGTACCATCTTAGCGTCGCGACGGATGGCAATTTGAGCAAGGACAGCGGTTTCGATGTGCCTCTGAGGGCATTAACATATAGCGGAGTTGACGTCAGCCCCGAGGTGGACACGTTCCCGAACGTGTGGCCGAATGCGAGCATATTCCCCGGAGCGGTTTCGGTGAATCCCTATTACGCCGTCACCGTCAGTCCCGCAGTGTTTGATGTCAATCTATTGTCTTCGTCAGGTCCGCACGAGTTGCTGGTCGCCGACGAGCAACACGCCAACCGACTGGCAAGCGAACTGGTCCATGCGATCACCTTGTGCGCCGCCGAAAGCACGCGTCTGCCCGGACCGTCGGACGGCACCCCCACCCTTGCAGAAACAATGAAATTCATCCAGGAGAAACTGCATGAACAAGGGTCTCTGCAATTCACCGAGACACGCCCTGGTTGGCACTATAGAGACCCTGACGTTCCTGATGAACCTCCCATTCGATATAGCCACAGTTATAATCTCCTTGGTGTCGTAGCAGACCCTCGTTCCTGCCGTATTACAGTTCATTCGAAGACGCTAGTCCAGTGGACTAACAGTCTCGGCTCTCTTCGTCAAGTCGATGGAACTTGGACTCCCGGACCTTCCGTGCAGAAGTCGACTACTACTGACGAATACATAAACGCAAGCCTAAGAGACGTAAAGAAGATTTCCGTGCAGTCGTGGGATGACGCGTTTAAGGAAGTTGGTATAACAACGATGCCGCAGGAATTTACTATCAATGTGTCGCTCGGCTTAAAAAGGCATTTTCCGATTTTCATGGAGGACGAGGATCTTGCCAACCGTGTGGCACGCGCACTCAACCACGCTGCCGAAGTGTGCACGCCCGACGGAACACCAGATCCCTTCTGACGGCGGCAAGTGGTTTGGCCTGAGGATGTAATGGAGACAAGCAGTTCGTTAAAGATGCAGTTTTGGGGGAGCAGAATGAAAGCACAATCCCGCTGCGTGTTGGTGTTCGCGATGCTTTTCGTCGCTTCAACATTGTGTGCCCAGTACGTTCCTCCGCCGCCAAAGCCCGTGCCCGACGGCCCCTCGCTCGCGGAGACTCTCGAATCGCTCAAGCAGACGCTACTATCCTCGGCAGTTCCCACGTTCATCAAAACCTATCCTCCGGATACGACACTCCCCGGCCCATCAGCAATGGCATTCGCATTGTCGGCGTGAAGAATGATCCGGACAACTGCCGGCTAGGCATCGATGGGTCTCACGTATTCAACGACACGCCTCCCAAACCGTGGGGCGTTGCCTATGATCTCGAAACGATTGATACGGCTGAGGTCATGACCCTGCAGGAGGGCCAAGACCTTTCGGTTGCGCACGGCCTCGATGGGCCGGCAAAGCTGTCGGATGGATACGTTATCGTTATCGATGACATGCCTTGGCCCTTTCCGTTGTCGTTTAGCAACAAAGACACCGCGATACGCGCGGCCCAACTGCTTCGCCGCGCAGGGGAAATCTGCCGTTCAAAGCCGGTTCGGCTCAATGCGGTTGGCGGTCCCGGTCTGAGCGAAACATTGCTTTTCATCCAGCAGAAGCTCAAGGACGAGGCGTCCGTCGTCTACGAAAATCAATCGCCGGGCAACAAGAACCCTGTGTCTGTGTCTTCGCGAGTCGCGAATGCTGAGGCCGACCCGACCTCATGCCAGATTCGTTACAAAGACTTTGAGATTACATATGACGTGCAAGGGAATCCGCGAACACCACGAGAATATAACTTTCATCTTTTGTTCCGCTATGTACGGAAGCTGGAGGTGGTTGACTATCAGACGTTTGCGGCTCGATTGGGAGGTCCAATTATTTCTGCTGTTACGCCAAACGTCTACTGCCTGATCGTTACGGGGGACGGTGAGTACGATTTCTATTTCCGCGATGCAGAGATGGCGGATCGCGTAGCTAAGGCTATGAATCACGCGGCCGAGCTCTGCGGAAGTAATAAGTCCAAGGAGACCAAGGAACCGTCTAGGCGATGGCGGGAGATGGCCCCTCTTGGAGCCATTTTGCGCCTTTATAGAGTGAAGGGCATTGAACCCAGGTATCCAGGGCCAGAAGCCAGATGGGAAAGGCACTTGGAGAGAAAGGCGGAATTACATGCGCGGAGCAAGTGGGTCCATGATTCCTCGGAGCCTGCTCATCATGGGATTGAGCCTGGTGGTTGCGACCCCGGCCTTGCCGAGTCCGCAGAGCTCACAGCAGCAGAAGGAGCAAGAGCGGGAACGCGAGCGGAAAGCCGAGCAAGAGCGTCAGCGCGAGGCGCAACAAGAACGCCAACGGGAAGCTGAACAGGAACGTCAACGCGAAGCGCAACAGGAGCGGCAGAGACAATCTCAGCCAGAGCGGCAGCAGGAGCCCTCGCCCCGGCCCAACAACAGCTATTCGCCCTCGCAGCCAAATAATTCAAACACCAACGCGACCCACACGTATTCGCCAGGCTCGGGCAGCAACAGTAGCGGCTCGTCCTCGGGCCCCGGCTCCTCCACAACCTATACCCCTCGGACCTATACGCCGGGATCATCCTCCTCCAGTGCGGGGGCGCCCTCCAGTTCAACAGGCCCGAAGGTTTATGTTCCGCGCTCGGCCTCTTCTTCGGTCGCCCAGCCCAGTGGATCAACGAACTCTCGCGCGCCGGGCACTTCGACAGCTGGTCCCAGCAGCCCCAGGATTACCGGCCCGGCGTCAACCGTGTCCGCAGGCAAGCCAGCGGCAACTCCGTCCGCCTACCGTGTCACAGCTACTGCAGTGGCTTCGAAAACCGCCGTGGGCGATTCTGTCCTGACCACGGCTGGCGCGGCTTCTGTCCTGCATCAAGTCAATGCCGCACGCGCCCGGCTTGCTGGAGTGAACAAGCATCCTCTCCCTGCCGGTCAGGTGACCACTCACGCGGACGGAAGCTTGACGGTGAGTTCGGGTGCTGGACACGTTTACAACGTGCGCTCGAACGGCACACTTGCATGCTTCAAACAAGATGGAAAAGTCGTAGGTTTCACGCCGAATGGCCGCGTCGGTTCCATCCATTCAAACACCATGGACGTCATCACGAACGCTCACGGCCAGCGCACTGTGATGGTGCGTCGCGCCGATAAGAGTCTGGTGGTGAGCACGGGACCCCATTCCGGCTATGTGCAGAAAACAGTGGCCGCCCCGAACGGCAGAATTCTGATCCAGCGCACCTACATGGTGAACAATGTGCGCGTCACGCGGGTTTACGACACCTACGTGTACAACGGTGTCACGTTGCCCCACTTCCTTCCTGCGTTTTATTACCCTCCGGAATTTTATGGCTGGGCGTATTACCCGTGGGATGCGCCGATAGCCTATCGCTGGGGCTGGGCCGATTCCCCATGGGGTGCATATTACTCCGGGTACTTTGCTCCCTTTCCGGTCTATGCCAGCCCCGCGTACTGGTTGACGGACTACTTTTTCAGCGAAACGCTGGCGGAAGCTTACCAAAACATCCGCGATCGCGCGGCCGCCAGGGACGCCCAGGCCGCGGCGGCGGAAGAGGCCGGCGATCAAGCCGATGCAGACGACGAAGTTCAAGCGCAGCAAGACACTCCCATAACTCCGGAGCTGAAGCAGGCCATCGCTGAAGAGGTCCAGCAGCAGCTAGCCTACGAAAATGCGGCAGCCGCCAAGCCGGATGCAGCCGCAACCGTAGACAGTTTCCCCCAGGTCCTTGTTGCCAACCATCTGTTTGTTGTTGGACAGACGCTGAACGTCGCCACCACCGACGCTGCAGTCTGCACCCTGTCACCCGGCGACATCCTGAAGCTCACTGATACGCCGGGGGATGGTGCGCAGACGGCCGGACTCTTCGTGGCCGCCGGCCGGCAGTTTGATTGTCCCGGCGGGACACAGGTCACGGTCGCGCTTCAAGATCTTCAGGAAATGCAGGACAGCTTCCGCACGGTCCTGAGCGCAGGCCTCCAAAAGCTGCGCGATAGCCAGGGCCAGAACGGCTTGCCGGCGGCGCCGAAATCCGCCATCGCGCCCCCGCCGCGCCCGGCTGTAAATGTGACCGCCGATAACACCGTCCTCGAAGCCGCCTTAAAGGAAGCGCAGCTCGATGCTGACAAGGCGGAATCGCAGGCCACCACGCAGGCTTTTTCACCAACAGCACCGAGGCTGGCGCAGCCCGCCCCTGCGGTGACTCCAAAGACGAACTGAAAGAAGGCGGAGATACGAAGCAAAAATAATCTGGCTGGCTACTCTTGCGGGAGAGCGTATCAGATCCCAGTCTGCGTCGCGCTGAGCCAGGATACGGGCGTGGATGCCTTAGAACAATTGTGAGGGCTTTGGAACATCCTTAGAACAAAACCCTCAGTTTGTAGGTCGATTTTCAGCAACTTCCAGGCGGAAAGGCAATCGAATCATCAGGAGTTATAGAGCGGGCGATGGGAATCGAACCCGCATCCGAAGCTTGGGAAGCCTGGAACGGGCCTTCGGATAAATCGCTCCCGCATTTTTTCTGTAGGGTCTAAATTCCGTACAAGACCAGCGCCTGCTCGGCGCGTGCAATATCGAAATTGTGAGTACGCAGAATTTCGAAGTATCCCAGTCTTTCGCCCATGTACAGCTTATGATCGGCCTGGAGCTTGTGCCCATGACAGGTCCCGCAGATACACTGGAGATTCTCTCCTCGATCTGGATTCCCTGCCCTCAGGCGCCGGATTAGCCTTGCCGGCACGATATGATCCACGTGACGCTTCACTCCGGTTAGTTTGAAATCCGCTTGACAGGACTCCACCTCGCACTTCCCACGTAGGGCTGGCACTCGTCTACTGCCCCATCCTTTTCGGCTCGTGGCCGTACCGGGCCACTTCCGGTCCACGCCTTCCCAACGGACGGGTTTCTCCTGCGCCCGGAAGCGCACCTTACAGAACGGGCAAAGGCGGTAACGATATGTCTTGCTGCGAAAAACTGAGTTCTGAAGACGTCTGTTTGGCCATTCTTGCAGTAAGCACAGCGCATAGCGGTGACCTCCATTAGTGTGGAATGACTGCGCTCGAAACAAATCGAGTTGATTCCCTTTTTGCGAAATCTCCGAATCGAGTCAAAACTGGGTTACCCTTGTTGACGGCTTGCTCGTGACGTAAAGTGACGGGCCATGCGGTGCGTTTTTTGCTTGACATGTGGGAGTAAATAGGCTAAAGATGCTTAGCGTAAATAAAACGTATTCGACGAAGGAAGTGGCAAGGAAAGTCGGCGTTCATTGGGTCACACTTCATAAATGGATTGCCGCTGGAAAAATCCGCCCTTCGCATCAATTAGGAATGAACGGTGGCAAACACTGGCGGTGGACAGAAAAGGACATTGCAAAGGTCATGAAATATAAAGCCAACAATTATCGCAAAGGCAGAGGCAGGAAGAAGAGAACGGACGCGAATAGGACGAAATAGTATTGGGGCTTGCGGGACGCGCAGGTGCCATTAACACCGAACGCGCCCCTAACCAACAGTCGCACGTATGAGGTGCAACGATGGCTGCAGAAGAAGTTATCCATTTCCCATTCTGGGCGCAACTTTCCCGCCGCCCTAATTCTCCGGCTCTTCCCCCACCTGAGCCGGTCGCGGAATCCCCTCCATAGTTGAAGACATGGCGGATGTTTGCCCGTTGCGGCCGGATTTCGGACCGCTATGCCATTCGAGTGTCCAATCGGCACTCCGGATGTTCTTGAGTCGTGCTCGGCGAACTAACCAATTCCAATGATAACCCTACTGCCGATGAGAACAGATCAGTAACGATGAAGGCCGACAGCTACACTGAGATTTTTCTCTGGAACCAGAACGTGGACCGATTGGTTCGCGTGCTGCAACGCCTGGAATCGTTCTCGATCCGTCCAAAGCACGAATGGAAAGCCTATGAGATCCGGCTGGAAGAGATTCGCGCCGGGCTCAATGCGGATTTCACCCAAGCCATGGCTGTACGTGAACGCGCCGATGAAACTCGTCTGCGCCTACAGCGGACTGCCTGGGAGAAGAAGAACTCAAGCGGCGAAATGCCGTCCTAGCTGCGGCGAACACGGTTTCTTTCAAAAGAACTTTCCCGTTCCCCGAAACCGATGGTTTCACCGACACCACAGGCACCAGCATATTCATTGGTTGCCTTGCGTGTCGACGCTGTCGCGCATACAAGAGGGCACGGGATGGGTGAATGGAAAGCCCAAGTCAGTTTTCGGGTCCGCCAAGCTTTTCGAGACGAGCTTGCGGCGTTTGCTGCTCAGGAGAGGCGCACCCTTGGAAACCTCGGCGAGCTGATTCTGGAATGGGGCTTTGAGCAGCTTAAGATCGCTGGCTCCACGCACCGATTGCTGCAATACAAGATTCGGCCGTCCGTCAAGAAGAGCCCTGATAATCTCGCTGCGAGGCACAAGCCGTGAGCAGCTTTTTCACGGCTCGCTTGGCCCCGCTGCCTCTCGCGTTGAAATGCGGTGCGGAGGAAAACGCTAACTCCACGGTTCACTCCCCAACCGACGAACTCCTTCTTGGGCGCCTTCAAGCCGGTGAACAAGAAGCCCTGGGCTGCCTATTTCAACGCTATGCACGAGTCATCCGCCACATAGCCGCTCGCATCCTTCGAGACGACAGCGAAGCAGACGATCTCGTCCAGGACCTATTTCTCTTCATCCAACGGAAGTGCACGATCTTTGACAGCTCGAAAAGCTCGGCGCGCTCCTGGATTATCCAGATGGCTTACCACCGGGCCATAGAGCGACGCCGGTACCTCACGAGCCGCCAGTTCTATGCCCGAATGGACGTCGAAAGCAACACCATTCACATGGTCGGAACACCGACCGCGGAGAGCGATTATTCCGCAGAGGCGGTGTTTGGGCGTAATGGTCTAAGCAAGGTGGTCAAGTCTCTGACGGACGATCAGCGTGAGACATTGTGCCTGCACTTCTTTGACGGTTACACCTTGGCGGAGATCAGCCAGAAATCGGGCCAGACCCTCGGAAACGTGCGCAACCATTACTACCGCGGCCTCGACAAGTTGCGGAAGCAGATGTTTGGGAATACTGTGCCCGTAGAACACCGGCATGAGAAATAAGACAACCAATCCAGAAGACGGCGGTTGGTCGGAAATGGAACCACACGACAAATTCCTCGAGCTATGCGCCATCTCTACCTCGGGCGAATTGACCGAGGTAGAACAGAAGATTCTGCAGGTGCACCTCGCTGAATGTTCAGACTGCTGGCAGGCTTTGAAGGAATTCGAGGCTGCCGCTGGTATTGGTATTCCCTTGCTGCATCCTCACCTGGCTAACCCTAACTCACTCGAGCCGGCCTCGACTGCCGCCGAAGTTGCAAAAGCGTGTCTGGCTCATTCAACCGAACAAGTGGAAACGCCGCGACAGGAACGAGGACCAATCGAACAGATGAGGGGATTCCCACATAGAAACGGCAACGGCCATATGCAAGTGAACTGGAATTACGTATGGATGCCGTTCGCCGCCGCCGTTGTGCTCACGGTTGCCTTGGGCATTTATTCCTTTCAAGTTGGCAAGCAGAAGGGCCAGGAAGTTGTCCAGGCAATGCCCGGCATTTCCGGGCCGAAAGTGGATGCTCTCGAACAAACGATAAGCGACGCGAGTCACGACCACGAAGTCTTGAAAGCGCAGCTCGCCGATCGAGATCGGATGATTGTTGAGCTGCGGCGCCAGGTCGCAGGCCAAACGGCAGCTCTCGACGAAATGAAGAGTGCCCAGGTCAATTTGGAACATTCTCTCCAGAGTGATGCGGCTGCGAAGCAGCAAGTGGCTCAAGAGCGTGGCGTTCTTTCCCAGCAACTGGATGCCGCTGAGACCTCATTGCAGAGGACTCAGGCGGAACTGGATTCTCTGCGGCACGAGCGCACGCTGGATCAATCGCACGCCGACAGTTTGGAGGCCCAGATCAGGGATCTCCATGGTCAGCTTCGCGATCAAGAACAGGAGCTTGGCAAAGAGCAGGAATTGCTCGCCCACGACCGGGATATCCGCGACCTAATGGGAGCCCGAGACCTTTATATCGCCGAGGTCTTTGACGTCGCGAAGGATGGACAGACGCAAAAGCCCTATGGCCGGGTTTTCTACACCAAAGGAAAGTCCCTCGTTTTCTACGCCTACGATCTCGACCAGCAAGCCGGGTTGAAGAGCACCAGCACGTTTCAGGCATGGGGCAGCCACGGTCTTGACAAGCAGCAGGCTACGAGTCTCGGTGTCTTCTTTGAA
>Ga0210383_10004362_pt1 | contig 12558 bp, 11 predicted proteins | sample IncBWC14OmetaG_FD_160072 | JGI IMG/M metagenome (GOLD analysis project Ga0210383, IMG submission 160072) | Forest soil microbial communities from Barre Woods Harvard Forest LTER site, Petersham, Massachusetts, United States - Inc-BW-C-14-O ...
GCGAGACTCGGCGGCCCCATCCTTTAGGAACCAATACTACCGTGAAGGCTTCGCTGGCGGCGGAGCGGCAGCATCTGCGGCGTATTCGGGCGATGGCCGATCTGGTCATTGATACTTCGAAGTTCAACGTCCATGAGTTGCGGTCGCATATCACCGAGCGTTTTCAGAAGCAGGAGTCGGGGAACAACATTCTGGTTTCCTGCGTGAGCTTTGGCTTCAAGCATGGAGTGCCGGAAGATGCGGACCTGGTGTTCGATGTGCGGTTTTTGCCGAATCCGCATTTTGTGCCGGAGTTTCGACCGCTTACGGGGCGGGATCCCAAGGTGGCGAAGTATATCCGGTCGTTTCCGCAGACCAAGGAATTTATCAGCCGGATTTCGAAGCTGCTGGTTTATCTTTTGCCGCATTACATTCGCGAGGGGAAGAGTTATCTGACGATTTCTTTTGGGTGTACGGGCGGGCAGCATCGGTCGGTGATGATTGCCGAGGATGTCAGTAAGCGGTTGCGGGCGGCCGGGTATCGGGTGAAGGTGGTGCATCGGGATAGTCCGGGGTAGGGCGTTGGTCGTTGGCCATTGGTCGGTGGCCGGGAAAAACACAAGGTCCCTCGACTACGAATCATCGTTCGCAAGCGAACGATGATTCTTCGCTCGGGATGACAGAGTGTGGGTGTTGTTTGCCCACGAGCAAGGCCCAATGACCAACGACTGAAGTAGAATAATGGCTTGCTACACATGTTGATTTCATTGCTGGCGGGGGGCTTGCGCGTGGGGAGTTTTCGATGCGGCAGCTGACACGCCTTATCCGATATGTTGCGCCGTATTGGTGGCCGGTATCGGCGTCCGTGCTGCTGATGGCGGCGGTGGGATTGCTGGATGCGTTTCGGTTGCTGCTGATTGGTCCGATTTTTGATCGGGTATTGAATCCCGGTTCGCAGTCGCGCGAGATGCAGTTGTTCACCGTTCCGGGCAGCGGGCGGGCGATTTATCTGCAACAGTTTGTTCCCTCCCACTTTCAGAATCCGTGGACGGTGGTGGCGTTTGCACTGGTCGCTGCTACCGTGCTCAAGGGGATTTGCGATTATGCCGGGACTTACCTGGTGAACTACGCCGGGTTTGGCATGATTACGGATTTGCGCAACGACCTCTACGATTCCATTCTGCAACGCTCGGCGGCATTTTTTCATAAGCACACGACGGGGACGCTGGTTTCGACGATTGTGAATGATGTCGAGCGGGTGCAGTATGCGATGTCGAGCGTGCTGGCGGAGTTCTTGCAGCAGTTTTTTACTTTTCTTTTTACGGCGCTCGTAGTCGTGGCTTTGGGTCGGCAGTTTGCCTGGGTGCTGGTTTTGTTTGTGCCGGTGATTATTTTTTCAGCGGGGCGAATCGGGCGGCGGGTGCGGCATACGACGCGGCGCGGGCAGGATAAGCTGGCCGACATTCAGAACATTCTGCACGAGACCATTACCGGCAACCGGATTGTGAAGGCTTTCAGCATGGAGTCGTGGGAGATTGCGCGATTCCGCAAGGCTGCGCAGAGGCTTTTTAGAGCCAATCTTCGTTCGGTGGCGGCGGTGGCCATCAGCTCTCCGTTGATGGATGTTTTTGGGGCGATTGCGATTGCGTTGCTTTTACTGTTGGGGCGCGAGCAGATCAATCATCACGTATTTTCTTCCGGAACATTTCTGGCGTTTATTGTGGCGGTCTTTAAGCTGTACGATCCGGTGCGCAAGTTTGCTTTGTTCAACAACAATTTTCAGCAGGCGCTGGGCGCGTCTTCCGAGATATTCAAGTTTATGGATACGGAAGACGATGTAAAAGAGAAGCCCGGAGTGCAACCGTTGCCGCCGTTTTCGCGCAGCATCCGGTTCGAGAAAGTTTGTTTTTCTTATGGAGCTGACGGCGAAGAGGGGCGCGAGATTCTGCGCGATATCAATCTAGAAGTGCGGGCAGGCGAGGTTCTCGCCGTGGTGGGATCGAGCGGTGCGGGGAAGAGCACGCTGGTGCACTTGATTCCACGATTCTTTGATGTGACTTCCGGGCGATTGACCATTGATGGCCGCGATGTGCGCGAGACTACGCTGGCATCGCTGCGGGCGCAGATCGGAGTGGTAGCGCAGGATACGGTGCTGTTCAACGATACGGTGCGGAATAATATCGCGTATGGACAGCCGGGGGTTCCTCAGAAAGCCGTTGAGGATGCGGCTCGGGCGGCGTTGGCGCATGACTTTATTATGGAGTTGCCCGGCGGCTACGAAACAGTGATTGGCGAGCGTGGAGTACGGCTTTCGGGCGGGGAGCGGCAGCGGATTGCGATTGCGCGGGCGCTGTTGAAGAATGCTCCGATTCTGATTCTGGATGAAGCGACCTCGGCTTTGGATAGCGAATCGGAGGCGCTGGTGCAGTCGGCGCTGCAGAATCTGATGACGGGAAGAACTGTTGTGGTGATTGCGCATCGGCTTTCTACGGTGCGGCGGGCGGATCGGATTGTGGTGTTGGAGAATGGGACGGCTTCGGACATTGGTCCGCATGAAGAGTTGATGAAGAAGCTGGGGACTTATCGGCGATTGTATGAGTTGCAGTTTGCGGAAGTGGAACCGGCTCGGCCGGAAGTGCATGCGGAGTGAAGGGTGTGGGGAAGTCCCCGCCCTGTCGCACCGAACGCGACAAGGACGGGGCACCCGTTTCTGAATAGAGATCGATAAGACACATATGCCGATTCGTTCCATGACGGGGTTCGCGCAGGTGAAGGGGCAGGTGAACGGGCAGTTTGGGTTCACGCTGTCGCTTAAATCCGTGAACCATCGGTTTCTTGATATTCATTTCCGGATGCCGTCCGATAGTGACGATCTGGAGATGAAGCTGCGGCGACGGTTGAAGGAGCGGATGGCGCGCGGGCATGTGGAGCTGACTCTGAATATCGAACGCGGGGTGAGCGAAGGTTTCTCGCTCAACCGGACTTTGGTGAGTGGATACGTGCAGGCGTTTCGCGCGGCGGCGGCAGAATTTGGGTTGGCGGCGGAGCCGGACCTCAATGCGATTCTTCGCATCCCGGGAGCGCTGGAGTCGGAAGCTTTGCCGGTTGAGGATGGACTGGAGGCGGCGGTTCTGGGCAAGATGGAAGAGGCTTTGGGGCGTCTCAACCAGATGCGCGAAGAGGAAGGTCGCGGCACGGAGCGGGAATTGCGGGAGCGCATGCAGCATGTGCAGCAGGCGCGCGAGGGCGTGGAGAAGCATCGACAGGCGGTGTTGCAAACGTATGCGGAGCGGTTGCGGACGCGATTGCAGGAGTTGGTGGGTTCGCAAATCGAGCCGGAGCGGATTCTGCAGGAGGCGGCGTTGCTGGTCGATCGCAGTGATATTCAGGAAGAACTGGTGAGGTTGGATCAACACGTGAAACATCTGCTGGGGTTGCTTGATCAGGGTGGAGAAGTTGGTAAGAAGCTGGATTTTCTGTTGCAGGAGATGAACCGCGAGGCCAATACGCTGCTTTCGAAGACTTCGGGGTTGGCGGGCGAGGCAATGAAAATCACCGAACTGGGGTTATCGATGAAAGCGGATATCGAAAAAGCGCGGGAGCAGGTACAGAATCTCGAATGACGACGGTCTACATTATTTCGGCGCCGTCGGGATCGGGCAAATCGACGCTCGTGGATAAAGTGCGCGAGCTGGTTCCGAACCTGGATTTTTCGATTTCCTATACCACGCGGGCGCCGCGGGGGAATGAGCGGAACGGACAAGAGTATTTTTTTGTGTCGCGGGAAGAGTTCGAGGAGATGATTGGGCGTGATGACTTTTTGGAATATGCGGAAGTGTTCGGCAACTATTACGGCACGGCGAAGAGCGTGCTGCATCAGGCCGAGGTGCGGGGCAAAGACCTGCTGCTGGATATCGATGTGCAAGGGGCGAAGCAGATCAAGCGGAAGTTGCCGTCGGCGTTAAGCATTTTCATTATGCCGCCGGACCGCAAGGTTTTGGAGGCGCGGTTGCGGAAACGCAGTCTGGATACGGACGAGGTGATCCAGCGCCGGTTGGTCACGGCCAGTCGTGAGATTGAGAATTACGAGAAATACGACTATATTCTGGTAAACGACCGTCTAGATGAATCGATCGAAGCGCTGCAGGCGATCCTGCTGGCGGAACGGCTGAGGCGCTCGGGAGTTCAGGGATCCGCTGACGATGGGAGAACGCTGGCGAAAGCGGAAAGTTGCCGCTTGAAAAACATTCGGGAGCGGCTGCAGCCAATCCTGGCCTCGTTTAGCACGGCAGCGACGTCGGGCGGGCGTTAGCGAAAAGGGAGAACACAATGAAGTTGATTGAAGGGTTCGACAGCAACTATCGATATATTCTGGTAGCCGCTCGACGCGCACGACAATTGCAAGGCGGTGCGCCTCCGGTCATCGAAACTCACTCCCGCAAACCCTGCCGCATCGCGCAGGATGAAATCAAAGCTGGCAAAGTAAAGTGGGTGATCCCGGAGATGCCCAAGTCCACCGTCGAGGTAGTGAGCGAAATGCTCGACAAGGCGCTGGGGCAGGAGTAGGGACGTGCAATTGCCGGCTGCCGATTGGGCTTGGGTACGGAGCCGTCGGCAATTGGAAATTGACCATCGGCAATCATGAAAATTGCGCTGGGCGTCAGCGGCGGGATTGCGGCTTATAAGGCGGCGGAAATTGTGCGCCTGCTGCAGGATCGCGGCATTCGAGTACAGGTTGTCATGACGCACGCCGCGCAGGAGTTTATTCGGCCTCTCACCTTTGCTGCGCTCTCCGGCGAAAAAGTCATTACGGATATGTTTGGCGCGGGTACAAACGAGTCGCCGAATATTGATTCTGCGGTGGAGCACATTGCGGTGGCGCAGTCGATTGATGCGCTGCTGGTTGTGCCCGCGACCGCTGACGTTCTTGCCAAGTTTGCCCAGGGGATTTCCAGCGATTTTCTCAGCACGCTTTATCTCGCAACCACGGCCCCGGTCGTGGTCGCGCCCGCAATGAATGTAAATATGTGGGATCATCCGGGGACGCAGGCGAATCTTGGTATTTTGAAAAAGCGCGGGGTGCGGATCGTGGAACCGGGTACGGGATACTTGGCTTGCGGCATGACCGGTCCTGGACGTCTGGCGGAGAATGAAGCAATCATCGCGGCCACGCTCGAAGCCTTGGGCGCTTCGCAGGAGTTAGCTGGCGAAACGGTGTTGATCACGGCTGGGCCGACGCGAGAGAAGATCGATCCGGTGCGATATCTTACGAATCGTTCGAGCGGTCGGATGGGATACGCGCTGGCCGAGGCTGCGCTTCGCCGGGGGGCGCGAGTGTTGCTGGTGTGCGGACCTACTGCTTTAACTCCGCCGGGTGCGGCTGAGGTTACGCGGGTCGAGTCTGCTGAAGAGATGCGGGTGGCGGTTTTGAAACTGCTTTCCGAGGCGACCATCGTTATCAAGACAGCGGCGGTCTCTGACTATCGTCCAAAATCTTTAGCCTCGCAGAAGATCAAGCGCGGCGGACCGATGACGCTGGAACTTGAGCCTACCGTCGATATCCTGGGTGAGATTGCGCGGCACAAGCGGACGCAGCTGATTATTGGCTTCGCCGCTGAAACTCAGAATGCGTTGGAAAATGCACGCAAGAAACTTGCTTCGAAGTCGCTCGATGCCATCGTGGTGAATGACGTTTCGCGCGAGGGTGTGGGCTTCGATTCTGATCGCAACGCGGTCACGATTATTACTCAACACGAAATCGTTCAAGTGCCCGAGACCACGAAGTGGGAAGTCGCGCAACGCGTGCTCGATCAATTGATAAAGCTGCGAAGTCCACAAAACACTCCCGCAAAGATTGGGAAATAGCGAATGCCCGGCGTGCTCGACCCGGAAATCAAGCGCGCTCTAACCGAACGGATTCGCTTCTACAATGAGTTAGGCATTTACGATTTCTACCGCCGCGAGAATCCCGAAACCCAACCAGAACAGCGAGAGGAAATGACCCCAAGAAGTAAAGCGGTGGCTGCAGTTGTGTCCGGAGAAGAGTTGTCAGCGGCGAACTCGAGGCCTGAATCGAGCGCGGCTGATCCGGTTACGGCGCTGCGTTTGATTCGCGAGGATCTCGGAGAATGTACGCGTTGCCGCTTGAGCAAACAGGGACGCAAGCAGATCGTGTTCGGCGTGGGCAATCCGAAAGCTGAGCTGATGTTTATCGGCGAGGCTCCGGGTGCAGATGAAGACCAGCAGGGTGAGCCGTTCGTGGGCCGCGCCGGACAGTTGCTCAACAATATGATCAAAGCCATGGGCATACGGCGCGAAGATGTTTACATAGCGAACATCATCAAGTGCCGTCCGCCGGGGAACCGAACGCCGGAGCGGGATGAGTGCGAGACGTGTTCTCCATTTCTGATGCGGCAGATCGCTGCCATCCAGCCCAAGGCAATCGTGGCATTGGGTGCTGTCGCTGCGAAAACGCTTTTGGCAATTAATGCACCCATGTCCGAGTTTCGCGGTCGCTGGTTCGATTTCCGCGGCACCAAGCTTGCCGTTACTTATCATCCGGCGTTTCTTTTGCGCGATCCCCGCCAGAAGAAAGAAACTTGGAAAGATTTGCAGATGGTGATGAAAGAGTTGGGAATGGCGATTCCCGCGAAGGGCGCCGAGTAGAGTTTTCGCCACCCAAGCACGGGCGAAGATGCCCGCGCCTACATCTACAGGCGGAATGGCGCAGCCAACAGTCTCGCCGGCAGCATCACTGCAGCCCACACCAGTTCCAACACTCCGTGCACTGCAATCCCGATAATCCGAAACGGCAGCAGCAGGAGCCACACGATTGGATAGAGCACAAGCGCGACCAGCGCCAACGGCCAGCACAATACGAACAGCAGGCACCACAAGAGAAAAGTGAACACAACGGCTCTCCTTGCCTTCTAACGTAAGTTACGAAGATTCGCGCCGAAAAGTTCTGGGAACCTAGTCAGCCCTTCCGACGCGATTGTCGTGAGCCAGGTGTTTCTCGAGGAATGCCAGCGTACGCAAGCCGGCGTCGCGCCAGACCTCGCCAGTGAAGCCATGACCTGAGCCGGTGTAGATTTGGATTTCATACGCGATCTGCTTCTTCTCGAGCAGTTGCTGCAAGTGGTAGGCTTCTTCAACTGGAACGGTTTTGTCCTGATCTCCGTGCAGGATCAGCACCGGGCACAGCCGTCGCGTGAAGAATCTCATTTCTTTGGGCATGCCGCCGAAGAACTCCACTACGGCTCGGATTCGCGAGTCGATGGCCGAGGCCGATAGCGCGAGATACGCGCCCAGAGAGAATCCTAATAAACCGATGCGATCGGGATCGACTTGAGACTGGCGAGCTACGAAGCTGACTGCATCCCACAAAGTTTTCATCCAGAGTGGGAAGTGGCGGAAGATGGTTTGCATGCCGTCGATTTCGACGGTGCCCGTACGGTCGAAATAGTGGAGCACGTAGACGGCGAAGCCTTGCTGAGCCAGGAGTTCCGCCGGTTCGGCCATCGACGCGTGACCGCCTCCGGAGCCGTGCAGACCGATCACGGCGGGAAAGCTCTGGCCGTTGTCAGTCGGCAGAAAGCAATCCAAGCGGATGTCTTTGCCACCGCTTTCGAATGACAATTGAGATTGAGTGATGGGATACATGGTTGCGCTGTTCATCAGTCACTTACTTCAGGAATCTCAGCACAGATGAGGTTGAGATTGAAACAGCAGATCCCTCCACTGCGCTCGCTTTCGCTTCGCTCCGGTCGGGATGACAAGGATTTATTTCTGCTATGGGCTGGTCGCGGCCCGCTCTGCTCCCGCCAACTTCTCTAACGACGCTTCATACGGCGCGCGTGCGATCCCGCGCTCAGTCACTATCGCAGTCACGTATTTTGCGGGGGTTACATCGAAGGCAGGGTTCTCGATCTGTGCTCCGTCGGGGGTCATTTGTTTGCCGGCAATGTGGGTCACTTCTTTTTCGTTGCGCTGCTCGATGGGAATCGTACTACCGTCCGGAGTTTCGAAATCGATGGTCGACAGAGGTGCAGCTACGTAAAAGGGGATGTTGTGCTCTTTGGCAAGAACGGCCACGGAATACGTCCCTATTTTATTAGCCACATCGCCGTTGGCCGCGATACGGTCGGCGCCTACGACAATCGCGCCGATCTTCCCTTGCTTCATAATCGAGCCTGCCATGTTGTCAGAGATTACGGTCGTGGGAATACCATCTTTCACCAGTTCCCATGCGGTCAGGCGCGATCCTTGCAGGAAAGGTCGAGTCTCGTCAGCGTAGACATGGATTTTCTTTCCTTGCTCAACCGCAGCGCGGATTACGCCAAGCGCGGTTCCATAGCCGCAGGTCGCGAGCGCTCCGGCGTTGCAGTGCGTGAGCACGCCTCCACTCGCTGGCATCAGCGTTGCGCCAAAACGTCCCATCGCCTGGTTGGCGGCAATGTCTTCGGCGTGCATGCGTTGAGCTTCTTCGATCAGGGCTTGCTTGATCTGGGGCAGCGGGCGTACTCGGAGCAACTCGAATTTGTCGCGCATGCGGCGGATCGCCCAGAAGAGATTTACCGCCGTGGGACGCGTCTTGCCAATCACTTCGCAAATCTGATCAAACTCGCGCTTCAGTTCGCCGACGGTTTCGGCCTTCGAGTTTTTCATTCCCAGAGCAATGCCCATGGCCGCCGCCACGCCGATGGCGGGTGCGCCGCGTACGACCATGTTGCGAATGACGTCGGCAACCTGCTCGTAGGTCTTGCAAGTGACGTAGGTTTCTTCGGTAGGCAGCTTCGTCTGATCGATGAAGCGTACTCCCTTGTCAGTCCATTCCAGGGTTTGGATCATGATTCAATTCCCAACACGATTGTCATACTGAGCGAAGCGAAGTATCTCTGCAGTGGTCCCAGCCGAGAGCAATACATCGGTCCTTCGCTTCGCTCAGGATGACATGGCATTTTATGACATCACATCCTGTGCACGGCGCAACGGTTGCGCGGCATGTTCGTGACTGCTGGTCTCCCGCATAGCTCGCAACCAGCCGCAACCGCGTAGGTCGTCGGAAGAGCCTTATCTTTTTTTCGCAAATGTTCTTTACGCACGTCCGACGCCGTGAATATCGAAATAAAGTTAGCGGGTGCGGCAGCTTTCTCGACACTCGGACGACCATTTGCCTCTTCCCGTTCCACCAGGCACATCACGCCGGCGATTTCGAATCCGAAGCCGCGCGCCACTTCGATCGCCTGAATGGTTGACGCTCCCGTGGTACATACGTCGTCGACGATGACCACACGCGCGTTTTTTTCGCGAAAGCCTTCGATGCGCTGGCCGGTGCCGTGTTGCTTCTCCGCCTTGCGGACCAAAAAGCCGTCAATGTCGCCGCTGGTCACGGTGACGGCAACCACGATCGGATCGGCGCCCATGGTCAAGCCGCCAATAGCTCGCGGACGCCATTTGCGCTTCTGAATTTCCTTAAGGAAGACCTGTCCCGTAAGCTGCGAGCCGCGAGCGTCCAAGGTTGTGGTGCGGCAATCGACGTAGTAGTCGCTGGTGCCTCCGGATGAGAGTTTAAACTCTCCCAGACGAAAAGACTTGGTTGCCAGCAGACGCAAAAGTTCCTGACGCGCGGAAGCCATGGAAAATCTAAGATAGCATGAAGCGGGCTTCAAGCTTTAGGCGTCATGTTTCTTGCGTCCGAAACCTCAGGCCTCCCGACTGCCTCACTGATTCAATTTTTCCAGATGACGAAATCCGTCGGTTCCTACGAACAGCAGAAGTGAAATGGTGCCGTTGTATGCCACGTGCACGATCAAACTGGCGGCCACGGATTTCGTGACCGCGCGCGTGATGGTCAGCGCCAGTCCGACCATGACGATCACGAGCACCGGTCCCCACGCTCGGCCCAGTTGCGGGGCGTGAACTAAACCGAATCCCGCAGCCGTTATCAGCACGGCGACGACGATGCCTAATCGGCGAGCCAGCACGGGATAAAGAAATCCGCGAAAGAAGAGTTCCTCGAAAAGCGGCGCGAGGGTTACGCTGAACAACGACATTGTCCAGGCTTCGGCCGGGGTACGAAAGAACTGGTCCATCGGCAGTTCTTTTGGCGTTGGAAGAAAGTGCGCGAGTGCTTGCAGAGCAAACGACAGAGCTACGCCAGCCAGCAAAAAGTTCGACCAGTGCTTCGGCCAGTTCCATCGAATCGCATGCCAAAAGTCCCGGCCGGGTTCGCGCTTGGCAAGCAAAGCCATAAAAGCGAAAGTCGACAGGTACGATAGCCCTTGCACCAGCACACCGACCAGCGGATAAGTCACAACCTGAAGGAACGACATTTTGGGATAGAACAGTCGCTGCGCAAGCAGACCAACCACGGGCAGAAAAACTACGCCCGAAGCAAACGTCAAAAACACAATCAGAAGCACATCCCATCCGCTCCACGGCGGATTCTCAGAAGGGATTTTTACGGGCGCGGGCGGCTCCGGAAGCGAGAGCAGGTCAGGCTCGGACCACGGATTTGGGGGGGTGGACACGCGATTTAGATTACGATTACGGGGATGATTTACGCCAGCAGCTCCGCGGTGGGAAGGCGTTTTTCTTTCTCGCTGAAATACTGCGCCAGGGCTTGTCCCGTGTAGGACTTCTTATTGCGCGCGACTTGTTCCGGCGTACCCTGCGCGACGATTCGCCCCCCGTCCTCTCCACCTTCCGGGCCAAGATCGACGATCCAATCCGCGTTGCGGATTACATCGAGATTGTGCTCGATAATCACAATCATGTTTCCCAGGTCGGTGAGGCGATGCAAAACATCGAGCAGCTTCTTAACATCGTCAAAGTGCAGCCCAGTCGTGGGTTCGTCCAGCAGGTATAAAGTCTTGCCGGTTTGCCGTTTGCTCAGCTCACGCGCCAGTTTGATGCGTTGGGCTTCACCCCCCGAGAGTGTCACTGCCGATTGCCCGAGGTGAATGTATCCCAGGCCGACGTCGACCAGGGTCTGCAGTTTTTGTTTCACCTGCGGAATGTTCTCGAGAATCGGCAAAGCGTCCAACGCCGGCATTTCGAGCACATCTGCGATGGAATATCCCTTGTATTTAACAGCTAGAGTTTCATGATTGTAGCGGCGGCCGCCGCAAACTTCGCAAAGCACGTAGACATCAGGCAGAAAACTCATTTCAATGCGGCGCTGTCCCTCGCCCTGGCAGGCTTCGCAGCGTCCTCCCGTAACGTTGAAGGAGAACCTTCCGGCTTTGTAACCTCGTTCGCGCGATTCCGGCAGCATGGCGTAGAGATCGCGAATCTGTGCAAAGACACCGGTATAAGTCGCGGGATTCGAGCGCGGCGTGCGCCCAATGGGCGATTGATCGATGCGAATAACCTTGTCGATATTCTCTGCGCCGGAAATTGTTTTGTGCGCGCCAGCTTCTTCGCGTGAGCGGTACAAAATCTTGGCGAGCGCACGATAAAGAATGTCATTCACCAGTGTGGATTTGCCCGAGCCGGAAACTCCCGTGACAACAGTCATCGCGCTCAACGGAAAGGTGACGTCAATGTTCTTCAAGTTATTTTCACGCGCGCCCACAATGGTGATTCCCGCACCGTTCGTTGGCCGGCGTTCAGAGCGCATGGCGATCTGGGTGCGACCGGAAATGTAAGCGCCGGTGAGCGAGCGGGAGACTTCCATGATTTCTTCCGGGGTACCGCGAGCCACGAGTTCACCTCCATGTCGGCCAGCCCCCGGCCCAAGATCAATGACGTAATCAGCCCGGCGGATGGTCTCTTCATCATGCTCAACCACCAGCACCGTATTGCCGAGGTCGCGCAACTCCTCGAGCGCCTTTAACAATTGGGCGTTGTCCCGGTGATGCAAGCCGATGGAGGGCTCGTCGAGCACGTACAGGACGCCTCTCAGTTTTGACCCAATCTGCGTTGCTAGACGAATGCGCTGCCCTTCGCCTCCAGAAAGCGTGGCCGCAGAGCGGTCGAGGGCGATATATCCCAGCCCAACGGCATTCAAGAACTGCAGCCGTTCCACAATCTCGTGCACGACGCGGCCTGCGATCGCGGCCTCGCGTCCGGTGAGCTTGATTTTTCTTGCCAGCTCCAGCGAACGCGAAACCGGGAGTCTAGTGAAATCAGCAATCGAGAGGCCGTTAACCTTTACTGCCAAGCTCTCCGGACGCAGCCGCTGCCCATGGCAAGCGGGGCATACCGTAGCTGACATGTAATCGAGGAGGAAATCGCGGTAGCCGTCAGAGGTGGATTCCTCGAGTGCTCGCTTCAGATAGGGAATAATTCCACTGAATCCCGTTTTGCCCGCTCTGCCAGATTCTCCGAACAGCAGGAGGTTTTGCACTTTCTCGGGAAACTTTTCGAATGGCGTGCTCAAATCCAGGCCATGCGCCGCAGCCGCGATTTGCAGCATGTGGATCAGGTTTTGCGACGCCGATCCAGGCCCCAATCCGCCATCAAGCAACGGCTTTGACCAATCCACAATGACTTTTGCAGGATCGAAATCGTAGCGGCTGCCTAACCCGTGGCACTCGGGACAGGCTCCGTAAGAGCTGTTAAAGGAAAACGACC
>Ga0210383_10004367_pt1 | contig 12553 bp, 11 predicted proteins | sample IncBWC14OmetaG_FD_160072 | JGI IMG/M metagenome (GOLD analysis project Ga0210383, IMG submission 160072) | Forest soil microbial communities from Barre Woods Harvard Forest LTER site, Petersham, Massachusetts, United States - Inc-BW-C-14-O ...
TGGTAGTCAGTGACCGCAACTGCAAGTTCCGAGTCAAGTTGAACCAAGTTTCGCTGAGTCAGCAATCCTTTTCGCATTTCATGAAGACACAATTGATCATATCACTTGGTGACATAGACATCATAAAGTATATATTATCGTCAGTGGCTCATCCGATTCTCTAGACTAGAAGCTTTTCGATGGCATTTTTGACAGTCGTTATCTGGCTAGACAGCTCTTTCGACTCGCTGGTGGTGACACTGGCAGAGATTACGGGCCTTGAGACATCACAGGCACGTCCGAGGGCGGCCTTGGATGGGACGAAGACGTAGGGTACATTCTAAAACAAAAAACCCACATAAACAACTATTCGTTTGTAGAACAAGGTGGAGGTACCTTTTCTTCGCACAAAAGCGGGAGATGGAGCAAGATCTCGAGCGGCTCAGTGTCGGCAGTCAAAACAATGAATTCAGCGATGCCGCGATTGAGTGTTTTGGTGGCTATTGGTATTCCAAGGAAAATAAGTACAATCATACGCAGCGAATGTATGAAAGAGCTTGAAAACGTGCCTTCATTCGCTCCTTTTTTGAGTTGCTTATATTGACCAGCTTGCTGCACGAGCTCAAGAATCTACGTAGAAATGAGTGCGTGGCTAACAAATATTGGATTAAGGACCTACAGAATTCGTGAGGTCGGCATCTGCAAGTGGCCATGCTTTTCCTCGGGCTTCTGCCATTGCTTATTGAATTGGGGCAGACTGAGTAGTATACGGGTGACCTCACGTCTAGTTGATCCTTGGTCGAATGATAGTTGTCCACTGGCAATTGCCTCAAAAAGTGTGCTGTTTGTATGTATTTGCTCTCTCCCAACTGAAAACGAATGGTCTAATAGCTATATAACACGTCAGACTCTCCAGAAACTAAAAATAGCTGAGCAGGATACTTTCCAATCTATCCCCCTCAAGATATTACCAAAGCCGTCGAAATATATGCAGCAACTGGTCATTTGATTAGCTATGTATAAAATGAAATGCAGGAGGTTCGTGATATATGTACGGCTGGAATAAGCCAACAACAATTTCTCGACAATCGATCCCTACTTGATTACCGCCCAATCTTCAGTCGTGTAGAACGTGTGGCCTGAATATGAAATGGTCAGTCAATTCTGCGAAACGTTGCCTGAGATTGATAACAAGAACCATAAACGTACCTTCCGTCGTTTCTTCAGCCTGTATCACGCAAAGAAGGAAAAGAATCAGTGTGGGTCAAATCAAGACAATTTCTGGTGTCGGCCACACCGAGAGTAGCAAAAGATGCAAGACTCACTTGTGTTTTTTCATCTTCTTTTTTCTCTTCCTTCTAGTGCTATCCATAATAACCTCCCATTCGCTATCCATTTGCTGCTGCAGACCCACACGCTCTGGATCTAGATCAACGTTCATTCCAAGCCGTCGTAGAGTGCTCTCCCACGCGACTGCGCCACCGGCTCGGCTCATTGTAAGTGCCCGAGTGAGCTGACGCGCAGCCTCTGCGTCAGCATCGATGGCAGCGTCTGGGGTTTCATCCAGCGTATCGAAGTATCCGGTTGGCGGTGGGGAGTGAGCGTTCATGTTCGCGTCTGTCTCGGGCGGCGTTGAGTACAGCGGGCCCGCTGATGGTGCAGGTCGGAGAATGGAGGGCGGATGCGAAAGGAGGAGAAGCGGGCGATGGAGGGAAAAGAATTGATGAAGTTTGAACTCTTTCGAGTTCACGATCGCATGAGAAGGAAGTGCGGGATGTTGCCAGGATGCATGGCCAGATGACGCGGTTACATGGTTTCGTGGGTGTGAATTGTCATGACTGGGGTTTGACCTCGCTGAGGATGACGATTGTGAGTGAGATGAACATGGCTCATCCGCATTGGCCTTTAGCATCTCATTGGGTCCATTGTTGCTGCTGCCTCCGCTGCGAACAGCTGCGGCACCTTGTGTACCACCATCCGCTGAGGTGGGTGAAGCAGAGTCAACTTTGCCGTTTTTCACGCCAGAACCGCGTGCCACAACGGACTTCGGTGGTTTCGCCGAATTGAAGTATCGGCCGGACTTGGAGGAGAAAAATGAAGAGTAGGTTCTACGGGGAATGGGATAGAGAAAGCGAGCAAATGTAGACATCCCAGTGTCTAGTACCTTCTGTGATAAGAAGTATTACAACTTCTCAAGGAAGGTGAATGATTCAGACGACAAGCGGAGCTTAAGGCTCACGTGGTTTACATTTCAAGTGAATCGAATCATTGAATCAAGCCGCTGATGTAATTATACTTGGACTCGGATCATGATTGGTTTTTTGAACTCAAGCTCCGGTGTCCGAGTCGTATCCCAAGGTGTCCAGGATTTCACCATGGAAACGCGAAAGTGCCAGCCGGAATCATCCAGTGAATGACAGCCATTTGGGGTACAGTTACCGTGGTTTTGTCCTACTAGAAACAGCACCTTTCCAACTTGAAGCGCCTTTTCACGGATTGTCCGAGTCCACGAAGTTCTGTACACAATTTCGGTAACACTTTGGTAACACTGCTGACACCACAGCTATTTTGCAAGTTGCTAAATCCTTTGTTCCGTTGTTTTAAAATTTAGACAAACGATTTACACATGCCATGGCAACACCACCTGCCGAGCTGAACAGATCCTTTTTGCTAAATTTAAACGACTTGAAATTTAAAACGGGCCAAGATTTTGCGCATTTAGACCATGAATTCGAAATAGTTGGACGTCAGCAGTGTAACTCGGTCTGTGATGCATTCACTTGCTCGTTCACTAGCACGTCGCTCGTCGCTCATTCGACCATTTCATTTCATACAACGCCCCATTTCCGTGAATGTTTATGGCATGCGCAGAGGACAATTGTCAATTTGACGATAGCTGTCATCTCATCCCTTGGGGTGGTATTGGAGAGCTCAGGTTTATGGCTCTATATTCACATTGCTTCTTGAATGATATTTATTTGTTGGACGTTGGGCGAAAGTTCTATACGTTACACTTACTACCGAGCAGGCTGTGTCTGACACATCTCTGATACAGGTGGATGTAAAAAGGGAAATATCATAAATCATCCGTGAACTTGCCTACCGATATGATGTATACCTGTACAAAAGTAAATGAAACCCAATTCTCCCCCTACAAAGCATTAATGACAGCTCAGCGATTCTGCATCGCCATGGAAATATTTGAACCATGCTAGTGAGGCTTAGGAGGCAACTAAAGCTTCCCCTTGAGTAAGCCGTGAACGAGTTCCTTCTTGGCACGTTCTCGCAAATCTTTTCGCTGTATTTTACCCGCCGCACTAAGAGATTGAGACCAGCGTAAGTCGTTTGAGGTAAGTTACAATGGACAGCTGTGACTCACCTTTTCGGAATGATATCAAGGACTACAACACCTGGCGATCGAGGTCCACCATGAAATCAGTTGACTTCCTGGGTGCAAGGATATTGAACTAACCTCCTCGTAAGAATTTGTGTTTCGCAACCCTGGTCTGGATCCAGCCCTGTACGTGGTTGCAAAAAGCCGCTTTCTCCTGGTCCGTCTTAAAGGGTTTAGAGGACACGACGTATGCTCTGTCCAACATTGTCAGCCATTACTGGTGACGGATGAGTGGGAGCAACGGACCTAGGGAGTTCGGTTGCTTCCGTGGTGGACTGCACACCAATCACGGCAGCATCCCGGACTTCCGGATGCTGCAAGAGGACACTCTCCAGCTCAGCTGGCGGAACTGTGGAAAACAATTAGCTTTACATCTGTCCGCATTCTGAGTACAGAGGTAATCTACCTTGAAATCCCTGAATAGGTCATCCAATATCATCTATCAACCAAAAACAGAAATTAAAGATAATAGAATGACATGAGACGCACATTGTATTTGATGAGTTCCTTCTTTCGATCGACGATATAGAAAAAGCCCTCTTTATCCCGAATGGCCACGTCTCCCGTCTTGAACCACCCTTCAGATGTGATTGAATTTTTGGTGGCCATTTTATTGTTGAGATAACCCTAATCCAATCACTACTACTAATGCTGTCACAGTTAGAATACAAAACTTACTTTCATGATATTTGGTCCCCTCAACCACAGTTCTCCGGGTTCACCCTCATCGGCATCAGTTGAACTCGGACTTTCGTCCAACTCATTAACCAGCCGCGCCTCCATATTGGGGAGTAAGATCCCAACGCTGCCAACTCTGCGCTCTGTATCTTGAGGAAGGAGGACGTGGGAAATGGGAGAGGTTTCTGTAAGGCCATATCCTGTGACGCATATTTGATCATCAATTGAACCATTTTTTCCGAACAGATGAAGAGATGCAGAGTAAATTGGCCGTTTTCATAACATAAACCCGTAAGGAATAACTGACCTTGACCAACCACTACATCAACCCCTACAGATTTGAATTTCTCACGGACGGACGTGGCTAAAGGAGCTCCAAGAGGTGCAGCACCCGAATACAGCATCTTCAACGATTTGAGATTATATTTGTTCGTTGCTGTCGGCGCCGATCCAAGGGAAATCGACGAGCGATTCAGTTTGTTTTGGGCAAGCCGCGAAATGATGACTTACAAGGGTGATGAGCGAGTGCAAGAAGAATGGGCGGCACGACGTTGATGTAAGTGGCGCAGTATCTTTCGATAGTTTTGCAAAAATGGTCCGGTTCATATTTAGCCATGACAACCACAGGAACGGCAAGGAGGTATGGAAATAGAAGGATTTGAGCTGCACCTGTTGAAGAAGTTCAATAAGCAGTTCCCAAGTCAATGCAAAGGCATTTGAAGGAAGAGACGGGCAGAAGGGGAGTTTCTCTGAAGCTCACCGTAGATGTGATAGAATGGTAGAAGACCTATTGTAAGGTCTTTTCCGTGTACTAAGAAAGGGTAGGTGGATGATGTCATTTGCAGACTGGAGGTGATGTTCTTGTGAGAACTCTAATATCCAGATGACGGTATTAAGGTATACTCAGACATTGGAGAAGATTATGTCACACCTCGACCCCCTTGGGTTGACCAGTTGTTCCAGATGAATAACAAAGCAGGGCAGTTTCGTTAGCATCTGGCCCATCGAATTTCTCCTCTTGGCTAAGGCTACCCTTGCTAATGAAGTCCTCCATGGTGAAAAATCCAGAGGGAACACCGGCCGTGAGACCATGAGTAGCAAGGACAATTCTCGTCTTAAAATCCTCCGGGCTGATTTTTACAAGCGTAAACATATCAAGTGTAACTTGCAGCAAGGCAGGATGGACGAATATGAGATCCGCCTGGCTATCTTTCCACTGGTGAGCAAGTTCAGGCGGGGTATATGAGCTGTTCGCCAATGTGCACTTAAAACCCGCCGCAATACTCCCAAAGAGCATCACAGGCCATGCAATGGTATTGGGGCTAAAAATCATGATAGTGCTTCCCCGTGTGAGCCTCGGTCCCCCAAGCTTGAGAAGGTGGGTACGCAATCCCCATGCAAGGGAGAGTGTGAGACTCCTGAGTTGACCGCGCGTGACTGTATATCCTGTTTCGGAGTCAACGAAGGCAGGTTCATTGGTGGCAGATGGAAAACTGTCGTTTGCGAACAGTAGGGACCAAATGGATGCATCTACCAGGGGACAGGCCGGGAGCTGCGATTTGTAGATTTTCTCGGCCATAGCTGAAAGTTAAGAGGTTGTTAATCGGAGTGCTTCTGGGTTAATGTTACTACCAGCTTGAACTTTGCAATTGCCCAGCTTTGAGTGGCTTTGAAATTTGAGCTCGACTCCAACTCGACTTGGAGGTGTTGTTCAACGTGCAACTGCACGATGATTGAATTCTCAGATCTCAGATCCGGTGCACGTGTTGAAAGTTTTGCCTAGTATTTACTCAGATTGGGGCAATTCTTGCGAAATAAGGTCCATGATAAGTTAAGCAGATGAGGACCTCGGTATCAGTAGGCACAGAAATTCTTCCAGGCAAATAACACATCTATTGTACAGTGCTTTGCATGTGAAACTGCACAAGTAATCTCACAGAAATCTATTTATATATATTTGTTGGATGTGGCAAAAGCATGACATTGTGACATTCCCCACTTTCTTCGTGACATTGTGATGTTGACGTGGCCTGTTACAAATATAAACAAACAAGTTTTCGTGAATTTGCTTGTGCAGTTTCACATGCAAAGCACTGTAAGAATTTGGGCCAGAATCTTAGTTTGTCAAGTGCAGCAAAACCAACACAAATAAACAATAATAAGCAGGCCACATGTGGCACATGTTTTGGTGATTAACAAATCAGCCAAACTTTAATGAAGTTAGGTAATCTGGGAATGGCAATTCCCAATGTAAAAAACTAGGATTCTGAGTCCCTGGTAGCAAAGGGATCACATGCAAGCCATGCTGTATAACCTGGGCTGAGCCAAGAAGGATAGTGTGTGTGGATGGGGTGCCTCACTGTTCACCCTCAATCATCATCCCCATATGTGCCTTGATCTTATCTCCATAGATCTAGTTATAAATTGTCTGGCATGGGCAACTTTGTCTCAGGATTGAGATCATTCAATTGCAGATGGATGTGGAGTGGTAGTGAGCTCAACCAGGTCACCCTTGAAATGAGGTTGAGCCTGAGGTGGATTAATCATACACAATTGTGTAGTGGGGTACCATCAACTCTGGGTTGAGGCAGGTGCATGGATGGTCATAGATTGTGGATAGTAAAGCAGACCATGGTTGTTGGTGGATGGTTTAGTATCATTGTTGTAAGTAGTCTGGACAGCCTAGCACCATAACTGTTACACCAAAAGGGACATAACTGAACAACATAGTTGTTCAGCCAGCAGGCTGTATATATGTACATTAGGAGGACTGTAGTAAGCAACATGCTTACAATTGTCTGGGATTGAAACAACTCCATTGTAGATGAAAGAGTCATGTTAACTGTTACGCTCGAAAGTGGGGGAGGGAAGACCATAAGCATGCACCAGGCCCAATCACATGATCAAGGTTCTGATGTATGGACAAGACAAGGAAGACTTAGTGGCAAGTAGAGAACTTTGGCTTCAACCTATGAAGGTTGCACCTCTTGCACCCAAGTGTTTTCAAATTTCAGAGCACCTAGATACCAAGTCTCAAGGGACTCAGAGAGGGTGATTCAGAGATCAAACTAAGGAGTACATGGGTAGATACTTGTGATTTATATATGGAGATGTATCAGATCAGGTCTTGTAAAAGTACTAGGAACAAACAGGGTGCGATGGGAAAGGTGAGCATAGGATTGGAGTGGAAATAGTACAAGGTATCTAAAGGAGTGAATATAATTCCAGAAAGGGGGCTATGCATAAAGGCAGGGACACATGGAGTTGGAGTATGCCACAAGAATGTGCATAGCTCATCAGGATCAGGGGAACAAGTTGGGTGTGTAAACACTCAGACATGTGATTGGGGAGAGTCATGTGATTTCATGGGATCAGAATGTATTGTTGGGAGTGACAGCCTGACAGGTGTCATTGTGTGATGGTGTGGGAATGAGGCATGTGATTGCAATGGATGTTACATTAATGAGAATAGTTGAGCAGTGGAGGAGTGATGAATTGTGGACCAGTGACTCAGTGATATGCACCTAACACCCCTGACATGTAATCTGTCAAATCTGATGTTTTCTGATTGTGTTCCAGACCACACCATTACAATGCATTATTGCACATACCACACAATAGTCTGTGAGGTTTTCCATCATATTTCTGATGCATTTCTGCGCTATGCTTTACATTTCCTACTTCAGAACACACCATGCACACTTTGCTCTGCATCATGCCTACATCACATCACTGAGGAACTCCATGGACATTATCACATGTCATTTTTATTGTCTTTCTGCCATCATCTTGTTATGCCACACATGTGGCTTGGTCCCAGGTCATCTGTTAATCAGCTGATCACATTGGATCACTCACAGGTCATGCTCCTCCCCTCCCCCTAACTTACTTTTATGATCTCCTATGTTTTATTTCCATTTTCTGTCACAGTTCTTTGTCCCCTCATCATTATTATTGTTCTTTATTCCAGAAAGTCTGATCTGTGTGGAGGCAGGTTCGCCGAACCTCAGGCGCGAACCGCGAACCTTGAACCACATACTGTGAACTGCGAACCTGTGGTGTGGGTGATTATCCTAATAATATCCAGCACATGATCAGCGCATCCCAATTGGTGGTTGCCACTGCAGTTGGTGGCTACCTCCAGCTTTGGCAAAGGCCTCTACGTCCATGGGCCCATGGGCTCTCCAAGTGCAGTGGCACCTTGTGGCATCGTTAGATGAGCTGGTGCCATATAAGTAGTCAGGTGCTGCGATGAGATTGTTTCTCCCTCCATTCAATATGGATGATTCTTTACCTGATCCTGATGTCATTCACATCCACAACTGTGTCAAGTGTAACAAATGAATGGGAGCCATTTGTGTTTATCAAGGGACAAGTACAGACCCTGGCAAACGTGTGCTCAAAGGCAGAATTGTTCAAACGGTGAGTTGGATGGTGGCAAATCAGGGGCCCAAGAGAAAACTGCCCGCATAATGACAATAACAACCAATAGCCTCAGGCTATCCAAGGAGATGTCTCAGTAGCAAACAGAGGCCCAAGAATGTCTCACCAATAACGAACAGTAGTGGAGACAAGGAGATGTTCCAGTAGTGAATGGAGCATAGTTTGGAGGTGGGCCCAGGAAAAACAAAAGAGTGTGCCAGTGCCTGCCATGCAGTGGCATCACAATAGCACATATCACGTGCCTTTTTGGTATACCAGTACATGGACCTGGTCCACAATTCGGACTGACCTTTCTGAGTCCTGGGCCCATGTCGGACAACAGCCCATAAGTACAATAAGTGTCGGACAATAGAGAACAAACAATGGAAACAAACCACCAACAATATCACGTGGATCATGGTTGTTAGCTGACACAGCAGTGGTACACCTAGAGGTCCACGTACTGGTATGCGTACCGGTTCGGCAAACCTCGCTCCCAGTGGATCAGATGTTCTCCTTTATTCTGTGTCCCATCTGTTCTTATTGTTTTCCTTGTTCTCCCCTTTTTAGTTTAAGTTTCTTAGTATAAAATCTCCTGAAAATCATTGATTCAATGAAGAAGTTCACCCCACTTCCCAGCATGTGTTTTGACTTTAGTTCTACACCCTAACCATTATCCTCATCAGCTGCAATACATTGTGCTCATCTGTGATAAAAATTCCATGTTTTTCCGTACTTTGGCCTTGTTCTCACTGCATTCACTTTGTCTGTGTTGCATCTACTGCATTATTTATAAATGTCCCTCATCATTTGGCACTTCTGTGTTACTCTCCCTGTGTTTCCACATATTTTAGACCACATTTTCCACACCTTGCCATGTTCTGCACTTTACATTTTCCACATTTTCATCACACTTTGTCCAGGAACATCAGAACACTTAGGCTGTGTCTGAGACATTCTCTACATACTTGCACACATATTACTAAGTCTTTGTTTTGTATTCCCACTCCAGTCTTCATTGATCACACTTTGTACTTGCACACAACACAGATGTATCATTGGAGTAAGTGACACAAGTCTTCTTTTGAACAAGACCATGTGACCAAAGTCATTTGTGTGATAAGTTTCATTTTATTAAGTATATATCAATATATATTGTTGGATATTATTGTTCTAATATAGTACTAAAGCCCTGGCCTGAGCCACCAGCTCCAGCTTTGAGCTATCCAGCCTATCCTGGGCTGGGCCAGCACCTGGGGCTTGGCTTGGCCTGGCTTCTAGCTTTGAGCTGGGCCAGGCACATCACTAGCAGTGGCCCATATAATGAGGCAGTTTGTTATCACCTTTCTTGTAAAGGTCACCTCACCCCCTACAATCACCTTTCATGTATCACCTTTCACCCATAATTCATCACATGACCTGCCAATAACAAATATCACCAAATCCAGCCACCCACCACTAGGTGTAAAACCTCATAATGCATTTTGTCTGCCAAAAACAAATAGTACCAAATCCTCAGCCACCCACTAGTAGGTGGAAAACCTCATAATTTGATTTCATCTGCCAAAAACAAATACTACCACACATTCAGCCACCTGTTGCACACTTATCAACTCAGGTTCAATTGTTTCTGGTGTCCGGCATAATGAGTTAAAGAGGTTTGTAATGTTAGTATCTAGGATAATCAAGCATTCTGCTGCCAAAATTGGTGGCCTCAGACCAAGGTGGGGATGAGATCATCATGCATTAAAGTGCTGAAATTTGAACTGACCATCAACCTACCCTATCTGAGTCCTCACACAGATTCACCATAGTGGCAAAATTTGCATCATCACACATTATGGAGGGTGAGCTTTTCCCACTTCCATCTACTCTGAGTTCCTCCTCTCGCCATGTTGTCGACTAAGTATCATCACCCTCCTCAGCCCTCTACACAACCTTTCACCCCTTGCTCTCTGCTGCTTGATGTAGGTTAGTGAATGAGGGTTATTTCATGGAAGTTGTGGGCAGGGTAGGCTGAAAGGATGGGGGGCAGGACTTAGGGGATGGTTGAGGTGTCAGAGAGCATGAGGAAGGGTGGAGGTTTTGCAGCTGAGAGGATGTGTGGAGGATGTGGATGGAGGAGTCAGGTAGGGCATTTAAATAACATATTTTGTGTTGGTATGACTGATGCAATGGCCTAACATCATCCGCATGCACAGGATGTGCATCTGAGACAAATTTTAGGTACATTGTAATTGTAGCCTTGGAATGTAAAATTAACTGGGTGCCTTCACACATGATGAGCACATTAAAAATGCGAAAGGTCTGAGTTGCCGTAAGCCCCTAGTTCATCACATGGCCTGCCAATAACAAACATCACCAAATCCAGCCACCCACCACTAGGTGCCAAACCTCATAATGTGTTTTGTCTGCCAAAAACAAATAGTATCAAATCCTCAGCCACTCACCACTAGGTGCAATACCTTATAATTTGTTCATCTGCCAAAAACAAATAGTACCACACATTCAGCCACCAGGGCCATCCATGTTCTCTCTTGTGTGCTTGTTCAGTCACACTTGTTCCACACATTGGGATGCTCTACAGCTGTCATTTCTGACAGCTATGCATTACTTTGTAACTAGTACCATTATGACATCAATTCCAATTTACTCTCCTGAGTCCTGTATACCACTACTCTTGAACAATGTCAATTGTATTGTGTTCTATCCCCTGTCCTGCATCCATCACCACCAAAATTGATTCATACAAAGGGAGTCAGGAATTGGCGCTTGCACTGCTACTGATGCTGCCATCCAGTGCAGGCCACTATAATGCTTTGTGTTGACAGGTTCAGTCATGGTGTTCTCAAGGTGTGCACATCACATGAATAGGTAGATTTTACTTTTAAAGTTGTTACATGAAATGTCAGTCATATATGTATTTTCCATTCCTGAAGTTGGAATCTGTAGTAGTGGAGAGGTTGTTGAAGTGATTGTCCTCATCCCTCAGCTGCTCAGTATTTCTCCCACAGCTTCTTGACACCATGTACATGTTGAAGCCAACAATTCTCTGTGTGCAGGCTTGCCCAGGTCCACTATCACACACTCCAAGTCAATTGTCTGGCCTTGCAACTTGTGGTCCATGAAAGCATACCCAGCTGTAAGCACTAGGATTCTCTTGACTGACTTGCCTTGACAGGTGATGTTGAACTTCACCTTGGAATCATAGCAAAGTTTGGTTACCCCTGATTTGTTCACCACTTGTGGGGGCTCTCTGGGATCTGACACAATGTCAATGATCTCACCTCTTGCCCCATTTTCCAGGTCAGCCTCTGTTGTGATGTTGATCAGCACCATTGCCTTCATTCCAATTGTAAACTCCATGAGTTTAGCCACCTCCACGGTCCACCCTTTGCCTCAGGGTTAGAGAATGGTTGTTGGCTCCTATAGTATCCTCAGCATCACAGCAGTACAGCACTTAGGTACATTGTAATTGTAGCCTTGGTATGTATATAAAATTAACTGGGTGCCTTCACACATGATGAGCACACAGAAGGCAAGAAAGGTCTGACTTGCTGCAAGTGGTGACCCCTAGTTCATTATGGTGTTAGGACATGTGTTGAGTATGGCACTCTCCCAGTCGTGTCACGTGATCCCACATGACTCAGGAGATTGACACACTAGCTGTTGCTGCTAACGTCAACTGAAACCTTTCTTGGTGCTGGTTTTGTGTAGATCATGGCTAATTTCCCAAGATTCCCAATTTATTACATCAATGAATCACTGAGTGCAGGGCATATCACAGAATGAAGGTATGTAACAATGAACATATCAAAGAAAACCAAAGAAGTATTGTTCCATGCTTGTTTTGTTGTCACCCTGGCATGAGCTTCAATGAGATCAAGACTAATGGCCAGACATTTCAAGAGGCCTTAGATATATTCAAGGGGACTGCCAGCCCTAGCATCGGCTACACAATGGAGAATATAATGACTATTCAGATAGTGAAACTGCCAACTGGATGCAGAGACACCAATAATCAACAGCAGTCATCCAACATTGTGGGCATCTGCCCTGAAGCAGTGGTCACCAGTGACT
>Ga0210383_10004368_pt1 | contig 12549 bp, 12 predicted proteins | sample IncBWC14OmetaG_FD_160072 | JGI IMG/M metagenome (GOLD analysis project Ga0210383, IMG submission 160072) | Forest soil microbial communities from Barre Woods Harvard Forest LTER site, Petersham, Massachusetts, United States - Inc-BW-C-14-O ...
TCACCGGTGCCGCCTTCCGTGATTGCCGCCAGGAGTTGGGGCTTGCCGCCGACGCTGGTGTAGACGGTGTTTGCCGCGACCCGTGCCGCCTCGGCGATCTGGGCCACCGTGGTGCGCGCGTATCCCTGGCAGGCGAACAACTCCTGCGCCGCTTCTATGATCGCCTCCCGGGTGGCCGCAGCGGCCTGCTGTCGCCGGGGCGAGTTATAGCTGGCTCGGTTCACGCAGTCATCCTACCTCTTGACCATTGACGGTAGAGAGTCTACTGTGAATGTAGTTTAAGTAACCTGAACAGCGCTGGAGCGCGGCTACGAGGTGTACGTCGCGGTCGACACGACCGCCGGCGAGACCCTCGAGACCCATCAGGTCGCCATACAGCGCATGGTCCAGGCCGGAGTCATACCGGTGACATGGCTTTCGCTGGCCTCGCAATATCAGGGGAGCTACACCAATCACGAGACAGTTCCGGGATTCCTTGGCCTGATGGCCCAGCACTCGGCGGCATTCGGGATGTTCTTCCAAGGCCAGGCTGCCCGGCAGGCAGCGCCCACCGTATCCGCACCCGGCGGCCCCTGACACCCAGGCCCAGCGTTCACCGGTATCGAAGCGGAAGGTCGAGGTGGGAATCGCTGCCGAGTGTGAGGGTGAAAGTCTCGTCCGCCGGGCCGTACCTGGTGAAGCTGGAGGCATCGTGGCCGGCAATAGCGACCCTGACCCGGTGGCCGGCCGGGACGACGGCGGAGACGGGCAGCAGTTGCACGGTCAGGCCCATGGGGTTCCCGGGAACCACGCGAAGGGCGTCTGACCTGGCGAAGGTTCGTGGTACCCCCAGGCGCACCGGTTCAGCGGGACTGGTTGTCCTGCGGTGCAGGAAGCGCAGGCAGCCCTCGGTCAGGTAGCTGACCTCGCCGTCGGGATCGACGTCTTCGAGGTAGACGTAGACCGCGCCGTCGGTGCCGGAGGTGGCCAGGCGGATCGTCACCACCGGGAACCCGAGGACATGGATACCGGCTGGCAACGGCCCGCTGGTGAAGGTGAGGAGCGAGTCATCGGCATGCTTGCGACCGGGGTAGGCGGGCGCCCTGCCCAAGTCAATGGCCAGCCACCTGTTTGCGGCCCCGGTGCAGGCTGTGGCGTCTACACGGTGGGTCACGGTCCCGGCCGGGCCTGCCTCTCGTGTCAGGCCGGCCATCGAACCCAGGTACCACCGCTGCGTTCCGGTACCCGCAGGCGGCCAGGAAGTGACGGTCTGCCATGCGCCTGTGCCCAGGGTGCCGAAGGTCAGGGTGCCTGGCCCCCCGGGCTTGCCGTTGCGCTCCAGGTACCTGGCGAAGAACTCGACCAGGCGGCGGTCCTGGCTTGCAGGGCTCAGCGGGTCGTGCTCCATGGCTCCGGACGGTCGCAGGGTGTCGGCGAAGCTACCGCCGCCGTGGCCCCAGGGCCCGATCTCGACCTGCTGATGGCTGGCCTGGGTCACGAACCGGGCAAGGGCCCCCGCCGCGAAGCCGCCGTCGAGCCAGCCAGCGCGGACCAGCATCGGGACGCCCGAGGATGCGATCGCCGGCCCGGAAGCGGCAGGCGCGGTGGCCTCCCAGTCAAGGCCGGCGACCCGGTCATCACGGAACGGCACCCGGCCCATCAGCGGGAGCACGTCGGTGTTCGACTGATGCTCGCCGATGGCGGAGTCGAGCAAGGCCGGCCCGTCCGGCCCGTCCACCGGCTTCACCGGCGACGGCAGCGCGATCGTCTCCGCTGGCCGCCCGGTGATCGCCGCGAGCCGGTCCAGCGCGCCGGTAACGCCGTCCTTGAGCTGGCTTTGATACATCCACCGCGCGTACCGGCCACCGGTGCCGCACCCGCCCGGATAGAACAGCTCGCGGTAGGGGTCATACGGGCTGAACAGCGCCGCCACCGCGACCAGGTGAGCATGGCCGAGCCCGGCGATCAATTCGGCCGCCTGGCCTTCGTAGGAGGTGCCGTAGACCCCGACCCGGCCGTTCGACCATGGCTGCGCGGCCACCCAGCCGATCATCTCGCCGTAGTCCTTGACCTCCCGCTCGCCGAGTTCGCCGGTGCGCGTGCCGAACGACGCCCCGGTACCGCGGGCGTCCACCACGACCAGCGCGAATCCCGCGCCATTGAACAGAGCCCCGGCGGCCGCGTTGGTGTCCGCCTCCGGCCCAGGCTCTTGCGGCGCCTCAGCACGGTGATAGCGGGTCACCCGCATGACCGTGCCGACCGTGCCTCCCATCGCAGTGCGATCCACCGGCAACCAGACATCCACGGCCAGCCGTACGCCGTCACCCACTGGCACGTACACCGACTGGACACGACGCGACGCGTCAACGATCACGCTACGGATCCTCGCAGGTGCGGCTTCTGGAACGGGCACTGACACCGGCTGCTGCCGGCAGGGCTGTCCGTGGAAGCCCGCGACGGTGATGAGCTGGTGGCCGCAGCAGTTGGCCAGCTTGACGACGGTGCGGACTTCGTCAAGCTCTACCTCGACGGGCCGGATCCAGGAATCGCGCCGTGGACCGCCGCCGAGGTAGGCCGCGTCGCCCGGGAGGTTCACGGGCGCGGTGCGAAGGTGACTGCACACTCCACGACGCTGGCCGGCGCTCGGGTGTGCGCCGAGGCGGGCGTAGATTCGATCGAGCACGGGTTCGAACTCGATGCCGACGTCGCGCGGCTGATGGCACAACGCGGTATCACGCTGGTGACGACGATGACGGTGCTGAAGTCGTGGCTCACGTTCACCACGACCACGGCAATCCCCAGGTTCGCCGGGCCCCAAAGCCGGGCCCGGATCCTGGACCGGCTGGACCAGGCCAGGCACAGCGCGCGGCTTGCCCACGCGGCGGGGGTCGCGATCGTGGGCGGAACCGACTTCGGCGGCGGTTCGGCGCGCGCGAACCAGCTGCCCTGGGAGGTGGAGTGTCTGGTCGAGGCCGGGCTTGAGCCGTGGGAGGCACTGGCCGCGGTGACCTGGCGCGGCGGCGACCTGCTCGGCGAGCCAGAAGCAGGAGTGATCAGGACGGGCGGGCCCGCCGACTTTTCGCTCGTGCACGGCGACCCGCTGAGCGACCCGACGGCGCTGTGGCGCATCTGGCGAGTCGCCTGATCCGCCGTCGCGGTAGGCAGGCATCCCAGCGGCACAGGCACTGCGGATGAGCTGGCGCCCTGCGTCTGTGCCGCCTGGCGGGCTGGCGGGGCTGGCGGTGCAGCCCGGCGGCCCGCTCGGCGAGGCGGAGGCTGGCGTGGCCGTCCGGGCCGGGTCTACGATCTTAGAGCGCAGTGGTCCCCGGCCCTTTGCCTTACCCGCGTCGGCAGAAGCCGCCGGGTGTCACAGGGACTGGCAGGTGATCCCTTCGCCTGTTCCCACCCGAGGGGGAATCTCGATGGCGCTGTACATGTACCAGGCTTCCTATACCGCACGGTCGATGGCGGCTCAGCTCAAGGAGCCGCAAGACCCCGTGGAAGCGATCAGGCCGACACTGGAGGACCTGGGAGCCAAGATGGTGGTGGCGGGCTTTCCGTTTGGCGAGTATGACGTGCTCATCGTGTACGAGGCACCCGATGACATGACCGCTGCCAGCGTCGCGATGGCAGTTGCCGCCGAGGGCGAGGTCAAGTCGGCCAAGACCACGCGACTGCTCAGCGGGCAGGAATGGCTCGAGTCTTTGCGCAAACGCAGGATTGTCAACACCCGGAAAGCGCGCCAGCCGTACGACCCTCAGAGCCAATCGCCGGAACTCTTATGGAGCGCCGGCAGATCCCGGGGTGCAGTTAGGTCAAGCCTTCTCCCTCGGCGGTCCCGCCTACGACGCCCTGACTGCGCATGCCCCGCGTCTGCTGGGGGGTGCGGCATCAGGTCCACAGAAGGCATGTCGCAGCCAACCGACGGAGTCGAGATGCTCACGCAATGCGCACCATGTCCTGCATGTGCTGATTGTAACGAGTTAGTCACAGATCGGGTAGGACGGGTCATCGGCTGTTCTCTAAGTGTGATTGGCGTGTCACAATAGGTGACATGACCCAGATAAACTGGCGGAAGTCCACCTACAGCCGCTCCAACGGCAACTGCGTCGAAGTCGGGACCGGCCAGGCACTGGTCGCCGTCCGGGACTCCAAGGACCCTGACGGGCCGGTGATCGACGTGAGCCCGAGCGCATGGATCGAGTTCACCGAGCACGTCAAGCGCGCGACATCCCGGCACCCAGGACACCATCCATCAAGAGATCAGCGGCCAGCCTGAAGCGCCGGGCCGGCCAGGGTGATCCTGGTGACCAGCCCTGCGCTGTGCGGCGGGCTGGCCCGCGTGCTCGCCTATGCCAAAGGCCGGGCTGGCCCTATTGCGGCACCTGGCCGATAGGACCGATCTGACCGGGCCAGCCCGAACACTCTGGCCGCTTTGCGCTCCGGCCTCGCTGAGGTGCTATGCGGAGCGCGCGAGTTCTGGGACGAGGTACCGTCCGTTGACGGTGCCGAGCCCCGTGACCAGGTTGTAGCCGTGCCGGACCGAGTAGCCGTGGACCGTTCCGCCGGAGAATGAGACGGTGTTGTTGCCGGACGCCACCGCGACGATGCCCGGTGCGTGACTTGCGGCCAGTGCGTACAGCGCCGGGTTGACCAGCCCGAGCGGATGGCCAGCCACCTGGTCGGCGAGCGCGACGATGGCCGCGAACATCGGCGCCGACTCGCTGGTACCGCAGGATGCGGTCCAGCCGCCTTGCCCGCCGGTGAATGTCTCGAAGACGTTCACCGCGACGCTGCACGATGCGCTCATCGAGATGTCTGGGATGCCGCGCTGGTTACCGGTGACGTTCCGCACGCCGTTCTGATAGCCGGGCCTGCCGTAGTAAGCGGACTTCCCGCCTCCAGTGGCGAGCGGGTTCGGGCCGTCGTTGCCGAAGAAAAAGTCGTTCACCGCGGTGCTGTATGTATCGTTCCAGGCCGTGTCGAGACCGTTGCGGGCGCCGATGGCATTCAGGTTGAGCCGGGTGCCGCCGACGGCTGTCACGAACGGGCTGGTGGCGGGCCAGCTCGCGACCGGATGGTGGTAATAGTTACCATTCTCGTCCTGACCGGATGCACCGCTGTCGCCGGAGGAGGCGACGATCGTGATGTGGCTGCTCGCGGCCTGGCTGAAGATGGAGCTGTAGGAGCTGACGAACTTCCGCCCGAGAGCCTGCTCGGGTTCCCCCCAGCTCAAGCTGATCACGTCGCCGAGCCTGTGCTGGACCGCATACCGGACCGCGAGCGCGAGATGCTGCAGGTCATCCTTGGCCACCTCGACCAGCACGATCTTCGCGTCCGGCGCGCCAGCGTGCGCGTACTCCACGTCCAGCGTGGTCTCGTTGGCCCAGCCGATCATGTCGGCGTTGCCGGAGTCGAAGGTCGGGACGTGCCCGACCTTGACGATACGCAGCGGCGGCGTGCCCAGGCCCAGATACTGGTCGAACTGCAGCAGGTCATCGGCGATCGTCGGTGATCCGAACGCGTCGACGACCACGATGGTCTGGCCCTTGCCGGTGATGCCGCGGCCGTAGAGGGCGGGCAGGTTGTATGCCGCCTCGACCTGGTCGGGAACGTAGCAATCGATCCGGAAGACAGCCTCGCACTGCGCGTCACTGAACGGAACCGGCGCCATGAACCCATCGCGGACATGCGCGTCCGGGTGCACGACCAAGGTGCCCGGATCGCTCGCGTGGCTTGCGTTGCCGGCGTGGCTCGCGGCGCTCGCGTTGCTCGCGGTGCTGCCGAGCGTGACGGCGCTGCCGGCGACGGCGGTCAGCACGGCAGCAACACCAACCACCAGCCGGGCACACCTCACTCCAGACAAGCGCATCGGGCCACCCTTTCGGCAGTTAGGACAAGACAGGGCACGCCGACGATAACAGGATCAGCCGACCAGGATAGGTAGATTCCGGCACGCGGGAGCGCTGGCCTGGTGAACAGGCCGACCACCGGCTGGGCTGCGGCGGGGTGGTAGTGGCTCTACGGCCCAGATAGCCGCGGTCCCGGGTTGTGGCGCGGGTCGGCAGTCGGTGGCAGTGCCTGATGCGGTCCAGCGGACGGGCCGGTGCCGCGGCGGAGTGGCTACTGGCCCAGGAGCCATTGCCCGGGTGCGATGAGCTCGCGGGCTTCGGCCGGCCCCCATGAGCCGGGCTCGTAGCCGCGGACCGGGGGCGGGCTGGTCAGCAGCGGCTCGACTACCTGCCACGCCGCGGCCAGCCCGTCTGGCCGGGTAAACAGCGAGCGGTCGCCGAGCAGGACGTCGTGGATCAGCCGCACGTACGGCGGCAGCGGGTCGGCGTCGCGCAGGCTGGCCAGCGGGATCGACGCGCGGGCGACGTCGAGGTCCAGCGCGGGCCCGGGCTTCTTGGCCACCAGGAGCAGGTCGATCTCCCCGTCGCCGGCCAGCGAGAAACACAGCACGTTCCCATAGCGGGGCAGCTGGCCGGCCAGCGGCCCGGTCGGCTCGCGCAGGATCAGGCTCACCCGCTGCTTCGACGCGGCCAGCTGTTTTCCGGTGCGCAGGTAGAACGGCACGTCCCGCCAGCGGGGGTTATCGATCCAGAGCCGGGCGGCCACAAACGTGTTCTGGCTGGAGTGCGGATCGACACCCGGCACCTCCCGGTACCCATCGAACTGCCCCAGCACGACCTCCCGCAGGTCCAGCGGGCGGAAGCAGTTGATGGTCTTTTCGCGGGCTGCCTGCAGGTCCAGCGGGTCCAGGCTGGCCGGTGGTTCCATGGCGACCTCGGCGGTCACCTGGAACAAGTGCGTGACGAGCATGTCCAGGACCGCGCCGGTGGCGTCGTAGAACTGGGCCCGGTCGCTGATGCCGAGCGTCTCGGGCACGTCGATCTGCACCGACTCGACGTGCTCGCGGTTCCAGTACGCGGCGGTCGATGTGTTGGCGAAGCGGAGTACGTGCAGATCCTGGCAGGCTTCCTTGCCCAGGAAATGGTCGATCCGGTACACCTGCTGCTCAGCCAGGACTGAATGAACGATCCGGTCGAGTTCGCGGAAGCTGCCGAGCGAGGTGCCAAATGGCTTCTCGTAGACGACCCGGGCGCCGCGCGCCAGTCCGTACTGCCCCAGCGCCTGTGTCAGCCCGCCGAAGGCCGCAGGCGGGACGGCCAGGTAGTGCACCAGCTGCGGCCGGTCGCCGAGCGACGCGCCCTCCTCGCTGAGCACATCCAGCAGGCTGCCGGGGCTGTCGGAGCTGAACCCGCCGCCGGCGAAGAACACGCGCTGCGCGAATGAGTCCCAGTCCTTGCCCTCGGGCTTGGGGCCGAATTCGGTGAGCGCATCGTGGACGCGGGCGCGGAAGTTCTCGTGCGTGATCTCACCGCGGCCGTTGCCCACCAGCAGCCATTGCGAGGGCAGAAGCCCCTCGCACGCCAGTTGGTAGAAAGCCGGCAGCACCAGGCGCTTGGCCAGGTCGCCGGTCGCCCCGAAAAGAACGAAAACCGTCGGCCGTAGCGTTGGGTCCGGTTGCTGCGTCATGGTAGCCACGCGTCCAAGATAGGTGGCTGCGCTGACCCGCCGGGGGCCGCCCTCCATTCTCGCGGAAACCTACCTGCCGGTTCATTTGCTCCGGCGAGTCAGGCGCGGGACGGGCGGAAGTGGTCGAGAATCCGGAGGGCATAGTAGGACTCCCATGGTTCGCCGGGCTGCTCGGCGGTGTAGAGCTTGTCCAGGTCCACCAGCAGGTAGATCAGCTCGCTGCGGACGGGCGTGGTCTCGAGCAGAGCAGGCAGCTCGGACAGGTTGATGAGCCACCACGCATACCAGCTCGCCCAGTCGTCGTCGGCTCCGTCGACGATGCGGAAAACACGATGATGGGTCTCGCTGGCCTCACGCAGAAGCGGACTGATCTGTTCCGGGGTAGCGGTCATCTGGTTCCTCCCGTAACGGCTCTGGTCTTGGCTGCACCTGGCTGAGTATCTGGTCCGTTACCTCGCCGAGCTGCATGCGGAACTGCCGGTCGTAGGCCTGGGGCAGGGCACGTGAGGTTCTGAGCCCGTCGAAGAATTGCCCGGTGACCGTATCGAGGGCCGGGTCGGTGATGAGCCGCGTGGTCGCCTCGCCCCCCTGCTCGACCGTGGTGACCGGAGTGATGTCGGCGTGCGCGACCATCTCGGTGTTCATAAGGGTCGCCGGGTGCAGGCAGTTCACCGTGACCCGGGCCGCGGCAAGCTCGCCGGCCAGGTCGAAGGTGAACGCGGCCAGCGCGAGCTTGGACCGGCGGTAGGCGTCCACTCCGTTGTACCCGGCCTCGAACTCGGCATCGGCGGGGTCGAACGGGACTTGGCCGAGCGAGCCCACGTTGACGATCCTGGACGGCGCCGACGCGGTCAGCAGCGGCACGAGCAGCCTGGTCAATAGCACCGGCGCGAGATAGTTGACGGCGAACCGCAGTTCGTGGCCGTCCGCGGTTACCTGCCGCCCCTCGCCCGGCGCGCCGAAGCCGATCCCCGCGTTGTTGACCAGCACATCGAGTCGCGGCGCCTCCGCGCGGACCAGGGCCGCAAGTTCCCGGACGTCGCCGAGCGAGGCCAGATCAGCGACGTAACCCCGCGCACCGCCGCCAAGCTCCGCGGTAAGGTCCGCCACGCGCGCCGGATCGCGTCCGTGGGCCAGGACCTGCCAGCCGGAACTGGCCAGCTGCCTGGCCAGGTAACGGCCCAGCCCGGAGGTGGCGCCGGTGACAAGCACAGCACGCGCGGTGTCAGCCATCTGTCCTCCAGCACGGTCCGACCATGTGCGCAGCGGGGGCGCCCGCCGGCCACCTGATCATCGAGTACGGCGATTATGGCCCCAATGAACCATCACGGATCGCGTTACGCGCTGCGGACGGGGTCACCGGCTGGCTCGAAGGCGGCGGAGAACAGGTAGCTGGTCGCCAGGCTCCGGTAGGGCCGCCATTTCTCGGCGATAGCCAGAACCTCCTCCTGGGCGGGCAGGTGGTCCAGCTGGTAGGCGGCCTGGACGGCCTTGCGGAGCGCCAGGTCGCCCGGCAGGACGACGTCCTCGCGCCGCAGGGCGACGAGCATGGCGCCCTGCACGGTCCACGGGCCTATGCCCGAAATCGCGGTGAGCTCGGCCATGAGCTCATCATCGGGCAGGGTGCTCAGCACGTCCTGGTCCAGTCGGCCGTCCGTGAGCCGCTCGGCCAGGTCGCGCAGCGTGTTGATCTTCCGCCAGGACAGGCCGGCCTCGCGGAGCTGGCTGGGATCTACGGCCAGCAGTTCGGCGGGTTCGGGGAGGTGGCCGCCGAACAGGGCCTGGATGCGGGCCACGGTCCGGCGGGTAGCCGGGACGGACAGCTGCTGGCCGGTGACCTGGAACAGCAGGGCGCCGTACAGGTCCATCGGCGGCAGCTGGGTCAGCCACGCTCGCGGGTCGAAGTCCGGTCGCTCGTCGATGAGCCGCGCCATCACCGGGTCGGCGTGGCGCAGGTAGGAACGGGCCTGCGGCAGCCACACAGCACGGCTGGAACCCTCGCTCACCGGGCTTCTTGCTCCTTCAAGAGGCGGTCGGTGAGGACGATCTCGATGACCGCCGCGACCGTGTCCTGGCGGGCCCAGTCGCGTTGCAGCTCGACCGCGAGCGAAACCCAGCTGATCGGCTGGCCGCCGGCTTGCATCACCCGGTCCAGGCCGGCGCGGTGAGCCTCTGGCGAGGTGCCGCCGATCGCGTCGACGACGGGGTAGACCTCGTATCCTTCGCGCAGCGCATCCAATGCGGTAAAGGCCATGCAGATTTCGGTCCACAGGGCGCAGATGATGAGCTTGCGGCGGCCGGTGGCGTGGACGGCCTGGACGAATTCGATGTCCTCCCAGGAGTTGGTCGTGGTCCGGTCGAGCGGCTTGTCGTCGGTCAGCAGGTCCGCGAGTTCGGGCAGGGTTGGCTGTCCCCGGCCGGTGGCGACGTTGATGGTCGAGTGCACGACCGGGACCTCGAAGGCCTTGGCAGTCCTGACCGTCGAGACGGCATTCTTAAGCAGCAGCGCGTGATCCATCGAGCCGATCCCGGCTAGCTGTGAGGGCTGGTAGTCGATAAGCAGGAACGCCGCGTTCTGCGGGGTGATGAGGTGATCGGCGAGCGGATCGCGCACTGGGGCACTAGTCATGGCAGCGAAATTAGCGGCCGTCACGGTGAGGGGGTCTCACCTGATCATGGTGATTTGCAGTGCGGGCCGAGCTGGCGGACCTCGAGCAGGTCCAGCCCGAGCGCCTCGATCTCGGCCAGCACGCCGTACAGCGCCGACCGGTCCAGGAGGCCGGTGAGCACGGTGTGCGTGCCCTGCCGGCGCGGGGCCATGGCCGGGAAAGCACACAGCACCGTGTCGCCGAGGTGCCCGTTGATCCGGATCATGTACAAGGCAGGTGCCGGGTCCATGACGCCATCGTCACGGGCTGGCAGGTGATCCCGCATCACCGGGATCCGGTGACCGCCGCCGGGCTAGCGTGTACGGCCGGCCGCCAGCAACCGCAGCTCCCGGGCGCGCTGCACGGCCGAGGAGCGGTCACTGACCTGGAGCTTGGCGTAGATGCTGCGGATGTGCGTGCTGACGGTGTTCGGCGAGACGGACAGCTCGCCCGCGATCTCAGGCCGGGACAGGTTCGTCGGGAGATATCGCAGCACCCTGAGCTCGCCCGGGCTGAGCTCTTCCGCGTCCGGTAGTGGAGGCTGATCTTCGGCCGCCGATGAGCCGTGCAGGACGTCGAGGATGTCGGCGAGCAGGGCGGCGTGCGCGGTCTCATGCCGTGGCAGGGCGTCGAGCAGCTCGCCGGAGCCCGTCATCGCGAACGGCAGGACCAGCCGGTCGGCCTCGGCCAGGGCCAGCGCGCGTTCGGCCGCCTGGTTCGCCGCGCGCTGGTCACCGAGCTCACGATGGGCGAGCCCGGCCAGCAGGTGCGCCTCTACGACCGTGACGTAACCGATGACCGGGGTCGTGCCATCGAGAACACCCCGCAGCACGTCCAGAGCTCCGGCCGGATCGCCTTCCGCGAGAGCGATCACCGCGCAGGCATCACGGATCTCACCAGAGCCGGCCCGCTCATCATCGACCGCCGCGAGCACCGCGCGGGCTTCGCCGGGCCTGCCGAGGCGGGCTTGGGTGGCCAGCATCCAGCCGGTCACCTGGCTCGCCAGTGCGTGCGATCCCTCGAGCTGCGATCGCAGGCGTTCGGCCTCGCTGAACTCCTCGAACGCCTCATGGTGGCGGCCACGGCTGGCCTGCAGCATGCCGTTCACAATGTGCACAAGCAGCCTGATGTCCGGCCCGGTGTCGGTTTGCAGGGCCCGTGCGGCGCGCAGCAGCCATCGCTCGGCCTCGTCGAACTTGCCCGTCCACACCATCGTGCTGGCCAGCGTGATCAGGGCGGGCGCGATCACCGGCTCCGCGCCCCAGCCGTACCGTTCGGCGAGCGCGATCGCCTCACGGGAGCGGCGCTGGGTGGTGGCGAACGGGTGGATCTTCGACGCGAACGCGAGCTGTGCCAGGCACCTTACTTCGAGGTAGGGCCGGCCGATCTCCCGGGCCAGGACGGCGCCCTCCTGGAGGTGGCGTTCAGCGTCTTCAAGCCCGAGAGTCCATGCCTCGGCGGTCCCCAGGTTCATCAGCGCTACCGCGCGCAGGTCACTGCCCAAGGCGATGTCTTCGTCGGACTGCCCGGTTACCGGCGAGGCAAGGAACCTGACCTGCTCGATGACGCCGGCCAGGTAACCGCGCCGCGTGGCCAGCGACAGCTTCAGCGACGCGATCGCCACCCGGAGGCGGCGCTGACGATCCGGCGGTGCCGTCTCGGCGTACGTCTCGGCGACGGCCAGGTGGGCGGCCGCCTCGTCCAGGCGTCCCTGAACCAGGTCACCCCCCGCCCGCACCAGGGCCAGCTCGGGGTGATCCACGCCTGGCGGGAAGGCCCGCACCAGCGCCTGCATGGTCTGCGCCTGCCCGTCGAGCGCCAGGCTGAACCATTGGTCGGCGAGCAGCCGGGCCGCATCGGACCAGTCGCCCGCCGCCTGGGTGTGCCGGACGGCGTCGACCACCAGGCCCTGCCGGATGAACCATCCGGCGGCCCGCCGGTGCAGCGCCGGCACCTGGTCGGGCAGTGTCCGGCGCAGCTCCAGCCGGAGGAGGTCCCCGAACAGGTGGTGATAGCGGAACCACGTGCGCTCCGGGTCGAGCGGCACGACGAACGCGTTCGCGTCCGCGAGTTCCAGCAGGATCCGTTCCGAGCCCGGGCGACCCGTCAGCAGGTCGGCCAGCTCGCCGTTGACCCGGTCGAGCAGGGAGGTGCGCAGGAGCAGATCCTGGACGTCGGCTGGCTGGCGGTCCAGCATTTCCGCGATCAGGTACTCGGCGACCGTTCGGTCGCTGCCGGAGAACTCCGCGACGAACCGCTCGGGGTCGGGGTGACCGGCCAGGGAGATCGCCGCGAGCCGCAGGCCCGCGGCCCACCCTTCGGTCCGCTGATGCAGCAGCGCAGCTCCGGCTTCGGACAGCGCGATACCCGAGGCAGTGAGAAG
>Ga0210383_10004372_pt1 | contig 12545 bp, 9 predicted proteins | sample IncBWC14OmetaG_FD_160072 | JGI IMG/M metagenome (GOLD analysis project Ga0210383, IMG submission 160072) | Forest soil microbial communities from Barre Woods Harvard Forest LTER site, Petersham, Massachusetts, United States - Inc-BW-C-14-O ...
CACCACAACGCGAGACCCCGCAGCGCGGCTATGCAAAACTGTTCGAAGACTGCGTCCTGCAAGCCGATCAGGGCTGCGACTTCGACTTCCTGCTGCGCGACGGGCACCTCACAACACCGAAGAAGGATGAATAGACCGATGCTCCTCGATCACACCGCAAAGGGTGTCTACGTCATCGCCGTTACTCCCTTTAAGCCCGATGGCGCCGTCGACTACGACTCCGTCGACGGGATGACCGACTTCTACCTCGGTTGCGGCGTCACCGGCCTCACCATCCTCGGCATCATGGGCGAAGCTCCGAAGCTCGATTCCGCCGAAGCGCTCGCCATCTCGAACCAGATCGTCCGTCGAGCCGGAGTCCCAATCATCGTAGGCGTTTCCGCTCCTGGCTTCGCAGCGATGCGCTCCCTCGCCCGTAGCGTCATGGAAGGCGGTGCAGCTGGCGTCATGATAGCGCCGCCGCCAAGCCTTCGCACCGACGACCAGATCGTCAACTACTACGCGCAGGCCGTCGCTGCAATCGGCCCCGACATCCCGTTCGTCATTCAGGATTACCCACTGCTGCTCTCCGTCATCATGACGCCTAAAGTCATCCAGCGCATCGTTAACGAGAATCCATCCTGCGTGATGCTCAAGCACGAAGACTGGCCCGGCCTGGAGAAAATCAGCGCCCTGCGCACCTTCGAGAGCGAGGGTGGGCTCCGCCCCATCTCGATTCTCACTGGCAACGGCGGCCTCTTCCTCGACTTTGAACTAGAGCGTGGTGCCGACGGCGCGATGACCGGCTATGCTTTTCCCGACATGCTCGTCGACGTTGTCAAGCTCTCGCAGTCTGGCCGACGCGACACCGCCCACGACCTCTTCGACGCACATCTCCCCCTCATTCGCTACGAGCAGCAGCAGGGAATCGGTCTCGCCGTCCGCAAATACGTCCTGCAGAAGCGCGGCGCCATTGCCTGCGATTCGCAACGAGCCCCGGGCTCATCGCTCACAACAAAAGGAAGGGCTGAGGTCGACTATCTCCTAAGCCGTCTCGCCCAGCGCGACCCACGAGCGAAGACACCCGCTAGCGCATAGGAACCTATGCGAGCCTGACGATGCGGTCTTCCTCGACCACAAGAATTCTAGCGGCCGCCGCGCACTTTCGGAACCATAGTCGGCGGCTCGATCCCGTCTGATCACCACATTCTAAGTGACTTACGGATTTTCCGAAAACGCGCAACCCATTCCGAGCGTCAAAGCCATCCGCGGTGGTGGATTGTGCAAAGCCAATAAGCGTCAACGGGTTCGCTTGTGGGTAGAGCCTATGCACTCTTGCACTCGTCCCCGCGAGACTGAGATGGTTCGGGATGCTAACCTAATTGCCAAAGGGGAAGCGGATTGAATATGCGCATGAATAGTCGGATGTTTGCGCGTTGGTTTGTGGCAGCTATCGTGGTTGCTTTCGGTGTTGCGTTCTTTGCTCCCAGAGTGGCGTTGGCGCACGCGGTATTGGTGAGCTCTCAGCCAGCGGTGAACAGTACCGTCTCAGGACCAAAGGTCGCCGTCCTGCTTAAGTACAATTCACGGGTGGATATGGAGCACTCGACCCTAACGCTGCTCACCCCCGACGGAAGTGTGAAGAAGGTCACCATCGAGAGCGGACCCGAGCCCGGGGTGCTGTCTGCCAAGTTGTCCGGACTCATCAAAGGAGCGTATGTGTTGCGCTGGCAGGTTCTGGCTACGGATGGACACATTACACGCGGCAAGGTTCCATTTCAAGTAGAGTAGAGACCTAATCTCTTGATCTGGTTCCTGCGCGATTTCGAGCTTTTGAGTGTGCTAACACGCGCGGCAACGCTTGCTTTCGAAGCATTGCTGCTAGGAGGTGTTGCCTTTCTTCTGCTTGCGGTGCGCCCCGCGAAGGCGAGCGCGGCGGTCGGGGATTTTTGCCGCCGGGGAATCAGAATGGCGGCGCTCGCGTTGATTGCCGGCGAGTTTGTCCTGCTTTGCCTGTCGGGCGCACTGCTGATGAGCGGCTCTGATTTGACACTCAAGGATGTGGCGACCACCAGCTTCTTCCGCGCGGACTCTTTCGCGATTCTATTCGCGATTGGACTCTGGATCTGCGCACGGCTCAAAAGCAATCAACCGATGGTAGCGATGGTTCCCTTGAGCCTGCTGCTGCTGGCGGCCACTGTCTTCACCAGCCATTCGGCGGCACGCATCGAGCATCGTGTGCTGTTGGTAGTTTTGACCGCCGCGCATCACCTGGGAATGGCGGTCTGGATTGGCGCAATGGCCTATCTTTTGATCTCGTTAGGTCGCGTGGAAGATCAGTACGAGGCTCGTAGATTGGCTCAGCACTATTCCAGGATGGCGCTGACCGGCGCAGCAACGCTCGTGTTGGCAGGCGTAGGAATGGCTTGGTTCTACGTGGGATCGTGGAGCGAGTTGTACACTACTGCATACGGCATCATGCTGGTTGCCAAGATCTATCTTCTGCTGGCGATGATTACACTTGGCGCCGGCAATTGGTTCCTGGTCCGGCGTCTGGCCAGCGATCCTGGACCCTTGCTGGCGCGACTGCGCCGGGTCGTCGAGGTAGAGATTTGTTTCGGATTTCTCGCAGTGCTGACCGCGGCTTCGCTGACCGCACAGGCACCCGCGGTCGATGTTATCGCTCAGGATAGGCTGACGTCCCACGAGATCTACGTGCGCCTGCACCCAGAGCCACCGCGCATGAGCAGCCCTCCATTGGCGGCGCTGGCACCACCGAGTTCGCTCGCAGAGGCGGTCAAGGACAGCCAATTCGTTCCTACCGTTGGGAGCGATGATACCGACAAGGCATGGTCAGAGTACAACCACCACTGGGCTGGGCTGATCGTGCTCATCGCGGGCCTGCTGGCGCTGCTCAGCCGACACCGCACGATGCGCTGGGCTCGCTTTTGGCCGTTAAGCTTTGCGGGTTTAGCCGTCTTCATCCTGCTGCGCGCTGATCCGGAGAACTGGCCTCTGGGGCCGCGTCCGTTCTGGCAGAGTTTTGCTTCGCCGGACGTCCTGCAACACCGTGTCGGGGCGCTTTTAATCGTGGTGTTCGCGGCATTCGAATGTGCGGTGCAGGCAGGCAAGTTGAAAACGCGGTGGGCAAGTTACGTTTTTCCTGCGATGTGCGCGCTCGGGGCCGCGCTGTTGCTCACCCACGAGCACTCCGCCAGGGACGTGAAAGAAGCGATGCTTGCGGAGATGAGCCATACCCCTATTGCGCTGCTTGGTATCACGGCCGGTTGTAGCCGTTGGCTGGAACTGCGTTTACCCAGGAGCCGCATAGCCAATTTCGGGAGCTATATCTGGCCGTTATGCTTGACGCTGGTCGGCATTGTTCTTTTGAACTACCGCGAATTGCCATAGCGCACGGCGCCGATTCTCGGTTCAGTAGAGGAAATCAAAATCCAGCAAATAATGTCGCCCATAATTGCCGAAGAACATGCCGTATTGAGGGTCGGCAACATTATTGTGAATTTGAAGTGGGTTGGTATGGTTCGTAATGTTGCGCACCGTGAAAGAAAACCGCACCGCATGATGTGGGCCTACGTTGAAATCTTTGGAGCTTCGTAAATCTGCCGAGAAATAACGGGGGTAGCGTGGCTGGTAACCGGAAAACTGAATGTAGTTCTGGAAGACGTCCATCGGCTGCCAGGTAAATCCGTCGCGATACTCAACGTGCGGTGTGATTCGCATTCGCCACGGCAAGGTTGAGGTTCCCCACAGCAGGAAGCGGTTGGGGACCTCCCCGATGGTGCTGGCGGTGATCGGCGAGCTTACCACTGGAAATGGAAAATCGCCAAGGTAACTTGATACATCGGTTTGATTACCATGAGCGGATTGGCGGACATAGGAAAAGAAGAACTGACGCTGCTTGCTGGCTCCGACTCGCGCAGTGACTTCTGCCTGCCTGCTTTGCAGAGTGCCTGAGCCGCCGAGCACCAGAGCGCTTAAGGCTGGCGTTACCTCCGGAGCAAGGATGAGTTGATTTTGTCCATTCGAATAGACGTAGCGAATTCTAAGCATGAGAGATTCATTCACCTCATGCTCAGCCTCCACATTCCAGGCGACGCTGTAGGGCGCAAAGTTTCCGTTTGTGATTTGCTGATGGACCAATGGAAACCCCGACCTAGGCATAATGCTGGTGATGTTCAAATAGCGCCGGGGCCCGTCAATAACATTTCCACTGCCATCGTATGTCGTGACAACCTGCTCTGGGTAACTGCTGAACGCATAGGTATTGAGCGGCAGGGTGTCATAGAAAACACCGATACCACCACGAATGACAGTAGCGTTATTCGCGCGGGGCGTCCAGGTAAACCCGGCGCGTGGCGCGAACCGATTCGTGTGAGTGAGAGACTGGGTCTCCCACCGCAACCCTGTGTCCAAAGCAACACGAGAATTGAGAATCCAATGGTCCTGAGCATAGACGGCCGATTCGAGATCTGAAAGCTTGAAGACGCCGTTGCCATCGTAGGTGATCGTACGCAGCAACTGTCCCGACGCACCTTCAATGCTTACATTGTGATCGATAACTTGCCCTTCATCGTCGGCATGGGCAAGTAAGGTCCCGAATTGCAGGATATGTTGGCCGAACAAATTGAGGCTTGTGGGCTTCCACGTTTCCATCCATTGAAATCGCCGAGCCTCGCGATTCTCATGGCCGAAGTAGTTGCCAGAGTTTCCTACTGGCGAGAGTACCATTAGTCCCTCAGCTTGAGCCGTGACATTCGTGGCAAACCGAGTAGCCGCGAACGTTGAGGTCAATACTCCACCGCCAATGCCAAAGTGTTCGCTGATGGTTCCGGCATCTTCCCGATAGTCGGCGTTGGGCGTCACCGGCTGCGGGTCGAAGTAATTTAAATTAGCGTATTGCACTGAGTGAGGGGCGAAGTGGAAGGTCGCGGTGATGCTGTTGTTTGCGTCCAGGAGCGCATCGACCTGCGTGAACGAATTAAGTGCATCTGAACGGACCACGTTCTCAGGGAAAGGCAAGGTGCGAACCTCGGTTTTGCTCATCAAATACTCAAAGCCTTCAAGGAAGTAGAGGCGGTTCTCTATCAATGGACCACTTAGGTTCAAACGGGGCGACGCGTCCGCGAATCCTACGAGATGTCCACTGCGGATTCGAGAGTCCGGCAGAGGATCATTGAGGCTCTGGTTAAACTTGTCGCCGCCACGACGAGTCTCCGCGCTCACAACCCCGGCAGAAAAGTTTCCATATTGGGCCAGGTAAGGCGACTGCATTACCTTAAGAATATCCACGCTATCGATGGGAATACTCAGGCCGAAGCTGCCTGTGGCGGGGTCATTCACATTGACCGAATTGACGAGCAGAGAGCTGTGTTCTTCGTCCTGGCCAGCGATCTGAACGCGGCCATCGGGCGTTCGTATAACGCCAGGTACCAAGGGAAGCGCGTCAACCAATGTACTGGGGCGTAGGGGACTGGACGTGGCACTCTCCATTGGAAGTTTCGCCTCGCTGCTTGCGCTCTCTGACAGCACGCCCTGCGAATCGCCTTGCACGACGGTCGTCTCTTTCACAAGTATTGTCTTGGAGAGCGTAATCTCAATGGCCGCTCGATCCTGCAGTGGAACATCAGTAGTCGCAGGGATGTAGCCTGCAAGGCTCGCAATAAGACGAAGCCCTGCAGGCGGACCGCAATCACTGAGCGTGGCGAGGCCTTTTGCATCTGTGACGGCCTTGCAGAGCAAATCCGAACCCGACCTACCTTCGATCGTTACCCCTGCCAATGGATGCCGATCGCCATCCATTACGGAGATGAGAAGCACAGCAGGAGCCGCCGACTGCGCCGATGTTCGTTGAACAGCAGCAAGCCATCCAACCATAGCGCAGACCACCAGCGGAAATCGCAAACTCCATCCAAAAACCCGGCGAACGGATCGGGTCGAACCAGGTGCTTGCGAGTTTGCAACTCTGAAACGAGTCATCGTACGTTTCCGTAGGCAGCTCGCTGGAATAAGAAGACGCCGAGCAGATGCAGAGAATCGGCGCCACAGAACCTCTCAATTAGACTAGGCCTAGTTCGGCAAGGTGCATATGATTTTCGCACCATCAAAATTGGGGATCAGCTGCGTGATGTGGCTGCACCCTGAATGTGACGGTCACATAAGGGAGGGAATCTATTGACGCTAAGCTACACTAAATAAGAATCTGTCTGGTGCTTATGACAATCCGCCTTTTGCGAGATGTGTTCCTCGGGATCGCCGCGATCCCCTTTATCTACTATGGTCTCGCGATTTTTAGTTCTTTGCGATTCTTTCTTGCCACTCCAGCCAAAGCGAATGAGACGGGCGGCTTTCTACCGCCGGTGAGCAACCTCAAGCCAGTGCGCGGACTTGATCCCGAGGCTTATGAAAACTTCGCAAGCTTCTGTCGACAGGACTACCCTGACTATGAGGTTTTGTTCTGTGTCGGCGACACGAGTGATCCAGTCTTTCCGGTGTTGCAGCAGCTCGTCCGGGATTTTCCGGAACGCCAGATTCGCATTGTGATTGGGTCCGGTCGAATTGCGACCAACGACAAGGTGGCCAAACTTGCGCGACTTGTAGAGGAAGCGTCACATGAATACCTTGTCATCAGCGATAGCGATGTGCGTGTTGGGCCGGATTACCTAAGGAACGTGATAGCGCCTTTGGCGAATCCCAAGATAGGAGCAACTACCTGTTTGTATGTGCCCATCGAAGAATCGACTTGGGTGCAGCGCCTCCAGGATGTCGGGATGGCCTCAGACTTCTATCCCGGAATTTTTGTGGCAAAGCAACTGGACGGAGTGAAATTTGCGCTGGGCCCGACGATTGCGACGACTCGCGCCCGGCTCCAGGCCTTTGGAGGCTACGAGTCGATTGAGAACCGTCCGGCAGATGATCTGTTGGTGGGACGATTGATCGCAGAACAAGGTTACGAAGTTGACCTTCTTCCCTACACAATCTCTACAGTTGCGGATTATCAGTCTCTCAATGAGCTGTTTCATAAACGCCTGCGCTGGATTACTGTGATGCGGCACATGCGCCCGTGGGGACATCTCGGCTTAATCTTTACATTGGGGTTGCCTTGGGCATTCCTGGCGGTCGCACTTCTTCCGACGCCCGCCATCGTCGCGGGTTATCTTGGCGGCTATCTCATGGTCCGCGCCGTGCTAACCCTATTGGTTGGCTCCTGGGGGCTCAAGCAGCCCGGCATCTGGAAGAAACTGGCCCTTGTACCGCTTTGGGACGGAATGGCTAGCGTGATCTGGTTGACGAGTTTTACACGCAAGACGATTCGGTGGCGAGGACGGGACTATCTAATGCGCGATGGCAACCTCGTCCCGCTTCTCTGAGCTGTCGGCACAGAACGTGGAGCCGAGAGAGTGCTTTAGACGGTACTTTTCGCCAAGACCGCTTGTTTGCCGGATTCACTTCCAATCCGCCGCTCGTTTTGCGTGCTCCGCCAATTGACTCGCGGCTCAAACAATGACGGATCAATACGATCTCGATAACGCAGCGCTATATTAATCAGCGAATCGACAAGCGAATTGGACAGTACATGAGGCTCGAGCCCGAGATCAAGCAGCTTGGAATGCTTTGCATTGTAATAATGCGACTCCGCTTCCACGCGAGGATCGGGGAGATGATCGATTTCCACTTTGAGACCCATCTGCCCAGCCACCGTCTGGACGTTCCGCGCCAGGTCGAGAACCGAGAATTGCTCAGTGAATTGATTGTAGACGCGGAATTCACCCGACTTGGCGGGGTTCAGGCAAGCCAGCTCTATGCAGCGGACCGTATCGCGAATGTCGAGGAATCCACGGGTTTGACCGCCTTTTCCATACACCGTGAGTGGATAGCCAATTGCCGCCTGGGCGCAGAATCGGTTGAGAACCGTTCCGAACACCTCATCGTAATCAAACCGGTTGATCAAAGCCTCATCCATCGATACTTCATCGGTGACGGTACCATACACAACGCCCTGATTAAGATCGGTCGCGCGCAAACCCCAGACTTTGCAGGTGAACATAATGTTATGACTGTCGTGTACTTTTGAGAGGTGATAGAAGGAACCAGGCTGTTTGGGAAAGGGGAGCGTATCCTTACGGCCGTTGTGTTCGATGGTGAGGAACCCTTCCTCGATATCGATATTTGGCGTGCCGTATTCACCCATGGTGCCCAACTTGACGATATGACAGTCCGGTTGCAGTTCACGGATGGCGAAGAGCAGGTTGAGTGTCCCGACAACATTATTTGTCTGGGTAAAAACCGCGTGCTTCCGATCAATCATCGAGTAAGGCGCAGACCTCTGTTCTGCGAAATGGACGACGACCTCGGGCTCGAAGGTTTTAATTGTCGAAGAGAGAAATTCGTAATCTGATACATCGCCAACGAAGAGCTCGATTGGTATTCCAGTCAACTGATACCAGACTGCCAAGCGTTCGGAGAGTGGACGGATCGGAGTTAGCGTCTGAACACCAAGTTCGTAGTCCCATTGACGGCGGACAAAGTTGTCGACGATCGCAACGCAATGCCCCTTGCTTGCAAGATGTAAAGCGGTCGCCCAGCCACAATAGCCGTCACCACCGAGAACAGCAATCCGCATATTTCCTCCGATTAAGTTAGCGGCCCATAAACATATATCGACGCATAAGCGAACAATTTGGATTCAAAAATCTCGCGCGAAACGAGAACTTGCCCCCAGCGCCCAAGACTTGCCCTATGAGGCGTTTGGACGCGTTGAAGATGATTTTGGATGGTTGGTGAGCGAACCCTTGCCGACGCTTCGGCGAGCTTATGCAATTGATCCTTACCTATCACCGACTCCAGTTATTCGACCGCTGTGTTCCTGGCAAAGAGGTAAAGCCTTTCGGGTCTTCGCCATATCTCCAGGAAAGGGGCCGTCATCGAGAAAACCGTTTGGTGGATTTGGCGCGTACTACCGCTAAACAAAGTTGTTAAACCTCCTGTCTAGGAGCAGGGCAGACCTGTCCGCATAGAAAAACACGGAAGAAAACCAATAGTAGTGGTGGTCGACAATTAAATTTTCAGGGGAAAATTCCTGTAGATTGTCGCCCAGAGACGACAGATAAGGGTCGAAATCGATCGTTGCCCCCAGGTAGACTGCCGCTGCGAAAAATACAACGATCCAAAATAGCCTTTACAACTCAGCCGCGAGTACTTGTCTCTCAGAGTTCAGCGACGGTGCTGACTGAATATTCCATCGTTTCATCCAAATAAATAACATCATCAGCCCCCACAAGTGATAGCCGATGTTTATCCGCCTGTTCAAGTGCAATTGGATGTAAGTACGAATTTTTTCGAAATCGAAAAGCTCAGAGTGCTCTGCTTCCGCTAACGCCAGCGTCTCGATCAAGATCGCTCGAAGCGGTCCACGAAACCAATCGTGTGCCGGGATATCGAAGCCTATCTTCTCACGTTGGACGATAGCGGTGGGCAGCTTAGATCTCATCACTTCCTTGAGGATATATTTCTGCCGCGTACCGCGGATTTTAAAGTCTATCGGTAATCTGGCGGCAAACTCTACGATGCGGTGATCGACGAACGGAGGACGGACCTCGACGGCATGGGCCATGCTCACGCGGTCCGATTTCACGAGGATGTCATCCGGGAGGTAGTACTGCTGATCGAACTCAAGGAAGGGCGCTACCCCGTCTCCTGGAAGGTTTCCTCTCAAGCGAGCAAGGACATTAGAAAGAGTCCCGGGCAGCGGAACCCGAAGCAAAGCGGCTTTTTCGACCTCCGAAAACGTTCCATTCCAATACACATGCGCCCGTTCCGGTGGCATCAGGCCACCTTGGAGGAGGCGCTTAAGCTTGTATTCAAGGCTGATTTTTTCGTCGGAAGCTGGCCAAAGGCGCAACGCACGAAGAGAGAGCTTGATCGCTGCAGGAGGCAGATTTCTAAGTTGAGCGGCGATACGGTTGGCGCGATAGGTAAGGTAACCACCGAAGATCTCATCGGCCCCTTCTCCGCTAAACGCTACTGTACATCGCTTCTTGCAGAGTTTGGAAAGAAACCAGACCGGCAATGCTCCGGAGTCCGCGCTGGGTTCATCGGAATAATAGGCGATATCTTCGATAGCTCCCTCTAAGTCCTCGTCGGGACTCAGATTTAGCTGTTCATGATCTGTCCCATAATGCTCGACCACTTGGCGTATGTATGGCGACTCATCGAAACTTCGGCCATTGAAACCAATAGAAAAGGTCCGAAGCCGTGAGTTGGATGCCTGAGCGGCATAGTGGAGGACGGTCGAAGAATCCACCCCCCCGCTGAGCCAAACTCCGAGCGGGACATCGGACATAAGATGCTCGCGAACCGCGTTCCCTAGGAGATAGTCGAGCTCGGCTTTTGCATCTTCGAACGACTGCGGGATCGGTGCGATGTCGGGAATCCGCCAGTATGCGTGCTTGCTTATGCAGCCGTCCTGCCATTCGAGCCAGTGGCCGGGCGGCAGTTTCTGAATACCATCTACCAAGGTCCACGGACATGGAACGTAATTCATGGAAAGATAACAATCCAGTCCTTGGAGACTGAGACGGCGTTCGATTTCAGGATGGACGAGAATCCCCTTGAGTTCCGAAGCAAAGAAGATATCCTCGCCTCTTTCGGCGATATAAAGCGGCTTAATGCCGATGCGGTCGCGTGCCAGAATTAAACGCTGCTTGGAATTGCTCCAGATCGCAACCGCAAACATGCCTCGGAGCCGCTCGAAACAGTTGGTATCCCACTCGAGAAATGCCTGAAGAACTGTTTCCGTATCACAGTGGGTCTGAAAACGCCTTCCAAGCGATTCGAGCTCGCGGCGGACTTCAAGATGATTATAAATTTCGCCGTTGAAAACGATCACGGAGTCGCGATCTTCGGAAAAGATAGGCTGATCGCCGGACGCCAGGTCCATGATCTTGAGGCGTGTCGCACCGAGACAACAGGCTCTCGATCGAAACACTCCCTGTTGATCAGGTCCGCGATGAATAAGGGTATCGGTTGCATCCCTTATGCGTTCTTGATCAGGGTGCCAGTCCTTCGTTGTGAATCCAACAATGCCGCACAAGTGTCTATGCCTCTTCCAGACACGTCGCTGTCGAAGTCACGACATGCTGAATGGTTCGATGATTGGACGCGAAACCGCAAAATTTGTTTCAAGAAACCCTGACCACATTCATGCTACCACCATCTTCAACCTCGCGAATTTCACCCGCCGCACGTCCCGCACTGAGGAATTACTTCAAGATCACCGAAGCAAATTCGTCACGGATCAAACGAGAGAAGCAAGAGCTTTCAGACGAGGAGCAGCGGTGTGATCGGACATAGCCTATAAAATGAATAGATGCCAGTCGACGCAGCAGGTCACGAATCACGCCAATGACATCAAAAAAGACTCTGCATCTCAAAACCTATCTGTTAATCGCAGTGATGGTGATCGCCGGTCCGCTGGGCAACGTCTTGCTCAGCAAGGGAATGAAGCATGTTGGTGAACCCGTTATCTGGCCTCCCGTGCAACTGCTCCACACTGCGTCGAATATCTTTGCAACCGTGTCGATCTGGTTAGGAATTGGCTCGCTGATTATATTTTTCGTAGCTTATATGTTGGTGCTGTCGTGGGCAGATTACAGCTTCGTACAGCCCGCATCCTCCCTTGCTTACGGCATCGTTGCGCTACTCGGATTTCTGCTATTAGGTGAAACAGTCTCTCCCTTGCGCTGGGCCGGTATAGCTATTATTTGTTTAGGAGTTTTCGTGGTCGGCCGCACCAATCCTCGAACGACGGAGCATGTTTAGATTGCCGCACTTCATTCTGTTCACCCTGATTGTTGTTGCTGGAACCGGAGGTGAGTTATGCGTCTCCCGCGCAATGAAGGTCGTTGGGGAGACCCCGAGTTTGCGACCGATAGACGTCTCAAAAGTGATCCTGAGAGCACTACGTGTTCCTTGGATGTGGCTCGGGGTTGGAATGATGGCGTTAGCATTTTTTTCCTTACTGGGAGCTTTGTCGATCTACAACGTGAGTTTCGTCGTTCCTGTAACGGCGCTGAGCTACGTCGCGGGTGCTTTTGGAGGGGTTGTCTTTTTGCGCGAACATGTAAGCTTTCAACGCTGGCTCGGAGTCTTACTAATTGCGATCGGTGTTGCACTGGTTTTTTTGGGCAAGAACTAACGGCCTGCGGATTGTCATTGAGAAGGTATTTCTCCATCGTTATTACAGCGTCGACCTCTTTCCGATTGCGGCGCATTAGAAATCGACCACCGCTCGGGCTACGGATGACGCGGCGTAGCTTCCTTACACAGCTTCCCTGCTGGCAGCGCTAATGAGTGGCCCGCAGAGGTGTCGAGAAAAGTCGCCGTCTATTTCAGAGCTCATTTCGATCTAATTGTGAGCATTGGCTTCCTTATCCGATTTTGGAAAAGCAACTTCATCTGTCGACGTTGTTGTCGTTCCAAATCTCGGATTGATGTAGTTCTCCAGGAAAGCGAGCTGCTTCTCCCACGCGTCGAGACGATGAGCCGGC
>Ga0210383_10004373_pt1 | contig 12544 bp, 9 predicted proteins | sample IncBWC14OmetaG_FD_160072 | JGI IMG/M metagenome (GOLD analysis project Ga0210383, IMG submission 160072) | Forest soil microbial communities from Barre Woods Harvard Forest LTER site, Petersham, Massachusetts, United States - Inc-BW-C-14-O ...
GCTGCGGTCCCTCTGTATCTTTAAATCTGCACCAGCGAATCCGACACAATCACCTGCAGGAAGGAGCTACGTGAATGTCCGTCTCGTACCTGCCATTGTCCTGACCGTCGGCCTTCATTTCCTCTCTGGCTGCAGCCTGCTCAAGGCAGACCCTCACATTGCTTCCCTCGGAGATTCGATCTTCGAGGCTTGGTGGTATCCCAGCGCCAACCTTGGCCATCACGGTGACACTGTCGCCAGAATGCTCGCTCGTTTTCCTCTCGTAGTCCCCGGCCACGGCTACACCACTGTCGTTCTGATGGGCGGCTCCAACGACGTGCTACTCGGCATCGATCCTGAGACCACGATCCAGAACCTGGAGACACTGGGCCCAGCTAACCCACCAGCAACACGCCGAGCCGGTCCTTTGCCAGGTCCCACCTATCTTCCATGGATGGCTGCCGGGCGACACCAAAGACTACGGGCCCCAGGTACTGGAATTGAACCGCCGCATCGCCCAACTCGCCGCCGAACACCACTGGAAGTTGATTGACTTCTACACGCAGCTCGCAGATCACCCGAGCTATTCAAGCGACGGGGTCCACATGAGGCGGTCCGGCTATCTTGTCATGCTCGTGCTCTTCACCACACGTTGCCTCATCGCCAGCACCACAATTGAACCGGTTTCGGCCTAAGGACGGGCCTTGGACTCCACGCGCAGGACTGCGGTCTCCTCAGGTCCGCAGGGCATAGAGCAGAAGATCTCTCATCAGTCCGGCAAAAGATCGCATGGGAGAGGCCAAAAACCGTCGATATACCCCATTTGGGGAGTAGGCAGACATCTCTGTGCCCGTCACAATGGCTTGAGAGGTTGGCAACAATGGATAATGCACTGGTAGATGTGTTTGAGCAGGCCCGCCAAGTTGTAGCGGATGCAGACCGAAAGGTCGCAGAAGAAGAGCAGCGACGCAGAGAGGGCGAGCGAGAGATACTGCTGGCCCAGCTCGGCGAGCGTATCGAGGACGCATTCGACTTCACCAGCAAGGAAAAGCTGGAGCTCGAACCGCGTCTGGATGTTCAGGACGGCGTTGCAGTCGTCGAGTTCGTCGTCAGAAGCCTGCGGGCCATCTTTCTGCTCACACCTGGGGAAGGCAATACGTGGACGCTTCGGGTGATCGAAGACGACCGTGGGCCGCAGGTGCTCAGCGAGTTCCAGGGCGGAACGAAGGCCGAACAAGGGTCGCGCCGTCTGGCATCGGCACGCATCGTAACGGCGGTCGGCAACTGGGTCCAGAACATCAAAGGGCACGACGTTGTTCCGAACACGAATCAAGCGCCGCCACCGCCCAGATTGCACCACAGAAACGTGCCTAAGTCCGAGCCCACCTACGGGACCATGGGCAAGTTCCTCGGTGTTAGAGGATAGTTTGGCTACGTCGCAACCGTCACTGTTCGCTGCAGCCCATTACGTCGAGCCGTAGCTCCGGAAAACAGCGTTCTTGGCAACGTCAACCTCTGTAGCCATCGCTGGATGAACTTGCCGAAAACGCGGGTGGTCTCAACGGGTCGACGCAACACCCAGCACAGACCCACATTAATTGAAAACAATAGCTAAAAGCGCTGGCCAGGGTTAGATCAGCCGGAACCTTACCCTGGCTAGGTTTTGGCCACATCAGCCAAACAGATCGATTCTTCAGGGAAGCTTTTGTGGATCAGCTGATTAGATAGTGTTGCATCGACCTGTTGAGCTGGCACGACTTTGCGGGCACTCCGGGATTCACTTCCGGTTTGCCGGTCAACCGTTCAGAATGCAGAGTTCCTTCGAATCTCGGTAAGCGCGGTCGCGATTTGGCACAAATCGTGACGGATTATGGGCGAGCCTGTTATGGTCTGTGTGAATAGACCATGCGCCATCCCGCCAAATCAAAACAGAAGCCCCCACACGCGTTTGTTTTGGAAGCGCTCACGCCATTGAATCCCGAGGTGCGTCGGATGTTTTCCGGTTTTGCCGTCTACCTGGGTGCCCGCATAGTATGTATGCTCCGCGATCATGAGAAATCTCCGAGGGACAATGGCGTTTGGCTTGTCCTTTCTGAGAACACCGGTCCCGCAGATACAGAGTTCCGCCGCGAATTCCCTTCCATCCGTACTATCGAGCTCCTCGGTGATAAGATCGGCCACTGGCTTCTCATCCCGAGTGACAGCCCGGACTTTGAGATAGAAGCCCTTCATGCGTGCGATCTGCTGTTGCGGCGTGACCCTCGCCTTGGCCGAATCCCTAAATCGAGACGGTAAGTTTCCGGCGAACAAAGCAGCTCAGGCTGGCCTTTCGCCGGGTAGGGTCGTCGTGGCCCCGTCAGCCCGGCCCGCTGAGGACCGCTATCGGGAAACGGGCTTGAGTAATGTAACCCCGAAATGTCCGTATGTTCGCGATTTCTAGTCGCAATTTCATTCTTTGACGGAGAACAATCGCAGGGCGTGCGGCATCGTCTCACTCTCGTTCTTGCAGAGCCTCCGCGATTGCAGGGCAGTTTGACTAGCTCTCTAGGGTCAGTAGACGCGCTTTCCGGTGATGGTGTATTTCGCGTCGGGAGGGTCCTCTGAGACGATCACCTTCTCCTCCGCAGCTTTCATCACTTCCGCAGGCCTCTTCGCCTCTGCAGATCTAATCGCCTCTGCAGGTTTCTTCTCCTCCGCAGGTCTCATCGCCTCTGCAGGTTTCACCGGCTCTGCGGGTTTCATCGGCTCCGCAGCTTTTATCGCCTCCGCAGGCCTCATCGCCTCTGCAGGCTTCAGCGCGTCCGCAGGTTTCAATGTCTCTGCCGGCCTCATCGCCTCTGCAGGCTTCTCTGGGATCATCGCCCACGCGAAGCCGTGCGCCAGCCACAAAAAGAAGCTGGCGAAGAGGCACACCAAAACAAGGCCAGCGAAGAGGAATACTACCTGGCCTTTCGTGTTGGCGGCGGCATACAACCCGATTGAGAAGAAGGCGACGGTTGCGAATGAGAAGCCGCCCGCGAAGCGCCCAAGTCGACGCGATAAAACACTCATGCGATTATTCATTTAAGTCCTCCGTCGCTTGCGAAATAGACGCCGGAGAGCTTATTGAGCAGAGCCGCTTACCTGCCCAAATAGGTTGCACCCTCCGTCTAGGGCTTCAAGTCTATCCCGATTCTTCGAGGAGGGTTATTGTGCGAATTACCAGTTCGTGGACTTGTAAAGAGGCGGACGTTCAGGATTCGCAGCAGGAGGCTCAAGGCTTCGATTCGGAACGCTGCACAAGTTGTAGGTGGTGTCGGTACCGACCGTGCGGCGCACGTCTCTCGGATGAGATGTGGGCCCCATCTCCTGAGCCAACAGGTCAAAGCGCTCATTAACGGGTCCTGAGCGGATCGTCGGCAAACCGGAAACAATCCTAACGCTGGGGGCTTGTCACTTTGTAGTGCACGAAAAACGGGGTGGTCTCAATGGGTCGACGCAACACTCAGCTCAGACCTACATTCATTGAAAACAAAAGCTAAAAGCGCTGGCTAGGGTTAGATCGGCCGGAACCTTACCCTGGCCAGGGTTTTGGCCACAGCAGCCAAACAGATCGAACCAACGTGCATGTCCGGTGGCCTCTATCCCGACACGCACCTTGGCCTGTCTTCGCTGTAGATCGCGATAGAAACGCTCTGCCTCTCCATCGCTGTGGTTCAGTCGCCGTACGCCGGTCTCGCCCGTCTCCGTATCTAAAAACGCTACCTGCTGAACGCTTGGATGATAATCCACTCCTAAAATGATCATGTTCGGCTCCTTCACCCGAACCTTCCGTCGTCGATGCCCAGAGTTAATCGCGCCTCGACAAAGCAAACACTGTTATGAAATCAAGTGAATAACTTCCGGTTTGCCCGTGATCCGGGCATAATCCGAAAGATCGAATAGTCGACGTTCGCGCTTGCGTCACTCTGCCCGCAGAGCAATCATGGGGTCCGTCTTTGTGGCTTTTTGCGCGGGGATGTAGCAAGCGAATACAGCTATGGCGATCACCCCGAGTCCAACCACAGTAAACGTAAGCGGATCAGCCGGACTGACGTTGTAGATCAAGCTCGTCAAGACGCGCCCAATGATCAGCGCCAGGATGACTCCTACTGCCGTGCCCGTCAAAACCAGCTTTGTAGCTTGTCTGAGAACCAGACGCAGCACATCCGTGCGTTGTGCGCCCAGCGCCATACGAAGTCCGAATTCGGGAGTTCGCTGGCTTACGGAGCATGCGATGACGCCGTAGGTGCCGATCGCGGCGAGCAGAATTGCCAGAGCGGCGAATAGTCCGACGAGGACGAAGGCGAATCGTGGCGTGGCGACGGATGCATCGGCGATCTGATCCATCAATTGAACATCAGCGACTGCCAGCGATGGATCGATGCGGCGAACAATCTGGCGCACCACGTCTCCGAGCAACTCGGGACTCGAGTTGGCGCGTACTACAAGCGACATGTCGGTGAAGGGAAAGGGTTGTTGCAGAGCGGACTACCAGAACGCGGGTACGGCGGCGGGACTGTTGGGCTTGTCTTTGACGTCGCCAACGACGCCGACCACGGTAAACAAGTCTTTTTCAAGTTGAGACCTCCGCCGATGGCAAAGGCACGGCAAAACACTGCATTCGACGGCAAGTTGAGGAACGGCTGCATTTCTGCACAATACAGCTTGAAGGTGCCCACCAAGGTGTCCGATCATCTCCGTACACGTCAAAGTGAATCTCAAATTTGGAGGAATTTTCGTGAAGCACAAAGCTTTCGACGGGGGTTCCCTTGCAGTCTGTCGATTGCTGGTCACCGTTTGATTCGGAGTAGGAGCGCTTTTTCCATCAGGATCAGAGTTTTCCATCAATAATTTCCTCTACCCGGTGTTTTGCGCCCGAAAACGGCACCCAGTGCATCCCTAAGTTCTCGCGCATTCGATGCGAAGGAGAAATGAGATGAAATCTCCAGGAATTCCATCGGCTTCTTTTCGCGCGTCTGTGTTCTTGACGGTTCTGGCGATATTGACGAGCACGCAAGCCCCCGCCCAAAGCCCAAGATCTCCTCGCCCGCGCCAGCCCGCAATCGACCATTCGACGTTCTACCTGCTCGCCTTCAATGGAACCCTGGTGCACGGAAAATGCCTGGATTTCGGCCCGCCGCCGCAAGTAGCGGGCGCGCCCGTGTTCATATTCGGTTGCAACGGAACGATTGCGCAGCAGGTTCGAGTCGAAGAGATAAATGACCGTCACGAAGTTGTCTTGCACGCCGGTACGCTGGTGATCGGAGCCAGGAATCCCGTCGGAAAGAAAACGAGCGACGGGGCGCATCGGGCTACGGTCCCGACGGAATATGCGCTCGAATTGCAGAGCCGAACCGACCCGTCGAGAGTGGATTCCGCGAATCAGATTTTCGCCTTGGATGGCGACAGCATCATCCTTGCAAGCAGCTCATGTAGGAGTATGACCGCGAGCGATTGTCTTCGACCTCAACCTCAACTTGTTGTGACAGTCGAGAACGCCCGTGGCAAGGATCGTACGCCGCTCGTCGTAGGGCCACGAAACTTCGCCGACTCCGAATTCTGGGACTTTCAGGCACTCGATCGTTCAGGCAAAGACCCAACCACCGGATTTCAGCGTGTGTCGACAGCCAAGGACTTCGTGTGTGCGATCGATCAAGTCAACCAAATCGCGCACCAGAACAATGGGGCGGCGTGGGGCAGAGTTATCAAGGTGATCGACTCGGGCAATCCCATCGATCTCACTGATCTCACTGCGTATCCGGGCCAGCCTGTTCCCACCGGCGTGACGATCCGCGGAGACCGCCGAGGCACTCTTCTCGGGCCAGAGCTGCTCGAACAGTTCAATCCTACCAAGCCAAATGCTCCGGCTCTGAGTATGTTCTCCATCAATGGAGATTATGTTCGAATTACGGGGCTGCGACTGCAGGGTCCGACTACGAGCACCACTGCAACGATCCTGCCGGTCAATGCGATTACGGCTTCTGATGGCGTTGCCACCGGATTCATTGGAACAGCGATTGATCATAACGACATCTCAGCCTGGACGAATGCGGGCGTCGAGGTTTATGGGGATTCCGAGGCCAGGGGCGCGCCAGGAGACGGCATGACGACCTGCCCGCTCCCGGATCCGACGCTGGACGATCGAGTTCGCATCAACCGCAATTTCATCCATCACAACGACGAAAGCGATGGGGACGGCTACGGCACTGTGATGTCTTATGGCGGAAGCGCGAGCATTCTCGGAAATACATTCCTGATGAACCGTCATTCCATTGCAGGGGACGGGTCCATCAACGATCAGTACACGGCATGGGCCAACCTGGTATTGTCGCGGGCGCCTGTGTATAACAAGCACGATGTGGAACAGACCTTCGACATGCATGGAGAAAAAGATGGATACGGCGGTTACGCCGGCAACGCGCTTGAAGTCGCATGGAATACGTTCTTGCCGACCGACTCCGACAATATCGACGTGCGCGGTCAGTCTTGTGCCGTCAATTCGTTTCACAACAACGTCTCCACGCGGGCCAGCGGGAACGCCATAAAGATCTGGGACGCCGCCGATTTCTCAAAAGATGGTGGACAGTTCTACCCTTCGTCCATGCCGTTCATGCAGATCCAAAATAATCAGTTCGCCGACAGCTCCCCGGCCTACTCAGATCCCACGGTTCGTCTCGGCGTTGGCAACTTCGATGGCGACTCGATGCAGGACCTGTTTCTCGCAACGGGTGCGGCCTGGTATTACTCTCCGGGCGGAAATGCGGAGTGGCGCTATCTCAATGGTGGCAAGACTGACAGGATTGACAGCCTCCTGCTTGGTGACTTCGATGGCGACGGGCGCACCGACGTGGTGGGCATGAACGGGCGCAGTCTGATGGTTTCCTGGGGCGGCATCTCTGACTGGGAGGTGCTCAACAATTCGGTTCCGGTCGGCGCGTCCATCAAGGACCTTGCAGTTGGCGACTTCGATGACGACGGGCGCGACGATCTTTTCTATGGAGATGGAACACACTGGTTTGTTTCTTCCGGCGGCTCCGGGACATTCAATCAAACCCAACACTCAACCTACCGCGTCAAGGACCTTCGCTTCGGTCACTTTTCAGTTTGCGATTTCGAGGGCCTGGGAAAAACGGATGTCTTCGGAATCGTGGCCGGGAAATGGCATGTCAGTTGCGGTGCCACAGAGTCCTGGGTTCCCCTGCCGGTGTCGCTGACAAACAAGATCGATGGGTTGATTGTCGCTGATTTTGACGGCAATGGGCGTGCCGATGTCGTTACATTTGACAATCCTCTCGTAACCGGTTGGCGATGGGCGGTATCAAAGGATGCTGCAGCAGGTTGGATCTATCACGAGATTACGCCCACCACTGAAGGGCCAGAACCGTGCCCATTTTCAATTGGTATCTTTTCGTTGCCTTCTCCAGCGAGTTCACTGTTCGTCGGTGTTGGAAGATTCTCCGGGAACCAATCTGACGACATTTTGATGTGGGGCAGTAACTTCGGCAATAACTTCTGCATTGTCGCCGGCGGAACGGGTGCTGCTGAACGCCGAAGCCGACAGGATATGCGCTGATGGAAAAGGTGAGGTTCCGCTATGTCTGTGGACCTGGGAATTGTCGGCTGCTGCCACATTTGCGGATGTATATTTGCCTGCTCACGGAGGAAGACACGCCATGCCGACCCTTACTCGCGTTGCTATTACGTTCACTACCCACAACGACGACAAGAATAACGATACCGTCCTTCACATCTTTGTGAAGAACCGCAGGAGCGATACCTCGCTCAACATAGGTCAGTGCGATTACATCACCGATCATCTCGCCTATCAAGAAACCCAACGCGCTAACTTCGCGGGCATCAATCCATTTCTGGCCGTCGGCGAGGACCTGGAGCATGGCGTCGAATTCTCCAATAATTCCGGTCACACGTTCGACATTCCCCTGCGGCCACAGCCCGTTCCCATGGAAGAGATCGTACTTCCCGTGGTCAACATCCATATCCTGCCGGCCAACAGCGACACCTGGAAGTTCAGTTTCACCATAAACTTTTTCTTTGACGACGCTCCGGCGTTCAACTGGTCTTCGGACTTTAACGGAGTAACCGGAATCATTCTGGATCAGGATCACCGGGATTACTGCGGCATCTCTACCGAAAACCCGAATCTTCCGGCGCCGCCCGTCTATCATCCGGTGACGGATGCGGTTCTCAACCAAGTGAAGATCGTGTTTTCCACTCATGGCGAAAACAAGGACAACGATACCGTTCTCAACGTCCACATTGTGAACAGGCTCGGGCCATCGTCCAGCCAAGACATCGCCATCGGAAACGATCTGCTTCACGGCCAGGAGTTTTCCGACCCATCGCTCAACACTGTCATCTTTGGCATCGGCGGGTTGCCGCTAGCGCCCAATTCCATTGGGCTGAGCGCCATTGTGCTGCCCCAGGTATTCATCAACATCGTTCCCAACGGCAACGACACGTGGATGTTTGATTACCGTGTCTACTATTCGTTCAGCGATGGCCAGACGTTCATCACGGAGACAGACGGCGTCATCCTGGACCAGGAATTTCACAAGCATGCGGGCTTTTACCAGGGCGGATCTTTTCCAACAGTCACGCCTCCCGGCCGGCCCGAGTTGTATCCCGTTCCGATCGATCACACCGGCTCCTTTGCCAAACAGATTTCATTCGCTTACTTGCAAAAAAAGCTGGACGATTTCATCAATGATCGCCAGAGCACACCGATTCGCAAGGTGTACCTGCACAACACCGGATCGTTTGGTGTTCTACCGGAGAGTTACTACGACGTCCAGGCTATCGAGGCCGATCCGCCGGCGCCAGGAACCTTGTCGCCTCCCGGGTACAACGAACCGGTCCGCTGGGACAGCAGCCCCACATCGCTCGGCCAGCAACGCCATACCTTCGGCGATTTCTACTTCAATAACATCCTGAGCGATAGGCTCACCGCGAATGTCGACGGCACGTCGCGAACGCCGATTGCCGTCGAAGTGGATTTCGATTGCAGCGGAACAAATCAAATCGTGGGCGGTTCGTCGGACAGTTTGGCGGGGATGACCCTCAAGAGCTTCTCGGTAATCGTCAAGCTTACCCTGGTGTGGGACCAAACGAATCGCCGGGTCGATTTGATGAATTGGATTTCGGAGATGGGTCAGTGGAAACTTACCCCTACCTTGCCAGCCGGCTCGTTCCAGCTGACCGGCCAGTTTCTGGGCCAGCCCATCTCACAGAATTTTGGGTCGGTGGCGGAGTTCGAAGACTACCAGAGCAACCTCATCGGCGAGGTGATCGACGTCCGGATCGTGAGCGCCAGTGCGACCGATTTTGGAGGGACATTCCAGAAAAACGCGCGCGCCGAGATCTTTCAGAAGCTAGCCTCAGCCGTCAGCGCTTTCGATCCAACCACGTTGCGCGATGATCTGAACTCGACCGCGAACTCATGGCTGTTGGGCGGGGTCCTCGCCTCCGACGTCGACGCGGAGGGCAACGCCTACGCCAATGGCTGCAAGGTAAACAGCGTATCCGTCAATGGCACGACCCTCACCATTGATTACAGCGGTCCGCAAAAGACGTTCTCGCCTCCGGTTCCCTCCAGTTGGCCGCCCCCGAATTTTACGCCCGGCACTCTCGCCAACATCGATCACATCGTCGTACTGACGATGGAGAACCGCTCCTTCGATCACATCCTCGGCTACTTAAGCCTCCCGCAATCGAAAGGCGGCATGGGCAGGACCGATATCGATGGCCTCAAGGGCGGGGAATTCAACGTCGCCAACGGCGTCACGTGTCCTTCGTTTGCCTACGCGGCCACCGACACCATTATGACGCCCGACCTGCCCCACGGCCACGAACCGGTGTTCCGCGCCATCAACGGCGGGAAGATGGATGGCTTCGCCCAAAGTTACGCCGATCAGAGTGGCCCGGCCGTAGCTCCCCGTATCATGGGCTATCATACCGGCGTGAACGTGCCGGCCTACGACGCGCTGGCTCGCGATTTCGGCATCTGCCATCGCTGGTTCGCCAGCCACCCGGGACCGACGTTCTGCAATCGCTTCCACGAAACCACCGGGCGTCTCAACATCGACGCCGAGGGCTTCTGGGAATTCGACAACTCCAGCCCGCTCCGTCCCGTTTTTACCCCGACAATCTTCGATTACCTTACGCAGCATAAAGTCTCCTGGAAATACTTCGAGAGCTTCTACTGTTTCCTGCGCTTCTTCGAGAGCCACACCTTCGATACGTCGAATATCGTCTCGTTCGACGATCCGGAATTTGGTTTCGTGAACCTCGCCGGGACCGGCAATCTCCCCAGCGTGTCGTTCATCGATCCGCATTTCATCGAGCTTCCGCCGGGTGGCAACTGCGACGGTCCGCCGGCCGACATACAAAAAGGGCAGGCTCTCGTACAGCAGGTAGTTGACGCCGTTGTAAGCAGCCCTCTCTGGCCGAAGACACTGTTAATCGTTACCTACGACGAGCACGGCGGTTTCTACGACCATGTCCCGCCGCCTGCCGCCACGCGCAACTCGCCGGAATCCCTCGGAACTTACGGAGTCCGCGTGCCGACTTTCATCATTACGCCCTGGGTCAAGCCGGGAAGCGTGTTCGGGCACGACGGCATCGTCGTGGGGGGCGGGGGCGGGGTGCTCACCGAGGCGCGCGCGGCCGCTCCCATTGCCGCCCCGTCTGCGAGTGCGGCGTTATCCTCCTCCGCGACCGCGCCGGGCAACCCCATCGTGGGCCAGTTTTATCCGCTCCATTTCGATCACACCTCTACCTTGAAAACCATCGCGCGCCGTTTCATGAGCGCGAACCCGCCTTATCTGAGTGCTCGCTACGCGGCGGCCAACGATCTATCGAGCGTGCTCGGCAATGAAATGCAGACCAGCCGGTTTCTGCCTTTCATTCCATATAACTTCGTTTACAGCCAATCACAGAAACGCCTGGACGTTCAGGGGGCTGGCACCAGCCCCGGCACCGTGCTGTGGCAATACGATCCCAATACGACCGTGGCTCAGCAGTTCAGCTTCGAGGACGGCGGCGGCGGATTCTTCTACATCCGCACCCACACCGGCAACTTGTACCTCACCGCCGGCGCCAACGGCGTAACCCAGCAAGCGAAATATCCAACCGGGACTGCGGCGATGCCCGGCAAAAATCCCGATGCTCAGCGCTGGTCTCTGACCACGACGAGTATTGTTGTCACGCAGCAGAACCTGCTCACGATTCACAACGCCGCTTTTCCCGGAATGGTTCTGCAGCCGGCCGGAAACAGCGCCAATTCGCAAACGCCGGTGGTGTTGGCCGCACCGGAGCAGACCCACGGACCCATGATTACGACCAACGCGTGGCAGGTCACAAGCCCTCTGCTGCCGAATGGACAGGTGCTGACTAACGCCTAGCGTATGGGGAAGTGCTGACAGCCCGCGACAAAAGGATTCTTCCGGCGATAGCGACAGCCCTCCGGTCGCACTTAGGCGAACTTGGCGCGAATACGGGCACGCGGCCCGCACCCGGCGGAACTTTCGGCAAGTTGCCAATGACCCGACCTTTCAGGAGGTAGACTGGCATCGCGTATGGGAGGGGGAATTCGGAATGCCGACGACGAAGGTAAAGAAGAGCAAAAGCAAATGACTGCAATTGAACCATTCCTGAACAAATTGATAGATTACGCGGGGCTCTTTCCTCCCGCAGGCCTCGATATGCTAACGTCGACCCGGAACTATGCCAGTTACCGCTCTGGTAAATATGCGTGGACTCTGGGACGCTTGATCGTCCCAGTTGCGAGGCTGACGGAATTCAGCGCGGCATTGATGGAGATTGGCAGCGACGAGCAGTTGACGCCATGGCTCCTGGGCGCACTCAGCACGGGCGATGCGCAGCAAGATGCTCGCCTGATATCTGGGCTCGATAAGAGGGTCGCAGTTGTTGACGTCCTCGAATCCAAGGCTGCAAATCTGGCTGAGGTGCATAAGCTGCTCTCAGCCGCACCCCCAAAGACAACTCTCTATGTCGAATTTCCACTCGAGAATTGCAGGCAAATGGTTCCTGCACTGAAGGAAGGGAACGCGCGCGCAAAGATTCGCACCGGAGGAGTTACTGCCGATGCCATTCCCAGCGTCGAGCAGGTCGCGGAATTTCTCGCGGCCTGCGCCGAAGCAAAGGTTCCCTTCAAGGCAACGGCTGGACTGCATCATCCTTTGCGTTCCGTTCAACAGCTCACGTATGAACCGGGGAGCGCATCCGCTCTGATGCACGGTTTCATCAATGTCTTCATCGCGGCAATCATCGCCTACTACGGAGCAACAGAAGAGGAGGTTTTAGCAGTGTTGAATGAACACGACCCTACCGCCTTTCGCTGGAGCAGGCACGCTCTTGCATGGCGTGATCAGGAACTATCCGCGGAGCAAATCAGAGAAGCGCGGGAGAACGTCGCTATCGGCTTCGGCTCCTGTTCGTTTACTGAACCTATCGCCGACCTTTTGGATCTCGGATGGCTCTCATGAAACAACAATGAGACGGGTTG
>Ga0210383_10004377_pt1 | contig 12541 bp, 10 predicted proteins | sample IncBWC14OmetaG_FD_160072 | JGI IMG/M metagenome (GOLD analysis project Ga0210383, IMG submission 160072) | Forest soil microbial communities from Barre Woods Harvard Forest LTER site, Petersham, Massachusetts, United States - Inc-BW-C-14-O ...
TAGAAAATGGCGTGGAGGGAAGTTATCGAATCGAGCCCTCTTCGCTTATCGCCGAACTCAGAGTCTTAGCAATAGCTGGGGAAATCAATAGTGCTAGCGCCAGCGAAGTAAACAATTTCTACATTTTAATAACGGCCTTGCTGATATCTTATCATTAGGAGTCTGTCCGTTACATGAAGGAGATCATCGAGTTGACTTGTCAGGATATTCATAGCCCACTGCTTCGTCTTGTCTCGTATCAGCATGTGATCTGGGCCACAAGTGCAGGGAGAGGTGTGTTCTCCTTGAAAGGCGGTCACTTGTCGCTCCTAACTCGGGGTGTTCAGGAACTCTCTCAATCATCGCACAATTACAAATGCAATGGCTCAATGCTCTTTGGACTACACCCACCTCAGATCATGTTTGTGCATACCCTTCTCTTGTAACATGCGTCCGTTAAATCGTGTGATAGATGCCTGATGGGCCATCCATGTTGCTTCATCCCACACAGCTTCGTGCGACTATCGCAATATGGTCAGGGAAACCCGATATGTCTTACGTTCAGTAACTGATGTTTGTCTAGTGATTGGAGTCGGAATTCACTATCGGCTGTAAAATATTATGAGGCAAGTATCCGTCGTCAGGTTCGATTCGCGCTCTTGGGCTGTGAACAGGATATGTCACGTACCCACCAGCTTGCAGCTGTGCTCCAACAGTCAATTGCAATGGCGAGTTAACTAGAATCTATTCCACTAGAATAATCAACCTGACATTTCGCCTCAGCTCTCGTCTTGTTTCGCATCTTCATTCGACGAAACTACATGCAAAGAGATTCGCAATCTAATGTGCGACTCGTCACTGGGAGGACCAGCTTCAATGCACCATCTTTTGTCGCTTTTGGAACAGACAAACAATGTCCCCTTCGGCCGAGCGCTGAGACGTTTCTTACGACCCGCATTCCAGCGTTTCTTAGACCAATCGCAAACTCGCCAGCGAAGCATCGCAGGCTTGGGGTTGTGTTGGATTGCTATCAGTAGACTGATCCTTGACCTCTTCATTCCCGATACACCCATTGATCCCGCCGCCATTCAAAATTGTGGGCTAGAACTTTGGCGTCATGAGGAAGCGATTATATTGTCACAAATACGACTGCATTCGCAACTCGAACGGGTTACCACCGGAAATACCGACAACGACGTCATCACTTATCTGAAAACACGTTTAACCGAGATCTCCGAACACTTGTCCGGTACACCTGCACTTCCCGTTAGGCATGATGTGTCGCGACTGCATATGTTCTGGTCCGAAATTTCCCAGTTTCAGAACCACATCACGTCACCTTCCAAAATCGATGGTTTGGTTTTTCTATTGGAAGCAGGCGATGGGACCGCTGTTATGCGTGAACAGGTCATACAGCAATCGATGGCAGGATTCTGTCAACGCCTAGATACTGTCTACGTCGAGTACGCGGATATCAGCACCCCTATCCAATTGGCCATTCTCTACATGCGACTAGGGTTGCGACTTGTTGCGCACTCCACTGCTTGTGGCTCGGACACCACTTCAGACCCTTTGGCTCGGGTATCTACTGCTCTTGTTGCGTTCCCATCCGTACTCGGATCTGCGATTTTACGCGCTGAGCCCGCGCCAACCGGACCGTTGGGTGTAACTGCCTTTCGACAATTGATGCTTACTCTGTCTGCAATCACCATGGAGAGGTCTCTCGGTGTCGGCTTAGAAGCGGAGATCCATCGTGTCGAGACAACGTACGGTCAGGCTCTTCGCCTCTGGCTCATCGATCGTGCTAAGGAAGCCGAGGCGGACGAGGCTTCACAATCGCTATATCGTCACAAGAAGGTAGACCATGACGCTTTTGGTGAAGCCGAGTTGGAAGAACAGGAATTTCTGTCTTTATTTCCATCTTTCGAGGATGCTTTGGAGCAGGAAGGTCACGCACAATTAGAAAGCAAACCTCAACACACTTTTCTTGTTGATCCTACCGAGATGCAACAATTCGTCAATATCCACCACAATTTGTTCACCCCTTCACATACTTTGGATTCCCCATCTGCCGCGTCTACAATCTTTAACGATGTCCGGAAAGTTTCCTTGGGATCTCTGCTGCAGTCCCAAGTGGTATCTCTTCCAGACACTCTGGATAGCGAAAGCGTTTCGTACCAACTGACCCTCCTCAATGATCAGCTTTCTGGACTACAGGGCACGTTTAAATTTGCCGACAGAACCTATAATTTTTACGCCGATGCCAATGTTCTTGAGATGACGAAAGCTGCCACAGTCGTACTGGCACTCAAGAAACGACTAGAGGAGCTTACGCAGGAGTGGCCTGACCAAATGGTTCTTCAGCATCTGAAGAGCCGTTGCGACGTCGTTCTCGGCCTAGACCTTCACAGTCCAATTGTAACAGTACTTTCTGCCCTGGAACAGCTACTTATGCAAAGTGAGGACTGGGAAATATATGCGAATCGTGAAAACAACCTGAAAGCCCACCAGCAGGCTTTAACGGGATTGATAGTGGAGTGGCGACGCTTGGAGCTGTCATGTTGGCAGGTGTTGTTGGAGTCACAAGCCAAGTCATTTGCAGACGGCGCTGCAGAGTGGTGGTTCCGCCTCTACGATGCTACCATCCGAGGCCCTTTGGATGCATCGGACCGAGAAGAACAAGGGGGGTCGGGGAACTTGACCGACTACCTCGACACTCTTATCCCGCTTCTCGATGACTTCATTGGTTCCAGTCCTCTTGGCCAGTTTGATGCGAGGATGAAATTTCTATACAGTTTTGAAATATATTCCACTCATCTCGCTCTCGGCAAATCCGGTTCCCAAAGGCTGGCTTTGGACCGCGTCCGAACGGTTTTACACGCCACGGGAATGTACTACGGCTTGTTCTCAGCTCAAATATCGACGCTTTTGTCGGAGCAGAGGACTGTTCTTGAGAAGGAGATACTGGGATTCATCAAGCTGGCTAGCTGGAAAGATATTAACGTCCACGCCTTGAAACAAAGCGCTCAACGAACTCACCACCAGCTGTACAAGATCATACGCAAATTCCGCGCTGTATTACGCCAACCTGTTTTGGAACGACTTCGCCCTCAGCTCGCCGGCGACCCTGAGTGCAGATATCTGCACGCAGATTCGGTCGTCGCCGACGATGTAGCACCTCCAGGAAGCCCATCGTTCCCAGATGCAGGCTTGACCATCACCACCTCTGATCACTTGGTCAACTTGGAACGAACATTCAAAAAATTTGACTCGCTTGTTACCGGGCGTATCCGCTCTTTCGTCAGGTCCCGTCCTGCGCACATCGTAGATAACTTCGCTGTCGACATTATCGTGACTGCGAAGGAATTAGCTGCTGTGTCAATCTCCAGAACTCTTCCCGCGGAAAAGCAAGAGAAACAGCAAAAAGCTCTTCTGGTGCGAAAGCGCAAGGCATGGAGCGACCTTCTCAAGGAGCTCAAACGAGGCGGTTTTGCGGTCAACATCAAGCCAGATGTCCTTCGTCAACAAATGGACACGCGATACATCAGAGAGCAACCCATAATACTTTCTGTCGCCAAACCGTCCATGTCGATTGAAAAGAGTGAAAATTACTTTAATCGGCTTCATGGTTCCCTTCCAGAGCTACGGTCATCGCTCTCTGACCACCATGCTGATTTGACAACTCGTGAACTGCAGAGGGGTCTCACCCTGCTAGAGTCTGGTTTCACAATGGCACTGGATTCAAGATCTCGGTATGGATTTTCGTTACCCATTCATTCTGCGTCAATACCCATGATTATTATTTTCAGCTTGGCGCAAGCCTTCATTAGCTACGACAAACTGGAGCAAATGTCGCGTCGTTTGAAGATGTTGGCGTCGGCTTCAAAAATCGTACTCTCTGGCTGCAAGCTTACAGAGCATATATCACACATCAATGACACAATGTGTAGGCTTGCAGGCGCTCTCGATGAAATATCGCATGGGCTAGACACATTCAATGAGCTTCACCCTGAGCCAGTGATTCCTGCATCCTTCGTGGATCAGTCGAAGGCTCTTACCGCCTCAACGAAGGTCCTCCGCGATCGTTTAGCTGTGGTATTTAACAACGTGAAACTCACTGCTTTGTCTTTCTTGTTAGAAAGTAAGTTCTCCTGAGCTGCATTACCGCGAGGTAGTGCTCAATTCTCACCTTTCATACTTTAGACGAACATCTTCTGGTGCTAGAGGTCTTTGAGCACCTTGCTCAAACAACACGCACTCTCCATCGGTGGTCAGATGAGCAGCCACGCCTGAGACATATTTTCCGCCCTGTTCGACTGTGGCTTGACCCCCCAGAGGCCCCCTCTCTGTTCTCTTCGAACATGGGACCCACATCTATTGACGGTAACACTGATCTGGTCATCGATGCACTCTTGGTCAGCGTACAAACCATGCTGCTGAAATGCACAGACTCGACTGACGTGGAGCCAGAGAATGAAAGAGATCATTACATCCGCGATGACTATCACACTGTTCGTAATTTCACTCAACTCCTGAACATCGACGGGGTTCTCGAACATCTGGAGGGCGCTCTGCAGCTGCTTGCATCTCATGAATACGGCCTACAGAGGAGCGTGCGACGGTTCTTGCCCTTCCTTGACGTTTATTTAAATCTTGTGGAAGATCAACTTGCCATTCACACTCAGTGGACTGGGGCTCTTTTTAAACTTATCTTCGTATTGTGTTCCGTCATGCATACCATCGCCAAACAAGGCTTCTGTAAACCACCTGGTATCGATGAGTCAGGGGCTGGTGGAGATGCATCTGAGGCAGTCGGAGGTGTGGGATTAGGTGAAGGGTCTGGGACTGAAAATGTGAGCAAAGATATTGAGGACGAGAGCCAGGTTGAAGGGCTACAGGGGGACGATGCTGAGGGCAACGACCCGAAAGAGAAGAATGGTGATGACGATGCTATAGAGATGAGTGAGGATTTTGGCGGTAACATGGAGGACCTCCCGGACTCTACATCCCAAGATGAGAACAACTCGGAACAGGAGAGCCAAGCGGATCCAGAAGAGCAGCTTGGAAATTTGGACACATCGGATCCTTCTGCTGTTGACGAGAAGTTGTGGGGCGATGAGCAAGGCCCGCAAGACATCAGTGAAAAGGACGAGAAAACCAACCAAGATCACTCGGAAGAGAAGGGTGGCCACTCGGATGTCGTGGCCAAGGAGGGGAACCAACCTCAAGCGAAACAGATGTCGGGCGACAAAGAGGACAATGAAGAAATGCCTTCCAATGTCGAGGACGAATCGACGCCAGAAGGTGATGCTGACAATGATCATGGAGAGGAACATCCTGACGCGAGTGGCGCCCCCATGGATGACTACGTCCCGGACGCGAACACTTTGGATCTGCCTGATGATATGGATTTAGGACTTGGGGAAGAGATGCCTGAGGACGTGAATGCAGAATCCGACGATGACCCAATGGAAGGTGACGTACCAGAGCCTGTCTCCGACAACTTAAACGACGAACGAGGCAGCGAAGCGCCACCCGAACGGCCACAAGAAGTAATGGACGAGAGTCAAGAAACCGAAGATCCTGGACGGGCACAGGAAATGGAAGAACAAGACGGTGACCGGGAAGATCCTTCTGAGGAGCACGCGGTAGCCCAGCCCGACGTCTCTGCAGGTGAAGGCGATACTGCCTCAAATGAACCTCATAATCCGGATGGCGGAGAACGCGCGACCGCAGGAGAAGCAGGCAGCTCTGAAGGAATGATGGGCCAGGTTGGTGAAGCTCAGGAAAAGGCGAATGATCAGAATGGGTATGGCTTCGAATTGATCATCTAGATGGAATAATCTGACGGGTTTGTAGGCTTCCGGAAAACAGTCAGCCTCAGCTCGAATCTCAACCCGCTGATTCTCAGACCGCTGGATCAGCCACGGCAGGATCTCAGCAAGGTCAAGTTTTGTCACAACCCGACCGTCAATTATCAAGTAATCCGCTCCGCAGTTTAGGAGATGCGCTGAAAGAGATACAACACCGCTCCAAAGAGATCCTAGATGGGGATCAAAAGGATATGATCCGGGAAAATCTTAACGACACCGCTGAATCAACACACGTTGAATATCTCCCTCATGAAGACACTGACCACGACATGCAAGCACTGGGGCCTGCGGGCGACGAGCAGGTTGCCAAGCTGAAGGAGCTTAACCTTATCGATGAGGATAATCAAGACAACGAGGTGGGAGCTCCAATGGATGTGGATCTTCCTCTGGAATCGGAGCAGCACGATCAGCCTTCTCAGAACCATTCTCGCCATGCGAAGTCTACTGCACTCGACGTGCAGGACGCTCTTGAAGGTGCAATCAGCGCAATTGCTCGTCCTTCCTCAGATCATCTTGCCCTTTTACCCGATGTTTCTGGACCCAAAGCTGATGTTGAGATGCAAGATGTCGATTATGGCAATGTCGAAGCGGAACTAAGGCGCTGGCAAGCGATGGGTCTGCCTGATGAGGGGGCCGAGCACATATGGCGAATCTACGAGTCCTTGACGCATGATCTTGCCTACGCTTTATGCGAGCAACTGCGACTCATTCTCGAACCTACTCTTGCTACCCGTCTGAAGGGCGACTATCGAACCGGTAAAAGACTCAACATGAAGAAGGTCATTCCTTACATTGCAAGTGACTACACCAAGGACAAGATTTGGTTGCGGCGAACGAGGCCCAGCCAACGTGAGTATCAAGTACTCATTGCCCTTGACGATTCTCGGTCTATGGCCGAGTCCCATTCTGTCCACTTGGCGTACCAAACCCTCGCACTTGTCTCTAAAGCGCTCAGTCGACTCGAAGCGGGCGACATAGCGATTGCCAAGTTTGGCGAAGCAGTGGATATACTCCATGGCTTCGAAGAAGGTCCATTTACCGATCAGGCGGGTACAAAGGTCATGAATGCTTTCCGGTTCAACCAGAAGGCTACCAATGTGCTGTCTCTTGTGGACACTAGTTTGAAAGCCCTCGAGATTGCCAGAGAGCGTCGCTCCATGGGCTCTGCATCTGCCTCGGATTTGTGGCAGTTGGAGATCATCATTTCCGACGGCATGTGCCAGGACCATGACCTGCTCCGTACGGTTCTGAGAAAGGCTGAGGAGCAGAGGGTTATGATTGTTTTTATCATCATCGACTCTCTTCATTCTGTTGCAGCGAGTTCTGCAGTGGGAACATCCCTTGCAGGGCAACACCGATCTGCGCAAAGCTCAATCCTTTCAATGGAAAAGGCGGAGTTCAAGAATGTCAACGGCCGAATGGAGTTGCAATTAGAACGATATTTAGATTCGTTTCCCTTCGAATACTACGTCGTCCTAAGGAATGTGGAGGCGTTGCCGGAAGTATTATCGACTACTCTTAAGCAGTTTTTCGAGCGCGTTTCAGAGGAATAAATGTACATAGCATATATATCACTATTATTTCAATTCAGCATACCAGCAACATACTATACTACAATTGTTACTAACTGCGCCAGCAGTGCTGACGTAAGCAGAAGAGCGTCACGGTTACAGACGGTTACTAGGCTGAGATGAGGTACCGTGACCGTGACGAACCTCTGTACAAAATCCGCCCTCACTGTACCGTCATGTCTTCCTCGATCTCACTTTCCCACATAAATGTAAAATCACCCTACGAGTCTGAACATGTGGCAGCCGAGGAACTGAAAGGTCTCCTCTCCGGTTCAGAAGATTTCGACGAGCAATTCGAAACAAGATCCTCTCACAGTGATTGGTCGCGGAATAAAATCATCGGAACTGCCTCTATCTTCATTCTGTTGTTGATTTGTGGCACCTTTGCTCGTTCGTTCCTCCTAATCAATTCTCCAACACACCCAAACTTGTACTTCCATGGCAATGATCTGCGCACAAATGGCACTCACGACTTCAAGAGGACAGTTCTGATTGTCTCTATAGACGGATTGCGGTGATTAGGCATACCTCAAACTTAGCATCAGACAACGAAAATTGATTCCGTCACGATAGGGCAGATTACCTGGACCGAGGACTCACGCCCCATCTGCTCGATATTAGCAAACAAGGTCTACGGGCTAAATCTATGGTCCCGATATTTCCTGTAAGTGTTGGATAGTTAGCATCGCTAACGAACCTGACCATAAGTGATCGTCAGACGCTAACATTTCCGTGAGTCAACATTACTGGTTCCTCTGAACTTGTCAATAATCCAAGCCGCGCACTAAATGCAGAAATCATTGGGCTCTTATGTGAGTATGATTTCCTTCAAAAGTACGCGTCAATAACCTAGAATACAGGACGGGTCTCTACGCAGAGTCACATGGCATTGTCGCTAATGTATGTTCAGCCTTGATCAAAGCGTGATGGCCTCCAGCTGACCCTGGGTTTATTCACAGAACTTTTGGGATCCGGCGACAAAATCAGAGTTCCACTACAACAAGGAAAAATCTTGCTGGAATTCTTCATGGTGGTTCGGAGAGCCAGTTCGTCGGTTCCTCCCCTCACCTTTCCTCCGGAATGAAAAATCAATTTACCTTGTGTTTTAGATGTGGGAAACCGCTGGTAAAGCTGGAATCATGACCGCGAACCTGATGTGGTCAGTTTAAGGGTCCTGTTATTTAACCTATACTCATGGTTATAACCCACAGGCCCGGCCCTCCTAAGACAAGTTCTGGAGCTACTGCGACATACTTTGTACCATGGAAAGTAAGGTCCATCGAGTTTTCTGCCCTGGTGCTCGAGTTCTAACCTTGGCACGTCTGCAATCTAGAACAAGGTCCCCCTGAAAGAGAAACTTGATCAAATCATCGACTGGATTGATCTCCCTCTCGAAGAGAGACCTCAACTGATCATGGGTGCGTCCCTTGCATTCCAGTTTGATGTGCAGCCATCTAATTCGACATGATTTAGCATACGAACCTTCACTTGACCAAGCTGGTCACCTAACTGGACCAATGTCCACTCTTGTCAATGTCAGTATTCACATCGACGGCTTATAGCTGTAATGGAAAAGAAGCTAAAGGTCTATTTAGAAAACACTCGGTGAAGTGGATGTCTTCGCGAAGGATCTTCACACATCACTCAAAGCACGAAACCTCACCGACATCGTCGACATAGTCTTCGTCAGCGACCATGGCATGACAGATACCAGCCACCCCGAATTGGTATACATGGACGACATCCTTGGCTCAGACGGTCTTGCCATGATCGAGCATGAAGACGGTTGGCCGTCCATGGGCCTAAGATTCTATCCGCAGACAAACATCTCGCATTACCTTGACTTACTGCTAAAGGCGTCAGATGCCAACCCGGAGAAATTTAATGTTTACACACATGAGACCATGCCGGAGCGTTATCACTTTTCCCATAACGAGCGGATTGCACCTATTTATGTCGTTCCAAATATTGGGTATGCATTAACTACGAAGAAGGAAGGTGATGTTGGGATGAGCAAGGGTGTAGGTACTCTTCTCCTTGTCACTTTCACCGAGCTAATGTCTGTTCTTCAGAACCACGGCTATGACAATGAGGATTTGTCCATGCACGCGATTTTTGTTGCTCACGGGCCCTTCTCCGCCGTCACCAAGGCTCTGCACCCAAGTCGATCGCCAAGTCTATCTGCACGTTTCCTTCACCGCCCAAGTAAGGGCTGGCACTCGACATCAGATGATACATATGTCATGGAGCGCTTCCAAAATGTGCAGGTATACAATCTAGTTCTGAAGCTTCTCGGGATTGAGGACGGGGCGGCGGTTACAAATGGGACGGCAGGATTTTGGGACAAGTACTTCTGATATGGGCTTCTGAGTGCTTGTTATCTACAGACACCTATGCATGTTTGATACGGACTAATTGGAACCACTTATGTATGAAAATGTACAGGTTATGTAATATATATAATGTGCTTACAAATTTCGATATCCATTGTACTACCAAACGAAGAGAAGGTAAAGACATGAGTGGAAATAAATGCCACACACGCCATCGTCAACACAGCATGCTCTCTGGCATTCTCAGTGAGTACCAGCATCAAAAACGGTATGATTCCCGCCATCTGGCCCGACTTGTATATGGTCACCCGTTGAGGTGGGTACATATGCTGCCTCTGGGAGACCACTCTCGTCTAGTCCTTCAGCAGCCTCGATGATCTCGTAAAGTCTTGACGCGACCTCTGGGGGAGGTACTCGTCCCCCAAGAATATCCCGAACTGATACAGGTGATCCGTAGAACTCGCGATTGGCATCTTTGCGCTCGATGAGGGCGGTGCCTTCCAGCGATAAACCTGCAAACAGACCTATACCACAGCGATACAGTGTGATTAATATCTATTGCGAGCGGAAAGAGGGAGTAAAGCAGGTATCACATACCCTTCGACTTGGAATATGAGAACATGGGTGCCGGGTGTGCCAAGGACGCTTGCACGCTTCCCCCGGTACCGATCGGACCCGCAGATGCACTGATGTTTCCTCCAATTGTCATATTCCCTCCCATTGAGAATGCCTTGACCGAATCCTCGCTATTCAGCACGATGACGAAATCGGTAATATCGGCACCGATTTGGAGGCCCCACCCAAGTCCACCTGTGGCGATGCATGATGGCGCTGACCAAGAGCCGTCTGGCAGGCGAGCAATGACAACTCCTGAGCCAGCTTTCCCCGAGAAGACGAAACCGGCCTTCAGCACCTGAAATACGGCGAGACCTATCAAGTCCGGAGAACATTACCACTGCACAACGGAATTAACTTTCGACAAAGTACCTCGCGCTCCCTGCAGGACAGCTTTTGGGATGGAATTCAGGGCAGATTCTGGTCGTTCAGGATCGGCTTATATGGTGGAGGGTCAATTGAAGAATTCCGCGACCGTCTGCTGGAAACGCACCAAGGAAACTGTCTAGAATATTGGCCGCCTTCTCCGCTTCTCCTGGTAGGCTAAAACCATGAACAAAGTCTCGTGAACCGCTTGCAACCTTGGTTGAGCTTGCTTGTACGAATGCTGTAGCCTGTAAACCAGCCTTCTGCGCTCCTTTACGAAATCTGTCGAGCATAGACATGACTCTGAAGACGCTGGGGACTACGTCACATGTCACACGACAATCACATATTGATATTCGCAGCACGTGAACTTTTATGACACGCCTCATGTATGCTCAGTGTCTGCTACATTTTGTAAAACTACCAACAGTAAATAAATACATAATTCACCGCCATGTATCGTTAATTGTCGAAGTTCCGTTGGCCGGAGTTGTGAACAAATTGTTCGGATCCGATTCCCATGTCACCGCGCCGTTATTCTTACGAATATACTTGTACTCGAGGTTGGTGCTTGCAGGTACATTGACAGTGACTGTATCATGAATCAGACCAGATATAAAGGAGATATACATGATAATGTGACTTACTGCTCCATGTGGGGTAATGAGCCGACGATAGAATTAGAGCATTGTCGGGCGACCAGCCCTTCAGAGCATCAACAGAGCCAGTGAGGTAGATGTTCTCTGTAATGCAGAATTAGAGCAAGGACTTATCAAATAGCAGTAAAATCACACCTCCGAACACCGTGGTTGCTTGGACATTGAACGTGATTGAGACTACTGGGCCAGTGTTTACGTTACAAACAGAAGGCACCTTCAATCCCATTGCGCCCCAACTGGCCGGAATCGTCCCCTTCCTGGCATCAAACGCCGTCAATGCAGAAGCATAACTCCATGTCAAGTCAACAGCGCTGAGAGGATGCCCGTCATTTTTACTATACTGCTCTGCCAATGCCCCATTCGATGGCGTGTATTTCGCATTCATGACTAGGAAACCGTCGGCAAAGGTCTTGATCGCGGTGGTGAGGGTAGTAAAAGTGGACGACGAGGACGCGTAGGTTCCTGGTGTGACGGAGGGAGAGAATTGTCTGAAGAACGCAAGGGAGGTACTGGTGACTTGTAATGAGCCCTGGGCGGACCACACGATGAGGGCGTCGTAGAGCTGTTCAGCGACGGCGGCTGTGGTGAGATACCATGGCTATTATAATGAAAGAGTAAGTTCCTGAAGCTCAAAGAAGGGAGTATATGGTACTTACATTTCCACCGAAGTATACGTCTTCTGGATAGCGTCCCGTTGCGACGGCTGCATTCGACGGAATACCACTGTTGATTGGATAAATCGGTCTGAACGAGTCGACGTAGACTTTTAGACTAGCCAAGGCTTTGTCTGAACACGGCTGGAACGTAGCAGCATCGCATCCTGCGGCGGCATCAAATGTCTACCAGGAGCAAGAACGTCAAGAATTGTTATGGCGAAGAGTGAAGAGTCGGTCAACGCACATGAATGGAGGCCAAAGCGCTATTTGCATCTATCCCAGATCGACCACCACCGGTGTTCGAGGTGATGTACGAGCCAGTGGGATTCCAATAGGACTAATCAATGGACATAGAGGGGTTGAGATGTGATGGGTTGTATCGTGTATTTTGACAGCCCACCTGCAAGAAGCACAAAATGTTATCCGCCTGAATGTTATAATCATTGACGACTGATGTTTGACCAATCTTGGTCGCCAATGCAGAGCCTT
>Ga0210383_10004379_pt1 | contig 12540 bp, 8 predicted proteins | sample IncBWC14OmetaG_FD_160072 | JGI IMG/M metagenome (GOLD analysis project Ga0210383, IMG submission 160072) | Forest soil microbial communities from Barre Woods Harvard Forest LTER site, Petersham, Massachusetts, United States - Inc-BW-C-14-O ...
CAGATACCGCCCGCGGAGGAAGCCGCGGGCGCTGCACCTGATTCGACCGGTTCCCCGCAGCTCTTCGGCGCTGCGGGGGAAGCTGCGCGCGTCTATACACGCACGGCGCTGTGGGCGAAAGCTTTTCATCCGCCGCGGCCCGAGCCGCTGCAACTCAGCTCCTCGGCGCTCAGCGCATACGAAAGCTGCCCGATGAAATACATGCTGCGATACCACTGGCGCATTCGCGGCGGGCCGAACGCGGCGATGACGTTTGGCAACGTGATGCACACCACGGTGAAGGAATTCGTGGCCGAGGTGCAGAAGAAGAAAGTGCCGCTGGAAGAAGTGCTCGCCATCTACGATCGCGAATGGCGCTCGGCGGGATACCCGGACGAGCATCAGGAAACGGAATATCGCAAAGAGGGCCGCAAAATCCTGGAAGGATTTCACCAGTCTTGCGTGGCCGCGCCCGCGGACGTGCTCTTCCAGGAGAAGGCCTTCGAACTGCCACTTGAACACGATGTGGTGATCGAGGGGCGCATCGATCAGATCAATCGGATCGGGCGCAACGCCGTGGAAATTATCGACTACAAGACAGGCAAACCGCGCGACGCGAAGAAGGCGGCGGGCGATTTGCAGTTGACGATCTACGCGCTCGCGGCGAAAGAAGTGCTCGACCTGAACCCCGAGCGGCTCGTCTTCTACAACTTAATGAACAATGAGCGCGTGGAAACGACGCGCGACGCAAAGTCGCTCAAAGCTGCGAAGGAAAAAATCGCGGAACTTGCCGACCTGATTCGCGCTGGAGAGTTCGATGCGAAACCCGGCTTCGGCTGCAAGTATTGCGACTTCCAAGCCATCTGCCCGGCGCACGAGCAGCTGATTTCGATTCGTCCGGCACCGTGCAAAGCCGTAGCAAAAGACTGACGGCCTGGCGCGGCGATTTGCGCCAAAAACAAAAGCGGGACATCCACCGCGCTGGAGGTCCCGCTTTCTCTTAAGAGCTTCGACTGAAATCAAAGCCCGGATTCAGTTCCGCGCATGAACGACTTTGGAACTTTCTCCCGCGAACCGGCGCGTTCGAAATTTCCTCGCGCGCCTTGCTCGCTCTTTCATCTATAAATGCGGCTGCGAATGAAGTCAAGCGGAAAAACTTTCGCGTGCGAGCCGCTCGCGAAAGTTTTTCTCGAAATTTTTCGCGCGTTGCGTGGGCGCGCTCAGTGTCCCACGCCGACCGCGCTCTGATAATAGCCTTCGCGAGAGTTTACATTGACTCCCTCGCGCTTCACGCGAACTTCAATCGTGTGATAGTCCTTATCGTTGTGAATGTCTTGCGGCGAAAACGTCAGCGTGTACTGATTGCGCGCCTCTTCGGTCACCGCCGTGTAGAGCCGCTCGAGGTCGGGCTGCTTCGTTGCGACAAACGTGTCGCCGCCCGTTTCCGTCGCGTATTTCTGAATCTCCGCCGCTCCGTGCTGAACGAGCGCTTTTCCCACCGGCAAAGAATGGCTCACGGAAATCGAGTAGACCGAGACGTCGTCCGCCAGCAATCCGTGCAACGTTTCCGCGAAAGTGTGTTGATTGTGTTTCGAATTGGTGCCGTCGGAAATCAAGAAGATGATCTTGCGCCGGTCGCGTCCGCGGCTTCGCAGCATCTGGCCCGCTGCGTAGACAGCATCGTCGAGATCGTTGCTCGTGGTGTATCGGCCGGAATTGTGTTGCGGCACGCCCTGGCCATTTGGAAGCTGCTGCCCATTGATCACGGGACCGGCCGTCGTCGGGTCGGCGACGACGGTGTTTTCGTGGGAGCCCAGTTCTAGCCGCTTCAGGTGAGTGAAGAGCGCGTCGTTGTCGCGCGAAAAATCCGCCACGGTATTCGGATACTCGTCGTAAGTCACCAGCGCTACTTCGTCGTTCGGCCCGAAGCCGGCGGCGATGGCTTCAAGGCTCTTTTGCACCTGTTGAGCGTTTCGACCGGAGAGATCGTTGTCAACCAGCACGACGGCCGAAAGCGGGAATGCATTCGCGTCGAAGAGAATTACCTGTTGCTCCACGTCGTCGGCGAAAACGCGGAAGTCTTCTTTCGTCAGGTCGGCGATCAACTGGCCTTGCCTATCCTTCACCGTGACGGGGACGATGACGAGGTCCGTACGTGCTACGATGCGAGAACGCGCGCCGCCCTGCTGCGGCGGCGATCCGCCGGGCTGGCCTTGTTGTGCCGCAGCGGGAGCCGAAGTTGGTGGCGGCGAGGCAGGCTTGGGCTGTTGCGGCTGGGGCGCGGAAGGAAGTTGCGAATCCTGTGGCCGCGCGACCGCTGGCAACGAAAAAAACAGGAAGGCGACGGCAACGAATGAGAGGGTTTTAAGCGTCATGCAGCTTCCTCGATTTTCAGGGGAGGGCGGCCAAGTGCTTCGCGCCTCTCCGGTGTCGCGCGACTCCAGCCTGCGAACATCCACTCGCGCGTCGCGTGCATCGTATCAGTCGGTACTCATACCAAGGGAGATTATACAATGCGGCTGACCAGCATTGCGGCTGGCCTCGTGATTTTGACGCTCGCCGGAATTCCCGCGCTCAGCGCCGTGGTTTCGCGGCCGCTCGCGGCGCAAGACCAATCGCAACAGAGTTCGCAGCAAGGCCAGGTACCGCAGTCGTCTCAAACGCTGAAGAGCGGCGTCGCGCTGGTCAACGTCTTCGCCACGGTTCGCGACAAACATCACTCCATCGTCTCCGGGCTCACCAAAGACGATTTCAAGGTGTATGAAGACGGAGTAGAGCAAAAAGTTGCTTTCTTCTCGAAGGAGATGAACCTCCCGATCACGCTCGGCATTCTGATCGATACGAGCGGCAGCCAGCAGAATCTTCTGAACGCGGAGCAGGATACGGCGTCGCGCTTCGTCCACGAAATTATGCGCAAGCGCGATGAAGCGATCGTCATCAGCTTCGACACGGACGTGAATCTTCTCGCAGACTTCACGGAAGACCCCGGCGTGCTCGAACGAGCCATTCGCCGCACGCAAATCAATGCGGTAGGAGCGGGCGGCGTGGTGACGCCCGGCACCGTGCCACAAGGCAACAATGCAGGCGGGACGAACTTCTACGATGCGGTTTACCTCGCCTGCCACGACGAGCTCTCCACCGAGGCCGGCCGCAAAGCGATCATCGTGCTCACAGACGCCGAAGATACCGGCAGCAAGCTGAGCCTCAACGAAGCGATCGAGTCCGCCGAGCGCGCAGACACCGTGGTCCATGTACTGCTGCTTTCGGACGTGATGGGCTATTTCAGCCAGGGCATGGGCTACAGCGGCGGAGCCGTCGCCAATAAGATTGCGAATGACACCGGCGGCCGCGTGGTCGCCGTGCGCAGCGAGAAATCGCTCGATAAGGCTTTCGACGAGCTCGTCGAGGAACTTCGCTCGCAGTACGTGATCAGCTACTACCCTTCGAACGAGAAAAAAGACGGCACGTTCCGCAAGATCAAGGTCGAGACCACGCACGACGACTTCAAGGCGCTCGCCCGCCGCGGCTACTACGCCCCCTCGCACTAATCGTTCGCGCGCCGTTCGTCATACGCCGGATCATGGCGCGCGTCTCGTCCAGCGTTCTCTATCTCCCGCTTGACGCGAAGCGTTGCGAGGCGTATTCCCTTGTGTTCACTTTCATCGGGGAGGACCTCCTTATGAACCGCAATGAATTCTCGCGTCGCGAATGGCTGCGCACCGCAGGAGCTTCGGTCGTCACGCTGGCGGCGCGGCCGAGATTCGCGGCTACACGCAGCGCGACCGAAGTAAGAGAAGCGCAAAGCAGCGCGCCGCAAGAGTCTCCCGAAGTGATCGCCGACCGCGCTCGCCGCATGAAATGGTGGCACGAGGCGCGCTTCGGCATGTTCATTCACTTCGGGCTTTACAGCGTCCTCGGCCGCCACGAATGGGCGATGGAAGACGAAGGCATCCCCGTCGCGGAGTACCAGCTCTTCGCGAAGCAATTCAATCCCACACCGCATGCAGCGCGCGCCTGGGCCAAACTCGCCAAGCAGGCCGGCCAGAAGTACATGGTGATGACCAGCAAGCACCATGAGGGCTTCTGCAACTTCGATACGAAACTCACGAATTACTGCGCGCCGAAGCAAGCGGCCGGACGTGATCTCATCCGCGAATATGTGGACGCAGCGCGCGAGGAAGGCCTCCGAGTTGGCTTCTATTATTCGCTGATGGATTGGCATCATCCCGATGGCGCGCGCTGCGCCACCGATGAACCGGCACGCAAGCGCTTCGTCGAATACACGCACGGACTCGTCCGCGAGCTAATGACGAATTACGGCAAGATCGACGTGCTCTGGTACGACGTCGATTGGCCGCTCAACGCCGAGCAGTGGGAATCGAAGCGCATGAACGAGATGGTGTTCCAGCTCCAGCCGGACATCATCGTGAACAATCGGAACGGCCTTCCCGGGGATTTCTCGACGCCCGAACAAGAAGTGGTTGCCTCGAAGAACGGCCGCGCGTGGGAATCCTGCATGACGATGAACGACAGCTGGGGCTACCAGCACGCCGACGACAATTGGAAGAGCAGCAAGTCGATCGTCCGAAACCTGATCGAATGCGCCAACGGCGGCGGCAACTATCTCCTGAACATCGGCCCGAAAGCGGACGGCTCAATCCCGGAGGAATCCGTGCGCATTCTCTCCGAGGTCGGTCCGTGGGTGAGTCGCAATGCCGAGACGATTTACCCGGCGGAAGTTTGCGAGTCGCGCGGCGCGGACTACGTGGACTTCACGCGCAAGGGCAACACGCTCTACGCGCACATTTATTTCTGGCCGGGCGATTACGTTGCTCTCAGCGGACTGCGGAATAAAGTGAGCTCCGTGCGGCTGCTCAAGACTGGGCAAGTCGTGCAATTCGAGCAAAGTCCGTTTCGATTGAAGCTCAACGGCCTGCCGAAGGAAGCCCCGGATCAGCCGGTGACGACGTTCGCCATCGAATGCGATTCCGAGCCGAAGCGCGATCCGGACTACGTCCGGCGCGAACGCCCGCGCGACGGCGTGGGCATCTAGGCAATCGCGCGGCGCAGATTTGTGCCTAGTTTTCGGGGAGCTTACTTGCTCGAGCCCGCGGCAGCGGCGTTGGCGGAAGCGTAGTAGCCCTTCCGCGTGCGCACCACGAGCCCCTTCCGGTCTACTTGTACGTCGATCTTGTGAAACTTTCCGGTTGCCGCCGCATTCGCCGGCGAATACGCGATGAAATACTGGCTGCGCAATTCGTTTCCGATGTCGAGAAACGATTGCGCCAGATCATCCACGCGGTACGGAAAGAAAACGCGCCCGCCGCTCTCATCGGCGAACTGCTGCAGCACCTTGTCGCCCGGGTCCAGATGATATTTCTGCGGCTTCGACTCGTCATCGACCGACACCCACTGCGTGTTCGTGCTGATCGCGTAGATCGCGATTTCTGAACGAATGGCTGCGTCGAGCGCCTCGCTCGGGGCGTGGTCGCTCAAGTTGTCGTCGCCGTCGCTAATCACCACGAGCACGCGGCGCACATCTTTGTCCTGACCGTCCGGCAGCGGCGGCGTGAGCAGCTTTTGCGACGCGAGGTAAATCGCGTCGTTGAGCGCTGTTCCTCCGCCCGCGCGCTGCTTGTGGATCGCATCGACCAGATACGAGAGGTCGCCGCTCCAATCCTGAATCACCTCCGGCTCGTTGTCGAAGGTCATCAGAAACGCCATATCTTTGTGACGGCGCACCACGTTGCTCAGGAAATCCACGGCCGCGTCCTGCTCGAACTGTAGCCGTGGCCGGATGCTGTTCGACGTGTCGAGCAGCAAGCCAATGCGCAGCGGCAAATCCGTCTCGCGCACGAAAAACTGGATATCCTGCGGCTGGCCGTCTTCCAGGATCTTGAAATCTTTTTTGTCGAGGTCCGTCACGAAGCTTCGGTGACGATCCATCACGGTCGCCACCATGCGCACCAACGTCGTTGAATTGCGAATTGTCGGTTGCTGCTGTTGCGGGATGTTCTGATCCTGCTGCGCTGGCTTCGCTTCGGAAGGCGTGCCTGATTGCGGCGTCTGCGATTGAGGTGTCGCTGACTGTGGAGTTGCAGGCTGGGGAGGATTTGTCGCCGGCGTCGTGCTCTGCGCTCGCGCTGCTCCGCACCAGAAGGCCGACGAAAGAGCAAGAGCGAGCAGGAAACGCCAGGGGTTCACAGTCATCATTATAGGAACGGCGTCAAGGCTGCGTCAATCGAAGCGCTGTCGGCGCCGGTCGCCTTGGCCAGCGTTCGGAAGTAATCGGCAAGTTCGCCGGGCAATGGCGCTCGCGCTTCCACGCGGCGTCCCGTCGTCGGATGTTTGAATGCGATCCGTGCCGCATGCAGGAAGTTTCGCCCAAGCGTCGGCAGCACTTCCCTCCCAGCGCGCTCTTCGCGTGGCGCGCCGTACAGCGTATCGCCGACCACCGGGCATCCCACCGCTGAAAAATGAACGCGAATCTGGTGCGTCCGCCCGGTGTGCAACCGCGCCTCGACGAAAGTAAATCCGCCCAAGCGCAGCAGCACTCGCCAATCCGTCCGCGCCTCGCGGCCTTCGCGGCGCCGCGCCGTCATTCGCGAACGCCTGCGTAAATCGCGCGCCACCGGCAGCTCGATTCGGCCTGCGTCGCCCTTCGCGCTGCCATGCAGCAGCGCCACGTAAGTCTTCTCCACGCGCCGTTCGCGAAATTCCTCCACGAGCTTCCGGTGCGCCGCGTCGGTGCGTGCAATGACCAGCGCGCCAGACGTGTCCTTGTCCAAGCGATGCACGATTCCTGGCCGCAGCGGCCCGCCCACGGAAGAAAGCCCATCGCCGCCGAATCGGTTCAGCAGAGCCGCCACCGCCGTGCCGCGATTCATTCCCGCGCCCGGATGCACCACCATGCCGGCGGGCTTGTTCACGATTGCGAGACCATCGTCTTCGTACAGAATCTCCAGAGCGATCGGCTCCGCCTCCACGCCTGGCGGCTCCGGCGCCGGAACTTCAATCTCCACCGTCTCGCCTTCCTCCATGCGATGCGACGGCTTTCGGGCGATTCCGTCCACGCGCACTCGGCCCTCGTCTACGAGCGCCTGGATGCGAGTGCGGCTTAGTTCGGGAAGTTGTTCAGCGAGGAAACGGTCGAGGCGCGCTCCCGCGTGCTCGAGCGCAACCACGAGCTCGGTGTGCTCGACGCCATCTTTCATGTGCTAAGTGCCGCCGGAATGCGCCGGCCTTCTGGAGATGGGAGCCATCGGCGCCGCGCCACGCAGGCCGCGGATCCACAGGACTGACCCGGTGAGCACCAGCCCGACGCTCACAATCTGCATCAACGACACTGAATCGTGAAATAGCATCGTCCGCCCCGGATCGCCGCGAAAGAATTCGATTACGCCGCGCTCGAGGCCGTAGAGAAGAAAATAAGTGCCGAGAAGCTGCCCTTTGAACGACTGCTTCCGCACCATTCCATAAATGATCAAAAAATTCACGAATTCCGCCGTCGCCTCATAGAGTTGCGTAGGATGCAGGTGCACTCCAAGCGGCGTTCCGGCAATCTGCTGCGCGGTAGGATTCGTGAACTCGACGCCCCACGGCACCATCGTCGCCTTGCCGTAGCAGCATCCCGCTGCAAAGCAGCCGAGCCGCCCGATCGCATGCCCCAGCGGCAGGGATGCAGCTGAAACGTCCATCACCGAAATAAGCGGCATCTTCTGATAGTGCGTGTAGAGCACGATCGTCAAAATCGCGCCGACGATTCCGCCGTAAAACGCGCCGCCCGATTGAAAGGTTTGAAAACTGAAAATCTCGCCGAGGTGTGCGCTGTAATAACCCCATTCGCTCACCACAAGCCACACCTTTGCCAGCACCAGCGCGACGATGATCGCGTAAATCCCCATATTCCAGAACGAATCGGGATTCACGCCCACGCGTGGCGAAATCTTCCGCCCATACGTCATGCCGAGCAGCACGCCCGCGGCAACGAGCACACCGTAGCTATAGATCGTCAGCCCAAAAAGATGAAACAAGACGGGATGCATCGTCAGGCCCGCTCTTGCGTAGGATGCCGCCAGTCGCGCAGAAGTTCCAGCACCACCAGCCCAGCCCCCATCACGATCGCGGAATCAGCGATGTTGAAGGTGTACCAGTGATATCGCCCAAGGTGGAAATCAATGAAGTCCGTCACGCTGTGGCGCACAAGCCGGTCGAGCACGTTGCCCGCGGCGCCGCCAAGAATCAAGGCCAAGCCGAACTGCCCCAGCCTCCCGCCCGCGCGGCCTGACGCGAGAAGCCAGCCCAGCAACAGGATCACGCCGGCCGAAAACAAAATCAGCAGCGGCGCCATCCACGGCTTCTGCGAATCCGCGAAAAGTCCGAACGCCACACCGGGATTGCTCGTATGAATCAGGTCCAGCAAGCCGGGGATCAGCGTGAGACTGAAGTCGGACGTGGTGTACTTCTCCACGGCATACTTCGACGCCTGATCCGCTGCCAGCGCGCCCAGCGACAAAAACGCCAGCACGTAGAATCCCGAATTCCTGCCAACCGTCATCCGCGCTCCGTGCTCCCTGCCAGAATACCGCCGTTGCCTTCGATTTCCTCGATCGCCGCCACGCAGCGTTCACAAAGCGTCGGAAGCTCCGCATTCTCGCCGACGTGCGTCGAATAGTTCCAGCAGCGCTCGCATTTTTTCCCCTGCGCTCGCTCGACGCGCACTTGCAATCCTTCGATCGCCGTCGAAGCGATTCCGCCTTCGAGCGCACCAGCGGCGAGTTCTACCTGCGACACGATGAAGAACCCCGGCAGATATTTTGCCTGGGTCTTCAAGATTCCCGCCAGAGCGCCGGTAGCACTGAGCGTGACGCGCGCCTCAAGTCCCGCGGAAATCAGTTTTGACGCCCGCGCGTGTTCGAGCGCCTTCAAGACGTCTTCTCGCACGGCAAGAAGAAATTCCCAATTCTTCGCGCGGGCGTCGTCGAGTGCACCTTCATATTGCTCCGCGGCTGGAAACAGCGCCATGTGGACGCTTTCCGGTTCGCCTGCCACATGCGGAATGAATTTCCACACTTCCTCGGATGTGAACACGAGGGTCGGTGCGATCAGCCGCAGCAGCGCGCTCGCGATCTTGTAGACGGCGGTCTGCGCGGAGCGCCGCCCGCGATTCTTCGGCGCAAACGTGTAGAGCCGATCCTTCAGCACGTCGAAGTAGAAAGCGCTCAAATCCACAGTGCAGTAGTCCTGAATCGCGTGATACACGCGGTGAAACTCGTACTTCTCGAACCACTCCCTGCACTCGCGGGTCAGATTGCCGGTACGCCGCACCATCCACGCGTCAATTTCCCAGAGGTCCGCGTCCGCCACCGCATCTCGCGCTGGATCGAAATCGAAAAGATTCGAGAGCGCGAACCGGAACGTGTTGCGAATCTTCCGATATGCCTCCGCCAGCTGCGTGAGCATCGCGTCCGAGAGGCGCACATCTGACGTGAAATCCTGCGACACCACCCACGTGCGCAAAATGTCCGCGCCCCACTTGTCGCAGATCTCCCGCGGCTCGATCGCATTGCCGAGCGACTTCGACATCGGCTGGCCCTTCTCGTCGAGCGTCCATCCGTGGGTCACCACTTGCCGGTACGGCGCCTTGCCGCGAATGCCCATCGAAACGAGCAACGAGCTGTGGAACCAGCCGCGATACTGGTCTGGCCCTTCCATATAGACATCCGCCGGCCACGTTCCGTCCTTCTCGCTTAGCACGGCCAGGTGCGTCGACCCTGAATCGAACCACACATCTAGTACGTCATTTTCCTTCCGCCAGTTCGTCGAACCACACCGGCATTTAAGGCCCGGCGGCAATAGCTCCTGCGCCGTGTGTGTGAACCAGGCGTCGGCGCCCTCGCGCTCGAAAAAGGGCAGCACATGCCGGAGCGCCTTCACGTCTGCCAGCTGCTTTCCGCAGTCGTCGCAATACATGATGATCAGCGGCACGCCCCAGAACCGTTGCCGCGAGATGCACCAGTCCGGCCGTTCAGCCACCATGTTGTGGATACGCTCCTCGCCCCACGATGGCGTCCACTTCACTTTTTTGATATCGCCCAAAGCTCGTTGACGCATGTCGTCGTGATCCAGCTCGATGAACCACTGCTCCGTCGCACGGAATATCACCGGATTGTGGCAGCGCCAGCAGTGCGGATAACTGTGAGTGAGTTTTCGTTCGCCCACCAACGCGCCACGCTTCTTTAGCAATTCGATGACGATCGGGTTCGCCTCGAACACCGTCTTGCCTTTGTATTCCGGCAAGCCGTCCACGAATCGCCCATCATCATCCTGCGGCGCGTACGCTTCGAGGCCATACTTCTGCCCCGTATAGAAGTCTTCCGCGCCGTGTCCCGGCGCCGTGTGGACGATTCCGCTTCCCTGCTCGAGCGTCACGTAGTCCGCCAGCACCCCCGGAACCTTGATTTCGAGGAAAGGATGCTGAAACTCCGCGCCCTCGAAGTCCCGGCCCTTCCAGCCGCCGGAAACTTTTCCGATCTCGATGCCCAATTCCTGCGCCATTGACTGCACGCGATCGCGCGCCATCAGCAGCTTTCCGGCAGGAGTCTCCGCGACCACATATTCAAAGTCCGGATGAAACGCGAGCGCGCGGTTCGCGGGCAGCGTCCACGGAGTCGTCGTCCAAATCAGTCCGCTCACGCCTTCGCCAACGTCGCTCGCCTTTCCCGCAGAAACGATCGGGAATTTCACCCAGATCGAAGGGCTCGTGTGGTCCTCGTATTCCACTTCCGCTTCAGCGAGCGCCGTGCGATCGAAAATGCACCAATAAACCGGCTTCAGCCCGCGGTAGACGTAGCCCTTCTCCATGAAGTCCAGAAAGGCCCCCGCTACGCACGCCTCGTACGACGGGTCCATCGTCAGGTATGGCTTGTTCCACTGGCCGAACACGCCGAGCCGCTTGAAATCGCGCTTGTGCGCCTCTACGTAGCGCGACGCATACTCGCGGCAACGCTGGCGAAACTCCGCCGCCGTTACCTTGCTCGTCTTCCCGCCGAGTTCCTTCTCGACTTTCGTTTCGATCGGCAGCCCGTGGCAATCCCACCCTGGAATATAAGGCGAACGGTAGCCGGACATCGTCTTCGACTTGACGATCAAGTCCTTCACCGTCTTGTTCAGCCCAGTTCCGAGGTGGATCTCGCCGGTCGGATACGGCGGCCCGTCGTGCAGCACGAAGAGCGGAGCACCTGCCCGCGATTCCAGAATTCGCTCGTAGAGGCGCATCTCTTCCCATGCCGCCAATTGCTGCGGCTCCCGCTCCGGCAATTTCGCTTTCATGGGAAAATCCGTCTTCGGGAGGTTCAGCGTACTCTTGAGGTCTAGGGTTCTGGCCATCGCGCCGGGTTCAGTTGCCTTTCATTGCTCGCGGTCCCAAGACTAAAACAATGACTGAAACAATTTTCCTTTGGATTCCGTCACAAAAGGAGCGGTTGTTTCACGACAGTGTGCGATTGAAACTCGGAGCTTCACTCAAGCGCTATGTTACAATGATTTACGAGAAGTGTCAGCCGCCTGGCCATACATCCTTTTGCGCGAGTACGCGTCTAAGCTATAAGGACGCGGGTAGGATACTGCCGGGGCTTAATTAATGGCCGATATAAACGACAAAAAGGGCGACACGGGCCAATCAGCTGGGAATGCCAGCATGCCGTTGGGCCGTCTTCCTTCTCCCACGCAGGAATCACGCCTTAAGGAATTCTCCTCGAATCTCCGCCAGTTCTTGGTTGAACGACCGGCCAAGGGCAAGCCAACGGTCCTCACGCACGCACAATTTGGCTCGGGCGTGATGGACAACCTGAAGGAATTCTTCAAGCCGAATCCGCGCGGGCGCGTTAATTCCGATCTCCTCGTCAATTGGAACGCCGGCTTCAGCGGCTTCTGGCAGAATTTGCGCGACACGATCGCGCCTCCGAAATTGCCGCCGCTGCAAACCACAAGCGCTGCGATTCCCGTTCCAGAAATCTGGTCGAAGAATCCGCAGTTCACTCGCGTGCAGGCGCTCTCGGTTGCGTTTCACGTGCTCGTGCTCGTGCTGATCATCGTTCCGTTGCTGCCAGAGCTGATGTCGCCAGCGACGACGCGCGCGAATTCTTCTCTGACCATCATGCCGATTTCTTCGCCGATCCTGCCGAAGCTCGCTCCCGGCAAAGATACGGCTCATGGCGGCGGTGGCGGCGGCGAACACAACATCGTTCCGCCCAGCCGCGGCAAAGCGCCGAAGTTCAATTGGACGCAGCTCGCCGCGCCCGCTGTCCGCACTCAAGAGAGCAAACTCGAAGTGACTCCGAATCTGCTCGGACCTCCGCAACTCAACGTTCCGAGCCCGAATCTTCCGAATTGGGGTGACCCGATTCAGAAGGCTCTTACGGATTCGAGCGGTCCCGGCGGAGGCGCCGGCATCGGCTCTGGCAATGGCGGCGGCATCGGGAGTGGCGGTGGTGGAGGCTATGGCCCCGGCTCTGACGGCGGAGCCGGCGGCGGCGTCTTCGACGGCGGCACACATGGCTA
>Ga0210383_10004380_pt1 | contig 12535 bp, 11 predicted proteins | sample IncBWC14OmetaG_FD_160072 | JGI IMG/M metagenome (GOLD analysis project Ga0210383, IMG submission 160072) | Forest soil microbial communities from Barre Woods Harvard Forest LTER site, Petersham, Massachusetts, United States - Inc-BW-C-14-O ...
ATCAACGGCAACATCAAAAGCATTGTTAGAAGGGGTCGCGGCTACAAGAATCTCGGCTACCTGCTGCTCAAGGCCCAGCGCATGGCAGTCACCAAGACCGAATTCATCGTTCTTCAGAAAGCAGCCTAAAATGCGGGTCTCTACGAATTCTCGTTCAGAGCCAGAAAAACAATCAAGTCTGCCCTTCTCAGGGTAAGCAGGCCAGTTACTGATTGTACGGTGTTAATCAGGCATGTGGAACAGCGGTCTCAAGGTGAGGTCGCCTGAGGTAGACTAAACTCGCAGGAAACGCCGCAATTGGCCACGCGTTTCCGCTAAGCACGCATGCACCAGACCCAACGAATAGCCGATTCTTACCGCGCCGCGACGGTCAAAGCCGCTTGGTACGGACCTTCGCTCGCTGAGTTGTTAGCGCAGATTTCGCCTGAGCTTGCGACAACACCACCCGTTCCAGGATCTCATTCAATTTCGGAGTTGCTTCAGCATTTACTCCTTTGGAATGAAAGAATTCGCAATACGTCCGACAGTAATTCGCTGCCGCGTTGGCAGCCCGAAAAGGAATGGGCCGAGCCGCCGATTCCCTGGAACGACCTCGTCTCCCGCTGGAGCCAAAGTCGCGACCTCCTCGAAGAGAAAATTCGGAATTTTCCCATCGAGGATTTGGCGAAACAGGTTCCCGGACGCGACTATCCTTACGAAACAATGCTTCGCGGAATCGTGGAACACGCGATTTACCATTCCGGGCAGATCGCGATGATATTGAGCATGCTCCGGTCGCGATCCTTGTAGCGCCCGCCGCGCGGCCAATATCTTCTGCTCGATTTGTTCGGGTCAGACTTCCAAATCTTGATAGGGCGAATTACTGCTCCTTGGCTCTCCCATTGCTTGTGCATGGTCCGTCCAGGCAATCCTGTTGCGTCGCGCCGCGAGAGTCAGCGATCTGTTTGGCTCTACCGCGCGTTTGGGTGGCTCGCACTTGTAGAGTTGCTCCTGTGGGATACACAGTCGTTCGCACCATCTGATCCTGACGCCGACCGCGTAGTGCACGGGAAATCGAATCAGTGCCCGGCCGCTTTCGCGGCGGATTCCACATATAGGTACACGGCGTTAATCAGATGTGGGGAGAAGAAAGCTTTTTCTATTTCTACTCCCCTTGAAGCATTTCGAATGGAAAAGAGGAAATATCTCGCCCGCCAGTTCTGCGAGCCATTGTGCCAATGTTCGGAGATTCTGGCGAAACAGCTAGAGATACGAATGCGAACAAAATTTCCCGGCACGGGACCGCTCTGCGGAACCTCAGCCCAGCGTCCAGCCATCGCGCTCAACTGGCACAATTGATAGGAATGCGCACGCGTTTATGCGAAATTGTTCTAAGGTTAGCGATCGCTTGCACGAAGGAATCGCGGTAGGGACGCCGGTTTATCCCGGCTCCCCTATTCGTATCTCAACGCGACCATAGGGTCGACGCGCATCGCGCGGTACGCAGGAATGTAGCTGGCCAGCAACGCCGAGACGACAAGCACGGCCGCGACGACGGCTAACGTGGGCGCGTCCCATGATTGAACGCCGAAGAGCAGCCCACGCAGCAGACTCGCGACAGCAACAGAGCAAACCAGTCCCAAGATAGTTCCCGCACCAATCAACCACGCAGCTTCTCGCATAATGAGCTGATAAACGGATTTGCGCTGCGCACCCAGCGCCATGCGGATCCCGATTTCACGGGTTCTCTGGCTCACCGAGTAGGCAATCACTCCGTAGAGTCCGAGCACGCTCAGCAACAATGCCACGGCGGCGAATCCTCCTACCAGCCACGCTGAGGAACGATGAAGATACGCGGTCTGCGTGTCATTTATTCTTTCCGTCATGATTGATTCGCCGCCTATGCCGATATTGGGGTCAATTTGATGGATGGTGGCGTCGAGCGTCATGAACATTGACTTTTCGGCCTGCGACGTTCGAACGACTACACCGAAAAAGGTGTCAGGCGTCTGGTTAAAGGGATAGTAGACGGCGGGCAATATCTCTGAATCGAGCGACCCTTCATTTATATCGTCCACAATACCGATGATTTCCTTAATGGACTTGGGTGTCAGGTCGTCGTCGCCAATTCTCTTGCCGATGGGGTCTTCACCTGGGAAATAGCGTTTTGCGAGCGCCTGGTTGATGATCACCACGTTGGGCGTCGACGCGTCCTCAGTATCGGTAAAGTGACGGCCGCGCAAAATCCTTGCCTGGAGCGTTGTGAAATAGGCGGAGCTCACATTCCGTTGGTTCACTTCATTGTGCTCGCCGTGGTACGACCGACCTACGAACCTGATCCAATCGGTGTTGCCATTGCCGCTCAGGGGCACACGGCTCCCGATGGCGACGGATTTTACGCCAGGCAGGTTCGCGATGCGGCTTACGATCTGCCGCCCGAGCGCGACAGCCTGCTCGCCCTTTCCATAGCTGACCTGGGGCGCCACAACATATAGAACAGCAAGATGATCGGGCTGGAATCCGATGTCAACATGGAGCAGGCGGTAAAAGCTCTTGCCGAGGAGCCCGGCACTCACCAGGAGGATCATTGCAGTGGCCAGCTCCACCCCCACCAAGTTGGAACCCAAGCGGCGCCACGCGGTTCCGGCAGATCCGCGGCCGCCTTCCGTGAGGCCTTCGCGCATCTCTGATAAAGACAAACGCGATACGGGTGTGAAGGAAAACAGCGCGGCCGCCAGCAGGGATATCGTGCACGCGAAGGCCACCACATGGAAATTCAAACCCAGACCCTGCAGATACGGCATTCCGGCCATCATGTTGGCAGGGATGAGCTTGGAGAGGAGCTGCATGATCCACTCGGCGGAAAGGAGTCCCAATGTGCCGCCGGTCGCCACGAGCAGAAACCCTTCCGTCGCGAATTGACGGACCAACCTGGTGGATGAGGCGCCGAGCACATTGCGAACTGCAATTTCACGCTTGCGTATCTCTGAGCGCACTAGCAGAAGGCTTGTGACATTGACGCAGGCGATCAGCAGCAGCAACGCTGCTCCGCCGAGGAGCACTAGGAGAATTGGGCGGATGTCTCCAACAATCACATCGGAAAGCAGCACCACGCTTGCGCCCTGACCGCGATTGGAATCGGGATATTGGCTTTCGAGCTGCGCCGCAATCGATCTCATGTCGGCCAAGGCCGTCTGCACGGAGACGCCGTCCTTGAGGCGCGCGATTCCGTCGAGACTGTGACAGCTTCGCCTAAGGTCGCAGGAGCCGGAAGCATGAAGGGTGGTGTAGAACTCCGCCTCTGCTCTCGGAGCGAATTGAAAGTACCTTGGCAGCACTCCGATGATTGTGTAAGAGTCTCCGCTGAGCGTAATTGCCTGGCCCGGTACATCCTTTCGTCCCCCGAACCACTTCTGCCATCCTGTGTAACTCAGCATCACGGTGCGGGGCGCTGCTAATAGATCCTCGCCCGCATAGAAGTCACGTCCAATCATCGGGGTGATGCCAAGGGTGCGAAAGAAACCATCGCTTACACGGGCCCCCAGCGCCGTTTGCGTACCTTCGGGGGTCCTGAGCAGGTAACCATCTCCGGTCCATACGTCCATTGAGCTGAAAACCTTGTTGAGTTTTTTCCAGTCGAGGTAGTCGAGATAGGAAAGGCTGGCGCGTGGAAACATCGCGATACTTTCAGTCACGCCAACAAGCCGGGCGGGGTTCGCGTAGGGCAACGGTTCGATGAGTGCTGCGTCCACAAACGCGAAGATAGATACAGTGGCGCCGATGCCGAGAGCGAGGGTGAGGACCGCGATCACGGTGAAGACGGGGGATTTGCGTAGCATCCGGAGGGCGAAACGAACGTCCTGTAGCAGCTGCTCAAGCCAAACAAAGCTCCACACCTCCCGGGTCTCTTCCTTGACCAGCGTCACGTTGCCGAACTTGCGCACAGCTGCATAGCGCGCTTCCTCCGGCGACATCCCGCGCTCGATGTTGTCCTGCGTCTCCCTCTCGATGTGATCGCGAATGTCCTCGTCGAGTCCCTCAAGCATGCGCTTGCGCCGTCTCATAATTCGCCCCCTGCTCTCTCGCCCGCGGAATCCGCGCGATCGCTCCCGCCAGTTTGTCCCACTTGCGAGTCTCAACCGTCAATCGCCGCCGTCCCGTCGGCGTCAGCCGGCAAGACTTGGCCCGCCGATTGTTCTCCGACGTGCCTTCTTCGACCGAAATCCATCTTCGCTTGATCAGACGGTGCAGCGCCGGGTATAGCGACCCCTGCTCGACCTGCAACACATCCTCGGAATTGAACTCGATCGCCTTGGCGATCGCGTGGCCGTTTGCCGGCCCCCAGCAGCGGCGTGCGGAGAATTAGCAAGTCCAGGGTCCTGCAGCAGCTCGATGCGCTCTCGTTGTTCTTTAGTAGACATTCTAGGTGAAGATACAGTTGTTCCAGTAGAATGTCAAGGTGAGTCATCAGAAATTGCGACCAGAAAACCGATAGGGTTTTGCGATGAACTGAGGTTTTGACCCTGAAACGAACGTCTATGCGCTGATGAGTGACGACACGGCCAGTGTATTTCGGTTTCGCGGCGTGGTGACGGAATCGCAGCAACTTGCTGTTTAATAGACACCGGCTATGAGCAGCATGTTCCTCACGACCGGGCTACGGTGTTTTTGGGACGCGTCTGGTTATTGCGTCGAATTTCCGGACATCATGTGGTTTTGGGCGAATTTCACTTTTCCGGGTGCCGCGGTAAACAGAGGGGAGGAGAAGGAGTTTTCTCCGTTGCGACTCGCTTTGTTAACACTCCACTTGCTCTCGGCGTCTCTTGAAGCGTGGGTTAAATCAGCAAACTGGGGGGAATCCAAAATGAATGCACGCACCTTTTCACGCCTCGCAATCAGCACTGTGACCGTTCTGCTCGGGTTCGCAACTTTCGCCCAAGCCGGGCCGCCTCTGATCTGCCATCCCATTGAAATCGGGCAAGCGAAGTCGCTGCCCTGGGTCGAGTTCAACCACAAAGGAGCCTCGGACTATGACCTGAAGAACCTCAGCCGGGAAACCATGGCCATTCTCGATTCGCACGCTCCCGTCTTAGTCCGCATGGAGACCTTACGCCGGGCCACAATCTACGCTCGCCAGGACCCGCAAGCAGCGAAGGAGCTGATCACGCGACTTCAAGAGCGTGCAGCGAGCTCAGATGCCGCTGGTCACCCCGACGCCCTCGCGTGGTTCGACGTCGGCTACCTGGCCGAGGCTTACAAGCAATGGATGGGCAAGGGCGAGCCCAACCCCGCGGCTGGCCTGGACGGCTATAGCTTGGTGCGAAAAGCAATCAGCTTGCGCGGCTCCGATCCGGAAATGGAATTCGCAGCTGCCCTGATCACCCTGCCAAGCCCCGATAACGCTCACCGTGATCACGTTCAGAGAGCTATGACAGGAGCAAAGAGCGATTCTCTTCTTGCTCAGAACCTGGCCTCCAACTTCAACCACGAGACGATCTCCGAACTTCTGGTCGCCCCGGCGGGAAGGCTTTAGCGAAGAGCCCGGAAATAAGGAAGTCTCTTACCGTAGGGGAAGGAACTCACCGATCTCAGTCCTCGTGCCCACAGAAGATGGAAATCCGAGAAGCCGCTAGAGTATCCAGGCTTCCCTGTCGGGCACTTCGAGAGCGCCAAGACGCGCTCCTATGCCATTCTGCTAGCCCCTGTGGCGCACGCAGACGCGGGCTACAGGTTTTTGGTTTCTGACGAGAAAGCGGGGGCCAGCCGGGCTATGAAGCCAGGCTTCTCGACAAGTTGGATCAGAACGGAGCCGCGAATCATTCCGTTATCGCCGAAGGCGATCACCGTCCCTTCAGGGCTTGGGGCCTTACCTTATAGGAGGCGGGTGCTCCCCAAGGTTGCAGTCTTCAGATATCATGGCCTCCCGTGACCTTGACGAGGGAATCCACCCCGAGTTCGCGCCGCCGCGCGGTGCGCGACATCCTGCTCTACGGCGTGGCCGGCGGCCTGCTTATCGCTGTGCTAAAGCTGACGGAGTACCGCTTCCTGGTCGTCGAGCATTCTGTGGAGATTTACGGCGCCCTGGTCGCCGCCCTGTTTGCCGGACTGGGCATCTGGCTCGGGCAGACACTCAGGAGAAAAAAGCCGGCAGTGATCATCAAGGAAGTCCCGGCGCAGGCCCCGGCGCAAGCCCCGGTCGAGCCCATGGGGCCGTTCGTCGCCGACGAGACGCGCGTGAATGAGTTCGGGATTACACCGCGCGAGATGGAGATTCTTGGGCTCATCGCCACGGGGTTGAGCAACCGGGAGATTGCCGGGCGGCTATTCGTCAGTGAAAACACGGTGAAGACGCATTCGAGCCGGCTGTTTGACAAGCTCGGCGCAAAGCGGCGCACCCAGGCGGTGCAGATCGGCAAGACCGCCCGGCTGATCCCGTGACGCGTGCCGCCCCACCCGAAAGGATGATTTTTTGCTCCCCGATGCAAAATCACCCAAAAGGGTGACGACAACGTTTACGTCCCCCGCTACACTTCCGGTCCGCGAGATATGGTGAGGAAGGCTCATGAAGCGCGTAACCGGCATTGGTGGAATGTTCTTCAAATCAGAGAGCCCGCCGCAGCTCTACGACTGGTATGAGAAGCATCTCCGCATCCAGCGTGAATCGCACGGCCAGGGAGCATCGTTTCACTGGCGCGAACCGCAGGCAGCAGACGGCACCGAGCCCGGCCCCAAAGCCTTGACTGCGTGGTGCATCTTCCCCCAGACGACGAAATATTTCGCCGCGAGCAAAGCCAGCTTCACGGTCAACTACCGCGTCGACAATCTCGACACGTTGCTCGAAGACCCAAAGAAATCAGGAATCGAAATCGATCCCCACCGCGAAGACTACGACTACGGCCGGTTCGCCTGGATCACCGACCCAGACGGCAACCGCATTGAGTTATGGGAACCGCCAAAGCCAAAGGAAGATTGACCGCGGGGCCGGTGAACCCCACTACATTTCGGGCGCGTTAAACCAGGTTTCACGGAATCGAGGCAAAAGGAGACTTAAATCTATGAAAAAGACGGTGCTGACTTTTGGACTGATTTCCGGCGCTCTTTCCTCGTTGATGATGGTGGCCACAGTGCCGTTCGCGCACACGATCGGCTTTAACAAGGCCTTGATCGTCGGTTACACCACCATCGTGCTCTCGTTCTTGCTGGTGTTCTTCGGCATCCGCTCGTACCGCGACAACGCTAGCAACGGCCAGATCACGTTCACCAAGGCGTTTGCCGTGGGGATCTCCATTACCTTGATTTCGTGCATCTTCTACGTCGCGACATGGGAAATTCTCTACTTCAACTTCATGCACGATTTCATGGACAACTACGGCGCTCATACGATCGAGACGCTCAAGGCCTCGGGCGCGAGTCCTGCGGCCGTCCAGGTGCAGGTTCAGCAACTGAAGAAATTCAAGGAGCAGTACGAAAACCCGCTCTTCAACTCACTGATGACTTTCATCGAGCCCTTCCCTGTTGGGCTTGCGATCACGCTGATTTCCGCGGCGGTCCTGAGGAAAAAGGCGCAATCGCAACCGGTACCATCACCCTTGCCGGCATCCTAATTGAACCCGTTCCCGCAAATGTGCTCCTTGCTTCTCCTAGCGTCGTCGTTGACGTTCATGAGTAAGGCGAGGATACCGCGATTCTGTCCGGTTCGTCGTGCTAATCGTACATGGGTGCCACCCTTGAGGCTCCCCTCGTTTTTCTCGACCATCGAGATTCCGTCACAGTGTATTTCCCTCACTGTCCAAGTCGCTCAGTCGGCTTTGGGCCGAAACTTCGCGGCGCGGATCGCAAGCCGACATAACTTCGTGAATATGCTAGACCCGAACTCGTAGTGCTGCTGGAGCGTTGTTAGTGCGGGATTTCTTCACAGCTTCAATCTAGATCGACGGTTTCGGTCTTAGGCTATTAGTTCCGAACGGCTGACCACTCTTCTTGAATAGAAAAGAGGCGCGAAAGGACGATCTCCTAACTCAGACGTACATCAAACAGTGACAGCCAATATTGAAGGGATTGCAGGGTAAAACCGCAAAGAATCAGCCCAATGCCGAATACGCCTAGTCGTCGCTCCGGGAGATTGTCGGCGTAATATTCGATGTAAGGATTCACCGTAATTCCCACGCCGGTGACAATGCCTGTCACCAGGCCCACGCGAATCGCAAATAGCCAGGCGTGGTCCACGTGATGGATGAACGCGCTACAGATTAACGCTGTGGCCGTGTAGCCGACGGTGCGCAGCACCGTTCCCCAAAACTGACGACGCGTAAGCCGTGGACGCCGAGACGCTGCGTATTCGGCCGCAGGACGCAATCCGCGAGAGTAGGCAAGGATTTGGCCGGCGGTGACCAGAATGGCAAACGCAATGGCGAATCCGAAGCCCACCATCGGATACAGTCCGGCTCCGAAAGCAAACCCTCGGACAGCGGCAAACATTCCTTCCCAAGGCAATGAGTAATGATCCAGCCCGCGAGATGCCCGGCTGAATTCAATCGACAAGGTAATACCGCTGGCCAAACCGGAAGCCAGCCCAAAGAATAGACCCAGGCCAAGTCCATAGCCGACGCCGAAGACAACGGCGTACGTTACGGCACGGGTAAGCAGACGCAACGGACCGTGTTGTCCACCCAACAGGTCGTAGGCCAGGTAGAGACTACCCAGCACATCAAGACAGGTACCCGCGATACTGACGACCGCGACGGTGTGGTGGTCCACGCAATGATTGTAGACCTAAAATCTCGGCGACCGGCACTCGTACGGTAACCGCGTATCAGTTGGCTCGGCGCTTCACTGAATACTTGCCAGAAATTGCGTATAAACTCTCGTAATTGGTGGCTCGCGCCTTTTGCACCCTTTTCAATCATGACCGGGAGGTTGTCGCGCAAGTAAGCCCGAGTCTGCGGATCGAGTGTTCCGCTGGTGAAAAGAGCTTCCCGCGCGTTGTCGGTTGTCTCGCGCACCTGTAGTTGCTCAAATAGCGTTGCAGGATCAGTCTTCTGCTGGGCATAGAGCCCCACCGCAAAGCCCCAGGATGCAACGAGGAACAGTTTATTACTTTATGTTTCACGGTTCCCTCCTAGAATTAAGCGGAGACTTCCGAACGCGGCGCTGGATTGCCCTGTCCAGTTGCATAATTCCCAGATGGACCTCGATCCACTACAAGTCGCGTTATCGGATGTGTGGTTTTGGGACCCATTTTGAGTGGTCCGGTCTCGGCGTTCGGCACTCACCCACTACTTGGCAAGAGAACCTGTTCCGGATGGCGGCGTCGAATGGTCCCTGCGGATGTCGTTGCGAATCAAATATTGTTTGCCATTGGCCAAACGCGCTATGGTGCCTTTAGTGCCCACGGCCCATGCGTTATGGATGTCCAGAACGAACGCAGCGTTCAGATCGATGGAATCCATATGTTTCCAATGAACGCCAAAGTCATCAGAGACGTCTTCGCCGCTGGGACCTAAGGCTGCGAGCGTCGCACCATCGATCGACACAACGGCAGACCGATAGCCTCCCGGCTGCCGCGAAGCAAGACGCCAGGTTTTTCCCTGGTCCTGGGAATATGCGGCCACGCGGTATGGCCGATTCTGATCTTTATAGTCGCCGCCCACCACGTTCACCGCATATGGGGTGGACAAGATAGAAAATATTCCGGAAGATGCATTGCCACTCGTAATAGGCGTGTCGACCGCGCTCCATGTCTGCCCCAGGTCCGCCGAGTGAAACACGCGTGCGGTCTTGCCGCCCCCGGTGCCAAAATAGATGTCTGAATCATTGTTAACCGCAAGTGAGGTTCCGCTCGCGGCAAATGCGCCTTCGCCGGGAAGCGCTGCGGGCATGCCGTCACCCGGGAGTTCTTTCCAGTCCTCGTAATGATGCGTGGCTACAATCACGAACTTGCCGTCAACGGGGTCGCTCAGCGCATAGCACTCTCCGTCGCAGGCCAGCGCATCCAGAAAAAGGGCTTTGCGGGTGTCCGTAAATTCCAATTTCCAATTCCCACCACCATCAACGGTTTTGTAGATGCGAGATTTATCTCCTTTTCCGCTGGACATCACGAAGGCGGTTCTGGCGTCGAACGTCACCATGCTTCGGAAATCGAGCGCGTCTCCTCCTGCTACGTGCAGGCGCTTCCACGTTTTGCCCAGATCGTTTGAAACAAGAATCACGCCGTTGGAGCCGCAAGCCCACACAGTTATGTGTTCCGTTCCGCTCGAATCGACGGTCTCTGTCGCGCTTACGCTTCGCAGGTTTGTGTCGATGCCGCTCGTTTGCACCGACCACGACACCGTGTCGGCCGCGTATAAATCGAGCATCTTAGAGAGGTCTGCGTTATTCGCCGCGTGCCACATCGGAGCGCGAACGGTTGCAGCGGCAAACACACCAACGAGTGTCAGCAGCATGATGAGCGCGCGGAACTGCATGCCGCGCATTCTAACAATGTTTCTCGCCCGTGGGGAACTGCCTCTGTGCCCGCCTGCGGTATGAGCACTGGTTGCAGCGGAATTTAAGTTAATTCAGTGCCCGATAAGTCGTCACCGGACAACTCGCGGCGAAACGGACCTTCTGAATCAGTGGATGTTGCGACATGGAAGTTCCTCCTCGCTTTCTTAAAGCTCGGCTCCATCCCGAGGTCTCTTATCTTGTAAAGCGGATTCAGCCTGGAGAATCTGTCATGTCAGAAAAAAGTGCGCCCTCGAGGGGGTGGGGCAACGCTTGGCAAGCCGCGAGTTCAATCCTGGCGGGCATACGGCAGTCGTTGCCTTCTAGTGTTTCAGAGGGGGGCAGAGGGGTAGTAAACACCGGCGGGGAATGCTAGCCTTCCCTATCTCAGATCGCTTCCAACGGTCGCACTGTGGAGCCAACACCAAACGAAATCACCCAGCTTCTCCGCTCTTGGAGCCAGGGCGACTCAGACGCTCTAAAGGCGCTTGTTCCGCTCGTGTACCACGAGCTCCACCGCATTGCGCAACGGTACATGTCGGACGAAGGTGCCAGCCACACCTTGCAGCCGACGGCTCTAGTTAACGAGGCCTACCTTCGGCTGGTGCAGGGGAGGCAAGGCGACTGGCAGAACCGCAATCACTTCTATGCTGTCAGCGCCCAAGTCATGCGCCATATCCTCGTGGACTGGGCGCGTTCCCATCAGGCACAGAAGCGCGGCACTGGTGTCGTACCTCTCCAGCTCGACGAGCAATTAGGCGTACCCGTAAGGTCCGGCTCCGACCTCGTCGCCATCGACGACGCTCTCAAAGGGCTCGCTCTCATCGACTCTCGCAAGAGCCAGGTCGTCGAACTGCGGTTCTTCGGCGGCTTGACTGTCGTGGAAATCGCCCAGGTCTTGAAGGTCTCCGAAGAAACCGTTCACCGTGACTGGCGTTTCGCAAAAAGTTGGCTCCGCCGCGAACTTGGTAAGGAGTTTTCTCGTGGAGCCTGAGAACTGGCAAAAAATCGAATCTATTTTCCATGCGGCGCTTGAAAAGGAGCAGAGCGCCCGCGAGCAATTTGTCAGGCGGGCTTGCGACGGCGATCCGTTCCTCTGTCAGGAAATCCTCTCGCTCCTCACCGCGTCCGGCGGTACAGAAGAATTCCTAACCGCACCAGCTTTGCATGTAGCTGCAAGAGCCCTCGCCTCCTCCGAAGCAGCCGCAGGCCCGGCTCGCCGTGCAATCCCTCTACCAGAATTCATTGGCCGCTATCGTGTGATTCGCCTGCTTGGCGAAGGCGGCATGGGTCTGGTTTTGCTCGCCGAGCAAACCACTCCCGTACGACGCCACGTCGCTCTAAAACTCATTCGTGCCGGCCTCTACGACGACTCTGCCTTGCAGCGTTTCCAATCCGAGCAGCAGTCCCTTGCCATGATGGACCACCCCGCTATCGCCAGAGTCTTTGACGCCGGAACGACTCCCGAAGGCCAGCCGTACTTCGTCATGGAGTACGTAGAGGGCTCTTCGATTAGCAAATACTGCGACACTAAGAAACTCACGATTCGCGACCGCGTCACTCTCTTCATCAAGGTTTGCCAAGGCGTTGAGCACGCTCACCAGAGGGCCATCATCCACCGTGACTTGAAACCTTCCAACGTTCTCATCACCGAGGTTGACGGCCAACCGGTTCCTCACATCATCGACTTCGGCATCGCCAAGGCGATTTCCCCGCGCACTGCCCTCGAACAGACCCTTACTCTCTCTACCCACGTCGGCACGCTGGTCGGCACTCCGGGTTACATGAGTCCCGAGCAAGCTGCTTGTGTCCCCAATTTGGACGGCCGTACCGACGTTTTTTCCCTTGGCGTGATTCTGTACGCTCTCCTCACCGGCAAGTTGCCCTTCGACACCGCACGGTGGAGCAAACAGCCCTTCGACGAAGTAGTTCGCCAGATCCGTGAAGATGATCCTCCCAGCCCCAGCATCAAGCTCCGTCAAGACAAAAACACCAGTGCCGTCGTGGCGCAACAGCGCAGCACGCTCCCTGACGAGCTCACCCGCACGCTGCGCGGCGATCTAGACTGGATCAC
>Ga0210383_10004381_pt1 | contig 12531 bp, 13 predicted proteins | sample IncBWC14OmetaG_FD_160072 | JGI IMG/M metagenome (GOLD analysis project Ga0210383, IMG submission 160072) | Forest soil microbial communities from Barre Woods Harvard Forest LTER site, Petersham, Massachusetts, United States - Inc-BW-C-14-O ...
GTTTGGAATGTCTCGATATGCACTGGTGATCTCAAAGAACCGATTCGGCAAATCGAGGCCAATGCAAATCCTTTTCGGAAATTTCCGTTATCGGCAACGGCCATTCAATTTCAAGCGCTGGATCATCGTAGCGAATGCCGCCGGCAAATCCTGGTTCATAGGGTGTAGAGATCAGGTAGCTCACTTCAACGTCATCGCAGAGAGTTTGAAAGCCGTGTGCGAAGCCTTTTGGAACGTAAAGCTGGTAGCCGTTCGCAGAGGAGAGCTCAAACTGCTGCCAACGACAAAAGGTCGATGAATCCCTTCTGATATCGACTATGACGTCAAGAATGGCACCCTTCGTACAGCGCACCAGCTTTGCTTCACGATGTGGATCGCGCTGATAGTGCATCCCGCGCAGAGTTCCCTTGCGCGCTGAGTACGAAATACTGTGCTGCGGATAGCCGATTTCAAGTCCGTGGTTTGCAAATTCTTCGACACAAAACGTGCGAGCAAAAAACCCACGTTGATCGCGCACCGGCTCGAGATGGACCAGGTAGGCGCCGGCAAGGTTTGTGGGACGAAATTCCATTGTCTAGTCCGGGGATTCTCGAGCAACTCGGTTCGGGCTTGTTGGGCATCGAGCATTCGCTTTGCCGATGAAGTCGCAGCCCTAGTACGATTTGAAATGCGGACGGATTTCTATATTTGTAACTTCTGCTGTACGCGGCAGGAGCAACGAGTTTAGTACGACCTCAGCTATATCCTCTGCTTGAAGTAGCAGCTCCGCTTGATAGTGCCGGTCTTCAATTTTGTAGAGCGCCTCCATTCTTGGGGTCGCTGTGCGCCCCGGATAGATGCTCAGCACTCGGATCCCGTCAACATTGATTTCTTGGCGCAGGCTATCAGTGATCGCCTTCAACGCGTGCTGGGTTGCGGCGAACGGTCCGGAATTGGCCTTGGGGTGAAGGCCTTGGGACGAATTGACAAACACAATCTGGCCTTGTCGGGCTTTGAGGAGCGGAAGTAGCTCCTGCGTAAGCAAGAATGGCATTCGGACATTCATCCGATAGAGCAAGTCGAGTTGTTGCACCGGTGTTTTCTCAACACTTCCGGTTGCGAAGGCCCCAGCGCAGTGGACCAAGATGTCGAGGGCCTCGAATTCGTTCCTGAGGCGTTGCCCAAGTTCTTTGACGGCGCCATCGACATTCAGATCTGTCTCATGCACCAACACCGCCCGAGCGGTCGCGCGTGACAGATCGGCAACAGCCTCTAACCGCGCCAGATCTCGACCAATTAGACATACAGAGCCGCCTTTAGAAGCGATCGCGGTGGCTATCGCCCTGCCGATTCCGGAACTGGCACCGGTGATCGCCGCTCTCCATTCGCTACTCATCGTCGGATCGTCCGGCGGTTGGGCAACATCAAATATACGAAACCGACTAACTATCGGCCGGGGCGCCGAGCGCAAGTCGTTCTGGCGGAGTGGAATATCCGTGACCTGCTGGCTCTACGAAGCCCGTGCATCCTCTTCGCGGGTGAGCTTGGGCACATAGAGCAGCTCTCCGCCGCTCTCGGTGCCATCATCATAGAGAGAAATGACGTCCTCGGGTATTCCCGACAAGTCCGTGCAACGGAGATAGTCGCGCATGACCGTGCCGCTGCAGGCTGAATCGATGTTTGGCGCGCCACGCTTCGCGGCGGCGTCGTCCAGATGAACGGTCCGGAAGTCGATACTGAAGCGAGTCACGCCTGACGTGTTGGGTACGCTTGAGTGCATTTGCGCGGCGGAGAACAGTATCATGCCGCCCACAGGACAAATAAGTCGCAGCTGCGGATCCAACTCGAGCGGTTCGGTAGCGCGCGGCAGCGGGCGTGGGTCATTATTAACCAGTTTTGCGACGCTTTCTCCGCGATACAACTTGTTCCAGGCATAATAATTGTATTCGGAGGAGCTGTTTTTGACCGGCTGGCTCCAGTAGCGTGGGTGGAAGGCCATCGCGTTGTCCGATGCGATCTCATAGATCGGCAACCACCAATTGATCTGGGAGGCTGGGGCTGAGTACCAGGTATCGCGGTGGGGGTGCCAAGCGAGAGCGATACCCGCGGTGAGATAGTTATCACTCGTCGAACTGCGCATTCTGGGCACATCGAAATAGGTTTTCTCTGGATCGCACCCAAAATCGTCCAGGATCCGTCTCAGGTAACGCTTCGATTCGGGATGATGAATGAACTCCGGCTTCAACTTGCCGAGAAGTCCGGCGTAACGTTCAACCTCCATGGCCTTTTGCGCTGTTCTGGGATCGAGGCCGCCAAACGCATCCTCGACCATCGATCTCGCGAAGTTGACGAGGTCTAGCACGCTCTGCCGGGTCGAGTAGACGAACAATTGTCCATCGTACAGCCGTTGACGACGGATATCGTCCGAAACGTTCATATCATAGAAAACCGTATTGTTCATAAGAGCACCTGGTCCCGAGTTGCGGCAGAACTTAATTTATTTAATGATACGTCGATCATAGTTATAAATCCAGTTAAAATTAAGACTGGAGAATAGTGCAGGATTGGCTCCGCAGCTTACTGGATTTTACTCGATTGAGGTGATTCAAACAGTTAACCTATATATTCAAATATTCGTTTGATTTAAATCGGCGTTGATCATAAATAGAGCCTGCCGCGATTGCGGCGGCTCAACGTGATTCTCACCACGAACTGGATAGAGCTATGCACGCCAAACTCAAGCAAGGCGCAATCGCGGGCAATGGAGCGACCCGGTTCGGTTGCTGCCGGCTATGCGGCGCACCGCTCGCAACGACTTTCGTCAACCTCGGCATGTCGCCGCTCTGCGAAAGCTTCTTGCCGCTCGGCGATATCGACAAAATGGAGCCTTATTTTCCGCTCCACGCGCTAGCTTGCGGGGAGTGCTTTCTGGTGCAGCTCCGGGAGTATGTACAGCCGGAGCACATCTTCAGCGAGTACGCGTATTTCTCGTCATATTCCACGTCATGGGTCGAGCATGCGCGCCGCTATTGCGAGATGGTTGTGGCGCGGTTCGGGCTCGGGCCAACCAGCCAGGTGTTCGAAATCGCGAGCAACGACGGATACCTTCTTCAGCATTTCCTGCCGCTCGGCGTGCCCGTTGTTGGCATCGAGCCGGCGGCCAATGTCGCAGAAGCAGCCCGCCGTAAGAACGTTCCGACCTTGGTGGAGTTTTTCGGATCGGTGTTGGCTCGACGCCTCGCATCAGAGGGCCAGCGCGCTGATCTCATCATCGGAAATAACGTCCTGGCGCAGGTTCCCGATCTCAACGATTTTACGGCTGGAATGGCCCGTCTCCTCGCACCGGAGGGGGTCATTACGCTGGAGTTTCCGCACCTTGAACGACTTATTGCGGAGAACCAGTTCGACACCATCTACCACGAGCACTTCTCGTATTTTTCGCTTCTCACGATTGATCGCCTCGCGCGACGGCACCATCTCAGAATATTCGACGTTGAGCAGCTCACCACGCATGGCGGATCGCTGCGAGTATATCTGTGCCACGCCGATGCAGCACACCAGCCGTCCACGCATGTGAATGCGCTTCTGACCCATGAACGGGAAATTGGGTTTGAGGACATCGAAAGCTATGCGCGCTTCGCCGAAAAGGTCCACCGCACCAAGCGCCAGCTCTTGTCATTCTTGATTGAATGCAAGGAGAAGGGTGCAAAGCTATGCGGGTATGGCGCGCCGGGCAAAGGCAATACGTTGCTGAACTACTGCGCCATCGGCACGGATTTTCTCGAATTTACCGTTGATCGTAATCCATACAAGCACGGGCGGTTTACCCCCGGGATGCACATCCCGATCTATCCGGTATCTGCGATCGATGAGGTGCGGCCGGATTTTCTGCTGATTCTGCCGTGGAATCTGAAACGTGAGATCGTCGAGCAAATGCGACACGTGGGCTCGTGGGGATGCAAGATGGTTGTACCCATACCCGACGTGGAAGTAATCAACCCCCGGGACTTTGCACCATGAAAGTAGTTCTGTTCTGCGGCGGGCTCGGCACCCGCATTCGCGAGTACTCCGACAGCGTTCCAAAGCCGATGGTGCCGATCGGCCAGCAGCCGATCCTGTGGCACGTCATGCAGTACTATAGCCAGTACGGGCATCAGGATTTCATTCTCTGCCTTGGCTACAAGGCAAACGTGGTCAAAGACTACTTCCTGAACTATAGGCAGGCGGCAAACAGCGACTGCATGGTTTCGAACTTCGGCAAGAAGATCGAGATTTTGGGCGAGCGACCGCCAGATTGGCGCGTGTCCCTTATGGACACGGGTATCTGGCGCAACATCGGACAGCGCTTGATGGCGGTCCGTCACCTGGTCGAGGACCAGGAGATCTTTCTGGCCAACTACAGCGACGGTCTGACGGACGCGCACTTGCCGGAGATGATCGAGCGCTTCAAAGAGAGTGGCAAAATCGCTTCTTTCATTGCCATCCACCCGCCGGTCACTTTTCACCTTGCCGAGTTCGACGAGGAGGGCGCCGTACGGCGGCTGCGTGCCAGTCAGGAATCCGACATCTGGATCAACGGTGGGTATTTCATATTTCGCAGAGAGATATTCGACTACATCCGGGAAGGCGAAGAGCTCGTGGTTGAGCCTTTCAAACGATTGATCGAATGCGGACAGCTGATGGCTTTCAAGCATGAGGGCTTCTGGCGTGCGATGGATACTCTGAGAGACAAGCAAGTGCTCGAGGAGATGATCGAACGCGGGCAAATGCCGTGGCGGCTCGACGTCAGTGCGGGGGCCGCAGCAATGCCATGAAAGGTTTGCGGCTCACGACACCCGGAGAGCGCTTTTCGGTGCTTTGCTTGGGAGCGCATTCGGATGATATCGAGATTGGCGCAGGAGCGACGCTTCTGAGCCTGCTCGGAAATGGCGCTCGCCTGGATGTGCACTGGTGTGTTCTCAGTGCAGTAGGCGAGCGCGAGGGCGAGGCGAGGGCTTCTGCGGCGGACTTCCTATCCGAAGCAGCCAGCGTTCAAGTCGAGACAATGAACTTCCGGGACGGCTTTTTTCCCGAGCAGGGCGAGCAGATCAAGTGTTGGTTCGAGGCCCTGAAGCAACGTGTTCAGCCGGATTTGATTCTCACCCATCGAAGAGAAGACGCTCATCAGGACCATCGACAGGTGTGTCGCCTGACTTGGAATACATTCCGCGATCATTTCATCCTGGAGTACGAGGTCCCTAAGTGGGACGGAGATATAGGGCAGCCGAACTTCTACGCGCCGGTTTCGGAGCGAGCGCTAAAACGCAAGATTGATCTCCTGATTTCGCGCTTCGGAAGTCAGCGGTCAAAGCAATGGTTCGATCCTGAAGTCTTTCGTGGATTGGCTCGGCTTCGGGGAATGGAATGTCGGGCGCCAGAGGGTTACGCGGAGGCGTTTGTAGCGAGAAAACTTGCATTGGCTTGACTAGGGTCCAGACTCATAAAACGGAAGTAGTTGATGTGACTCGCTAATTAGCCCAGTCATTTTTCGTAGAAATATCGAAAGGCGCTGAGGCTCACTGACTTCTTCGATTTATGAGTTTTGACCCTAGTACCTTGCTGGAGGTGAGTTCCGGGTTTTCATCTGCGGAGATTGGAATGCAGAACCTGAAAGGGATGGTTGTTCGCGGCGGCTTTGCAAAGCTCAGCGGCCGGGCAGCGAATCTCGTCCTTCGCCTTGGCGTCATGGCTGCCTTGGCGCGCATACTGAATCCGCAGGATTTCGGATTGGTTGCGATGACGACCGCCGTCACCGGGGTGTTTCATCTCCTCGCATCTGCGGGGTTGTCCGAGGCGACAGTGCAGAGCGACACCATCACGGACGAACAGAAATCCACGTTGTTCTGGATCAACCTGTTGGTTGGAACGATACTTGGGCTGCTTTGCGTGGCACTTGCACCCGCTCTCGTAAAACTCTATCACGAACCCCGGTTGTTCTGGCTGACCGTGGTAGCGGGCGCAGGATTTGTCCTGAGCGCTCTTGCCGTGCAGCATTCTGCGCTTCTGCGGCGTCAGTTGCGGTACACGACTTTGACTATCATTGAAGTGCTGTCACAACTGGCGAGCGTTGCTGCCGGTGTGGGCATGGCGCTTGGCGGTCTGGGATATTGGACCATTTTGGGAATGACCCTGGTTTCGAACGCTGTCTACGCCGTCTGCGTGTGGGGCGCCACGGGGTGGATTCCCGGACCGCCCCGAAGGACTGCCGGAGTCCGCAACATGCTAAGTTTTGGCGGAATAATCACGTTGCAGAATGCCGTCGTTTATGTGGCCTACAATTTCGAGAAGGTGCTGCTCGGTCGATTCTGGGGAGCCGACGCCCTCGGAATTTATGAGCGGGGATACCGGCTCGTGAACCTTCCGACGGCAGAGCTCAACGGGGCAATCGGGGAAGTTGCATTTTCCGGATTGTCACGAATCCAGAACGATCCCGCCCGGTTGAGGAGCTACTTCCTCAAGGGCTACGCCCTCGTTCTTTCAATGACTCTGCCCATTACCATTTTTTGTGCGGTGTTCGTGGATGATATCATCGGGTTGCTGCTCGGCCCGAAGTGGAAAGACGTGGCAGTCATTTTCCGCCTGTTGACGCCGACAATCCTGATATTTGGAATCATTAATCCCTTCGCATGGTTGCAATATTCGATTGGGCACCAGGTGCGAGGCCTTAAGATCGACCTGGTGATTGCTCCCCTGGTTATTGCGGCCTACATTATCGGATTGCCATACGGACCTCGCGGGGTCGCATTTGCCTACTCCGCCGCCATGACCCTGTGGTGCGTCCCGCACGTTCTCTGGTGCTTGCATGGAACGCTGATCTCTCCGCGGGCTGTGCTCGTGGCGGCCGGCCGGCCGCTGGTCGCTGGCGCCGTGGCTGCCGCGGTCGCTCTGGTCGCTCAATTCTATCTCGGTGAATCGGACGCTCATTTCTGGAATCTCCTGATTGGAGGCGGCACTATTGTCGCCATTTATTCCTGGGTGCTCTTGTTTCTGATGGGACAGAAAACGTTTTACTTCGGCCTCTACCAGGAGCTGAAAAGCTCCTTCTCTGTGAGGTGATTAATCAAGAGAGCGGAAGATCCGTAGAATGGTGCACTCAGCGGAACGCATCGGCGCTGGCCGGGCGGCCAGTGTTGGTCACACAGACCTTCTTTCCCGCGATCGATGGGACCGCGGTGCTGATTCAACGCCTTGCCGTGAGAGCAATTCGTTCAAACGAAGCCATGCGGCGGCGTCCTACACGATTTGACGCGCGTCCATTCTCGCCTTAGTGGCTGTCATAACTATGGACGTCGCGAGGGGTAGTGAGAGAGTTCTGGGCAGATAGTTGCCAAAGGCCGACGCCGCGCCAAGCTTTCCGTCTCCACGGCGTGCGAGGATTCGCAGCGTTCCTTCGATCTTGAATCCCGCATTGACGCACCATTTCCTGACCGTTCGCTCCGAACTGAAATGCATGCCCGTGGATTCGAAATCACTGAACCCATTTAGATGCGTGCCGATCTTCAGGCCATGCCGAAGCGCCCTCAGCGACATCATGTTCGGAGTTTGAACCACCAGCGTCGACCTCTGATGCATCAAACCATGCGACAATGAAAGCAGCTCCTGTGGTTTGGGTGCGAGATGCAGAATGTTCAAGCACAAGATACAGTCGAAATGTTCCTCTCCGGATAGTTCGGCTCGGTCATATATCGTTACGCCGTTTGCCGCCGCGTTGGCCGCAATGACGGGGTCTAAAGGTATTGCAGCAACGCGCAAGCCCTTTTCGGCCAGCCACCTTTCGGTGGCTCCTGAGCCGCAGCCGATGGAGAGCACATTGCGCGCCCACGTCGGTATGAGCGATGTCACCTGGTCCATCACTGGCTCGTAGTAGTCCTTGGAATAGGCTCCGCGCCAGACCCGCGTCTCCGTCGGCATCAAGGATTGCGAACGGATCGCGCCTTGCGCAATCTGAAGCAAGGTATCTGTCTGCTTGTCGAATTCGTCTGCAGTCACGCCCACCTTCCCAACGTAGCGATTGGACATGTGGTGGACCGTGAACTGATCTAAATGGGAGACCGGGATCAGTTTTGTCAGCCCGCATTGGGTGTAAGGATCGGTCGCCGCGGTGCAGGCCAAATCATAGCTTCCCTGGTGCGGGGCGACATCGAAGCCCCCGGAGTTCAACGCCCTGCGAAGTTGCTGACGGGTGAGCACGTAGCAGGCAGCGTGCTCGTTGGTGAAGCGCGCCAGGACATAGTCGCCCCGTCGTCTAACAGAAGAGGGATCCCAGTGAAAGCGAGCGTGAACGTCGGGGTAGCTCCGCGCGCCATTGCTGCCATACTCGACCCTCAAAAAACCCGCGACCTCGTCCTCGGCAAGCAGCGGGGCCGCATCCAGCCAGGCGCGGAGGTTGCGTTCGGTGATGAGGATGTCGTCTTCCGAATAAATAAATAGATCGTAGCGGTCACGGCGATCGGCAAACAGTTTCTTGTGCGCGAATGGCAGTGACCAGGGGTCCCTGGTTGGAAGTCCCACGACGCACTCGACTCCGGGGATAAACTTCTTGTCGACATTCGACAGAACCAGGATGTCGATATCGAACGTCATCGACCTGTATTCGCGGATGATCTGCTGAAGATAGCAGTCGTTCGAGGTTCCGTAGCTCGCGATCGCCACCAACACGCGAGGCGATGTCGCGCTGTCACCCTTGTCCATCGTGCCCATTTGCAAAAGGCGCTTTTCTTGGTGTCGGATCGCCGCCTAATGTGATTTGATCCGACGCGGCAGCTTTATTAAGCACGGCAATATAGATCAATCGCCCCATCTTTAAAGTCGATATATTATAAACAGTTAATTGGTGAAACTGCTCGGCGATTGGGTGCGTTCTTGGACTGCCGGTCGGCGAAATCAAGTGTCTGACAGCATGAACGGTTCTCGTCTACCTGCATGCCATGGACATCGGCGAACGGCCGCGCAAAGCTCGAAGGATTTCTGTCGGCCTGCGACCCGATCGGTGAGATGGCCCTCGCGGGCGCGCCTGCCCGACTGATGGTCGTCGGCGAGGGACCAGCACAATCGCGGGTGGCAGCGCTTGGGAGACGTGCGCACCATAGGCGAGGCTGTAGTTCCAAACTACGCACCTCCGCCTACAGCATCTCTATCTTCGAAAGACTATGGCCCATTTTGATAAATGCGGCCCATTTTGATAAATGCACGAATGGTGGCAACTAGATGTGGCGATGCCTTTGCGTCGAGCGGTGCAGCGTCGCCAAAACTCCTGAGCTGGTCGAGTTTATCTACCAATTCCTTCTCGTTGAAAGCGACCATGATGCGGCCTTGTTCGGCAAAGCGCTTTGCTGTTGCAACCTGATGGTCGTTCCGATGCTCGCCCAAACTCGCCCGGCGAGGCATGACCATAATCGGCTTTCCCAATTCGAGAGCCGTAATGATCGACCCCATACCGGCATGGGCTATCACCAAGTTCGCCAAATCAACGTGATACCTGAATTCGGCGGGGTCAATAAACTGCTTCGTTGGGATGTGCTTGGGACGAAAATCTGAGGGGCCAATCTGGGCGAAGATGTCGGTTCTCCCACGCCCACCGGCCCATTCATCCACCGCCTGGATCAGGCGGTCAAATCGTCCCTGCGTGCCGACTGTAACAAAAATCATAGCACGGACCCTGCATAGTGGGGGCCTTCAGGGCGTGCCAGGTGAGGCCACTGGGTTAGCCAGAGATCAGCGGAGCGACCGATCCAGGATCCAGACATCGAAAGTTCTTCAACGTTAGCGATGCTGTCAAGCCAGATGGTTCGCGCACCTATCAGTCGTCCAAGCAAAAGTGCAAAATAACCCGGCGCCGCGCCAGTAGAAATAACGATATCGGGCTTCTCGGTCCAAATTATCCAGGCAAGCTTGCGCGCCGCTCTCAATAGCCCGATCTTGTCCCGGCGGTTCGCATCGTTAACCACATAGAAGTTATGGCCAGCCACCTGGTTGCGGTAAGACTCATGCACCGTGACGAATGTGACTGAGCAATCTTCGAACGCGTGCTTGATGCGCATTAATTGGATCCAGTGCCCGCCGCCCGAAGAAACCGCCATCAGCTTTGGACGAAGGCCGCGCGATTGGGGCAGGACTGTTTTGTCGTTCTGGCGCACCTTGGTCTGAAGCATCGGCTGGCCCCTGAATTGCGTGAAAGTCGAAATGTGTTTTTGGAAATCAAGGGTGATCAGTTTGGAACGTCCGGCGGAAATCTACCTATTTAATCTATTTAAATCTGACGGTTAGTCAAACTAAATATTCAATTATTTAAATGGCGTGGGAAAATTCGTTCGAAGCTTTGAAGCGCAATCTCGCAATTTTCGCCGGATCGGCTTGCCCCGGGTCCTCATTTTAATTTCACAGGATGCGATGGCGGTATCGTCGATATTGGCGCAGGAAAATAACGCCAGCTGATATCTCCAGCCTCTAGAGGCGCTATCACGTCGAACGCGGTATAGCGGTATAGAAGGGGCCGCGTGCCATTAGATGACCCAGAAAGTCAAAGATATTTAACCATGAACGGGGACGACAAAGATACGGTCGACGTACAGTGCTCTCATGGTGTCAAAGTATTGAAGTCAAGTGCGAACATTGGATTCCCGCGCGCTAACAATTTGGCGGTCACGCACGCGCGAGGCCGCCGTATATCCTTATTAACCTTCGCGGAACGAAGGCACTCGTGCGGAATATGGGAAGGTCGCACAATACTTGCACTATACGTCGCGTTGATGTTGTTTGTGGGTGTTTCTATTGATTGATCGGATAACGACTTATGCTACCGCGACGGATATCCCAGCGCTCAGCATTAGAGTCAGAACGATCCCTTTCCCATCGTCGAAAAATTCGCCGACGTGGAGAATCAACTCACTCGCTTTGGCTCCGTGTTCGAGACGGCGTTTTTAAACGGCCTTTACTCGGGCAACTACGTGAATATGTGGATGAACAAATGTCGGGAATGCGTGAACGCTTGGTACATCGCTTGAGGCCGTATGTTCGATCGATGCGCTATGGTATCAGGGCAGCGCGGTACTTATTCGGCAAGTTTCCCAGGGAATGTTCGGTTTGCGGTTATCATGGGCGTTTTTTTGCCTATGGGAACCCTCTTGGCTTTGGTCTTAACCTCGACGCTCTTTGCCCGAAATGTTTGTCGCTGGAGCGGCACAGGTTGCTGGTTCTTTGCGACAAGGACAGAAATCTTTTTGCGAACAAGGAAATATTACACTTTGCTCCGGAAGACGGCATAAGCACCTACATTCGATCCAGGGGACCCCGCCGCTACATAACTTGCGAGTACGGATCGAGTAATGCTGATTTAGACATCAATATAGAGGCCATAAATTTGCCGTCAGGTGAAGTCGATCTCATCGTCTGCTGCCATGTCCTTGAGCATGTTTCTGACAGTAAGGCGTTGCCTGAACTTTTCCGCATACTTCGCGCGGGCGGGGTGTTGGTAGCAATGACACCTGTGATCGAAGGGTGGGCGCGTACTTTCGAAGATGACACAAAGTTATCGACGATTGACAATCGCCTTCTTTATTTCAATCAGCACGATCATGTCAGATTTTTTGGCTCCGACGTGCGCGACAGGTTGAAATCGGTTGGCTTTGCGGTGGACGAATATACGGCAACGGAACCCGAAGTATCCAAGTATGGACTGATCCGAGGAGAGAAGGTCTTCGTGTGTAAGAAGCCAATATGATTTGCAATTTCGACGATGGCGTGTTTACGGGCCAAACGGAAATCCGAAAAAGGGCCGGCTACGGGCCCAAAAACGTTCTTGCGGCTGAGCTTGATTGGCGGATTGATCGCTCGACCGCGTTGTTGTCGAGTTCGATGCAGTCTCAATGAAGCGCGTCACCCCTGCCAGCGTGAGAGAGCGTAAGCGGATGGCCTCGGACGCGCTCGGTCTTCTGGCTGATCAAAGCGAGCTTGGCGCGCAGCCAGGGTACGCATCCGCTGAGCGCCGTCTTGTATGACGCGTGATTTTCGCCATCTGGTCGACCGCGGCCTCAAGGGCGTGCAGCTGGTCATACGCCTGCAGAGGCCTTGTCGAGAGCGTCGCGGATTTCCTGCCGGAAGCGCGCTACCAGCGCTGCATGGTGCATTTCTATCGCAATGTCTTCAGCCCCGTCCCTTCGACCAGGGTCCGCGAGGTCAGCCACATGCTCAAGGCCATTCATGCCCAGGAGAGCCGCGAGGCAGCCGACAACAAGGCACAGGCGATCGTCGACGACCTGCGGGCAAGCAAGATGGGCAAGGCCACCGACCTCGTCGAGCAGGCCGTCCACGAGACCCTGACCTACTACGGCTTCCCGGACATTCACTGGCAGAAGGTCAGAACCAACAATCCGCTGGAGCGGATCATGAAAAGAGATCCGGCGCCGAACCCGCGTGGTCGGTGCCTTCCCGGACGGTCAGTCCTGTCTCAACCTCGCGGCCGCGCGACTACGCTACATCGCCGCAACGACGTGGTCGGTCAAGTGCTACATGAAT
>Ga0210383_10004383_pt1 | contig 12530 bp, 9 predicted proteins | sample IncBWC14OmetaG_FD_160072 | JGI IMG/M metagenome (GOLD analysis project Ga0210383, IMG submission 160072) | Forest soil microbial communities from Barre Woods Harvard Forest LTER site, Petersham, Massachusetts, United States - Inc-BW-C-14-O ...
TTTCGTGAAAATGGTCCACAACGGCATCGAATACGGCCTCATGGCCGCGTACGCCGAAGGCCTCAACATCCTGAAGCACGCCAACGCCGGAAAATCCCAACGCGAAACGGACGCAGAGACCACGCCGCTCCGCCATCCCGAGCACTATCAATATGACTTCAATCTCGCCGACGTCACCGAAGTCTGGCGGCGCGGCAGCGTCGTCGCCTCTTGGCTGCTCGATCTGACGGCGATCTCCCTTCTGGAACAGCCGACGCTCGAGCGTTTTTCAGGCCGCGTCTCCGATTCTGGCGAAGGTCGCTGGACCATTCTCGCGGCCATCGAATCCACTGCACCTGCGCCCGTCCTAACCGCATCGCTTTTCCAGCGCTTCACATCGCGCGGCGAGGATGATTTTGCAGCCAAAGTTCTCTCGGCCATGCGTTTTCAGTTCGGTGGCCACATCGAGAAAAAATCTGCCACTAATTTCTCGATCAGCGAACGAACAGTTGAGACAGGACTACGCGAATGAATTCCAATCACACCGAACTAAGCCCCACCGGTTCCCCATGCGTGATGGTAATTTTCGGCGCCAGCGGTGACCTCACCAAGCGCAAGCTCATCCCTGCGTTGATCAACCTAGCGCAGGAAGGCCTTCTTTCGCAGGAATTCGCCATCGTCGGCTTCGCCTTCGACCAAATGAACACGGACTCTTTTCGCGCGCTCCTCAACGAGGAGATTAACAAATTCGAAGACCATCCCGTCGATCCGAAGCTCTGGCAATGGTTTCTCGACCGCATTTACTACGTGCAAGGTGATTTTAAAGACCCCGCCGCCTATCAGCGTTTGAAGGACCAGATCGGGGAGGCGCAGCAGAAGCACGGCACAAAGGGCAATCTCTTCCATTATCTCGCTGTCTCTTTTGAGTTTTTCTCGCTGATCGTCGGAAAACTTGGTGAAATTGGCCTCACCAAGGAAGAAAACGGAAAGTGGACTCGCGTCATCGTGGAGAAGCCTTTCGGTCACGACCTTCCGTCCGCGCAACAGTTGAACAAGGAACTCAAGCAAATCCTTACGGAAAAACAGATTTTCCGCATTGACCACTACCTCGGCAAGGAAACCGTTCAGAATCTCATGGTTTTTCGCTTCGCCAACAGCATGATCGAGCCACTCTGGAATCGCACCTACATCGATCATGTGCAAATCACAGCTGCCGAATCCGTCGGCGTCGAACACCGCGGGGCCTTCTACGAAACAGCCGGCGCCCTCAAAGACATGGTCCCGAACCACCTTTTCCAGCTCCTCACGCTCACAGCCATGGAGCCGCCTATCTCCTTCGAGGCCGACGCCGTCCGCGACAAACAAGCCGAAATCCTGCATGCGTTGCAAGTTCTCACTCCCGAGGATGTTTTGCACAACACCGTTCGCGGCCAATACGGCGAAGGCGTTGAAGACGGTCAAAAGGTTCCCGCCTATCGCAACGAGCCCAACGTCCGACCGGATTCGAATACGGAAACTTTCGTCGCTCTCAAACTCAAGATCGACAATTGGCGCTGGGCCGATGTCCCTTTTTATCTCCGCACCGGAAAACGCCTCGCCAAACGCGTGACGGAAATCGCCATCCAATTTCGCCGCACGCCTTTCATGTTGTTTCGAAAGACGCCCATCAAAGATCCGCGCACCAACCGCCTGGTGATCCACATCCAGCCTGACGAAGGCATCTCGTGGCGCTTTGCGGCCAAAGTTCCCGGCTCGGTCATGAAGCTCGGCCTCGTCAACATGGACTTCGACTACGCACGCGATTTTGGCACTTCCCACAGCACCGGCTACGAGCGCCTTCTCTACGACTGCATGCTCGGCGACGCAACGCTTTTCCAACGCGCCGACATGGTCGAAGCCGGATGGGCTGCCATCGAACCGGTCATTGACGTCTGGAAGGCGCTCCCCGCTCGCGGCTTCCCCAACTACGCCTCGGGGTCTTGGGGACCAAAGGAAGCCGACGAGCTTATGGCCCGCGACGGCCGCGCATGGCGGAAGATCGGCGAAGAAGAAGACGACGCGAGGAGTTCCGCGACGGCCACGGAAAACCTGAAGAGTGCGGGAGCCATGAATAGGTAGCACGGGATATATGATCGATTACCAAGCCAACACCGAAGTTCGCATTTTGCCGGATGCGCCGGCTATCGCGAGTCGCTGCGCGCAAAAGTTTGTCGAAATCGCGACAGCCGCCGTAAAAGAAAAGGGCTCCTTCGACGTAGCCCTGGCCGGAGGTTCCACACCCAAGCTTCTCTACGGCCTGCTCGTCGATGATCCCGCTCTGCGCCCCCGGGTCCCGTGGGACAAAATGCACCTGTTCTTCGGCGATGAGCGCCACGTAAAGCCAGACCACCCGGACAGCAATTTCCGTATGGCCACAGAATCGATGATTTCCAAGTCTCCTCTGAAACCGGAGCAAGTCACGCGCATGAAAGGCGAGTATCCCGTAGCCGAAGATGCCGCCAAGGAGTATGACCAATACCTTCGAACGTATTACAAACTGGCTGAGGGTCAGTTTCCTCGTTTTGACCTGGTCCTTCTCGGGATGGGCAACGAAGGACACACGCTTTCGATTTTTCCGGGCACAAGAGCCCTGCGTGAAACTCGCCGCATTGCGGTGCACAATTGGGTGGGCAAAGTCCTTATGGACCGCATCACCCTCACTGCCCCAGCCGTCAACAACGCGGCCAACATCATCTTCATGGTGACCGGCGCCGACAAAGCTCCAGCCCTCACCGCAGTCCTCGAACGTTTTTACGAGCCGGATCAGTTGCCGGCCCAGTTGATTCAACCGGTGAAGGGCACCCTGCTTTGGCTGGTGGATACCGCCGCCGGCAGCATGCTCACGCGGGCAATTCGCGAATAACTTAGGAGACTGACATGGCAACCACAACAAGCACAGGCAGCATTGAGACCTACCTTGGCGCAAAAGCCGAATATTTTCTCGGATACAAGACCCCGAAAATCGCAAAAGAACGCCTGCATCTTCCCGGTCCGGATTTTATCGACCGCGTTTGGACGCTCTCCGACCGGAACAGCCGCGTCCTCACCAATCTCAATCGCATGTTCCGTCACGGCCGCCTCCGCGGCACCGGCTACCTCTCGATCCTCCCCGTCGACCAGGGCATCGAGCACTCCGCCGGCGCCAGCTTCGCAAAAAATCCCGATTATTTCGACGCGGAAAATATCGTCAAGCTTGCGGTAGAAGGCGGCTGCAACGCGGTAGCCTCGACTTTTGGCGTCCTCGGCGCGGTCTCGCGCAAATACGCCCACAAAATCCCCTTCATCGTAAAGATGAATCACAACGAGCTCCTCACCTACCCGAATCGCTTTGATCAAGTTCTCTTCGGCACTGTTCAGGAAGCCTGGAACATGGGCGCCGCAGCCGTCGGCGCCACAATTTACTTCGGCTCCGATCAAAGCACGCGTCAAATCGTGGAAATCAGCCAAGCCTTCGCCCATGCCCACGAACTCGGCATGGCCACCGTGCTGTGGTGCTATCTCCGCAACAACGCGTTCAAAAAAGACAAGGACTATCACCTCTCCGCCGATCTCACCGGCCAGGCCAATCATCTCGGCGTCACCATCCAGGCCGACATCATCAAACAAAAAATGGCCGAAAATAACGGCGGCTACATGGCCCTCAACATGGGCGATTCCAGCTACGGCAAATTCGACAAGCGTATCTACACCGACCTCGCCAGCGACCATCCCATCGACCTCTGCCGCTATCAGGTCGCCAACTGCTACATGGGCCGCGCCGGAATGATCAACAGCGGCGGCGCCTCCGGTGCCAACGACTTCGAAGAGGCCGTCACCACTGCCGTCATTAACAAACGCGCCGGCGGCACCGGCCTAATCTCCGGCCGCAAAGCCTTCCAGCGCCCCATGAACGAAGGCGTACAACTCTTAAACATTATCCAGGACGTCTACTTGAGCCCGGACGTCACGGTAGCCTAGGTTCGCGCGTCCTCACGGACAAGTCCGCGCGAGCGGCTCCTGTAGGTACGGGGCTTTGGTAGGGCGCTTTTCTCCGAGCTTTGTCTTATTCTTTAACACGTGCCAGCTTTTTCTAAAGACGCCACGCCCCCTCTCGCGCGAACGTCTCGCGATGACGACTCTCGAACCCAGCGGCAGGCCAAAAAACTCCGCCGGCTCCTCCTCATTTCCTTTGGCTGGCTACTGGCCCTCTTAATCGGCGCCGGTGTCGACGCGCTCCTCTCCGTTCGCCGCCTCGATCGCGCCTCCCAGAAAGTGAGCAGCCGCTTCACCGCTCGCAATCACATCCTCGGCACCATCGTCGTTTCCGTGCGGATCTACGACGACCAACTCGAACGCTTCCTGCTCCAGGATCAATTTCCAGAGTCCGGTCCCGATCCGTCCGACGTGACAGTGAAAATCGCGTTAGTCCGCGCCACCTTAGTCAGTTTCAAACAAGAGTTTGATCCCGATGAGCAGGTCCTCCTGGAGGCCATGGAGCTGCAACTTCAGGAAGAAGAAAACGCTTGCGCCACCGTTTTGGCCTGGCGCGCCGAGGCTCGCCGACAACGCGCCTCTCAGTTCATCGGCCAACAACTCATCCCGTGGCGCACACGTATGTTCGAACTCACCGCGCAAATTTCTTCGCTCGACGAGCGCAAGCTCGCTCTCGAAAACCTCGCCGTCGCCGCACGCTTTCAATCGCTCGAATCCCGGCTCGTCTGGCTGGTCTCTCTCTCGCTAATCGCCGGCGTCCTGATGTCACTGGTCTGCGGCTGGTATATCCTCCGCCTTGAACACCAAGCTCGCTCGCGCTATGAAGTGCTCGCCCGCAGCCGCCTCGAGCTCGAAGGCCTCTCCGCCCGCCTTGTAGAGGCTCAGGAAGAAGAGCGCCGCTCCATCTCCCGCGAGCTTCACGACGAAGTCGGCCAGTCGCTGGGCGCGTTGCTTGTCGAAGTCGGCCAGCTCGGTAAGCTCGTCCCGCCCGAAGACCGCGTCGCGCAAGCCCAAATCGCCCAAATAAAATCCGTCGCCGAATCGGCCGTCAAATCCATTCGCGACATCGCTCTCCTTCTTCGTCCGCCCATGCTCGACGATCTAGGCCTGGTCCCCGCCCTCGAATGGCAAGCCCGGGAAATCTCCCGCCGCAGCGATATGGAAGTGGAAGTTCACTCAGAAAACGTCTCGGAAACGCTCGGCGACGAAACGAAAGTCACCGTGTACCGCCTCGTGCAGGAGGCCCTAAACAACGCCGCCACACACGCCTCTGCCAAAAACGCGAAAGTAACCATCGCTCAAAATTCCGATAAGATCACGGTCGAAATCATCGATGACGGCCAGGGCTTCGATCCCGGCCGCCAGCGCGGCATGGGCATCCTCGGCATGGAAGAGCGCGTTCGCCGCCTTGGCGGCACGCTCACGATCGAATCCGCACCCGGAAAGGGCGCGACCGTCGAAGCCGAACTGCCGCTCCATAAAGTGGATTCGCCGTGAGCCAACGGCCATGAGAAAAATTCGCGTGCTCCTCGCTGACGATCACAAGCTGATTCGCGGCGGCCTGCGTCTGCTCGTCGAGCAACAACCCGATCTCACGGTCGTCGGCGAAGCCAACGACGGCCGCGAAACGGTCTCCCTTGCAAAATCTCTAAAGCCGGATGTGGTGGTCATGGACATCGGCATGCCCAATCTAAACGGCATCGAAGCCGCTCTTCAAATCACCGCAGCCAACCCCGAAATCTCCGTCGTCATGCTCAGCATGCACTCGGATGAAAGCTACGTCTTGCGCGCCCTAAAAGCCGGCGCCAAAGGCTACCTTTTAAAGGACTCTGCCGAGTCCGACCTCATCAAAGCGGTTCACGCCGTCGCCGACGGCAAATCCTTCTTCAGCCCCGCCGTCAGCAAAGTCCTCCTCGACGACTACGTCCGCAAGCTAAAACGCAGCGGCGCCGAGGACGCCTACGACCTCCTTACGCCACGCGAACGTGAAATCCTTCAGCTAATCGCCGAAGGCAAGTCCAACAAAGACGTCGCTAACCTCTTAAACCTCAGCGTCTACACGGTCGAAACGCACCGCTCCAATATCATGGAAAAACTAAATCTCCGCGGCATCCCCGAACTCATCCTCTTCGCCGTGCGCAGAGGCATCATCTCCTAAACGGTTGCGGGTCGGCCTTTCGAGGTGGACCGCTCTACCCCCGGGCCCACCCCGCGCTGATTTAGACGCATTCTCCGGTGCTACCCAATCACCGGCACCCAATATACCGGGCACCAGGGAGAATCAACTCCCTCTCCACTAGCGTCTGATTAAGTGCAATCGGAAATAGCAGCAACCAGCTGACGTGTCGGGTTGCAGCGACTCACATTAGAAACGAGAGAGGAAACATGAATCCATTGACATCCCTGCTGAGATCCAAACCAGCAGTTCTCGTACTGGGTTTTGCCTTGGGCGCAGCGGGATTGGGCCTGGCCCACACTACGGAGAAATCACTCACATCCAATCCCCCGGCGACCTTAAAACTGGCGGATGCCAGCGAAGGCCCGAGCAAAAACAGCTACGCTCCGCTTATCAAAGAGGTCTTACCATCCGTCGTCAACATCTCGTCCTCGAAAGTCGTGCACAACCGCATGAGTTCCGAAGAAGGATCGCCGATGGACCCATTCTTCCGTCAGTTCTTCGGACCGGAAGGGAACGATGGAAATGGCCGGTTCAATATGCCTCGTGACTCTCGCGAGAAAGCTCTCGGGTCAGGCGTAATCGTGAGTCCCGAAGGCTACATTCTGACGAACAATCACGTAATCGATGGTGCCACGGATGTCCGCGTCACTCTTTCCGATAAACGCGAGTTCCAAGCGCGCGTCGCCGGCGCTGACCCAAAAACCGACGTCGCGCTCCTGAAAATCGACGCCAAGAATCTAACTCCGATCACCATCGGCGACTCCTCCAAAGTACAAGTAGGAGACGTCGCCCTGGCCATTGGCAATCCCTTCGGCGTCGGCCAAACCGTCACCAAAGGCATCATCAGCGCCACCGGCCGCGGCAATCTGGGCATCGAAGACTACGAAGACTTTCTCCAGACCGACGCTCCGATCAATCCCGGAAATTCCGGCGGCGCGCTCATCAATGACCGCGGCGAACTGGTCGGCATCAACACGGCCATCATCTCCCATGGTTCCGGCGGCAGCCAGGGCATCGGTTTTGCGGTCCCGGCCAATCTCGCTCGCCAGGTCATGGACCAAGTCCTGAAGAACGGTCACGTCACCCGCGCCTATCTGGGCATCTATCCGCAAGACGTAACTCCTCGGATGGCCAAAGCCTTCGGTGAAAAAGACTCGCAAGGAATCGTCGTCGGCGACGTTTCGCCAAACAGCCCTGCGAAGGAAGCAGGCATTCAACGGGGCGACATCATTCTAGAGGTCAACGGCAAGTCCGTCTCGGACAGCAACCAACTCCGCATGAGCATCTCGATGATGCAACCTGGCAGCGAGCTCAAGCTCAAGACGCTCCGCAACGGCACGGAACGCGACGCCACGGTAAAGCTAGCCGAAATGCCCAACGAATCCGCCAAGGCCGATTCGAATGACGACCAAGGCGGCAGCAAAGCGCTGGAAGGCGTGGAAGTCTCTGGCCTCGATTCACGCACGGCTCGCCAATTGGGCATCCCCGAGACAACCAAGGGTGTGGTCGTCACGGACATCGACCCCGCCAGCAAATTGGCCGACTCCGGCCTGCAAAAGGGCGACGTAATCCAGGAGGTCAACCATCAAGCGGTCAACAATGTCTCTGAGTTCCAGAGCGCCGTTGGCAAAGCCGGCAGCGATCCGCTGCTCCTGGTAAACCGCGAAGGCAGAACCCTGTTTATCGCCAGCTAATCCCAATAACGGTCGGTCCTTCCCTTCCGTCCCCGGTGCCACCCAGAAGTGGCGGCACCGGGTCGGAAGCGGAGCCAAAATGGAACATGCCCGAGTGAACCGTCCGCCACGGGTTTGGCAGCGTCCTTGCTATGAAATTTAGAGCGACGACATTGTAACTCGTGAGTTGCCGCAAGAATCAAATGCTAGAAGGAATCAAGTGATGAGCGACAAAGCAAGCAAAAAACAGACCAAGACCCGGGTTGAAGAGTTCCGCGAAAGGCTGACTCGGGAAGACCTCGAGCGCCGCTGGCAGCTCGAAGCCCTCGACCACCTCTTCACCGAGGTCGAAGATCACCCCGAAAGCTTCCACCGCCTCTGGATCCAACCCCTGGTAGCCGCCGGCCTAACCCTCGAATCCGCCATGGCTCTGCTAATCGAAGGCCGCTTCCTCCCAAACTGATCTGCCTGGCCACTCGACTGGTCAACCATGGGGAAGCAGGGCAAACTGGACCGCCACGTGTCACGCGCTTGTCCGGAGCGATCTCCGACGGTCTGGTTACGCCGAGCACCGCTGTAGGTCCGCTGACCCCAGGCAGAATCAGCACTTACGAAAAAAAAGGCCCGTACTTCTCTTACCGTCTACACTTCCAAAACAAGGGACCCGCTAAGACTGGTCTCCAGCACGAAGTTCACAGACAGCGGGGTCAAGCCGCAATATTCCGTCCGTAAGTAATCTTCACCCCTGGTCATGTAATTAGTATTGGTTGAAAAAGTCTACTGGCCATTCGCCCGCGGCACGCCAATTTTGCGGAGCAGTTTGGTGAAACGCGGATCGAAACGCACCGCATCGAAGTACAGCGGTGTATTCAGGAACATCAAGCCGCCTTCGCGATTCTGATACGCTTTGTCCAGCCAGGCAAAAGCTTGGTCTTTCTCGTCGAGTGCGGCATAGAGGAAGGCGAGCTCCAGGGCCAGTTCGCCGCGTCCCCTTGAATCTTGCAACAGTTGCCGCACAATTTTTTCCGCGTTCGCGCGGTCATGCCGCACGGCATACACGCGCCCCAGCCCCACTCGCGACCATTCGTCGTTGCCATCGATGGCCACGCCTTTCTGATATTCAGCCAGCGCTTCGGGATACATTTTCTTGCCGATGTACGCCACGCCCAGAAAATACCGGCTAATGCCGAAGTTGGGATCCAGCTCTAGTGCTTCGTGGGCTTGCGCGATGGCCTCGTCGAATCTGCCCGCGGCGCAGAGCAGTTCCACGGTATCTGCGCGGATGATGGTCGACAACGGATCCGCCTTTCGGGCCAGCGCGATTTCGGCGATGGAATCGTCCGCATGTCCTTGCACCATCAACCAGTAAGCGAACCACTGATGGGCCGTAGCGTAATTGGGATTCAGCGCGATGGCCCGCCGGAATTCCTGTTCCGATGCGGCCCAGTTCCATTCGTACTGCATTTCCACGAAGGCCAACGAGGCATGCGACTCGGCCAGCGAATCATCCAGTTTCAGCGCCGTCAGCGCCGCCTCTTTCGCGCGCGGCATCGCCACGCGGCGCGACAATTCAGCGTTCGGCCAGGAACCGAGCAGCGCGTAGGCGTCTGCGAGTCCGCTATAAGCGCGCGCATACTGTGGATCGCGCGCGATGGCCTGATTGAAGAAGTCGATCGCTTTAATGTAGGCCGCTTCGTTGCGCTTATTCCAGAAGTAGCGGCCCTTCAGATACAGCTCGTACGCCTGAGGGTCGACGGCGTGGGCCGCCGCGAGACTGGCAGTTTGCTCCGGCGTGAGCCGCAGCTGAATTTCACGCGCCACGGAACCCGCCACATTACTCTCGAGCGCCAGGATGTCGCGCAAGTTTCGGTCGTATTCCTTGGCCCACAGATGCGTTTGATCGCGCACCTGGATCAATTGCGCGGTTATGCGCACTTGGTCACCCTCGCGGCGCACGCTTCCTTCCAGAATATAATCGACGCCCAACTCCCGCGAGATTTGCCGGACGTCCTTATGCGAATCCTTGTATTGCATCGCTGACGTGCGCGCGATAACTCCCAAGCGCTCCGGCTCGAGATTTCCCAGCTGCGTGATCATCTCCTCGGTCAACCCATTGCTCAGATATTCCTGCTGTGCATCCCTGCTGAGATTTTCGAAGGGCAAAACTGCCAGCATGACCTTCCCAGCTTTCACCCTGCTGGGATTCGACACACGCTCGTTCGCGACATAGACGCCGACAGTGCCGACTGTCACCGCTGCGGCGAGCGCAACCGCAATTATCCAGCGAGGCTTGGCCGCAGTCTGGTCCGTTCTTCCGACGGATGCAGTCGCTGGCGCGGCGGGCGCCGTCGCCGGAATTTCGCCAGACGGCGCTGGGCTCTGCTGCACCTCTTGCGTGAAGCGATAGCCGTAACGGGGAATCGTCTCGATATACGCGCGCCCACCCGCTGCCTCTTCAAGGATTTTCCGCAATTGAAAAATATGTTGCGCCAGGTTCGATTCATCCACAAAGCTGTCCGGCCACACCTGGCGCAGCATCTCTGCTTTCGCCAGCGAACTGCCGGAATTTTGCACCAGCATCGTCAAGATCTCGAAGGCTTTTGCGGTTAACGCTACCACCCTGCCCTGGCACAGCAACACCTTGTCGCCGGTATTCAACGAAAAGGGGCCGAAGCGGTACTCGACTTGAGAGGGCGGCTGCATTTAGGGAGCAACGCAACTGAACGGCTGTTGAACGCTCGTCGTTCCTCGCGGGGTATGACGCATTATATGCAGTTCTCGCGCTGCGAGCTACCTTAGGTTCTCGGTCTTCAGCTAGATCATCCTCAGGTTGGCATGCGGAAATAGTTTGCACACTTGCGGAACCCCTTAGGCTTACAACATGGCTCGCAACCTCAAGGAATCGCTCGAGTTACCCTCATTCGACTCGCCATCGACAATTCACCGTGAAGGATCGCGAGCGCTAGAATTAAATTGGCGGGCCAATACCTTCTGTCGCTGGCGCTTATTTGATTAATCCGCGTTTAAAAACAAATTAATCGCAATTTGACCTCTCAGCACGCAGCATCTTGCCCGCGTAGCCTAGGAATTGCTCCACGCTTTCTAGACTCAACCGTTTGCCATCCGCGGCAGTGAGCCTCGTCAGCCGGAAGAAACAACCGAGGCAGGGTTGCCATGCAAACGCCGTGGCCGCCGCTGGCTTCCGCGAAACTTGGAGAAAAGCGATGCTTGTTATTCGTAGGTTCACGCTAGGGATTACGCGCCCCGCACGCTCACTCGTCTACCTTTTCAGTCTGGTATTGCTAGCCAGCCTGATTGCAGGGAACGCCCGCGCACAGGCACAAGGCTCTAGGGGCGGGTATATGCAGTTGTCCACCATAGCGGACGGCTCGGGCTCGACCGTTTTTGGGCCCGGACAGACGGTAGCGGTCGACGGGGTAATTCCACACGTTTATTACTGCGTGTCTATGGACCTAACCGGGAAATTTGCGAAACCGCAGCTGCAAATCTTTCCCGCAGCGGATTTTTACGTCATCCCGGATACCGGAACTGTCTTAAATGCCGGCGATGCTCTCAAGGACATAAACGGCACGCCAAACACCGTAATCGGACTGTCGGACGGTTCATTCACGGATGAAATTGTGGCCATTACAAAGCCGGCCGGAAATACCGGCGCAGGCAAGTACTCGATCGTGATGGATGCGTGCCAGACCGGTGTTTACGATCCAGAAGGTGGTGACATGATTCTAGGCGACGCCACTCAAACGGGTTTTATCGTCCAGGAGCCATCGACTTTGGCGCCTCTGAACCTCAGCCCCGTAAAAACCAGTGCCAGCGAGTATGCGGATACCTTGTCGGGAATTTCCGTTAATCTTCCGGCGGGCGCCTCGGTAACGAGCCCCGGTTTTTGTGCGCTCTACGGGAAGCTGACCCAGCATGCGCCAGCTGCCTCGGCTCTGGCCGGTTGGTTTCAAAGCGCCGGGGCTTACTGCACGGACCTCATTGGGCACTACAAAGGGCTCGCCGCCGATCCTCCTGACCCGAACTACAAAGTTTTCGCGGAACTCGGAAATATTGGCTATGCCTCCTATACCGCCAGCACTCCTCTCGAGCGCGCCGCCAGAACCCTGGCAAACACCCTCGCCGATCAGGATGCCGCCACCAACGCTTTCCTCAACTCCATCCAAAAATTTCAAGGCGCGCAACAGGCCGCCGACGATGAGTGGTCCATGCTCCAGCTCATGCAGATGAATAAGTTCATCAATCTCCTGGTCGGCCCCGGCGGCTCAATGTTGCGCACTTACGCCGCTCTCGAGGCCTTAAACATCGCGCTGCAGCAAGACTCCATCGGTACCTCGCAGGACGCTCAGAATCTAGAGGCCTTTCTTCCAACGCTGAGGCAAACGCTCGGGGCCATGTTGACTCCACTGGGAGGTTTTTTTCAGCCTTACTACGATCCGAGTACCGGGGGAAAACTACTCTTGCCCGTCGGGCTACAGGCGTACATCGAGGTCTACCTGGGTCTGTATCCCATCCCTGCCGAGCTGCCCGGCATTCCCCAAGAACGGGCACTGGCGGGGCTACCTCCCATTGTTTTGCCCTACCCCACGGCAAGTACTGGCGGGAATTACAACGCGGAACCAGGCGCGACGATCACTTTCAATGCCGGGAGTTCGACCGACCCAGGT
>Ga0210383_10004384_pt1 | contig 12529 bp, 5 predicted proteins | sample IncBWC14OmetaG_FD_160072 | JGI IMG/M metagenome (GOLD analysis project Ga0210383, IMG submission 160072) | Forest soil microbial communities from Barre Woods Harvard Forest LTER site, Petersham, Massachusetts, United States - Inc-BW-C-14-O ...
TGAATTATTTTGCGATGGTGCGCAGGGCGGGCGCGCTCACGCTGGCCAACTCCGGGTATTTTCTGGGTCGCTGCGTTGGAGCCCTGCTGGTAGGCGCGCTGATTGTGTTGGCCTACCGCAAGATTCGCGGCGCCACGCTGCGCTTGCCGGTCCAGGCTTTGATCGTTTTGACGATATCGTCGCTTGTGACGGTTGGAACTTTGGCGATTCCGGCGCGCACTCACATGGCGGGTATCGACGAAGCGACGATTCACCGCTATAGCGATGAAGCGAACAACAACAGGAATTTGCCGAAAATGCCGCCCGCGGTTGCCACCAAGTGGGATCCCGCAGGGCGCGCCTTGCTGAAGGACATTGCCGCGCGGAACCAGCAGTACATATCGGAAATATCCGCGCTCGACCAAACGGCTAAGCCGCTGTACACGCCGCAATCCTTCCGCGATGCCGCCACCGTTCAGCAAATGATCGACCAATTGCACGCGCGCATGGCCGTGGCCGACAAATACACGGACTGGCAGCCGGTTTTTTCGAGAATGAAGGACTACGTGGCCACTGTGGACGCGAGCGAAGAGGAGAAACGCAAATTCCTGGCGGGCTACGAAGCCACACTGCCGAACACGTTGGCCGCTTGCAAGGCCATCTCCGACAAGGAGCATGCGTGGCTGCAGGCTTCGCTCGATTTGTACCAATTCACTCTGTCGAAAGATGGCGCGTACGTGTGGCACAACGACAATCTCGCGTTCGCCAAACGCGCGGACTCCAACACCTTCCGCCAAAAATTCCTGAAAGCGCGTATGTTGAATACGGAATTTCTCAAGGCGTATTGGCAGGTGCGCCAGGCCGAAGAAGCGATGATGGCGCAACTCGGCCTTGGCCAGCAGGCTGCGTCCCCCGACCCATCGCGCACGCAACCGTAGTCCTGCAAAATCCACAACTTACTGGGCGAAACCGTTGACGCGCTCTTCGCGCTCTGCCATCATCTTGAAAGTTTTGGCTGGGCATGATTTTCCGGGAGAATTTCAATCGGGTTGCGCGTTTCCATTCTTGCGTCCGGCAGTTCGGGCAATCTGACGCTGCTCGAAACCGAACGCACCCGCATCCTTGTTGACGCCGGTCTAGGGAAGCGCGAAACGCTGGCGAGGCTGGCCGCCTGCGGCCGGGAAGTTGATCGCCTCGACGCTGTCCTGATCACTCACGAACATACAGACCATTGCAATGGCTTGCCGCAAGTCCTCGGGCTTTGGAAGACGCCGCTCTATGTGACCGAGCCGACCATGGACGCGTTGCAGCGCATACTGCCAGACACGTTTCGCAAGCGGCTGCAGCGCGCCGAATGGATTCAGGCGGGGCAACCGTTTACGATTGGCGACATTGATGTACACGCCTTCGCCATTCCACACGATGCCGCCGACCCCATCGGGTTTACGTTTCGCACCAACGGCACAAAGGTGGCGATCTGCACGGACCTTGGCTACATGCCGCAGCTCGTCAAAGTGCATTTGCGGGAAGTGGATTGCCTGATCCTGGAATCGAACCACGATCTGGATATGCTGAAAGTGGGCCCGTATCCGTGGGTGGTCAAGCAGCGCGTGCTTTCCCGCACCGGCCACCTGTCGAACCACGCGGTCAGCGAATTTCTGTGCGATGCCGATGGGTTTGACTCTCGCGCGCAATACCTGGTGCTGGCGCACATTTCCGAAGAAAATAATAATCCCGACCTCGCGCGGCTATCCGCGGAAGAAGCATTGGGGCGGCGGCCGGCGGAAGCGGCATTCACGGGCGAACTGCTGGTGGCGTCACAACGCGTGCCACTAAAGCCGCTGAACCTGTAAGAATCTTCCTTCCCGATTTCCTCTATTAATTCGTTTTATGCAGCGGATATATTTTTTTCTGTGAATTCCTGCATGTGAACCCTTGACAAAGCGCCCAGAAAGAGCAGAATCGTGGACAAATCTTTACAGACTGGGACGAGTGGCCCAGAGACGGATGCTTTTGTCGAGGGAATCGGCTAACCGCTGATTCATTCCATCTCCGCATTTGCCATTTCATCCTGTTACAAGAATCGTTTGAAATTACTGGGGGCGATAAATGCGGACGTGTATTCGTAAGCATTTCCTTGTTTCATTTTTCATTTCATTTGTACTTTTTGTTTCAGGCGCCTGGGCGCAGATCGGCACGACTTCGCTGCGCGGCACGATTTTGGATAAGTCCGGCGCGGTCGTGGCCGGGGCCACGGTGAAGTTGACCGCTGGGGAGTTGAGCGTGGAGCGCACGGTCGTCTCGACTGCCACCGGCGCGTACGAATTCCCGTCGTTGAAGCCGGGTACGTATGCGCTAAGGGTCGAAGCAGGCGGATTTCGCGCGTACGACCAGAAAAACATTCAGCTCCTGGTGAACAACCCCGCGACCGTGAACGTGACGCTGGAAGTGGGCTCGACCACGGAAACCGTCGAAGTGTCCGCGATAGGCCAGACCCTGAACACCACGGATGCATCGCTGGGCGTGGCCTTCGGCGAAAACCAGGTAAAGCAACTGCCGCTGGAAAGCCGCAACGTCGGCGACCTGCTGTCGCTGCAAGCCGGAGTGGTGTACACGGGAGACAATCCGGCCATCGACACCAACACGGATACGCGCAGCGGCGCGGTGAACGGCGCGCGAAGCGACCAGAGCAACGTGACGCTGGATGGCATCCCGGTGAATCCCAAGGGGGGATACGCGTTCCAGTCCGTGTTGCCGGTTACGCTGGATTCCGTCGAAGAATTTCGCGTGACCACCAGCAACGCGGAAGCGGATGAAGGCAGCGCCGGCGGAGCCCAGGTAGCCTTGGTCACCAAGAGCGGTACGAACAATTTTCACGGTTCGGCGTACGAGTACAATCGCAATTCGTTCGCCAGCGCCAACGATTATTTCCTGAAGTATTCGGAATTATCGACCGGAGAACCCAATAAGCCGCAATTCCTGAACCGCAACATTTTTGGCGGTTCCGTCGGTGGCCCGATCAAGAAAGACCGCCTGTTTATCTTTTTGAACTACGAAGCCTATCGTGACGCAGAGCAGCAAAGCGCGTTGCGCCTCGTGCCAACGGCCGCGCTGCGCGACGGCGTGGTTCAGTACGTTTGCGATGCTTCGGTGACCTGCAATGGCAACACCGTTACGGGCCTCAGTGGCGCGACATACTCCTCAGGCCCCGGCAACTTCGCTCTTTCACCCGCGCAATTGACAGCCATGGACCAGAATGCCTTCGCTATTGAAACGCATCTGCAGACGCCATACACGGGTTCCGTGGGGCCGGATCCCGCCATGCTTTCCTACTTCAATAAATATCCGCTGCCGAATGATTTCAGCCAGGGCGACGGCCTGAACACCGCCGGCTACCGCTTCGCGGCGCCCACCAGCAACACCAAGAACTGGTATATCGCCAAATTGGATTACAACATCACTCGAGACGGAAAGCAGCGCGTATCCCTGACGGGTGCTCTGGCGAACCAGGATCAGGCAAACGCGCCATTTTTGCCCGGGCAAGCGCCGGAAACCAGCATCGTGAATTTCAATAAAGGGCTGATTGCCAATTATTCCGCCGTTGTTACCCCTACCATCGTGAATAGCTTCCGTTACGGATATATCCGGGAAAGCATCGGAACCATCGGCAACACAGATGTGCCGGTGAACGATATCCGCGGCATCGACCAGGGTATTAATTATTCCAGCCAATTCCAGCGGCCGATCAACAGCTTCTGGGACGATCTGACCTGGACCCATGGCAAGCACAGCTGGCAATTCGGCTTTCAGGCGTCTTTCATTCGCAATCCCAGTTCCAGCACTACCGGTTCGTTCAGCTATGGCTACATGAACGCACAATGGTTGAATACTTCTGGCTTGGCCGGGCGGAGTTCGCCGCTCAACCCGGATACTTACGGGTATCCAACGGTTGACTTCAACGGATTCGGGACGAACTACGACAACGCAGTGACCGCGCTGTTCGGCATGGATGTCGAAGTGAACGGAGTGTACAACTACCAGCGCGACGGATCGGCCCTGGCGCAAGGCGCGCCAGTTGTGCGTCACTACGCGGAAGATGGCTACGAGACCTACGCGCAGGACACCTGGAAAGTGAAGCCGAACCTGACTTTGACCCTCGGCCTGCGCTACTCACTGTTCTCGCCTCCCTGGGAGACACACGGATTGGAAGTGACGCCGACGGAAAGCCTGAACACCTGGTTCAACAATCGTGGCGTAGGCATGAACAATGGCGTGCCGTCGATTGATGCTCCCCCGGTCGCATTCAACTGGTCCGGGCCGGCGAATGGCGGTACCACCGGATATTACGGATGGGACTTCAAGAACTTGGGTCCGCGCGTAGCTTTCGCTTGGGCACCTGGCTACGACGACGGAATCCTGCATGATCTGTTCGGTGGCGGTGGCAAGACCAGCATTCGAGGCGGTTTCGGTATCGTCTATGACCGTATCGGAGAAGGCCTGCTGGATACATTCGATGCAAATGGGGCTTTCGGACTATCGACGAGTATTCCGAACGCCGCCGCTTCGGAAACGGTCGGTTGCACCCCGCGCGTCACAAGCATCAATGTGATTCCCACTACCGACAACTGCAACGTCGCCATTCTCACTCCGGCGCCGCCTGCGAATTATCCTCAACCTTACCCCAGCAACCCAGCATTGGGCAGCGAGGCAATCACCTGGGGCTTGGACAGCCACATCAAGACGCCATATTCGTACACGATTGACTTCTCCGTGCAGCGAGAACTGAAGAGCGGATTTTCGCTGCAGGTGGCATATGTCGGCAGGCTCTCTCACCGTTTGCTGGCGCAGGAAGATCTGGCGATGCCGCTCGATCCCTACGATAAGAATGCAGGGATGGATTACTTCGCGGCGGCGACGGCGATGGCCAAACTCTATCGCAGCGGCGTAACTACCAACCAGATCGCGCAAAATCCGAACCTGATTCCCAAAAACGTGCAGCAATACTGGACGGACATTACACAACCGGCACAGGCTGGTGCGCCTTATGCGCTTGGCGCGTATGGCTCCTGCGTGAATCCGTCACAGGCAGGCGCGGTCACCTCCACGATGAATCCGAGCGTACTGGCGTTTGACATGCTTTGCGCCAACAGCCTGAACGAATCTCTCTCCATCTATGAGATGGACACCGGCGGCGTGCCCAGCGCCGGTGGCACCACAAATTACTTTTACACTTTGGGAGGCTACACCGGGCCCAACGTGTTCTACAGCCCGCAATATTCTTCGCTGTATGCGCTGCGAACCACCACCAACGCGAACTACAACGCGCTGGAAGTCACCCTGCAACACAAAATGGTTCACGGCGTTCAGTTTGATTTCAACTACACCTACGGAAAATCCATCGACATCGCTTCCGATGCGGAGCGCGTCGGCCCGTGGGGCGGTTTGGGAGGAGCGGTCATCAATTCCTGGGATCCTTCGGCCGGCCGCGCTGCTTCCGATTTCGACCTGCGCCACCAGTTCAACACCAACTTCATCTGGGAAATGCCCTTCGGCCAGGGAAAGTGGATCGCGCACGACGTCAATAAAGTTGGCGAAGCGTTCATCGGCGGATGGCAGTTGTCCGGCTTGGTGCGCTGGACCAGCGGCTTCCCGGTCACCGTGGACAACGGCGGTCAGTATCCAACCAACTATCAGTTGGAAGGCCATGCGGACCAGACCTGCACGGTGCAGACGGGAACGTATTTCACTGGCGCGGGCGGCAGTACCGGCGGAAATAGCTATCCCAACCTATTCGGCAGCGGTGTGAACGCGGCGAATTGCTTTAATTATGGATTCCCCGGACAAACAGGAGACCGCAACAATCTTCGCGGCCCTGGCTTCTTCGGAATCGACCTGGGGCTGGCGAAGCGCTGGAAGATGCCGTGGAGTGAAGGACAGAGCCTGCAGTTCCGTTGGGAAGTTTTCAACGTAACCAATTCCGTGCGGTTCGACGTGCAGTCGGCCAACGGCTACGTGGGTGGCAGCCTGGCAAACGGCAACTCCTCCAACTTTGGAAATTTCAGCGGCACGCTGACCAACCCGCGCATCATGCAGTTTGCGTTGCGCTACGAATTCTAACTACTTCAGTTCTTGCTGCAGAGGCAAAGGGCCCGGGGGCGGTCGCTCCCGGGGCTTTGCTTTTGGTGGTGGGCCGCGGCAACTTCCTTGACAAGGCAGGGGCTCCTGCTTAAGAATCCTTGCAATCCTAGAAGCTGAGAGTGGTCGAGGATGCGGAAGAGGGCTTTTCCTCTATGTCGCGGTCTATTGTGTGTGTGGCGACAGGGAGGGAACCCATGACGGAGTACTCGTTCTTTCCGCTCCTCAAGTGACGTTTGCAGGTTGCGACGGAGTGCGAACAGACCAACAAAGCCGGGTGTGCCTTTCTAGGGCAAAGAAACCTGGCAGAACCTGGAAAACAGGACTAGGGGAACCTCTGTGAAACCTTCAAGTGGAACGAAGTGGCTGGCAATCTTTTTTGTTCTTATCCTTATATCTGGTTTGGCTGGTACGGTGACGCGCGCACAAGACGCAACCGGTCGCATTATCGGCAATGTTACCGACCCCAGCGGTAGCGCGATCAGCGGGGCCAAGGTAACGGTGACGAATACCGGGACCACGATTGCGCAAACCACCACCACAGACAGCAGCGGCTATTATCAGGTTCTGTCGCTGCCCATCGGCTTCTATCAGGTGAAAGTGGAAGCGCAGGGATTTCGGCAGGAAGTGTTCGCGCAGGAAAAGCTGGAGATCAACCAGTCGCTGCGCTTGGACGCCAAACTGGCGATCGGCCAAACCTCGGAAACGGTGGAAGTGACCAGCCAGGCCGCGAATGTCGAGACCGTTAGCGAAACGATTGGCAGCAGCGTTGAAGGCGAGACGATTCTGCGCGCGCCGCTGAACGGCCGCAACGTGCTGGATCTTGCCGCGTTGCAGCCCGGCGTCACCGAAACCAATGGAGACTCGACCGCGGCGGGGAACTACAGCATCGCCGGCGGCCGCAGCGACTCGGTGACGTACCTGCTGGACGGCGGGCTGAACAACAACCTGCTGGACAACAGCGTCGTGTTGAATCCCAATCCGGACACCATTGCGGAATTCCGCATCTTGGAGAGCAACTACTCCGCCGAGTATGGGCGCAACGGCGGTGGCATCATCAGCGTGGTGACGAAGTCCGGCACCAACGAATGGCATGGAAGCGGCTTTGAATTCTTGCGCAACGACGCGTTTAACGCCAACCCGTTTTTCGACAAGAATGATCCGAACAACCTAAGTCCCCGGCCAGTGCTGAAGAGGAACCAGTATGGCGGCACCTTTGGCGGGCCCATCACTATTCCGCATGTGGTGAACGGCAAGGATCGGTTCTTTTTCTTCGTGGGTTATCAAGGGCAACGGCTGTCGGCGCAGGCCAGCAGCGGAACCTATCCGGTCTATACGCCCGCGCAGTTGCAGGGGGATTTTTCTGGCGGAAACTGCTCGAATCCCGACCCCAACGTTGCAGCCTTCCTGATCGCGAACCCGTATTACCAATCGAATCCCACGCTGGCATCGTGCGCGGTAATTGATCCGACAAAGTTTGACGCCGTAGCGCAAAAATATATCGCCGCGGGAATGATTCCTTCAAATCCGAGCGGTCAAGCCCAGTATTTCGCGCCGCTGACCAACAACAACAACGAACTGACGATGAAGTTCGATTTCCTGATCACGCAGAAGGATAAAGTGACGGCGACGCTCGGGGGTTTTCGCAATCCGCAAGTTCAACCGTTCACTTATGCCACGGTTCCCGGCTTCCCCGATGCGATTCAAAACAACAACTATTACGGAAACGTAGCGTACAGCCACACGTTCTCGCCAAATCTGGTCAATGAGTTCCGGCTGTTCATCCAGCGCAACAATTACAAGCAGGACACGCCCCTCGGCGACAACACGGCTTACACGGCGTCCGCACTGGGCATTGGAATCACACCGGACAATCCAACCGGGCCGCCGAACATTTTGTTTGATAACGGGCTCTCCATCGGCTACAGCGAACAAGGCCCCACATCGCTGATCAGCAACACCTTCGGTTTCATTGACAACGTAAGTTACATTCACGGCCGGCATACCTGGAAGATGGGCGGCGGCGTCTCGGCGTACCAAAACAACACACTGTACGACTACTACGTCAACGGCGAATTCGATTTCTACAGTACGGCTTCCGGGAATTCGCTTGCGGATTTCCTGATGGGCCTTCCGACGGACTTGATTCAGTATCCGCAGGCGCCGTCCAATATTCGCAGCAAGTCCTACTATGGATTCTTGCAGGACGAATGGCGTCTGACGAAAAAGTTCACGCTGAATCTGGGTATCCGCTACGAATACAATTCGCCGAAGGAAGACACTCAGGGCCGCACATTCTCTGTGATTCCCGGAGTGACCACGCCATCGACCGTGTTCCCCAACGCGCCTATCGGCATGTTGTTTCCCGGCGATCCCGGTGCCCCCCGCGGGGTCAATTTCCCGGACACGAAAAACTGGGCGCCACGTTTCGGTTTTGCATGGGATCCCAAGGGAGACGGCAAAACCAGCGTTCGCGGCGGATTTGGGATTTTCTACGACATTCTGAAGGGCGAGGACAACCTGCAGTTTAACGGCCAGCCTCCGTTTTTCTCTTCCGGCTATGTGGGCTATGCGGTCACGGGCAGTGGGCTTCCCACGTTTACCAATTCTGGTCCGAACTACATGGAGAACCCGTACCCGAACAATTATCCAAACCCGGAAGTGAATCCTTTCCCGTCCAAGCCGCCTGCCCACGACATAAACTTCGCGGACGCGGGATTCCTGCCGATCAACGCGGCGGGTTCGGTGTATATCGTGGACCCGCATTTAAAGACGCCGTACACCTACCAGTACAATCTTAGCTTGCAGCGGGAAATCGCGCCGAGTACGGTTTTCGAGGCGAGTTACGTCGGCAACGATTCTCATGGACTTACTTCTCTGCAAGACATCAACCCATTTACTCTTGGTGCGACAGATCGTATTCTCAATCTGACGCCTGGAAATTCTTCTTGCTTGGATTACCTCGGAAATCCCAGCACATCTGGCGCAACTGCGGACGACACCTGTAGCTTTGCGGACCTGCCGGAGTTCAGAAATGTCGCCAAAGCGGTCTACAACAGCCTGCAGGTGAGCGTCACCAAACAAATCACCAATTCGCCGATTGGCCGCACCTATTTCACTTTTGCTTACACTTACGGCCACAGCATCGACGATGCATCCGGATTCCGGCAGCGCAATTCCAGCGTTCCTACATACGACCCCAGTGGATTCCGCGCTTCCAGCGATCAGGATATTCGCCATCGCATCACCATCAGCGGCGGATGGGATCTGCCCTTCGACCAGATGTGGGCTTCAGGGCCAAAGCGTTTGACGCATGGTTGGAGCCTGTTTCCCATCTTTACCTGGCACACCGGCTTGCCGTATGACGTATTCGCCAGACTGCCGGAACAATATGTTCCTAACGCGGAAGGACCATCGGGCGCGGGCGATCCTTACAACGTCCACGCCAACATTGTGGGGAACGTTGTGACACAGTACAACCCCGGGACGGCGCAGACGTTGACGAACCCAAACTTGGGAACCTCTAGCACCGGCAACTATTTGTTCAATCCAGCGAGTTTGAGCAACGCGCAGTGCGGCGATACCAACGACCCGCCTCCATGCACACCCGGTCCGACGATTTTGCCGTCTGATTCCCAAGTGGTGGCCGATCCTGCGCTGGCAACGTATGGCACGCTGCCGCGCAACTTCCTGCGTGGACCGAGCTACATCAATCTGGACATGGCGCTCTCCAAGACCACGGCGATTACCGAACGCGTGAACCTTGAATTTCGCGCGGAGTTTTTCAATATCGCCAATCATGCGAACTTCCTGAACCCCAACGTGGTGAACAGCTACCAGGGCTTCCTGACCGGAAGCGGATCCGGCACGAACCCGAACAGCAATTTATTCGGGCAGATCACTTCCACCTACGACCCGCGGATCATTCAACTGGCGCTGCGGCTTTCGTTCTGACTTGTTTCCAATTCTTCTGCCGGGAGGCGCAAGTCTGCCGGCATTTGGTCAAGCGCCAAATCGGTAGTACTGCGCGCATTTCGGCCGCGGATTAGCCGATTGACTCCCGCGGATTTTTCCTCTATTTTGAAAAGACCTTGGTAGAGGTGCGGCGGCCATGAGTAGCCGAGCTTGTTTTCCCGATTCGCATCGGGGGCTTGGTGAAAGGGGTCCGGCTCAGGAGCCAGGTCAGCGGAATGATGCTGATCGCCGCCGAAATCGCAACGATGGCTGAACGCGTTGCGGTTGGGGTTCCGGTCTAAGGCCGGTTCACTGTCATCCCCGAAGCCTGGCTTCGGGATGGAGCGCTATCGAGAGGCAGCAGACTGTGTGTTCCGTCACAGGCCTACCTTTCGCTTCCGCTTCCTTCAAATCCCTTCCAAGGCTGAAAAACTATGAACTGCTTCGCACTAACACGCGCGCTTGTCGACCTGGATTCCACCACCGGGCAGGAAAAACCAGTCGTGGATTATTTATTCGCGCAACTCTGCACGCTGGCGGCGCAGCACAAGGGCCGCCTGGAACGCATGAGTGCGGCGGCCGACCGCGACAATCTCCTGCTTATCTTTGGAGAACCGGTGGTCACGTTGTCGACGCACATGGACACGGTGCCGCCATACTTTTCTTCCAGCGAAGATGGCACGCACATTCGCGGGCGTGGCGCTTGCGATGCGAAGGGGATTATTGCGGCGATGATGGCTGCGGCGGAAGCGCTGTTGCAGGCGGCTACGCGAAATTTTGCGTTGCTGTTTGTTGTGGGCGAAGAACGGGACAGCGCCGGCGCGAAGGCGGCGGCAGCTTCGCCGCGTGGCTCGCGGTTCCTGATCAATGGCGAGCCTACACAGAACCAGTTGGCGGTCGGCTCCAAGGGTGCATTGCGCTATGAAATTGTGGCGAAGGGGAAATTGGCGCACTCGGCGTATCCGGAACTGGGACATTCCGCGATTCATTCGCTGCTCGATGCGCTGTGGGAAATCCGCGCTATTCCTTTGCCGAACGATGCGATCCTCGGGCAGTCCACGCTAAATGTGGGAACGATTGACGGCGGGCGCGCGCCGAACGTTGTGGCCGACGAGGCTAAGGCGGAAATCATGTTTCGGCTGGTGGGAGACGCGAAGCCGTTGCGCGCCGCGGTGGCGAAGGCGGCGGCGCAGCATCGCGTGGAAGCGCGCGAGGTTCTGCACTGCTCGGCGGTGCATCTTGGCGCCTTGGAAGGATTGCCGACGACGGTGGTGGCGTTCACTACGGACATTCCCACATTCAACGGAGTGTGGGGCCAGCCATTTCTTGTGGGGCCGGGAAGCATTCATGACGCGCACACTTCCGAGGAGCGCATCGACAAAAAGCAATTAAGCGATGCCGTTGGAATTTATGCGCGGATGGTGCGGCAGTTGCTGGCGACGGGAGAAGTCGCGTGATGAGTACGCCGTTGGCCATTATCGGTTGCGGGAAGATGGGCGGCTTGGTGGAGCAACTGGCGCCGGATTATGGATTTGAAGTTTGCGCGAAATTCTCGCGCGGCAACATGAGTTCGCTGTCTCGCGCAACGCTACGCGGCGCGGCCGTGGCGATTGAATTCACAGCTCCGGCCGCGGCTATAGAGAATTTGCAGCGGCTGGCGGCTTTGGGCGTCAACACTGTGTGCGGCACGACGGGTTGGTACGAACAGTTGCCGCAGATTCGCGAAACTATTGCCAGTGCGGACTCTGGCCTGGTGTTTGGCGCTAATTTTTCCGTGGGTGTGAATCTTTTCTATGAAATTGTGGCCGGGGCGGCGGCTTTATTCGCGCAGCATCCGGAATACGAAGCGTGGGGCTGGGAGATTCATCACTCCGCGAAGAAAGATGCGCTTTCGGGCACTATGAAAAAACTTGCGACGGAAATGCGCGATGCAGGATTCAACGGATCTTTGACGTTAAGCTCAAATCGCGCTGGCGCACACATCGGCACGCACGAGATTGGATTTGATTCCGCCGACGACACGATCACGCTACGGCACACGGCGCGAAGCCGCGAAGGATATGCGCGGGGAGCGTTACAGGCGGCGCGCTGGATCGGCGGGAAAAAAGGCGTGTTCGAATTTCGGGAAATTGTGGAGGATTTGCAATCGTGGGCGACTGCGGCCGGTTAATTCGCGGAACGGGCGAAGGCCACGCGCTCTGAATTGGATTTGGAAAGTTGGATTCGGAAAACATCGGTAAAGAGGCAAAGGAGCAACATTATGTTTACAGGAACAGGAACGGCGCTGGTCACACCATTTCGGCGGGATGGTTCGCTGGATGAGCCCACGGTGCGAGCGCTGGTGAAGCGACAGATCGATGCGGGCATCGACTTCCTGGTTCCGTGCGGGACAACCGGCGAGAGCCCGACGCTCAGCGAAGAAGAACACCGTCGCGTAGTAGAAATTACCGTAGCGCTGGCA
>Ga0210383_10004385_pt1 | contig 12529 bp, 11 predicted proteins | sample IncBWC14OmetaG_FD_160072 | JGI IMG/M metagenome (GOLD analysis project Ga0210383, IMG submission 160072) | Forest soil microbial communities from Barre Woods Harvard Forest LTER site, Petersham, Massachusetts, United States - Inc-BW-C-14-O ...
ATAGCCGGCCTCGATCAGTGCCTGACGGTTACGTCGTTTGCGCCGATCGGTCCGCGTCTCGGCCACCTGCATCGCCGACATTTCGTCTCCGTTCATTTCCGAATCACGATCATATCTGAGCGGTGTACTAGCCGAAAGACGCTGAATTGCCAAATAGATTTGGTATTTTACTCAAGATCGTGCGGATAAGATCGTCACGGTATTCAAGGGGGAATCATCTCATGCGTCTCTAATTGACTGATATTCATAAATGAGTATTGTCCACTACTGGGTGGCAATCACACAAGGCCGCTGCGGCCGCCGCTAGCCGGAAACAAATGGGGCCGCTGCGCGAAAGGGGGAGAGCGACATGATCAAGGAGTTTCCCAAGGACCGCGACGCGAAGCGGAAATTTCTGCTCGACGAGGTCGCACGGATCGGCCCGACCTTGCAGGCGTCTGGAGCAAAGAGCGAAGAGCTCGGGACGCTGGCGCCGGAAGCCGTCGCCGCATTGCGCGACGCCGGCATGTTCCGCCTGAAGCTGCCGATGGCCGTCGGCGGCGCCGAGGCCGATCCGCTCACCGAGATGCTGGTGCTCGAAGGCCTCGCCTACCATGACTTCACCAGCGCCTGGTGCACCATGGTCGGCACCACCGGCATCGCCTCGCTCGGCGCGTTCCTGCCGCAGGCCGCGCTCGACGTGGTGTTCGCCAATGGGCAGATCCCGACCGCGTCGATCTCCTTCTTCCCCGCCGGCCGCGCCGCTCGCGAGCCGGGCGGCTTCCGGCTCAACGGCCGCTGGCGCTTCAACAGCGGCATCCGGCATTCCGAGTGGGTGGTCGGCGGCACTGTGGTCGAGGGGACTGAGGCCGAGAATGGCGGCCGGCCGATCGTCATGTTTTCGGCACTGCCGGCGAAGGACGCCACGCTCTACGACAATTGGAGCGGCGTCACCGGGCTGCGCGGCACCGGCAGCGTCGACTTCTCGGTCGAGAATTATCATCTGCCCGAGCATTTCGGCTTCGTGTGGGATTTGCTCAAGCCGAAGCCGCGGCGCGGCGGTCCGTCTTATCTGCTGCCGCCGTTCAGCTATGTCGCCAAAGAGCACGGCAGCGTCGCCATCGGCGCGGCGCGGCGCGCGCTCGACGAATTGATCAAGATCGCGACGACGACGCGCGGCACGTTTCGCTCCTCGAAGCTCGACGAGCGCCAGGTGGTGCATCGCCAGATCGCCGAAGCCGATCTGAAGCTCCGCGCCGCGCGCGCGCTGATGCACGAGCGCTACGGACAATTATGGGACAAGGTCAATGGCGGCGAACTGCCCGACGGCGCCGATATCGCCGACGTCCGCGCCATCGCGCTCCATGCCACCGACGTGGCGGTCGCGACCGCCACCATGGCTTTTCATTTTGCCGGCGCCACCGGCCTGCATCATCCGCATGTGATCGGCCGGCTCTTACGCGACCTCAACACTGCCGGTATCCATCAGGTGATGAGCGACACGGCGTACGAGAATCACGGCAAGTTCCGGCTCGGCCTGCCGGCTGATCCGCTGGCTTAGCAGTTCGTCATGGCCGGACTGGTTGCGGCCATCCACGTCTTTTAGTTGTTGAAGCGAGTTAGACGTGGATGCCCGCGACAAGCGCGGGCATGACGCTCAATCAGGTTTCCGCCGCTGAAGAGTCCGGTGCGCCCTGTTACGGCGCCGGCAGCCGCAAATCGCGCACCGCGTTCCCGAACGCGATGGCCTCGCGCACCGGCTCCGGCAGCGGCGTCTGGTCCAAAAATTCGCCGGCTTCGGCCGGCTGCTCGAACGGATAATCGGCCGCGAACATCACCCGGTCCTTGCCGAGCGTGGCGATCGTACAGTCGAGCGGCTCGGCCGCGCACATGCCCGACGTGGTGACGACGATATTCTGCCTGATGTAGTCGGACGGCTTCTTGGCCAGCTTGACGCCGTAAAGCTTGGCGCGGCTGTCGAAGCGCCACAGCAGGAACGGCAGCGTCTCGCCGAGATGGCCGAGCGCCACGCGCGCCCGCGGGAAGCGATCGAACAGTCCGGAGAAGACCAGCCGCAAGGCGTGCGAGCCGGTTTCGAAACCCCACTCCCAAGTGGCGCGGCGCAAGCCCTCGACCCCGGCGAGCGCCGGTGACGGTGCGATCGGATCGGTCGGATGGATGTAGATGGTCGCGCCCAGCGCCTCGGCCCGTTCCCAGAACGGATGCAGGGCGGGATGATCGAGATACTGGCCGTTGGTGTGGCCATTGATCATGGCGCCGCAGAATTTCAGCTCGCGCAGGCAGCGTTCGAGCTCGTCGGCCGCGGCGCGCGGATCCTGCATCGGCAGATGAGCGAAGCCGGAATAGCGCTCCGGGCGCTTGGCGATCTCGCCCGCCAGGAAATCATTCGATTCGGCGGCCCGACGCCGCGCGATTGCGGCATCGGGCTCGCTCTGCACACCGGGCCCGGCAATCGACAGGACGGCGCGCGAGATATCCGCGCTGTCCATGGCGGTAAGCCGAGTGTCGCCAAAATCCGTCAGCCGCGCATGGAGTCCATCCGCCACATTCGGATCGACGTTGGCAACCGTGGGGAGCCAATAATCTTCGAGGCCGGGCGACAGGAAATGCTCTTCGAGTGCGATTTTACGGACCATGTTGCTCCCGGCATGCGCTCAACTTTACGGCATCTGCTGTACCGCATGGCGGCAATCCTGTATCAAAGTGGAAACGCGACAGCAACGATGCGCACCAGCTCGGAGACACGGCGAAGCACATGATTGGGGACACGGGCGACGGCAACCGAGGCGACAGGGCCGGGCGGGGACACGGGGTGAAGGCAGTCGGCGGGCGGGCGTTGAGCGACAAGGCCGAAGCGAAAGCACCGCAGTCGCAAAGCCAAGTGCAGGTGATCGCGCGCGCCGCCGCCATCCTGCGCGCGCTGGAAGACGAAGCCACGGGCTTGAGCCTCGGCCAGATCGCCCAGCGCGTGAATTTGGCGCGCTCCACGGTGCAGCGGATCGTTGCCGCGCTGGAGGCGGAAAAATTCCTGATCGCCGCGTCGCCGACCGGCCGGGTGCGGCTTGGACCGACCATTCTGCGGCTCGCCGCTTCGGCGCGCACCGATTTCGTCGCCGTGGCGCGACCTTATCTGACTCAGCTGTCGAGCGAGCTCAAAGAGACCGTGGACCTCTCCGTGATCAAGAAGGATCACCTGGTCTTCATCGATCAGGTGATCGGCTCGCAGCGGCTGCGCACCGTGTCTGCGGTCGGCGAAACCTTTCCGCTGCATTGCACCGCCAACGGCAAGGCTTATCTCGCCAGCCTCGACAATGCCGCGATCGCCGCGCTGATCGGCACCGAATACGAACAGCGTACGCCGCGCACCTTCACGCGGCTCGACGACTTGCTGCGCGACCTGAAAACCGTGCGCAAGACCGGCGTCGCCATCGACCGCGAGGAGCATGCGCTCGGCATCTGTGCCGCGGGCGTCATCACCCGCGACCCTGCAGGCAACGTCGTCGCCATCTCGGTGCCGGTGCCGACGCAGCGTTTCTACAAGCACCAGCAGACGATCGTGGCGCGGCTCCTCGCCACCAAGGAGGCGCTGGAGCGCCACTTGCTGGCGGCCGCGGCTTGACGACCAGCCCGCCGGCTTGTCCCGGCAACCGGAATTCGATACAGATGTACCATATCATGGTACACGGTTCGTGAGGGGTCCAACGCCGCCAACAAGCCGGCGGGACCTTAAGGAAACGCGGGAGGGTTAGCGTGACGAAGAAAATTCGCGGTGTCTCGTTTGAGGAAAACGAGAACAACGCGATGGGATTGTCGTTCTACAACCTGTCGCATCGTTTCGGCTATCAGTCGCCGAACTGGCCGTATTTCGAAGACGTCAAGATCGAACGCATCCACTACATGGCGAAGTCGGGCGTGCTGTCGCAGCGCATCACCACCAGCATGCACAACACCACGCATATCGACGCGCCGGCGCACGTCGTGCAGGGCACACCGTTCATCGACGAGGTGCCGCTGCCGCACTTTTTCGGCTCCGGCATCGTCGTCTCGATTCCGAAGAAAAAGTGGGAGCTGATCACCTACGACGACCTCGAAGCTGCCGCCGGCGAGGTGGTGCGGCCGCGCGACGTCGTCATCGTCAATACCGGCTGGCACAAAAAGTACGAGGACAGCGAGGACTATTTCTGTTACGCGCCCGGCTTCGTGCCGTCGGCCGGCGAGTGGTTCGTCGAGAAAAAGGTCAAGGTGGTCGGCCACGACACTCAGGCCAACGACCATCCGCTGGCGACCGCGATCGGCCCGCAACGCAACGGCCCGCTGCATCCGCATCTCGCCGACGAGTACAAGAAATGGTCCGGTGGCCGCGACTGGAAGGACGACTTTCCGGAATGGGAGCCGGTGCACCGCATCCTGTTCAAGAACGGCATCCTCGGCATCGAGAATGTCGGCGGCGACATCGACAAGGTCACCGGCCGACGCAGCACCTTCGCGTTCTTTCCGTGGAACTGGGACCGTGGCGACGGCTGCATCATCCGTCTGGTCGCCATCACTGATCCGAAAGGCGGCTACCGCATCGAGAAGGGGGAGAAGTTCTGATGCAGGTCAAGCGTTTCTCCGACATCAAAGCCTATGACGCGGCCAACCACCGCGCCTGCTCGACGTTGCGCGTGTTCGGCGCCGAGGCCGGCGGCAGCCAGAGCCTGATCGTCGGCGTGTCGCACTTCCTGCCCGGCGGTGGCGCCGGGCCGGACGCTTCGCCGCCGGAAAAAGTCTATTTCGTGCTCGCTGGCGAACTCACGGTCATCGTCGACGGCAAAGAGACGGTGCTGAAGAAGCACGATTCATGTTTCATCGGGCCCAACGAGAATCGCGAGATCATCAACCGCAGCAACGAACTGTGCTCGATCCTGGTCGCCATCGCGCCGGCGCCGAAGTGACGCCGAAGGCGTCATGGCCGGACTCGATCCGGCCATCCGCGACTTAGGTCGCGGGAAGGCGTGGATGCCCGGCACAAGGCCGGGCACGACGAGGAGGAGACTCACATGTCCGAAGACTTTCTGAAAAATCCCCTGTCGCTGTTCGAGGTGCGCGGCAAGACCGCGATCGTGACTGGTGCGTCCGGCGCGTTTGGCGCACTCGCCGCCAAGGTGCTGGCCGGCGCCGGCGCCAATGTCGTACTGGCCGCCGGCAATGCCGCCGAACTGAAAAAGGTCGCCGATGCTTGCACTGAGCTCGGCGGCAAAAGCGAGATCGTCGCCAAGCGGCCGAGCTCGGAGGCAAACTGTGACGCCATCGTCAAAGCCGCGGTCGATCGCTTCGGCAGGCTCGATATCCTGGTGGTCGCTTCCGGCCTCAACAAGGTGTCCAAGATCATCGATCAGCCGGCGGCGGACTTTCTGGAAATCATTGATGCCAATGTCACCCAATCCTGGCTGATGGCGCGCGCCGCCGGTCGCCAGATGATCAAGCAGGGCGGCGGCGGCAAAGTGATCCTGATGTCGTCGGCGCGCGGCCTTCTCGGCCATCCCGCCGGCTATACCGCCTATTGCGCCTCCAAATCGGCGGTTGACGGCATCACCAAGGCGCTCGGCTGCGAATGGGGCGAGACCGGGATCACCGTCAACGCGCTCGGCCCGACGGTCTTCCGCTCACCGCTGACGCAATGGATGTTCGAGGACAACGAGCGCGCCACCACGGTGCGCAACGGCTTTCTGACCCGGGTGCCCAAGGGGCGGCTCGGCGAGCCATCCGATCTCGCCGGCCCGCTGTTGTTCCTGGCATCGAAAGCCTCCGACTTCTATACCGGCCACATCCTCTACGCCGACGGCGGCTACACGGCGGGCTGATCGAGCTTGTCCCGGGCGCAGCGCAGCACGCAAGTGGTGCGCTGCAGAACCGGGACCGTTAGAAACTCTGAGTTTGAATGTTCCCGGATCAGCGCTGCATCACTGCGTGCTGCAGCGCGTCCGGGAAACGAGAGATGGCTGGATGCATAAAGCAAAAATCGCCGTCATCGGCGCCGGCCTCATGGGCCATGGCGTCGCGCAAGTGTTCGCCGTCGCCGGGCATGACGTCACCATCACCGATTCGTTTGCGCAAAATCTCAACACCGCCAAATCGCGCATCGCCGCCAATCTGCGCGACCTCGGCGAGGACGAGAGTGCGCTCGCGCGGGTACGGCCGTGCGCCGATCTTGCCGAAGCGATGCGCGACGCCGATTACGTGGTCGAGGCGGTGTCGGAGGATTTGCCGCTGAAGCAAAAGCTCTTTGCCGAGATCGAGCGCCATGTCCGTGCCGACACGATCCTCGCCAGCAACACTTCGGTGATTCCAATCACCGCAATCATGCAGAACCTTGCTGCGCGCGAACGCGCGCTCGGAACCCATTGGTGGAATCCGCCGTTCCTCGTGCCGCTGGTGGAGGTGATCGAGACGCAATGGACGTCGCCTGAGGCGATCGCGTGGACGATTGAATTGCATACCGCGGCAGGCAAGAAGCCGGCGCACGTGAAAAAGGATGTGCCGGGTTTCATCGGCAATCGGCTGCAGCATGCGCTGTGGCGCGAAGCCATTTCGCTCGTGGAGCATGGCATCTGCGATGCGCAGACCGTTGACGAGGTGGTCAAGGCATCATTCGGCCGCCGCCTGGCGGTGCTCGGCCCGCTGGAAAACGCCGACCTGGTGGGCACCGATCTGACGCTGGCGATCCACAACATCGTGCTGCCGGCGATCGACCGCCGGCCGGAACCATCGCCCTATCTGCAAAAGCTGGTCGCCGACAAGAAGCTCGGCTTCAAATCCGGCGAGGGTTTTCGCAAGTGGAGCGCCGATGCGCAGGCGGCGCTCCGCGCCAAGGTGATGCGGCACCTGAAGTCGATGCCTGATTTGTAACCCTACGATTCGTCATCGCCGGGCTTTGACGCGGCAATCCTGAAGCGCCGACGCTGCATAGACCCCCCGGGGTCAAGACCAGGGGCGACGGCTGAGAAAAAATTACTCCGCCCCGGTCATCGCCAAAAACGCCTGCTCGATCGTCGTCGCGCCGGCCTTCGCGACCAGGCTGGCCGGCGTCGTGTCCGCCAGCACCTTGCCATGATGCAGGATGATCACGCGGTCGGCGTTGGGCACCTCGTCGCACAGATGCGTCGCCCAGAGCACGGCCACCGAGCGTTCGGCACGCAAACTGAGAATGAGCTTGAGAAGCTCGCTGCGGCTGCCCGGATCGAGGCCGACCGTCGGCTCATCCATCAGCAATACGCGCGGCTGGTGCAGCAGCGCGCGCGCCAGCTCGACGCGGCGGCGGTTGCCGCCGCTGAGCTGCGCCGCTTTGTCGTGGGCCCGTTCGGCGAGACCAAGCCGCGCCAGCTCGTTCTCGATCCTCGCCTTGGCGACGGCGCGCGGGATGCCGTGCAGGCCGGCGTGAAACAACAGATTGCCGGTCACCGTGAGCTCGAGATCGAGCGTCGGCTGCTGAAAGACAATGCCGAGCTTGGCCAAAGCCGGCACCGGGTTACGGCGCATATCGTGGCCCATGATTTCGATGCGACCGGAATCCGGCACGAACAAGCCGGACAAAAGCTGGAACAGCGTGGTCTTGCCGGCGCCGTTTGGGCCGAGCAGCGCGACGAACTCGCCGGCCGCGGCTTGGAATGACACGCCATCCACGGCGCGGATCGCGCCATAGGTCTTGACGACAGTGTCGAGGAGAAGCGCCGGCGCGCCTTCGCCCTTGGTCATCCGTCCTCTCAGCTTGCCCCGGCCCCTTCATAGGCTCTAGCTTGGCGGCGGTGCAATCAAGGCGGCATAGGAGCCTTGTCAAATGCCCTTCACCCACACCCTACGCGCGCTGCGCGCCGTCACCGTGCGCGAGTTGATGAAATTCGCGCAACAGCGCGGCCGGCTGTTGTCGGCGCTGGTGCGTCCCTTGATCTGGCTCGCGGTGTTCGCCGCCGGTTTCTACAACGTGTTCGGCGTGTCGATCATTCCGCCCTACAAGACTTACATTACGTACCAGGTCTATATCGTGCCCGGCCTGCTCGGCATGATCCTCTTGTTCCACGCCATGCAATCGTCGCTGTCGATGGTCTATGACCGCGAGATGGGCGTGATGCGGCTGCTGCTCACGGCGCCGCTGCCGCGCTGGGTGCTGCTGGCCTGCAAGCTCGTCGCCGGCACTGCGCTGTCGGTCATCACCTGCTACGTGTTCCTCGCTGTCTGCATCCTGTTCGACGTCACCTTCGATCCGCTCGGTTGGCTTGCGGTGCTGCCGGCCCTGATCGTTTCTGGGCTGATGCTTGGCGCGTTGTGGCTGTTCCTGTCGGTCTATATCCGCCAGGTGGAGAATTTCGCCGGCGCCATGAACTTCGTGATGTTTCCGATGTTCTTCTTTTCCTCGGCGCTCTATCCGCTGTGGCGGCTGCGTGAGGGCGGCTCGGCGGTCCTCTATTACGTATCGCTCCTCAATCCGTTCACCTATGCGGTGGAACTAATCCGTTTCGCGCTCTATGGCGCTTTCGAGCCCGTCTCCTCGCTGGTAGTAATCGGCACGGCGGTCTTGTTCTTTCTGCTCGCGGTGATCGGCTACGATCCGCAGCGCGGGCTTATTCGCCGCGCGCTGCCGGCGTAACAATCGTCATCCCGAGGTGCGCGCGACAGCGCGCCTCAGGATGACGGGACAACATCAGCGGATAAACGTCCCTTGCCGCAGCTCGCTAAAAGCCTGCTGCAGCTCGGCCTGCGAATTCATCACGATCGGGCCGTGCCACGCCACCGGCTCCTTGATCGGCTTGCCCGACACGAGGATGAAGCGGATGCCTTCGTCGCCGGCCTGCACAGTGACCTCATCGCCGGAGTCAAACAGCACCAGCGAGCGATTGCCGGTCTGCTCGCGAACCAGGATCTCGTTTAAGCCATCGGTCTTCTCGGTCAGCACGCCGAACGGCTCCGACGCCGCGCGGAAACTCCCCGAGCCCTCGAACACGTAGGCGAAGGCGTGGCGCTCGAGCTCGACGGCGAGCGTCTTGCGTTTTCCCGGCGGCACGAAGATGTCGAGATAGCGCGGGTCGGCGGCGACGCCCTCGACCGGGCCGCGCTTGCCCCAGAAATCGCCGCACACCACGCGCACGCGGGTGCCGTCGTCATCGATGACTTCCGGCACTTCGCCGGCCTTGATGTCCTGATAGCGCGGCGCCGTCATCTTCAGCGACGACGGCAGGTTGGCCCAGAGCTGGAAGCCGTGCATGCGGCCCTTCTCGTCGCCCTGCGGCATTTCCTGATGCAGGATGCCGCGCCCGGCGGTCATCCACTGCACGTCGCCGGCGCGGAGATTGCCGCGGTTGCCCAGGCTGTCGCCGTGCTCGACGTTCCCGGCGAGCACATAGGTGATGGTCTCGATGCCGCGATGCGGATGCCATGGGAAGCCGGCGCGATATTCGTCCGGCCGGTCGTTGCGGAAATCGTCGAGCAGCAGGAACGGGTCGAACTCGGTGGTGTCGCCGAAGCCGAAAGCACGGCGCAGATGCACGCCGGCGCCCTCGATCGTGGGCTTCGATGCGACGATGCGTTTCACGGGTCGGATGGACATGACGACTTCCTTGCCGAAAGCTTCGGCCAGCTAACTCTTTGCAGTGATTATTCTATCTCAAGGCAAAATGGGTAACCGCCCGCGCGGCGCAAGAAGGCACAACGGTGATACCGAGCCAGTCGGGACCGATGATAGACGGAGCTCCCGGCGCGGCCGAAGCACGCGGGAAGTTCATTCGTGCCGCGCTGGACTCGCCGGCTTAAGCGTAGCCAGCGCAAAGATCGACGCGCCCACTTGGCCGAGGTTCAGCGCAACACCGATCAGGCTCACGCTGGCGCTTTGCGGCGACAGGAAAACGAGCAGGCTCCCGGCGAGCATCAGCAGTTGATACGTCATCAGCACGATGACCGCCGTGCGCGACTGAGCCTTGATCGTCCAGGCGACCAGGCCGAGGAGAATCGCAAGCTGAACGACCACAGGCCAAAGTTCAGCAACCAGCTGCCCCGTAACCGCCAGCGAAGCCAGCGGCATCAGTTCAAATAAACATTGACCAAGGCTAAGCCCTAAGGTCGGAACCAGCGCCAAGGGTAAGCCAGCCCGGCTCAGGCCCCAGCACGCCAGAACCGCGAACACGGCAGGCGCAAAAACTGCAGCTCCGCCCGGCAGGCTGAAAGTGAAGAGGAAGAACGCCACGAGCGCGATCGCCAACAAGATGCCGGCGCCAAGATACGGCCGGTGCCCTGGTGACGGCGTTTGCCCGGGGTCGCCAGGCATGGCTGGCGGCGCTTCGAAGCGCACGGCGGAGCGGCTGAGAAAAGTGCGGACGGCCAGAAGATAGGCCAGATAAGAGGCGCGCAGTGACGTGAACACCTCGACTTGGCCGTCGTCTTTCCAATACCAGCCGATGCAGCACCGCCGCTCGCTTTTTGCAACCTCGCTGATCTGCGCGGCCCACGCGCTCGGTTCCCGCCAATGCGTCAACGCCGCCGCCATCATCCGCGCCGCCTCGTCGGCCGGCGCCAGCCGCGGCGGCAACAGGAACAGCGTCTTTCGTTCGTAATTCTGGCCGAACAGATGGCTCAGCTCCCAGCGGACGCCTTCGGTCTCATCCAGCGTCATCACCACGGCGCCGGCATGGCTGCATAAGCCGGAAACGGTTTCGCGCCATTCCTCGTCGGTGACGTAGGTCCGGGCGGCGCCAAAGGGCGGGGTCGAACCCGGCCGGCCGATCGCCACGACCGGACCGTAAGGCGTGCCTTCCTCCAGCAAGACGTGATCGAGCGTCGGCCGCGGTTCGCCGACGGAGACCATGCGCCGAAACAACCCCCGCAGCGGCTTTTGCAGCCTGACCTGATCGTCGCGAAAGGAACGCAGGAACAGAATGACCGGCCGCGTGTCGCTGCTGATCAGCCGCTGCAGCGACAATCGCGTGAAGCGGCGGGCGACGAAGCGCAGTCCGGCAAGGACTACGAGATTGAGGGCGAGCGCAGTCGGCAGAGCAAAGACTGAGCCAAAAAGCCAAATTGCCAGCATGCCGCCGCATGCAGGTATCCTCGGCGTAACCGCATAGCATCCGATCACGTCACGTGACAGAAGCTCGACGATCGGCAGATAGGTGAACAAAGAGCCCCACAAGCCCGCGGCAAACAGGCAGAAAGCCGCGGTGGTCAGCACGAACAGCAGGACGGAAACCCGCCGCTGCAGCGGGCGAAGCCAGGCGCAGATCGCCGGAATGCCGAACAGCTGCAGCAGATATCCCGCGACCGCACCGGGAGCTTCGCCGCGCACGATCGGACGTTCCGATGGCGAGAGCCTCGATACTTGCCACGCGGCACGGCCGAACTGGTAGAGAACGGCGGCGAGCCAGGCGAAATACCAGAGGACAGCAAGCCACGAGGCGACGGTGGGCACGATGCTGTAGCCGAGTACATTGCCCGGCAACAAACCTCTGCCGTAGGACACGGCGAACGCGGCTATGAAAAGGCCGGTTACCGGAAGCACCAGCGGCGTTCGCACCCGGTACATGACCCAGACGACGCCGAGCGCAATTATCGCGGCCGCGATCTGCGCGGCGATGATTTGCGGGTCGTGTACGCCGCCGCCGCGAAACACCAAGGCGGCAACACCCAGATAGGCGAACACCAACGTGAAAAATTCGGCGGTCGCGATCAACGACAGGAAATGGGCGGCGTCATATCCGGACTCCACGCGCTCCAGGCGCGTATGAACGACCGCCGGCGCCGCGGCTTGCGACAGTTCTGCCATTGCCCCTCAGCCCCAGGCGTATCGAGGCCGCCCGGCCATCAGTCCTGCTCCGCCACCACATCGTCGAACTTGGTGTAGTCAAGCAAGAAGCGGCCCTGCGGCGACACGCTGGCGATGTCCTTGTAGCGATAGTGCCAGCGGATATCGCGCCAGGAATAGATGTGCCGGGCATACAGCTGCTGCGCCGAACTGTCGTCGAGGCCGCCGACATTGAGCACCAAGAGCGCGTCGCCCTCGGCGAGATCGGACGCGGTGACGCCGTGCAGCGGACTGTCCTTGTCGATGACGTGAAACAGCATCCAGCTCAGCACAAACATCGGGTGCTCACTGCGATCGAGCTTTAATTCATAGAACCGCCGCAGCTGGTCGCCTTCCTTAGTGCGTTCAGCGCGAATGATCCAGAGCCGCGCGCTGGCCCGCGACACGGTATTGTGCCGGGCATTGGCCAGACGGATCATCAATGTGGGTCGCCCGTCGTGGCGCGTGATCACGACCTCCTTGGCGAAGACGAAACGCGCGCGCGGCCGCGAGAAGCGGGCAAAGATCAGTCCGGTCATCACCGCCAGAAATGACATGCCGGTGAAGATTTCGATGGTGGCGATCAGATGCCCGTAATTGGTTTGCGGATGCATATCGCCGTAGCCGACCGTCGCCAGCGTCTCGATCGAGAAATAGAAATAGGCGAGCGGACCATTCTCGGCGGCGTTGGCGATCGGCTCGTGGCCGAGCGGGAAGAGGAAGCGG